>Ga0255087_1000297_pt1 | contig 21390 bp, 19 predicted proteins | sample Colum_Miss_RepA__FD_188561 | JGI IMG/M metagenome (GOLD analysis project Ga0255087, IMG submission 188561) | Freshwater microbial communities from Columbia River, Oregon, United States - Colum_Miss_RepA_8d | ecosystem: Environmental > Aquatic > Freshwater > River | place: USA: Oregon | collected...
GAAACAAGGCGCCCGCCCCCCGCACCTGGAAAGGCGCCGAACTGGGCATCCGACGCGAGCAGATCTCGCAGGCCGCCATCCGGACCTGCGAAATCCTGCAGCGTGGCGGATTCAAGGCCTATGTGGTGGGAGGCGGGGTACGAGACTCCCTGCTCGGTCTGCAGCCCAAGGACTTCGATGTCGCCACCGATGCCACGCCCGAAGAGGTTCAGGCGCTGTTCCGGCGGGCCCGCATCATCGGGCGGCGCTTCAAGATCGTGCACGTGATGTTCGGTCGAGAGACCATCGAGACCTCCACCTTCCGGGCCCTGCAGACCGACGCCGAAACCGATGAGCACGGCCGGGTGCTGCGTGACAATGTCTACGGCTCGCAACACGACGATGCCCTGCGTCGCGATTTCACGGTCAACGCGCTGTATTACGACCCGATTGCCGATGTCGTGATCGATGAACTGGGCGGCGTGCAGGACCTGCGGGCCAAGGTGCTGCGCATGATCGGTGATCCGGCCACGCGCTACCGCGAAGATCCCGTTCGCATGCTGCGCACCGTGCGCTTTGCCTCCAAGCTGGGCTTTGCGGTCGACCCAGCCACGCTCGCGCCGATCCGCGGGCTGGCCGATCTGCTCGAGAACGTGCCCTCGGCCCGGTTGTTCGACGAGATGCTCAAGCTGCTCGAGTCGGGCCATGCCATGGCCTGTCTGCGGCGGCTGCGCGAAGAAGGACTGCACCATGGCGTGTTGCCCCTGCTCGATGTGATCCTCGAGCAGCCCCATGGCGAGCGCTTTGTTGAGCTGGCTCTGGCTCAGACCGATGAACGGGTACGGGCTGGCAAGTCCATTTCACCCGGGTTTCTGTTTGCCTCGCTGCTGTGGCAGCGCGTGGCCGATCGCTGGCAGGCCCGGCGCGAGGCGGGTGAACACACCATCCCGGCCCTCATGCAGGCGATGGACACGGTGCTCGATGAGCAGGCCGAAAAACTCGCCATTCAGCGCCGGTTCATTGCCGACATGCGCGAGATCTGGGGTCTGCAGCCGCGCTTTGATCGCACCGGCCGAAGCGCCGTACGGGTGCTGGAGCATCTGCGCTTCCGAGCAGGCTATGACTTCATGCTGCTGAGGGTCCAGGCGGGTGAACTGCCCGCCGAAGTCGGTCAGTGGTGGCAGGATTTTGTTGAAGCGGATCCTGCGGCCCGAGAAGCGCTGCTGGCCCGCACCCCGGTTGAAAGCCGCTCCGGCACGCCCCGGCGCCGCCGTCGGCGCAGCAGCAACCGCAAGGGCCGAACCGGCGAGGCCGGCAGCGATGCTGCCCCTGGCGCCCCGGCGGCGGGCCCGGGTCATGCGCCCGACTGAGTCCGTGTGGGCCTGGGTGGGCCTGGGCGCGAATCTGGGCGCACGCCAGGTCACTCTCGAGCAGGCAATCAATGCCTTGCGACAACTCCCGCAAACCCGCCTCATTGCGCGCTCGCGGCTGTGGCGCAGTGCGCCGGTCGATGCGGCCGGACCCGACTTTCTGAATGCAGTCGCCGCCTTGCAAACCCGACTGGGCGCTCAGGATCTGCTGGCGCGGCTGCAGGCGATCGAGCAGCGGTTCGGTCGGGTGCGCTCTTACCGCAACGCCCCTCGCACCCTCGATCTGGATCTGCTGATGCATGGCCAGACCTGCCTTGACACGCCTGCGCTGCAGTTGCCCCATCCCCGCCTGCATGAGCGGGCCTTCGTGCTGGCACCGCTGGCCGAACTGGCGCCCGACCTCGAGATTCCGGGCTGCGGCACCGTCCGTGCGCTGCTGCGCGTGCTGACGCAGCAGGCCTGCGAACCGATTCGGGTGACCTGATGGTTTCGAACCCCTCATGAACGCGCCCGGTCAATGGCCCATCCCGATCCAGACGATCGGACTGCTCCTGTTGTCGAATGTCTTCATGACCTTCGCCTGGTATGGGCACCTCAAGAATCTGTCGGCCAAACCCTGGTGGATCGCGGCTTTGGTGAGCTGGGGGATTGCGCTGTTCGAGTACCTGCTGCAGGTGCCGGCCAACCGGATTGGTCATGGCCACTTCAGCCTGGCCCAGCTCAAGATCCTGCAGGAAGTGATCACACTTGCGGTCTTCGTGCCGTTTGCCGTGATCTACATGCACGAGCCGATCAAACTGGATTACCTGTGGGCCGCCCTGTGTCTGATGGGTGCGGTGTATTTCATCTTCAGGGGCTGAGCCCGACAGGAGAACTTTGCGATGAGCATGGCCCCATCCTCAAGGAGCGCGGCATGACTCCTGGCAGCGTCAACCCGTTCGAGCGCTGGCGCCACATCGTGGTCGAGGGTCCGATCGGGGCCGGCAAGACCTCGCTGGCCCGGCGCCTGAGCGAACGCTTCGATGCGCAGCTGGTGCTCGAAGAGCCCCAGGCCAATCCGTTTCTGGAGCGCTTCTATCGCGACAGTGCCCGTTATGCGATGGCCACGCAGCTCTCCTTTCTGTTTCAGCGGATCAGCCAGTTGCGTGACATCGCGCAGCGCGATCTCTTTTCGCAATCGGCCGTGAGCGATTTTCTGCTCGAAAAGGACGGCCTCTTTGCGCGATTGACCCTGTCCGATGACGAGCTTGCGCTCTACCAGCAGATCTTCGAACACCTGCAGCCCCAGGCGCCCCAGCCCGATCTGGTGATCTACCTGCAAGCCACGCCCGACACCCTGGTCGAACGGGTGCAGCGCAGGGGAATTCCGATGGAAACAGGAATTTCCGAGGACTACCTGCGTGCATTGGCCGATGCCTACAGCCGCTTCTTTCATCACTATGAGTCGGCCCCGGTGCTGATCGTGAATACGGAGCACCTCAATCCCGTGGATCGGGACGAGGACTTCGAGCTTCTGGTGCATCATGTGGCGCTCATGAAAGGCCGTCGCGAGTTCTTCAATCTCTCGCGCTGAGGCTCGACCGAATCCCGAGGAGACCATGGCTCGAATTCAGGCATCCAACGCCCTGTCCAACCTGCGTGTGCTCGACCTGTCCCGCGTGCGGGCGGGCCCGGTCTGCGCCCGACATTTCGCTGACTTTGGCGCCGATGTCATCAAGGTCGAGACCACTGGCGAAGAAGATCTGGGGGGTGCGCGCGAGGGCTCGGACTTCCAGAATCTGCATCGCAACAAGCGCTCGATCACGCTGGATCTCAAGGCCCCTCAGGGCATTGCCCTGTTTCGCAAGCTGGTGGCCACGGCTGATGTGGTGATCGAAAACTACCGGCCTGATGTGAAAGACCGGCTGGGCATTGATTACGCCTCGCTGCGCCAGGTCAATCCGCGCATCATCCTGGCCAGCATCTCGGGGTTCGGCCAGGATGGCCCCTATCGGGATCGGCCCGGATTCGACCAGATCGCCCAGGGCCTGTGCGGCCTGATGTCGGTCACCGGTTTCCCGGAACACGGCCCGCTGCGGGCGGGCGCTGCCGTGGCCGATGTCACGGCTGGCCTGCTGGCGGCGCTCGGCATCATGACCGCCCTGCAGGAGCGCGAGCGCACGGGCGAAGGCCAGTGGGTGCAGAGCAATCTGCTGCAGGCAGGCATCACCCTGCTTGATTTTCAGGCTGCTCGCTACACCATGGCCGGTGAGGTCCCCCCCCAGGTCGGCAACGACCATCCCACCAGCATGCCGACCTCGGCCTATCGCACGGCCGATGGCTTCATCAATGTGGCGGCCTCGGGCACAGCCATCTGGAAGCGCCTGTGCGAGGCCATCGGTGAGCCGGGTCTGGTCGACGACCCGCGGTTCGCATCGGCCCAGGGCCGCTCCACCCACCGCAAGGCGCTGGCCGAGCGCATCAATGCAGCCCTCAGCCAGCGAACCAGTGTCGAATGGGTTGATGTGCTCAATGCGGCCGGCGTGCCCTGTGGGCCCATCCACAGCATGGATGCCGTGTTCGCCGATCCGCAGGTCAAACACCTGCAGGCCGTCTCGCCGGTGCAGCATCCAACCCTGGGAATGCAGCAGGTGCTCTCGCCTGCCATCCGGCTCTCGCGCACACCCGCCGCAGTGGTGAGTGCCACGCCCGAGCGCGGCGAACACACCCCTGAGGTGCTGAGCGAACTCGGCTTGTCGGCCGGCGAGATTGCTGCGCTTCGTCAACAGGGGGTCATCCTCTGAAGCGCGCGATTGTTCAGCCTTGTTGTGTTCAGCCCTGTTGTGTTCAGCCCCGTTGTCGTCCGTCCCACGTCGCTCATTGAACCCGGATCCCTGCCATGCCTGAAATCCTGACGCGCCGAGAGGGCGCAGTGACCACCCTGCTGTTTTCCAACCCGGCCCGCATGAACGCCATGAGTCGCGACATGTGGAACCAGCTCGCCCAGGGCATCCGCACGGCCGATGCCGACCCCTCGGTTCGGGTGATCGTGCTGCGCGGCGAAGGCGAAAAATCGTTTGTCTCGGGGGCAGACATTTCGCAGTTCGCGTCCATGCGCGCCAATGCCGATGCCCAGGCCGAATACGAAAAGGCGGTCAACGCGGGCTATGGTGCGCCGACCCAGTGCAGCAAGCCTGTGATCGCGGCCATTCGGGGCATCTGCATCGGCGGCGGTCTGGGTCTGGCCGCAGCCTGTGATGTGCGCATCTGCTCAGACGACACGATCTTTCGCATGCCGGCCGGGCGCATGGGATTGGGCTACAGCCCCTCGGGCGTGCGGCGCTTCGTGGCCATGATCGGTGCGGCCAATACCGCTGACCTCTTCCTGTCGGCCCGCAAGTTCGGCGCGGCCGAGGCGCTGCGGATCGGTTTTGTCTCGCAGGTTCATCCGGTGGCGCAATTCGATGCGGCCGTGCAGACCTATGTGCAGATGGTGGCCGAGAATGCCCCGCTCACGCTGGCTGCAGCCAAGTTCGCCATTCGAGAGGCGATCAGCGACCCGGATCAACGGGATCCCGAGCGCGCCCTGCGCATGGTGCAGAACTGCTTCAACAGCAACGACTATCGCGAGGGGCGCACCGCCTTCATGGAAAAACGCACGCCCGACTTCAAGGGTCAGTGACCACAGGAGATACCCCATGAACCGTCGCAACAGCCTGCAGGCACTTGGCGCAGGACTCGCACTGGCCGGCTCGACCGGACTGAACCCCGCAGCGCGGGCGCAGGCCACCGATTGGCCCAACAAGCCAATGCGTCTGGTGGTGGGCTATCCCCCAGGAGGGTCGGGCGACTTCACCACCCGCACCGCAGCCGACGAACTGTCGCGCGAGCTCAATGTGACCGTGGTGCCCGAGAACAAGCCGGGCGCGGGTGGCACGATCGCCAACGAACTGGTGTCCAAGGCCGCTCCCGATGGCTATACGGTGCTCAATGCCGGCCCCATGGCGCTGACCAATGCGCTGTATCGAAAACTGGGTTACGACAGCCGGCGCGACTTCGTGCCGGTCTGTCAGCTGGCGGTCGGGCCCATGATCATCTGCGTCAACAATGACCTGCCGGTGCGCAACCTGCGCGAACTGATCGCCTATGCCAAGGCCAACCCCGGCAAGCTCAACAGCGCTGCATCGGGCAATGGCTCCACGCCCCACCTGGCTTCGGCTCTGTTCGAGTCAGTGGCAGGGGTTCAGTTCACCACGATCCAGTTCCGAGGGGGCGCACCGGCGGCCACGTCCACCATTGCCGGGGATACCCAGGTCATGTTTGCCACCCCACCCACGGTGATGGGCTTCATCAAGGCTGGGCGCATGCGGCCGCTGGCGGTCACCACACCGCAGGCCAGTGCGGCCATTGCCGGCATTCCCGGGGCCGCAGAGGCCGGTCTGGCGGGCTATGAGTCCACGTTCTCGTTTGGTCTGTATCTGCCGGCTGCCACGCCACCCGCCATCGTGAAGGCCCTGCATGCCGCCACCGTCAAGGCCATGGCCCGACCCGGCGTGAAGGAAAAGGTGGCTGGTCAGGGTATGGATGTCGCGACCAATGCCTCTCCGGAAGAGTTTGCGCGCCTGCTGGCTGCGGGCGCACCTGCCATCGAGCAGGCTGTCAGGGTCTCGGGCGCCAAGATCGAGTAGGGTCAGTCGGCATAGCCCTGCGGGTTGGCGCTCTGCCAGCGCCACGCGTCCTCGCACATGGTCTGCAGGCTCTTCTCGGCCCGCCAGCCCAGCAGCGCCTCAGCCTGGCTGGGGTCGGCCCAGCAGGCTGCGATATCGCCGGGCCGTCGCGCCACGATGCGGTACGGCACCGAGCGACCACTGGCCTGCTCGAAGGCTCGCAGCACCTGCAGGACCGACTGCCCCTGTCCGGTGCCCAGATTGACCGTCCAGCCGCCCGTCTGGGCAAAGACGCGGCGCAGGGCGGCCACATGCCCGCGAGCCAGATCCACAACATGGATGTAATCGCGCACGCCCGTGCCGTCCGACGTGGGCCAGTCACCCCCGAACACACTCAGTGCCTCCCGCCGGCCCACGGCCACCTGCGCAATGAACGGCATGAGGTTGTTGGGGATGCCTTGCGGATCCTCGCCAATCCGACCGCTGGGATGCGCCCCCACCGGATTGAAGTAACGCAGGATGCCAATGGCCCAGGCAGGGTCGGCCGCCGCAAGATCATTGAGCACATGCTCGATCATCCATTTGGTGCGGCCATAGGGGTTGGTGGGCCCGGTGGGCGCGTCCTCGCGGATGGGCACATTCGCAGGATCGCCATAGACCGTGGCCGATGAGCTGAACACGATGCGTCGCACATTCGCCGCCTGCATGGCCTGCAAGAGGCTGATGGCCCCTGCCAGGTTGGCGTCGTAGTAGCCCAGCGGCTGCGCCACCGACTCACCCACGGCCTTCAGGCCGGCAAAGTGGATCACCGCATCCACAGGCTGCTCGCGAAACAGCGTGGCCAGCAAGGCGGCATCGCGGACATCGCCCACCACCAGCGGAATCGAATGACCCGCGAGTTCCTCCACCCGCTCAATGGCGCGGGCGCTGGCGTTGACGAGGCTGTCGAGCACGACCACATCAACGCCGGCCGCCAGCAACTCGAGCACGGTGTGCGAGCCGATGTAGCCCGCGCCGCCCGTGACCAGGATTCGCGGGCGCGGACTGAGCGCGCGCGGGCTGGATTCGGATGGAGTGCGGACAGCCGCAGTGGCGCTTCGCGCCGGCTGGGGCCGATTCGGGTCTTGCGCAATTGAACTCATGAGAGGCGGGGCTCCTGAGAATTGTCGGCTGGGGCTTCAGACAACCTCAGCGATCGATTGAGGAGGATACCGTCGGCCGCCTGACCAAGGGCCAGCCTCGAGCCCAATCTGGGTGACGCGGGGGTTGCAGAATCGGTGGACGCGTTCCCTGAGGCAGGCCAAGCACCTACAATCCAGAGGTTTTCCCAGTGCAGGTGTGTTGCCATGCTGATCCCCATCATCCTGTCCGGCGGCGCCGGGACGCGTCTGTGGCCCGTGTCGCGCGAGGCCTTTCCGAAGCCCTTCATGCGGATCGGGGGTGAGCTCAGCCTGCTGCAACGCACGATCCAGCGCTGCCTGCCCCTGGCCAGTGGCGCAGCCCTGGGGATTGTCACCAACCAGGAGTACCAGTTTCGCACCCAGGAAGAGTTCGAGGCCCTGCCGGGTGCGCAGGGCGTGCAATGCACGCAGCTGCTCGAGCCTGCCGGACGCAACACCGCCCCGGCCATCGCACTGGCTGCCCTGTGGGCGTTGGAGATCGACCCTCAAGCCGTCCTGCTGGTCCTGCCGGCCGATCACCTCATTCCTGACGAAGCGGCCTTTCAGACCTGCGCCCGACAGGCTGAGCGGGCCGCAGGCACCGGAGCCCTGATCACCTTCGGCATCCAGCCCACCGCGCCCGAGACGGGGTTTGGCTACATCGAGATGGGCCCGCTCGCACCGGGCTCCGACCCCGATGGCGCGCGCGCCGTGGTGCGGTTTGTCGAAAAGCCCGATGCGGCCCGTGCAGCCCAGTTCCTGGCCTCAGGCCGCTTTGTCTGGAACAGCGGCATGTTCTGCTTTCAGGCGCAGGCCATCCTTGCGGCACTGCAGGCGCATGCCCCCGAAGTGGCTGCGCAGGCCCGTCTGACCTGGCAGGCCAGTCGCGCAGCCCTGAAGGATTCCGCCAGCGCTCTGGGTGCAGGCGCCAGCCGGGCCGCTGGCCCAACCCAGCGCGTCGCGCTCGATGCCGCCACCTTCGCAACCTGCCCAAGCGTATCGATCGACTATGCAGTCATGGAACACGCCGCCGATGTGCAGGTGCTGCCCGCCCGGTTTGCCTGGAGCGATATCGGATCCTGGAGCGCGGTGGCCGAACAGTTCGTGGCCGACTCCGAAGGCAACACCACGCAGGGCGAAGCTCTGTTCGTGAACGCCCGCAACACCCATGTGCAAAGCGAGGATCGTCTGGTGGCCGCGGTGGGCGTCGACAACCTGCTGGTCGTTGACACCCCTGATGCGCTGCTGGTCGCCAGCAAGGACGCCAGCCAGCAGGTCAAGGAGATCGTGGCCCGGTTGAAGTCCACGAATCATGAAGCTGCCCGACTGCACCGCACCGTGGCCCGTCCCTGGGGCACCTACACCGTGCTGCAGGAAGGCCCGCGATTCAAGATCAAACGCATCGAGGTCAGGCCCGGGCAGTCGTTGTCGCTTCAGATGCATCACCATCGCAGCGAACACTGGATCGTGGTCTCGGGGACGGCCCAGGTCACCTGCGACGAGCGCACCTATCTGGTGGCGGCCAACGAATCCACCTACATCCCGATCGGCACCCGGCACCGCCTGGTCAATCCCGGGGTCATGCAACTGGTGATGATCGAGGTGCAGTGTGGGGACTATCTGGGCGAGGATGACATCGTGCGCTTCGAGGATCGCTACGGCCGCACCCCCTGAGGCTCATCTGGAATCGCGTGGCACGATGCGGGCCGGGGCTCCTTGACCCAATCGGTGGCGTTTGTCATGGCTCGGTCACATCCGTGTCACATCCTTTGGGCTCTGTCATCAAGCGAGCGTGTCCGTGGCGACCAAAGTTCTGATCGTTGAAGATGAGCCGGCCATCCAGGATCTGCTGAGCCTGAACCTGCGTCATGCAGGCTTTCGGCCGCTGATGGCTGCCGATGTCGCGTCGGCTCGCACACAGCTTGATCAGGCCCTGCCCGATCTGATGCTGCTCGACTGGATGCTGCCCGACCTGAGCGGCATCGAATTTGCGCGCAAGCTCCGCGCCGACCCCCGAACCCGCGACCTGCCCATCATCATGCTGACCGCGCGTTCCACCGAATCGGACAAGCTCGGTGGCTTTGATGCCGGGGCCGATGACTACATCACCAAGCCGTTTTCGCCGCGTGAACTCATCGCGCGCATCCGCGCCCTGCTGCGCCGAAGCAGCCAGGAGGCCAGCGAAGACCCGGTGGAGGTCGCAGGCCTTCGGCTGGAGCCCGAAACCTTCCGGGTGATCGCCCAGGGCGAGGTCCTGCGCATGGGGCCCACCGAGTTCAGGCTCCTGCACTACCTGATGCGCAACCTCGATCGGGTGCTCTCGCGGGCCAAGCTGCTCGACGGCGTCTGGGGCGACCATGTCTTCATCGAGGAGCGCACGGTCGACGTGCATATCCGCCGCCTGAGACTGGCCCTGCAGCCCAGCGGTCATGATCGCCTGATCGAGACCGTTCGTGGTGGGGGTTATCGCTTCCTGCCACAATGAGCTCCATCGGGGCGCAACCCCAGCGCCTGTTTTCAGGACTTCTCAACGTGGTCTATCTGCGTACGCTGGCCTATCTGGCCGGATTGCTGGTGTTCGCCCTCATCATGGGCCGGCTGCGCTCGAGCGAAACCGCCGCCTGGGTGATGGTCGTTGGTCTGCTTCTGATGGTGGCCTACCATGCCGCCTTTCTCTTTCGACTCAATGATTGGGCCGTTCTGCCTCGACAGCGAGAAATGCCCATTGGCTTTGGCAGCTGGGGGGTGGCCTTTGATCGGCTCGGCCGCTTCATGCGCCAGGACGCCATCGAACGCAACGACATGAGTGCCGAGCTTGAGCGCATGCATGCGGCAGTGGACACCCTGCCCGATGGCCTGGTGGTGCTCGATCGATTCGACCATGTGCAGTGGAGCAACCGCTCGGCCCAGGCCCTGCATGGCATTTTCGGACGCCGTCGCCCCATCGATCACTTCATTCGCCAGCCTGAGTTCCTCGCCTGGCTTCATTCTGGCCAGACCGACGAGCCGCTGCTGCTTGCCTTGCCCTCGGCCCCCGGGCGCAGCTTCCAGCTCAAGATCGAGCAGACCGATGAGTCCAGCCGGTTGCTGGTGACCCGAGATGCCACCGAGCAGCATCGCCTGGACCAGATGCGTCGAGACTTTGTGGCCAATGTCTCGCACGAGATTCGCACGCCGCTCACCGTGGTGAGCGGATTCGTGGAAACCCTGATCGATCTCGACCTCGACGCCGAGGAGCGCCGCAACATCCTCGAGACCGTGCGTCGTCAGACCTCCACGATGGAGCAACTCGTCGAAGACCTGCTCACCCTGGCCAGCCTCGAGCATGGTGCCGGTCCTGCGGACGAGCAGTCGATCGCAGTTCCAGCCCTGCTTGAACGCCTGTGCGCCGACATGCGGGTGATTTCGGCGGGTCGCCACAAAATTCAGATCGAGGTGAAAGACGCCTTTGCAGTGCAGGGCGCGCTGAGCGAAATCGAGAGCGGCGTGCGCAACCTGCTCAGCAATGCAGTGCGCTACACCCCCGAGGGTGGAACGGTCACGGCCGGTGCCACGCTCACCGGCACGGATGCCGTGATCTGGGTGCGAGATACCGGCATCGGCATTTCAGCCGAGCATCTGCCCCGCCTGACCGAGCGCTTCTATCGGGTGGACCGTGGTCGTTCCAGAGAAACCGGGGGCACCGGTCTGGGTCTGGCCATCGTCAAGCATGTAGCGCAGCGCCATCGCGCGCGGCTCGACATTCAGAGCACACCGGGCGTGGGCAGCACCTTCAGCCTCGTGTTTGCCCGCAACAAGGTGAGCGTTCAGGGCTGAAGTGCGTGGTGCCGGAGGCGGGACTCGAACCCGCACACCATTGCTGGTACCGGATTTTGAGTCCGGCGCGTCTACCTGTTCCACCACTCCGGCAAGAGGGCGCACGATTATCGGTTAAAGCAGCGCCTCGCAGCAAACGGGACCGAAATTCGCCCGCGTGAAACGGCCCTTCGGGAGCTGATCAGCACTCAGCTGGCAGCCGCCTGAACGGGGCGGAACCGTTCTTCGTGGCGCGGATCTTCGCCTGAGACCACATTGATGGTGTATTCGGCCAGGTTCTTGGCGTGGTCGCCAATGCGCTCGATCGATTGCACGATGAAGACCAGGGCCAGCGACTGACGAACGCTTGACGGGTCCTGGCTCATGCGCTCGGCCAGGCGGGCATGGATTTCGTCGCGCATGGCATCGACCTGCAGATCCCGTGTCAGCAATTCGGTGGCTGCAGACACATCCTGGCGCATGAAGGCGCCAATGACATCGTGCAGCATGTCGATGGCAATCGCTGCCATCTCGCCCACCGATTCGTAGGGAATGGGCAGGCCGGTATCAGCGAAATCGCGCGCCCGCATGGCGATCTTCTTGGCCTCGTCACCGATACGCTCAAGGTCATTCACGCTGTGCAGCACGGCAATAATCTCGCGCAGATCGACCGCAATCGGCTGACGCCGGGCGATCACCTGATTGCATCGAAGATCGGATTCAACATGCAGTTGATTGATCACCCGCTCATCGGCCAGCACCTGCGTCACGATCTGCAGATCCCCCGTGCGTACCGCATCCATGGCCCGGATGACCTGACGCTCGACCATGCCCCCCATGGTGGTGAAGGCGCTGCGCATGGCATCGATATCGGTATCGAACTGACGATTGGTATGGTCCGGCATCTTGAACTCCCTGGTCTCGCATATGCCCGTCCTGAAGTGGACCTGGCAAGCGGCAATGGTCAGCCGAAGCGACCCGTGATGTAGTCTTCGGTCGCTTTTTTGGCAGGCTTGATGAAGATCTGGTCGGTAGCACCAAACTCGATCAGCTCGCCCAGGTACATGTAGGCAGTGTAGTCGGAGATCCGGGCCGCCTGTTGCATGTTGTGGGTCACGATGGCGATGGTGTAGTCGGACTTCAACTCGTTGACCAGTTCCTCCACCTTGGCGGTCGAGATCGGATCGAGCGCGCTGGTGGGCTCATCGAGCAGCAACACCTCCGGCTTGACCGCCACCGTGCGCGCAATGCACAGGCGCTGCTGCTGGCCGCCCGAGAGCGACAGACCGCTCTGGTTGAGTTTGTCTTTCACCTCATCCCAGAGCGCCGCCTTGCGCAACGACCACTCCACCCGCTCGGCCATGGCCCGGGCATTGAGGTTTTCGTACAGACGAACACCAAAGGCGATGTTGTCGAAGATGCTCATCGGAAACGGTGTGGGCTTTTGAAAGACCATGCCCACCTTGGCACGCAGCAGGTTCACATCCTGTTGCTTGGCAAGGATGTTGTGGCCGCCCAGCAGGATTTCGCCCTCGGCCCGTTGTCCGGGGTAGAGGTCGAACATGCGGTTGAAGGTACGCAGCAACGTGGACTTGCCGCAACCCGAGGGCCCGATGAACGCGGTGACCTTGCCGCGGGCGATGTTGAGGTTGACCTTCTTCAGGCCCTGGAACTTGCCGTAAAAGAAATCCAGATTGCGAATTCGCAGGGCGCACTCGGCATCGGCAATGGACGCGGGAGTAGCAGCGGCGCCCGACGTGGCGTGGATGGCCGAGCTGACGGAAATGGTGGTGGACATAGGAGGTTCCCCGAAGAATCAGCCCTGGGCACGGGCGCGAAACAGCACGCGGGCGATGATGTTGAGCAGCAGCACAGTCAGGGTGATGAGCAAGGCGCCCGCCCAGGCGAGCCGGATCCAGTTGTCGTAAGGGCTCATCGCGAACTGGAAGATCACCACCGGCAGGTTGGCCATGGGCTTGGCCATGTCGGTGTTGAAGAACTGATTGTTCAGCGCCGTGAACAGCAGCGGTGCGGTCTCGCCACTGATACGGGCCAGAGCCAGGAGCAGACCCGTGATCACGCCACTGCGTGCCGCGCGCAGCGTGATCAGGGTGGCCACCTTCCAGCGAGGCGCCCCGAGTGCAAAGGCCGCCTCGCGCAGGCTGCCAGGCACCAGCCGCAGCATGTTTTCGGTGGTCCGGACAATCACGGGCACGGCGATCAGGGACAGTGCGAGGCTACCCGCATAGCCCGAGAACTGTTTCACGGTGGCCACCGCAATCGCGTAGACAAACAGCCCCAGAACGATCGACGGCGCCGACAGCATGATGTCGGTCACGAACCGGGTGAATGAAGCCGTCTTGCTGGTGTCGCCATACTCGGCCAGATAGACACCCGCCAGCACGCCCACCGGAGTGGCCACCAGCACCGTCAGCCCCAGCATCATCAGGCTGCCCACGATGGCGTTGCGCAGGCCACCGCCCTCGCTGCCCGGTGCGGGCGTGTCCTGAGTGAACAGGTTCAGATCGATGGCAGCCAGGCCATTCTTGAACAGCACCACGAGGATCCACAGCAAGACCGCCAGCCCCAGCACCATGGCCAGCATAGACAGGGTCAGGCCGATCCGGTTGGACAGCTGCCGGCGGCGATACAGACCGAGGTCGATATTGCTCATCAGATTCCCTTGGACTTTTCGGCGCGCAGGATCAAGACCTTGGCTAGACCCAGCACGATGAAGGTGATCAGGAACAGCAGCAGACCGAGCGCGAACAGCGTTGACAGATGAAAGTCGGCGGCCTCGCCAAACTCGTTGGCCAGTGTCGAGGCGATGGACGTGCCGGGCGAAAACAGCGAGGTCGGCATGCGGTTCGCGTTGCCGATCACAAAGGTGACCGCCATGGTCTCGCCCAGGGCCCGACCCAGGCCCAGCATCACCCCGCCGATGACGCCCTTTTGCGTGTAGGGCAGAACCACTTTGCGTACCACCTCGAAGGTGGTGCAGCCCATGCCATACGCCGATTCACGCAGGATCTGCGGCACGATTTCAAACACGTCGCGCATCACCGCAGCCACAAAGGGCAGCACCATGAAGGCGAGGATGATGCCGGCTGCAAGAATGCCCAGTCCGTTGGTGGCTCCGCCAAACAGCGACCCGATGATGGGCATGCCTCCAGCGATTTCCTTGACGGGCGCCTGGAACCAGGTGGCAAAGAGCGGCGCAAACACAAACAGACCGAACATGCCGTAGATGATCGATGGCACCGCGGCGAGCAACTCGATTGACACACCCAGGGGGCGGCGCAGCCAGACGGGGCAGGTTTCGGTCAGGAAAAGGGCGATTCCGAAGGCCAGCGGCACTGCGATCAACATGGCGATGCCCGCACTGAGCAGCGTGCCCACGATCGCGATCAGCGCACCGAATTCCTCATTGATGATGTCCCACTCTGCCGTCCAGATGAAGTCGATGCCGAATTTGCGAAAGGTCGGCCAGGCGTTGATCAGCAGGGACAGGATGATGCCCAGCAGCGCCAGCAGCACAATCAGCGAGAACGCCTGCGTCAGACGATGGAAGATCACATCCTGCACGCGCTGGCGGCGGGCAATGCTGATCCGCCGGTTGCTGTCATCGTCGGCGGACGGCAAGGCCGGGGCGGGGCTGATTGAACTCATGGTCGAGCGGGCTCCTCAGGCAGCAAACCCACGCTGCCCGGCGCTGCACCGGGTCAGGTGGGTGGATTGGACTCGCTCAGCGCTTGATCTGCGACCAGACCTTGCCACGAATGGCCTCGGTCAGACTGTCGGGCAGGGGCACGTAGTCCAACTCAGCCGCCATGGCCTTGCCGTTCTTGAAGGCCCAGTCAAAAAACTTGAGGGCTTCGCCCGAGGCGGCTTTGTCGGCGGGCTCCTTGTACATCAGGATGAAAGACGCCGTGCTGATGGGCCAGCTGTTGGCACCCTTGGCATTGACCATCGACACGCCCATGCCCGGCACGCTGAACCAGTCGGCACCCGCAGCAGCGGCGGCAAAGGTGAGGTCATCGGGGCTCACATATTTACCTTCGGCGTTCTGCATCTGCAGGAAGGTCATGTTGTTGCGCTTGACGTAGGCATACTCAACGTAGCCAATCGAACCCTTGACCCGGCCCACGTTGGCCGCCACGCCTTCGTTGCCCTTACCGCCCACAGAGGTTGCTGCCGGCCACTTGACCGCGGCGCCCTTGCCCACCTTGTCCGCCCAGTCCTTGCTGACGGCCGTGAGGTAGTCGGTGAAATTGAACGTCGTGCCCGAGCCGTCCGCACGATGAACCACCGTGATGGCCGTGTCAGGCAGCTTCTTGCCCGGATTCAGTGCGGCCAGCTTGGCGTCATTCCACTTGCTGATGGTGCCCATGAACATTTCGGCCAGCACCGGGCCGGTCACACGCAACTCGCCCGGCTTGAAGCCGTCGAGATTCACCACCGGCACTGTTCCACCAATGATGGCCGGGAACTGCACCATACCGTCGCGGTCGAGCTCTTCGCCCTTGACCGGTGCATCGGTGGCGCCAAAGGTGACCGTCTTGGCCCGGATCTGGCGAATGCCGCCCGAGGAGCCGATCGACTGATAGTTCAGGCCGTTGCCGGTCTCTTTCTTGTAGGCCTCAGCCCACTTGGCGTAGATCGGAAACGGGAAGGTGGCGCCGGCGCCGGTGATGTCGGCCGCCTGGGCTGCCAGCGCGCTGACCGACAAGGCCAGACCGGCAAGAAGGCGAATCGGGAATTTCATGAAAGGGATTCCTGTCGGGAAGGAGTGGGATCTCGATGAGGATGTGAAGCAGGCCTGCACCGCCTCGTCTGTCGCCCCCATGGGCGCCAGTGCCTGCGTGATGCACCTCAGGAAGGCACAGTGCCCGAGCCAGATGACAGTTCCGTGACAGCGCCCGAAAGATCCGTCTTTTCAGCCAGTTAGACCGCGACGAGACTCAGCCTCGTCGACCTCTGCGCGTCGATTGCACCAATCGTTGCCAGCGTTCTCGAAGGCCAATCGGCTGATCGTCGGCCACGATATCGAGCCAGCGGGCGAGGATTCTGGAGTGGCGCACGGTGGCCAGAGCGAGCAGGGTCACGGGCAGGGTCACGAGCAAGGCAAACAGCACCCGGTAGGACAGGGATTCGTCAGCGGCGTCGATCAGGTTCATGCCCAGAAAGCCCGTCACGATGGTGCCGACCAGGCCCAGAATGGTCACCACCGTGAGCCGCAGGACCGACTCGCCCTGCTGGCGGGCATCGTCACTGTCGAGGTAGCCGCCCATGTCGAGCAGCTCTTCGCGAAGCTCATGGAACAGCGCATCGGTTCCCAGATGGTGACCCCAGCGTTCAAAGAGATCGCGGGCCATCGACTGGTTGGAGACTTCATGAAACCAGTAGCGATGGTTGAACCGCAGGAACACCTCCCGGGTCTGGCGAATCGACTGCCTGAACCGCGCCTGTGAGGCGGGGTCACGCACATTGAGCATCGAGACCGCCGTGATCAGGCGATCCGAGAGCATCAGCAGGGCGGCCTTGTGGAAGTGGGCAATCAGGCCCACCAGAAAATACTGATGTCTGAACTGACCCAGCAGCCCGGCCTCGGCATCCCGAAAGTAGGCATCGTTCCAGGAGCCCACCATGGTCATGACCGCGCCATTGCAGCTCACCCGCATGGGCGCCCGTGCGTCGCGCAATTGCGGGTTCCAGAAGCGGTCATAGAACACCGAGGCAGCCAGCTCGGCACGCGCGGCCTGCGAGAACGGCAACTCGCCCGACTCTTCGCGCATGGCCAGGGCCAACCTCAGGAAGCGATCCTCCGACAGTGCAAAAGGATCATCCACCGCGATGTAGGTGAGCTTGGGCATACGGTGGTACTCGATCTGCCGATAGCGCAGCGACCCGGGCTCATCGGAATGGTGCAGGGCCATGGGCTGCAGCAGATAGCGCCAGTGGGCTGCCACGTTCTGGGCCCGGTGGCGGGCCGTGAAGGCCAGATAGGCCTCGCGATCGCCCATGTCGGAGCGGGCGAGCACCTGGCCCGCGTGGCCGATCCACTCGGCCGCCACAAGGCAGGACTGGGGGCTGCCATCGGGATTCCATCCGCCCGGGGAGGCGCGACCAAACCGGTAGAGCACCTCTTGCACGCGAGACAGCGGGATGTTGTCGGCGCGAATCTCGAGCACCGGCACCACGATGTCGATGTCGTAGAAAAAGTAGAGATCGGCATGCTGGATCGCACAGTCGAGCGGCTCACCCTCGGCAAAGTGCATGCGGATCGCCGCCAGATCGGTTCGACGAAAGATCCGGATCGGTGACTCGCCGTAGCCCACATGGCCGTGGGCGGCACGCCCCTGGCCGTAGAGAAACCGCTGAACATGCGGCAGGAAAGTCACGAACTCCCGGTAATGACGCTCCTGGAATTGCGCCGGGTCGGCCGTGAACTCGTCGGCCAGCTCTTTCCAGGGATGGGGCTGCGCCGAGCGCTCCAGGCGCTCCCAGGGCTGCAGATCCTCCTCTTGCAGGTCGGCGGGCATCAGCTGCAGCGGCCACATCAGGATCTGGCGCAGATGGCGCACCACCAGGTCAGGCTCCGCGCTGCGGATGACCGAATCCGGGTCGCCGGCTCGGCGCGCGTCGCCACCCGCAGGCTCGCTGTGCGAGCCAGGCAAGGGTTGATCGGGGGGGGCGGGATGCTCAGAGTGCACGGCCGTCAGACGATACACTGGCAGGCATGATTCACGATCTTCTCATTCTCAACGGCGATCTCATCGATGGCACGGGCGCGCCTCGTGTCCGGGCCGATCTGGCCATCGATGGCGACCGGATCGCGGCCATTCGCCGTCACGACGATGCGCAGGCCCCGCCTCTGCAGGGCCGCGAGGTCATTGATGCAGGCGGGCGAGTCATTGCGCCGGGCTTCATCGATGTCCATACCCATGACGACACGGCCCTGATCGTCAATCCGGCCATGGCCATGAAGGCCAGCCAGGGCGTAACCACCGTGATCTGTGGCAATTGCGGTGCCAGCGCCATGCCCTTTGAGGGCGAGCATCTGCCGACCCTGATGCTGCTGATCGCCAAGGACCCGGCCCATGTGAGCGTGGATTTCTCCACCCATGCAGCCAAGGTCGAGGCCGCGCAGCCGGCGCTCAACAGCGCCTTCATGGTCGGGCACGGCACCCTGCGCATGGCGGTCATGGGCCGTGATCTGCAGCGCGTGGCCAGTGCCGACGAGATCGCCCGCATGCGCGATCTGCTGGAGATCAGTCTGCGACAGGGTGCCATCGGATTCTCATCCGGCTTGTACTACCCACCGGCCATGGCGGCCACCACCGAAGAGGTTGAGCAGATCGCCGAGCCGGTGGGCCGTCTGGGCGCGGTGTACACCGCCCACATGCGCGACGAAGGTGAGCACATCCTGGCCTCGATTGATGAAACCGCCCGCATTGGTCGCGCGGCCGGGGCCCGAAGCACCGTGATTTCGCATCACAAATGCCGCGGGCATGCCAACTTCGGTCGCATGCGCGAGACCCTGCCTCGCATCGATACCCTGCGGGCAAAGCAGCCCCTGGCCTTTGATGTCTACCCCTATGTGGCGAGCTCCACCGCCCTGATGCCGCATGCCATCGATCCGGCCGAGCGCGTACTCGTGACCTGGTCCGATGCCGTTCCTCAAGCCGGTGGGCGCGATCTGGCCGAGATTGCCCGCGAATGGGATGTGACGCCCGTCGAGGCCGCCCACAGGCTCCACCCGGCCGGCGCCATCTACTTTTCGATGGATGAGGGGGACGTCCAGTCGGCCCTGAAGCATCCGGCAGCGATGGTGGGCTCCGATGGCCTGCCGCTCGATGCCCATCCCCATCCGCGTCTATGGGGCACCTTTCCCCGGGTGCTGGGCCATTACAGCCGAGACCTCAAGCTCTTTCCCCTGGAAGAAGCCGTGCACCGCATGACCGGACTGTCGGCGCGCCACTTCAACCTGATCGATCGGGGCGAACTGCGAGTGGGCGCATTTGCCGATGTCTGCATCTTCGATGCCGATGAGGTCATCGATCTGGCCGACTTTGAGCATCCCACCCGCCCCTCGCGCGGCATCGATACCGTGCTGGTCAATGGCCAACTTGTCTGGCGCAACGGCGCCAGCACGGCCCAACGCCCGGGCCGCGTGTTGCGACGCGTTTGCGATTCGGATCAGCCCTGAGGCGCGCACCGTCGCGGCGACCGCAGATTCGCCCGTGATTCAGCGCTTGAATGCCCACTCTTCCCATTGACCGGCCGCAGGGACCCCCGCCTGCATGACCGGGCTGCCGGTTCGGTTGAGCAGGACAAACCAGGGCGTTTCACCTCGCCAACGGGGGCTGACCTCCCGTCTCAGCACGGCAGGCAGACCATCAAACACCATGAGCCGGGTGGCCACCGACTGATAACTGTTGCGTGAACGCGCTGGATCGTCCGCGCCATCGGTCAGCACCACCACCATCGGGGCATCGGGCTGCAGTCGGTTGCGGGTGTCGAATGCGCGACGCGCCGCTTCAGGGCAGGTCGGGCAGTGCAAGGAAGAAAACAGCACCACCGCTGGCCGGGGAAGTTGGGCGAGCAGGGCCGGCCAACTGCTCTGATCGAACGGTTCCAGATCGGCTTCACGCGCTCGAGGCGCCTTGGCCGCATGCGCTGCGGTCACACCCGAAGCGCAAAGCATTCCGGTCGCCAGGCTGAGCCCGGACCAAGCGAGGGTCGCGCGTCTGGCATGCAGCGGGCTGGAACGGAACGGCGGGGAGGTGCTCATCACCATGTCCTTGTCATGAAGTCCTTGAACTCGGATCCGTGTCGAAATTCAAACGACGCGATGGACCTGAGTGCCCAGATGGGTGTGCCACAGCAGCCAGATCCCCTGGGATGAGGCAAGCAGCCTTGGATGGTCGGTACGCCCCTCGGCTCGCGCCAGCTCACGAAGCTCGAATCGATGACCGTCGTCTGAAGAAATCCAGGCCCGAATGACCGGCACGGATCCAGACAGACCCCGCCAGGCCACCACGAGCGATCGGTCATTGGAGGCAATGTCGGCATGCTCCGCCGACTCATCTGGCAGGACAAGGACCTGCGGACTGGCCTGCCCGTCGCGATCCAGGCGCCCGAGTCGAACCGCAGGCTCGCCCGCCCGGTGACCAAACCACACCAGGTGAAAGCCGCCCCGACGATCGGGCGCCAATGCCGGGCCATGGTGTGGACAGGCATCGAGGGCCCACTCATCCCGGGTGGCTCTGATCGGCGTGATGCAGTGCGGATGCTCGGGCAGGCGACTGAATGCGTGATCCCGATGGTTGGGCTCAAAGACATGGCGCCACAGGGCGACCAAGCCGCGATCATCCTCGGACAGAGCGATCCTGCAGCACTCGCAGGCATGGTGGGCCAGGCAGTGGTCCCCCTGAAAACTGCGCCCGCCATCAACCGAAACAGCGCGATACACCGCTGCTCCGCGATAGGCCTGACCTGCAGCGCGGGCCCGCTCGGCATCGCGCTTATCGATCCACAGGACATGCAGCCGACCTCGGGCATCGAAACGAACGGCCTCGAATCGATGGGTGATGATCTGCCGATCTTCATGCACCGTGATGGGCGGGCGGAATGTTCGGCCTCCATCGCTTGAAGAGATCAGGCGGATCTCGCCGGTGTAGGGCCGAGCCAGCGGTTGGGTCCAGGCCACCACCATCTGGCCGCCCGGGCCAAACGCAATCTTCGGACGGCTTTCACCATCGGCAGCCACGCGATCCTTGGCAATGTCAGGCGCCTGCGCATCGCCCCATGCACTGCCCGGCGAGGCGGCCCGACGCAACAGCAGCTGGCCGGCCTCATCGAGCCCGGCCGTCCAGAGCGCGCCATCGGGCGCCAGAGCTGCGCCCATCGCCATCCCCGGACGGGCTGGAGAACCGCCGGGCCCGTGTGTGTGTGCCGATGTCCCCTTGCCGTGGGCGCCTCCCCCGGCGGCCCACGCCAGGCCGGATGCACCCAGCGCCCGGATCCAGTGTCGACGGCCGGCGGTCACCAGCGCGCCTCCAGGCCGGCAGACAGGGTGCGCGGCAAGCCGGGCGAGTACACCGCAGTCGATGAACTCACCGAAGCGCTATCCGCCCAGCGCCTGTCAGTCAGATTGAAGAGGCGAGCGAATGCGCTGATCTGGCGGGTCAGCGGCCATCCCGCGCTGAGATGCAGCAGGTCATGGCCGGGATACCGGGCATAGGCGGCGGAGTTTGTGGCCTCAAGGAAGTAACTGCCCAGTCGGATCCATTCCAGCTGAACGAAGCGCCCAGCCTCTCCGGCCCAACCCAGCCGCGTGCTCGCCATCAGCCGCGGGGCAGCTTCCATCTCCTTGCCGCTGTAATCGACCCGTCCGCTTGAAGTGTCCGTTACCCAGCTCGCATAGGTGTGGCGGGC
>Ga0255087_1000307_pt1 | contig 20914 bp, 22 predicted proteins | sample Colum_Miss_RepA__FD_188561 | JGI IMG/M metagenome (GOLD analysis project Ga0255087, IMG submission 188561) | Freshwater microbial communities from Columbia River, Oregon, United States - Colum_Miss_RepA_8d | ecosystem: Environmental > Aquatic > Freshwater > River | place: USA: Oregon | collected...
TGACCAAGATGCTGAGCGAGCGCGGACTGATCGATGTGTATCGACATCTGTATCCCGACACCACAGACACCTGCTACACCTGGTGGAGCAATCGCGGCCAGGCCTATACCAACAATGTGGGGTGGCGTCTGGACTACCACCTGGCAACTCCACAACTCGGCCAGACTGCTCGTGAGGTCAGTATTTACAAAGACGAGAAGTTTTCAGACCATGCGCCCATCACGGTGGGCTATGACATGGCTTGGTGAGCCTGCCGGCCGGTGAGCGTGGCACCCCCACGCCGAGCGCTGGAATTGACCCACGGCAACGCGGTCATGGCAACACGGCTGTGACCTCGATCTCCACCCGCGCGCGGTCTTCCACCAGGCTCACCACCTGCACCGCCGTCATGGCCGGGAAGTTGCGTCCCATCACCTCACGGTAGGCAACGCCAATCTCCTTCAAACGCGCCACGTAGGCCTTCTTGTCCACCAGATACCAGGTCATGCGCACGATGTGCTCGGGCCGACCGCCCGCGGCCTCCACCACCGCCAGACAGTTGCGCAATGCCTGTCGCACCTGATCGACCAGATCATCGCTGTCGAACTGGCACTGGGCATTCCAGCCAATTTGGCCGCCAACAAACAACTGGCGTCCACTGGCCAGCACACCGTTGGCATACCCCTTGGGGGAGGCCCAACCTGCGGGCTGAACAATCAGATGCGACGGGTCGTGGTTGGTGTTCATGACGCGGCCTTCAACACATCGCGTCCGATGATGAGTTTTTGCACTTCGGTGGCTCCCTCATAAATTCTCAATGCGCGGATCTCGCGGTACAAGGATTCGACGACATTGCCGCGTTGCACGCCCTGGCCCCCTTGCAGTTGCACCGCCGCATCGATGATGCGTTGCGCGTGTTCGGTGGCGGTCATCTTGGCCATCGCCGCCTCTCGCGTGGTGGGACGTCGCAACACATCGCGTTGCCACGCGGCGCGCACCGTGAGCAAGGCAGCAGCATCGAGGTCTGTGGCCATGTCGCCCAGGCGTGCTTGGGTGAGCTGAAAGTCTGCCAGATGGTGTCCGAACATGGGGCGCGACTGTGCATGTTGCACGCTCTCATGCAAGGCACGCCGTGCAAACCCCAGGGCGGCCGCAGCCACCGAGGCGCGAAAGATGTCGAGTGTGCGCATGGCGATCTTGAAGCCCTCGCCTGGCGCACCCAATCGGTTGGCGATCGGCACGCGCATGCCCTCAAATCGAAGACGGGCCAAGGGGTGTGGGGCCATCACCTCCAGGCGCTCTGCGACCACAAAGCCAGGCATGTCGGGCGTGACGATGAACGCTGAAATACCCCGCGCGCCCGGCTCTTCGCCGGTTCGCGCAAACAAGCAATAGACATCGGCAATGCCGCCGTTGGAGATCCAGGTTTTTTCGCCGTGGATCACGTAATGGCCACCCTCGAGCCGCGCCTCGCATTGCATCGCCCCCACGTCGGAGCCGGCCAGCGGTTCGGTGAGGGCAAACGCGGAGATCCATTCGCCACGGGCCACCCGCGGCAGGATGTCGTGCCGTTGCGTGTCAGTACCGGCCAACGAAATGGCGCCCGTGCCCAGGCCTTGCATGGCAAACGCAAAGTCGGCCAACCCGTCATGCCAGCCCAGAATTTCGCGGATCAAGCACAGTGAGCGGGAATCGAGTTCGGGCAATGCCCCTCCGTAAGCCGCTGGCACACAGTAGCGCAAAAAACCCGCCTCCCCCAGTTGCCGCACCAGTTGCTGGCAGGCGTGATCGGTGTTGCCATGGTCCACGGCGGGAAGTGCCTGGGCCCATTGCCAAAGCGATTGCGCCAAGACACGGTGACCCGGGTCATACATCGGCAAGTCGAGATGGGCTTGCAATGCGGCAGGCAAGTTGGCGTGAGAGGAATGGGGCTGCATCATCATGGCGTCATCGCTGGGTACCTGGGAGCGCGTCAGTTGCCTTTGAACTGGGGTACCTGCTTGGCAGCGAATGCGTCAAAGGCCCGTTTGAAATCCTGCGTCATCATGCAAATGGCTTGGGCCTGCGCTTCGGACTCGATCATCTCCTCGATGCCCATCGCCCATTCCTGGTTGATCATGGTCTTGGTCATGCCATGCGCAAACCAGGGCCCGTCGGCCAGGCTGCGCGCCAGGGTCTGTGCTTGCGACACCAGCGCAGCGGGTTCATGCAGGCTGTTGAAGAACCCCCAGTGATGGCCTTCAGCGGCCGTCATCGCACGCCCAGTCATCAGCAATTCATTGGCACGGCCCTGACCAATCATGCGCGGCAGCAAGCCGCAGGCGCCCATGTCGGCGCCAGCCAACCCCACACGCGTGAACAAGAAAGCTGTTCTGGCGTTGGCCGTGCCCAACCGAAAATCACTGGCCAAGGCCACCATCGCTCCCGCCCCGGCACAAATACCATCGATCGCGGCGATGACCGGCTGGGGTGCACGGCGCATCGCCTTGACCAGGTCGCCAGTCATGCGGGTGAAGGCCAGCAGTTCGGGCATTGGCATACGTGTGAGCGGCTCGATGATCTCAAACACATCGCCGCCCGAGCAAAAGTTGCCGCCTTCACCCGTGATCACCACGCTACGCACATCGCTGGCGTAAGCCAGATCGCGAAAGAGATCGCGCAATTCCGCATAAGACTCGAAGGTCAGTGGATTTTTTTTATCCGGCCGATTGAGCGTGATGGTGGCGACACCTCCATCCTCGCTGCATTGCCAGCGAAAGTGACGGGCTGCGTAATGCTGGAAGGGGCGACGATGGGCTTGCATGGAAGCGGGGGTCATCGGACATTCTCCAAAAGGTGCGCTGAGCGCGCGAGTCATTGCATATCACGTTGTCAGGCAACCAGGGCCAGTTGGCCCGCTCGCTCGAGATTGCGCTCAAGCTGCAACTTGCCACCCAGATAGGGGCGTGGCCAGGCAATGTCGACAAACCCTTGTTCAGCCGCTGCGTGCAGGGTCCACGCCGGGTCGGCCAGGTGTGGCCTGGCCAGCGCACACAAATCCGCGCGGCCTGCGGCGATGATGGTGTTGACATGGTCAGCCTCGAAAATGTTGCCCACCGCAATCGTCGGCACCTGCACCTCGTTGCGGATCTGGTCCGAAAACGGCACCTGGAACATGCGGCCGTACACCGGCTGTTCGTCCTTGCTGACTTGACCCGCAGAGACGTGCACGATATCTGCCCCAGCATCGCGAAACAGCGAGGCCACCACCGTCGCCTCCTCGGGTGTCATGCCACCCGGCACCCAATCGGTGGCGGAGATGCGCACCGACATTGGGCGATCGGCTGGCCACACCGCGCGCATCGCGAGAAACACTTCCAAGGGGTAGCGGCAGCGGGCTTCGGTAGTCCCGCCATAGGCATCACGCCGCTGATTGGTCAAGGGCGAGATGAACGACGACATGAGATAGCCGTGCGCCGCATGGAACTCCACCATGTCAAAGCCCGCATCACGTGCGCGCTCGGTGGCAGCGACAAAATCGTGCTTGACGGCGTCCATGTCCGCACGTGTCATTTCGCGCGGCACTTGGGACACACCGGGCATGAGCGGCAGGGGAGACGGCGCGATCAGCGGCCAGTTGCCCAACGCCAGCGGTTGATCGATCCCGTCCCACGCCAGGCGGGTTGAGCCCTTGCGCCCCGCGTGACCGATTTGTAGAGCGATCTTTGCCGGGCTGTTGGCATGCACAAAGTCAACAATGCGCGCCCACCCCCGTTGTTGCGCCTCATTCCAGATGCCCGCACAACCCGGGGTGATGCGCGCATCCGGTGACACGCAGGTCATTTCAGTCATCACCAGGCCCGCACCACCCAACGCACGGGCCGTGTAATGCTGAAAATGAAAATCGTTGGGTTCACCGTCCTGCGCCGAGTAGGTACACATCGGCGACACCACGACCCGGTTGGGCACGGTCATGCCGCGCAAGGTGAACGGGGTGAACATCGGAGGCACTGCCCGATCGGCCAACCCACAGCGCCGCGCCCACCAGCGGTCCAGGTCGTCGATGTAGTGCGGGTCGCGCAGCTTCTGATTGCCATGGCCCACGCGCTGACTGCCGGTGAGCAAGGCAAATGCAAACTGCTCAGGCTCCAGGTGCACATACCGGTCTATGTGCTCAAACCAGGTCATGCGGTTGCGCGCAGCACTTTGTAATTTGAGCGCCTCGATCTCCCGCTCGGCCTGGTAGCGCGCCAGGCGTTCGGGCACGCTGCCCTCGGCACTGTTGAGCACGCGCACCAGGGCAATCGCATCTTCCATGGCCAGCTTGGTGCCCGAGCCGATGGAGAAATGTGCCGTGTGCGCCGCATCTCCCAGCAGCACGATATTGTCCTTGTACCAGCGTTCGCACAGCACGCGGTTAAATTTGAGCCACACAGCAGAACCGCGTAAATGCTTGGCATTGGAAATCAGCGGGTGCCCGTCCAGCAAGTCGGCAAACAGGTTCTCGCAAAACGCGATCGATGCAGGCGTCTCCAATTGGTCCAGGCCTGCCTTCAACCAGGTACTCTCAGGCGTTTCCACTATGAAGGTGGACATCTCATCATTGAATCGATAGGCATGCAGGTTGAACCATCCCCAAGGCGTTTCCTTGAAAGCAAAGGTGAAGGCGTCGAGTTTTTTCCGTGTGCCCAGCCAAATAAAGCGGCATTGGCGCGTGTCGATACGCGGATTGAAATGTGCCTCATGGCGACTGCGCGTCACTGAATTGACGCCATCGGCACCGATCACCAGGTCGTAGTCGCGCGCGTACTCATCCGGGTCCTTGATGTCGCGCTCGAACACTATCTTGACGCCGAGCTCAATGGCGCGGTGCTGAAAAATTTCCAGCAATTTCAGGCGGGCAATGCCACAAAAGCCATGCCCACCCGAGCGGATCATCCGTCCCTTGAAGTGGATGTCGATGTCATCCCAATGGTGAAAATTGGCCTCGATCGCCTCGACCACTGGCGGATCGGCCTCACGAAAACCGTCCATGGTCTGGTCGGAAAACACCACGCCCCAGCCAAAAGTGTTGTCAGCGGCATTGCGCTCAATCACCGTGATGTCGTGAGCGGGGTTCGCCTTTTTCATGAGGATGGCGAAGTACAAGCCGGCTGGCCCGCCACCCAGACACACGATTCGCATCAAGACCTCCTGCAGTCAGTCAGTGGCTTGACCCGCAGCGCCGCGCTCGCCGATCGCACCCGGGCTGGATCAGCCCCTCTCGAAATGAGAGCATTTAGTTTAGAAAAGAATTGTTTATTTGTAAACTATTTATCGGCGCCGAAGGCCTGCTTGAGCTTGCCCAACAAGTCCCACAGTTGCCGCAGTTCCTGGGCACTCAAGACCGCAAAGAGGCTTGTCACCCATTGCTCATGCTCACGCGCCATCAACTTGAATTGCTCGCGTCCCTTGGCGGTGAGAGACACGTAATAGGCTCGACGGTCTCGCGGATCATCGCGGCGCTCGATCAGCCCTTCCTCGGCCAGGCGGTCGGCCAAGCCCGTCACGTTGCCCCCGGTCACCATCAGCAGGCGAGAGAGTTCGCGCATTTTGAGGCCGTCGGGGTAGCGATCGAGCTGAGCCATGAGATCGAACCTCGGCAAGGTGGTGTCAAACCCCAACCGCAGGCGGTTACGCAGATTCGCTTCAATCTGGTTATGGCAGGTGAGCAAACGCAGCCAGGTTCGCAGGGCCTGGGGGTCGACCGAGCTGACGGAAGCTCGGCCGCGTCGTGGCACTGAAGCAGGGACGGCAGCAGAATTTTTCATGAGACGGGGGAACCAGAACGGCGGTTCATCCTCCATTGTGTCAAAGTATGATGACTCCATCAGCCAGGGTCTGTGGTTGATTTGACCTGGCCACAGACCTCGATCATCAGGAGAAGCCATGAACCGCCCGCTCGCCCAGCGCAACTCGCTCGTGTTCAGTCACATGGGCTTTTACGTGCGCGACCTGGAGCGCATGGCCCGCTTTTACCGCGATGTGCTGTGTTTTTTCGAAACCGACCGAGGTGATCTGGGTGCAGTCCAGCTGATCTTTCTCAGCCGGGATCCCCAAGAACATCACCAGATTGTGCTGGCCACTGGCCGCCCTGCCGACTTGCGCTTCAGCGTCATCAACCAGATATCGTTGCGCGTGCCGGACCTGACCACGCTGCGTGAAGTACACCAGCGGGTGAGCGGCGATCCCGATGTCACCGAACTGGTGTGTGCCACCCATGGCAACGCTATATCGATCTACTTCCGCGACCCTGAGGACAACCGGCTGGAGGTATTCGTGGACACGCCCTGGTACTGCGAGCAGCCGCTGCGCGAACCCATCGACCTGAACCAGAGTGACGAGCAGGTGATGGCTGCCGCGCAGGCCCTGGCCCGCAGCCGACCGCGATTTCGAAGTCGCGCTGACTGGGTGGCTGACATGGAGCGGCTCATGGGCTACCGCGATTGAGCCAGTCCACCGCTGATGCGGCCTGCCTCGCTAAGCGGCGGGCCAGGGCCAAAGAATAGACACCCTTTCCTGCACCGCCATGCTTCACTACCACACCATTCCCGTCACCCCGTTCCAGCAAAACTGCTCCCTCGTGTGGTGCGATGTCACTCAACAGGCTGCGGTCATCGACCCAGGCGGTGACCTCGAGGTCATCCTTGATGCCGTGGCCCAGCTTGGGTTGAAACTCGAGCAAATCTGGATCACTCACGCACACATCGACCACGCGGGCGCCACGGCCGAGCTGGCCGAGCGTTTGCAGTTGCCCATCATCGGTCCGCATGAAGGAGACCAGTTCTGGATTGACGGTCTGGCCCAGGCAGCGGCGATGTATGGATTTCCCCCCGCCAAGCCCTTCAAGCCCACCCGGTGGTTGCACGATGGCGATACGGTGAGCCTGGGTGGGCACACCTTGCAAGTACGTCATTGCCCGGGCCATACGCCGGGCCACGTGGTGTTTTACTCGCCCGAGATGCAACGGGCTTTTGTGGGCGATGTGCTCTTTGCCGGCAGCATTGGTCGCACCGACTTTCCGCGAGGCGACCACGATGCCTTGATCCGCAGCATCACGCAGCGTCTGTGGCCCATGGGCAACGACACCGTTTTCATTCCCGGTCACGGGCCCGAGAGCACCTTCGGTCGTGAGCGTCGCAGCAACCCTTATGTGGGCGGCACCTGACAGCGCTCAGTTGCGCGCGCGCTCAAAGAGCGGCATCACCTTGGGCAGGTTGGCCTGAATCTCATGAATGCGCGTCGCCCCTGAAGGATGCGTGCTCATCCACTGCGGCGGTGCGTTCTTGTTGGCCGCACTCATCTTCTCCCACAGGGTCACCCCAGAGCGAGGGTCAAAGCCGGCACGTGCGGCCAGCTCCATGCCCACCAGATCCGCCTCGGTCTCGTCCTCTCGGCTGAACTTCAAGGTGAGCAAGTTGGCCCCCTCGCGAGCCACGAAGTCGGTCACCCGCGGATCGATACCGAAAATGCCCGCCACCACGGCCCCGCCTAGACGGGACAAACCTTGAGTGGCAGCGGTCTTGCCCATGCGCTCACGGGCGTGTTCTCGCAATGCGTGCGCCACTTCATGGCCCATCACCATCGCGACTTCATCGTCGCTGAGCTCCAACTGCTTCAAGATGCCCGAGAAGAAGGCAATCTTGCCTCCTGGCATGCAAAACGCATTGATCTGGTTGGAGCCAATCAGGTTGACCTCCCACTTCCATTCCCGCGCACGCGGGTTCCAGTCATAGCTGTGCGGAATGATGCGCCGCGCAATCTCTCGCAATCGCAACACCTGCGGGTGATTGTCCGGGCCCAGGGCGTTTTTGCTCGATGCCTGTTGCAGCATCTGGCGGTATTGTTGCAGGGCCGATTGCTCGACCTCGGTGGCTGGCACAAGCTTGGCAAAGGCGGACTCCTTGCCCACTTCCACGCCCTCGCGCGCCCAGGCCTGCGAGCCCGCCAGGCCGAGACCCGCTGCGCACCAGGCACAGTGATACAGAAAATGTCGCTTGCTGAGAGTGGTGTCGTTCATAGCCGTCAAAATGGAGGTCATGAACGATACCTCAAGTCAGCCCGCCTCCGCCAACCCCGCCGTCAGCCAGGGGCGCAGCTGGGCTGATGCCTGGCGGGTGTACCGCTCGGCGGCGGCGCTGCGCATGCTGGGTTTGGGGTTTGCCGCCGGCTTGCCCTTGCTGTTGGTGCTGGGGACCCTCAGTTTTCGCTTGCGCGAGGCGGGGGTGGAACGTGCGACCATCGGCTTTCTCAGCTGGGTTGGGTTGGCATATGCCTTCAAATGGGTCTGGGCCCCCCTGGTAGACCGTTTATCCCTGCCCTGGCTCACCCGTCGACTGGGTCGCCGTCGCAGCTGGTTGTTGGTGGCGCAAGTTGCGGTCATCGCCGGCTTGGTGGGCATGGCGGGGTCGGACCCCCGAGTGGCTCTGGGCGCCTTGGTGGGTTGGGCGGTGCTGGTGGCCTTTGGCTCAGCCACGCAGGACATTGCCTTGGACGCCTACCGCATTGAGTCAGCCGATATCGATGCCCAAGCCGCCTTGGCCGCCACCTACCAGACCGGCTATCGGCTGGCCATGATCTGGGCCGGGGCCGGAGCGCTGTGGCTGGCAGCGCGCGCCGAAACGGTCGATGCGAGTGGCTACCAACAGGCCGCCTGGCAACTCGCCTACCTGATCATGGCCACCTCGATGCTGCTAGGCCCTCTGGTGGTGCTGTGTTCACCCGAGCCGCAACAGCGCGAGTTGCCTGTGGCGCGTAATCTGCGCGAGTGGCTGCATGGTGCACTGATCGAGCCCTTCTCCGAGTTTTGGGGGCGTTACCGCTGGCAGGCGGTGCTGATCCTGGGCCTCATCGCCGTCTACCGCATCAGTGACGTGGTCATGGGGATCATGGCCAATCCGTTTTATGTCGACATGGGGTACAGCAAGGATGAAGTGGCCGCGGTCAGCAAGGTGTTCGGCGTGTTGATGACACTGGTGGGCGCCTTCGTCGGCGGTGTGCTGGCCGTGCGTTTGGGTGTCATGCGTGTGTTGATGCTGGGTGCGATCCTGAGTGCTGCGAGCAACCTGCTGTTTGCCTGGCTGGGCACTCGCGGGCACGATCTGCAGGCGTTGATCTGGGTGGTGTCGGCCGACAACCTAGCGGGCGGGTTGGCCTCCAGCGCTTTCATTGCCTATCTCTCGGGCCTCACCCAGGTGCGCTATTCGGCCACGCAGTACGCCTTGTTCAGTTCGATGATGCTCTTGTTGCCCAAGTGGCTGGCCGGCTTCTCGGGAGTGGTGGTAGACAACGTGGGCTACTCGACCTTCTTCGTGGGCACGGCCTTACTCGGCGTGCCTGTGCTGCTGCTGGTGGCACTGGCGTCCAGGGTGCGCTAACGTGCGCCCAGCAAGTCTTTGAGGTGCGCCTTTTGCACCTTGCCCAGTGCGGTCTTGGGCAAAGCCTGCAGCCGCACCACCTCACGCGGGTGCTTGTAACGCGCCAGCCGCTCTCGCACCCGCGCGAGGAGCTCGTCATCACTGGCCTCATGGCCCTCACGCAAGGTCACCACCGCCACCACGCGCTCGCCCCAGCGGGCGTCAGGCATGCCCACCACCGTGCACTCGACCACCGCCGGGTGCTGGGCCAGCAAGGTTTCGATCTCGGCGGGGTAGATGTTTTCGCCTCCTGAGATGATCATGTCCTTGCTGCGGCCGACGATGGTCCAGCAACCTGCCTCGTCCACCTGCGCCACATCCCCGCTGTGAAACCACCCCTGAGCATCCAGGGCAGCTTGCTCGGGCCAATAATGCTGCACGAGGGCGGGGCCGCGCAGCCACACCTCGCCCACGTTGGGGGCCGCACCCTCCAACGGCCCCAGGCAAGCCTGCACGCCGTGCGCGGGCCAGCCACAAGCGCCTTGCAGCATGCGCGGCGCATCGGCCACGAGGGCAATCGAAAAAGGTCCGGTCTCGGTCGCGCCGTACACATTGCCCAGCGGCACCCCGCGGTCCAGAAAGGCGCGCACCAAGGGCTCTGGTAAATGGCTCGATCCGGCCATGACGCAGCGCAGGGAACTCAAGTCCGTCGACGACCACCGCGGGTGTTCCATCAGTGCCTTCATCACCGCGGGCACCACGACGGTCAAACCAATGCGCTCGCGTTCGACGGTTTGCAGCATGGCCTGCGCATCAAACCGCGGGTGCAACACCACCCGCGCACCCACCCCCAGCGCGGGCAAGGTTTGAATGCACAGGCCGCCCACATGAAAAAGCGGCAACACTGTCAGCACGCGATCCTCTGCGGTGAGCGTCATCGCCTGGCTCGCTGCCTGCATGTTGGCGATCAGATTGGCCTGCGTATGCACAGCCGCTCTCGGTGTACCCGTGGTGCCTGAGGTGTACACCAGCAACAGCGGCCTCGGGTCGCAACTGACACCGTGCGCCATGCCCGGTGAGACGCGCAAGCTCGGGACGGCCTCGCCGGGTATCGGTTCTGAACGCTGAGACCCTGCCCCAGGGTCCGACGCCTGACTTGAGGCGTCACACAAAGACTCTAGCGAGCACACGCTGAGGTCGTGGCGTAGGGCCAGCGACTGCGCCTGCTCCTGCCACCCCGCATCATGCAAAAGCAACGCCGGCTGGCAATCAATGATCAACTGGTCCCACTCGGCGACAGCGAGTCGATAGTTCAACGGCGCCAAGATTCCCCCCAGGCGCGAGAGGGCGAGCAAGATCACCAGCATTTCCCAGGCGTTGAAACTCAGGCAGGCCACCCGTTCTCCGGCGCGCACCCCGCACCCCCGCAAGCGTTCGCAGGCTCGCGCCACCTGCTCGGCCAACTCGGCATAGCTCATGCTGTGGTCACCCTGCACCAGCGCCGTCTGTGTCGGGCACTCAACGGCGTGGCGCAGCACCACCTCGTCAAGTCGCAGCGGCGCACTGGGTGTCGAAGCGGTTGTGTGGGACATGGTGAGATTTTCGTGCAGCCCAGGTGTTTGTCACAGGGGGTCTAGCCAGCACCAGGACACTGACCCTGCACTCGCAGCATGAATCTGTTGCTCATGATCAAAGACGATGTGCGGTTGTCCAACATGGTGGCCGACTACCTGACCCCATCGGGATTTGCGGTGGAACAGGCCAGCGATGCGCGTCCAGATCGCTCAAAGCATCAGCGAGGAGGCTCAGCTGATCGAAGAGATTTTGCTGGCCAGCCAGCTGGATTCGCCCGAAGCCGACCAGAGCAACCCCGAACTGGGGTGCTTGGTCGGGCCTCAGACCTCAGGAGCCTGTAGGGACTCGTGCCAGCACGCCGGTGGGTGGTTCGGACAAGGCGCGCAAAACCTGCTGCGGTGAGAGGTCCTGCAGACACCGCAAGTGCCCCAGGGGGCATTCGCGCTTGAAACACGGCGCGCAATCCAGCGGGGGTTGGACCTGGTTGTCCCACTTGAGCCAGAGGACCCGCGCCTTGGGACTCAACGGGGGCGTGTGCTCGGGGCTGGATGAACCAAACACCGCCACTTGCGGCACATCCAGCGCGGCGGCTACGTGCATCAGACCCGAGTCGTTGCTGACCACACGGTGAGCACTGGCAATCAGGGCGAATGCTTGGGGAAGTGATGTCTGCCCCGCCAGGTTCAACAAGCGACCTTGCGTCTTGCCAGGCTGGGCCAGCGCCACAATGGCTTCGCACAACGCGCGCTCTTTGGCCGAGCCCAGCAACACCACGTCCTGCGGCAACGCTGCCGCCAACTCGGCAAAGTGCGACACCGGCCAACGCTTGGCGGGGCCGTACTCAGCCCCGGGGGCCATGACCACATGGCCTTGCACTTGCAGGCCATGCGTTTGCAGCGTGGCATGCAGTTGCTCAGCAGACACGTGCAATCGGGGCCGCAGCGCGTCCCCCTGAGTACGGGCCAGTGTCGCAGACGAATCCCATGGGCCAGAAAGGCCCGAAGGGGACGTGGGGTCAGGAGCCATCGAGGGGTTGCGCGACGGCGCATCCACCGAGGCCAAGTCGGCGTAAAACGCCACCATGGGGGGGCGACGGTCACGTGGCGGGTTGCTGAGACGATGGGTCAACACACCCAGTCTCCACTCGCCCCAATAGCCAATTCGGATGGGAATGCCGGCCAGCCAGGGCAGCAGAGCACTTTTAAGTGAGTTGGGGCACACATAGGCACGGTCGTATTGTCCGCGCCAGGCCCGTCCCAAGGCTCTACGCTCAGCCCACTGCAAAGCACCATGCTGAAACGGCAACTCGATGACCTCGGCCACGCTGCTCATGGCGCGGTAGACCGGCGCCACCCACGGCAGGGCCGCCACGCAAACGCGTTCACCACGGTCGCACAACCGCGCCATCAAAGGCTCGGTCATGACGGCGTCGCCAATCCACTGAGGGGCGATCACCAGCGAGCGGATGCCCGCCATGGAAGTGGGCAACCCGGTCAGTGCGCGGCGACGTGTTCGCCGGCCTTGAGTTGGTATACCGTGCCGCAGTAAGGGCAACGGGCCTCACCCGTGGTGGCGACATCGAGGAACACCTTGGGATGAGAGTTCCACAGCGCCATCTGGGCTTGCGGGTTGGGGCAGAACGTGCCGCCGTGACCGTTGAGGTCCTGGGCGCGCAATTCGACAACATGTGTCATGGCAAAACTCCCGCTTCAGACCTGGGTCAACCAGTGCGCGTACTTCGGGTTGCGTCCATTGACGATGTCGAAGAAGGCGTTCTGGATTTTCTCGGTGATGGGGCCGCGCGAACCGCTGCCGAGCTCGACACGGTCGAGTTCGCGGATCGGCGTGACTTCAGCGGCGGTGCCGGTGAAGAAAGCTTCGTCCGCGATATAGACCTCGTCACGCGTGATGCGCTTTTGCACGATCTCTAGACCCAGGTCCTTGGCAATGTGAAACACCGTGTTGCGGGTGATGCCGTTCAGGGCACCGGCCGACAGGTCGGGGGTGTAGATCACGCCGTTCTTGATGACGAACACGTTCTCCCCCGCGCCTTCAGACACGAAGCCGCTGGCGTCCAGCAAGAGTGCCTCGTCGTAGCCGTCATCGGTGGCTTCCATGTTAGCCAGGATGGAGTTGGTGTAGTTGCTCACCGCCTTAGCTTGCGTCATGGTGATGTTGACGTGGTGTCGGGTGTAGCTCGAGGTCTTCACGCGGATGCCGCGCTTCAAACCCTCTTCGCCCAGGTAGGCGCCCCAGGCCCAGGCAGCCACCATGGCGTGAATGGTGTTGCCCTTGGGAGACACGCCGAGCTTTTGCGAGCCGATCCACACCAGCGGGCGCAGATAGCAGGTCTCGAGTTGGTTCTCGCGCACCACTTGTTTTTGCGCCTCGTTGAACTGTTCTTGCGTGAAGGGAATCTTCATGCGCAGGATCTTGGCGCTGTTGTAGAGCCGCTCGGTGTGCTCTTGCAAACGGAAGATGGCGGTGCCGTTGGCCGTCTTGTAAGCCCGCACGCCCTCAAAGGCGCCGCAGCCGTAGTGCAGCGTGTGGGTCAGCACGTGGATCTTGGCATCCCGCCAGTCAACCAGCTGGCCGTCCATCCAGATCTTGCCGTCACGATCGGCCATCGACGGGGGCACTGCACTCATGGGAATCCTTTCAGGTGAAGAAGAGGTCGAGCCGACCTGGGTCCGGCTGACGTCACAAACAGGGTGCGATTTTACGACCCGTCCAGGGGTCTTTCGTCGGTCGGGGGTCGCACGAGGGTCCACTCGGTCAGCCGCCCCCGCTCAAAGCGACAGGTGACATGGGAATTGGTGCCGTCGGTCCAGCGGTACAGCTCGGGCTCCTCGCCCTGGGGCGAGCGTTGTTCGCCCAGGCTTTTGGTGAGCGCCACGACGTGCATCAGGTTCACACCGGTCTTGAGCTTGGCGTTGAGCATGACCGCGCTGCCCACATAGCCCACGGGGCGGTCTGCCGCGCGCTTGAGCACATGCACCAGTCGGTTGAAGTGCATCAAGGCCCACATCACCAGCGCTGTCACGGCAAAGGCCACCCCCGGCCAACCGTAGGCCTGATAAGCGCCGATCAGGCCCAGCCCCGCGGCGATAGGGATCATCCATTTCGAAACATTCATGCGGCGATTGTCGCGCAGGCGGCCGTGGATTGGGCCCGTCGACCCTGCAAACCCTCCCTGCTGCTGGGTTGGGGGGCGAGCGAGCGGGCCAGGGTTTGGGGTGGCGCTCAGTTGAGTTCGCGCACCCTCGCAATCGCCTCGTCGATGCGCTCGATGGGCCACAGCGTGAGCCCTTCGATGGGCTTTTTGGGCATGTTCGCCTTGGGCACCAGCGCCACGGAAAAACCCAGCTTGGCCGCTTCGCGCAAGCGCTCCTGACCGCGTGGAGCAGGCCGCACTTCGCCGGCCAGACCCACCTCGCCAAAGGCAACGAACCCACGTGGTAACGCCCGCCCGCGCAGACTGCTCTGGATCGCCAGCAGCACCGCCAGGTCGGCGGCTGGCTCGCTGATGCGCACGCCACCCACCGCGTTGACAAACACATCCTGGTCCATGCAGGCCACGCCAGCATGGCGGTGTAATACCGCCAACAACATCGCCAATCGGTCGCGTTCCAGCCCCACCGACAAGCGCCTGGGGCTCGGCCCACCGGTATCGACCAGCGCCTGCACCTCGACCAGCAATGGTCGTGTGCCCTCGAGTGTGACGAGCACGCAACTGCCTGGCACCGGCTCGGCGTGCTGACTCAGGAAGATGGCGCTGGGGTTGCTCACGCCGCGCAAGCCTTTGTCGGTCATCGCAAAGACACCGATCTCGTTGACGGCGCCAAAGCGGTTCTTGATGGCACGCACCAGGCGGTAACTGGAGTGGGTGTCACCCTCGAAATACAGCACGGTGTCGACCATGTGTTCGAGCACGCGTGGCCCCGCCAAGGCACCTTCCTTGGTCACATGCCCGACCAGCACGACCGTGACGCCCAGCGCCTTGGCCATGCGGGTGAGGTGGGCCGCGCACTCGCGCACCTGCGCCACCGAGCCGGGGGCACTGGTGAGCTGTTCGGTGTACACGGTTTGAATTGAATCCATCACCAGCACTGCCGGTTTCAGCTTCTCGACAGTCGCCAGGATGGTCTCAAGTTGGGTCTCAGCCAGCACCTGCACCTGACTCTGCGCCAACCCCAGTCGCTGCGAACGCAACGCGACCTGCGCGCCGGACTCCTCGCCCGTGACATACAGGCAGGGGTAGCCACTGCGCTGCAAGCCATCCAGGGCCTGGAGTAGCAAGGTGGATTTGCCAATACCCGGGTCTCCTCCGATCAGCACCACGGCGCCAGGGACGATACCCCCCCCCAGCACGCGGTCTAGTTCCTCTTGACCCGTGGGGGTCCGCGCCACATCGGCCGCTTCGATGTCGGCCAGTACAGCCACCGCCGAGCTCGGCGCCAGGCCCGCCATCGCACTGAAACGATGCTTGCCCGCCCCCGCTGCGCTGGGCGCGGACTCGATCAGCGTGTTCCACTCGCCGCATTGCGGGCACCGCCCCAGCCAGCGGGGTGTGCTGCCCCCGCACGCGGAGCAGGTGTAGAGGGTTTTGTCCTTGGCCATGCCGCATGATACTGGACAAATCAACAGTCTTTGTACGGCATTGGCCCCCATCGTGCCAGGTGGCGGCCAGGGCTCACCCTCTTGACAAAAATTTAACAAGTTAAATAATTCCGCATGGGCCCCACGTTCAGTCACCGCAACCTGCCACGCCTGCTGTTACAAGCCCGTGAGGCCGTGATGGCCCATACGCGCCCCAGCCTGCGCCAGCAATCCCTCAGCGATCAGCAATGGCGGGTGTTGCGAGTCCTGGGCGAAGACCACAGCCAGGGCGGCCAGGGCGTAGAAACCGGGCGCGTCGCGCGTGAGGCTTTTTTGCTGGGCCCCAGCCTCACCGGCGTGTTGTCACGCATGGAGCGTGACGGCTTGCTCACCCGCGAGCGTGACCCCCAGGACCAGCGCCGCAGCGTGGTGCGCCCGACCGAACAGGGCCTGCGTCTGGTCGGCACACTTTCGTGCACCATTGAAGCCCACTACGTCTGGCTTGAACAGTCCTTGGGCAAGGACAAGCTGGCCCAGCTGTATGGCTTGCTGGATGAGCTGATTCAACTGGAGGGGCCCGCTGACGTGTCGCTCCCTCAACTGGAAACCATGGCATGAATATCGACCACCTGATCAATGGCCAGCGCGTTGCGAGCGAGGACTATTTCGACAACATCAATCCGGCGACCCAGGAAGTGATCGGCCAGGTGGCGCGTGGAGGCACCGAGGAGGTCAATGCGGCCGTGGCCGCCGCCAAGGCAGCGTTTCCGGGCTGGGCCAATACCCCGGCGGCCGAACGCGCCAAGGTCATGCGCAAGCTCGGCGAGTTGATCACCCGTCATGTGCCCGAGATTGCCCAGACCGAAACCAACGACTGCGGCCAGGTGATTGCACAGACGGGCAAGCAGTTGGTGCCTCGCGCCAGCGACAACTTCACCTACTTTGCCGAGATGTGCACGCGCGTGGATGGCCACACCTACCCGACTCCCACGCACCTGAACTACACGCTCTTTCACCCGGTGGGCGTGTGTGCACTGATCAGCCCCTGGAACGTGCCCTTCATGACGGCCACCTGGAAAGTGGCGCCTTGTCTGGCGTTTGGCAACACAGCGGTGCTCAAGATGAGCGAGCTCTCACCCATGACCGCGTCTCGCCTGGGCGAGTTGGCACTGGAAGCCGGGGTACCCCCGGGCGTGCTGAACCTGGTGCAAGGCTACGGGCGCGAGGCGGGGGAACCGCTGGTGGCTCATCCGGATGTGCGCGCAATTTCCTTCACCGGCTCGACGGCCACGGGTGACCGCATCGTGCGCTCGGCGGGTCTGAAGAAGTTCTCCATGGAACTGGGGGGCAAGTCGCCCTTCGTCATCTTTGAGGACGCCGACCTCGACCGCGCGCTGGACGCCGCCGTATTCATGATCTTCTCCAACAACGGCGAGCGTTGTACCGCAGGCAGCCGCATCCTGGTGCAGCAATCGATCTACAACGCATTTGTGGACCGCTTCACCGCACGCGCCAAACGGATCACGGTGGGCGATCCGCTGGATGAGCGCACCATTGTCGGCCCGATGATCAGCACGGCTCACCTGGCCAAGGTACGCAGCTACATCGAGCTTGGCCCCCAGGAAGGCGCCTCCCTGGTGTGCGGTGGCCTGGACCGCCCGAGCTACGCGCCCGAACTGCCCGAGCGCGTGCGCCGCGGCAACTATGTATGGCCCACGGTGTTCGCCGACGTGCACAACCGCATGCGCATCGCGCAGGAAGAGATTTTCGGGCCGGTGGCGTGCCTGATCCCGTTCAAGGACGAGGCCCACGCGATTGAATTGGCCAACGACATTCAATATGGCCTCTCCAGCTACTTGTGGACCGAAAACCTGGGCCGTGCACACCGCGTGGCGGCGGCCATCGAGGCCGGCATGTGCTTTGTCAACAGCCAGAACGTGCGCGACCTGCGTCAGCCGTTTGGCGGCACCAAGGCCAGTGGCACCGGGCGCGAAGGCGGCACCTGGAGTTACGAGGTGTTTTGTGAACCCAAGAACGTGGCCGTGTCGCTGGGCAGTCACCACATTCCGCACTGGGGGGTCTGAACATGGGACGCGTTGCACTCATTGCCAAAATCACCCACGTGCCCAGCATGTACCTGAGCGAGCTCGACGGGCCTCGCCATGGCACACGCGAGGACGCGATCGAGGGTCACCGCGAGATCAGCCGCCGCTGCCGTGCGGCCGGTGTGGACACGCTGGTGGTGTTTGACACGCACTGGCTGGTCAATGCCAACTACCATATCAACTGCGCGCCGCACTTCAAAGGCAGCTACACCAGTAACGAGTTGCCGCACTTCATCAGCAACATGGGCTTCGAGTCGCCCGGCAACCCCGACCTGGGGAAATTGCTGGCGAAGGTGTGCAACGAGCACGGCGTGGAAACCCTGGCGCACGACGCCACCACCCTGGCACCCGAATACGCCACGCTGGTGCCGCTGCGCTACATGAACCCCGATCAGCACTTCAAAGTGGTCTCAGTCTCCGCCTTGTGCATGGCGCATTACCTGAACGACAGTGCCCGGCTGGGCTGGGCGATGCGCCAGGCGGTTGAACAACACTACGATGGCACCGTGGCGTTTCTGGCCAGCGGATCGCTCTCGCACCGTTTTGCACAAAACGGGTTGGCGCCCGACTATGCGTTCAAGATCTGGAGCCCGTTCCTGGAGCAACTCGATCACCATGTGCTGGGCATGTGGCAGCGTGGTGAGTGGGACACCTTTTGCGAGATGCTGCCCGAATACGCCACCAAAGGCCACGGAGAAGGTTTCATGCACGACACCGCGATGATGTTGGGCGCCCTGGGTTGGTCGGCCTATCGCGCAAAGGCGGAGATCATCACGCCCTACTTCGGCGCGTCGGGAACCGGGCAGGTGAACGCCGTGTTTCCGGTGACACCGCAAGAGGGCACCGACGTGCCGGCAGCCCAGGCAAGTTCAGCGCACAATTACCAGGCATTCAGTCGGTTATGAGGACCGTGACACAGGCTCAAGCCCATGGTGAGTGACCTGCGCAGCCCCTGAGCCTGGCCCACGCCCTCCCACCCCATACAGACATTCGCGAGACCGCCCATGCCCCATCTGGTTCTGCTTTACACCCCGGCGCTGGAACAGCGCACCGACTTTGACGTGCTATGCCGAGACCTGGCCAATTGCATGCTGGCGCAACGCGATGAACACGACAAGCCGGTTTTCCCCAAAGGCGGCACACGGGTGCTGGCGTATCCAGCAGCGCATCACGCTGTGGGCGATGACCAGCCGCCGCCAGGTCGTGACTATCAATTCCTGTACCTCAATTTGCGCATGGCTGGCGGGCGTAGCGAACCGGTCAAACAAGCGGCTGGCGATGCGTTGATCGAGGTGCTTCACCAGCACTTCGATCCCCATCTGTCCCACGACCTGATCGGCATCACCTTGCAGATCGACGAGCAACCTCCTGTCTATGATGGCCGCATCAGCAGCCTGCACCCGTATTTCAACCCGGGTTAAGCGCTGAAGCACGGTGCCGCGATGGTGTGATCTTGCGCACTCAAACAGCACCGTCCATTCTCGGCTTCGTCCTTCTTGCGGCTCTCCTCTTCGATCGCCTTCACTCACTGACCCTCACGAAACCCTCACCATGCACAATCCCATCAATCCCTTCAAACAAGCCCTGCACGAAAAGCGTCTACAAATCGGTCTGTGGCTGGGTCTGGCCAATGCCTACACCACCGAGATCTGTGCGGGCGCAGGTTTTGACTGGGTGTTGGTGGATGGCGAGCACTCCCCCAACGATGTCCCCTCCATCCTGGGTCAACTGCAAGCCATCGCGGGCTACCCGAACACACACGCGGTGGCCCGTGTGCCGGTGGGCCATGGCCATGCGGGCGTGACCATCATCAAGCGCTACCTGGATCTGGGTGTGCAGTCCATCCTGGTACCCATGGTGGACACGGCCGAGCAGGCCCGCGCCGTGGTCGAAGCCACCCGCTACCCACCCCAAGGCATCCGCGGGATGGGGGGCGCGCGCGCGTCACGCTGGGGTCGCATTGCGCAATACGGCCGAGAAGCCAACGACCAAATCTGCGTGCTGGTACAGGTGGAAACCCAAGCCGCGCTCAACAACATCGAGGCGATTGCGGCGGTGGAAGGCGTGGACGGCATCTTCATCGGGCCGGCCGATCTGTCCGCGTCGCTGGGCTATGTGGGTCAACCGGATCACCCGGTGGTGCGCGCTGCCATCGAAGACGCCATGCGCCGCATTCTCAAGGCGGGCAAAGTGCCCGGCTTTCTGACACCAGACGAAGCCCTGTCGCGTCACTACATCGCATTGGGCGGCGTCTTCATGGCGGTGGGCCTGGATGTCAACCTGCTGGCCCGCCACACCACGGCGCTGGCCGCACGTTTCAAGAACCCCGAGGCCAAGTCCTGAGCGGCATCTTGCACGCAGCCTTTTTGCCTTGAGCTTTTTGCCTCTCGCCCTTAGACCCTTGCCCACTGCATCCCGCCATGCACACCCTTCCTTGAACCGGGAGATCGTATGAACCCCTCTGCCCCTACTTCTCGTCAAGCCGAGTTTCACCCCGACGAATGGGCCGCACGGGTGCAGCTCGCCGCCTGCTACCGCGTGTTCGCCCATCTGGGCTGGACCGAGATGATCTACAACCACATCACGGTGCGCATACCGGAGAGCGCCAGCGGTTCACACAAGCACTTTCTGATCAACCCTTTTGGCCTGCACTACTCGGAAGTCACCGCCAGCAACCTGGTCAAGATCGACCTTCAGGGGCGTGTGATGGACGGCTCTGTCCATCCCATCAACCCGGCAGGTTTTGTGGTGCACAGCACCTTGCACGACGGCATTGAGGGCGCGCATTGTGTGATGCACACGCACACCACCGCTGGGGTGGCTGTGGCCTGTCTGCAAGGCGGCTTGCAGCAAACCAACTTTTACAGTGCCCAGTTACACGACATGGTGGCCTACCATGACTTTGAAGGTATCACCATCCACCTGGACGAGGGGCCGCGGGTGCTGAAAAGCATTGGTCGCAAACAAGCGGTCATTCTGCGCAACCATGGCCTGTTGTCGTGGGGCCAGACCTTGCCGCAAACCTTTGCCATTTTGTGGACGCTGCAACGCGCGTGCGAAATCCAGATGGCGACTCTCAGCATGGGTGCACCCATCAAAGTGTCTGAAACCATCGCGGCCAAGTGCACGCGTGATGCCTTGCAGTTCAACCCCCACCACGGCGCCGGTCAGGATGTGTTCGATGCCCTGGTGCGGCAGGTGGATCGCCTTGATCCCAGCTACCGTCACTGAGTCGCGAGTCGCACCCCCCAATCTTGCAGGAGCACACATGAAAGTCTGTAT
>Ga0255087_1000310_pt1 | contig 20761 bp, 19 predicted proteins | sample Colum_Miss_RepA__FD_188561 | JGI IMG/M metagenome (GOLD analysis project Ga0255087, IMG submission 188561) | Freshwater microbial communities from Columbia River, Oregon, United States - Colum_Miss_RepA_8d | ecosystem: Environmental > Aquatic > Freshwater > River | place: USA: Oregon | collected...
TTCAGGGGCACTCGTCTCTGTAGGCTCATCGAAGTAGACGGTCTTGACCACGCGCAGGTAGTAGTAGGCGCCGATCAGCGAGAAGATCACGGCCACTACCGCCAACCAGACCAGACCGGCCTGCACCGCCGACTGCAGCACCGAGAGCTTGGCGTAAAAGCCCACCGTGGGCGGAATGCCCGCCAACGAGAACATCAGGATCAGCAATACAAAGGCCAGAGCCGGGCTGCGCTTGCCCAGGCCGGCCAGATCCGAAATCTCTTCGGCCTCATGCCCCTGACGGGCCAGCAGCAGGATCACACCAAAGGTACCCAGCGTGGTGAGCACGTAGGTGACCAGATAGAAGAGCGAGCCACTCCAGGCTTCGGCCAGGCCCTGCGCCTTGCCACCCACCACGCCCGAGAGCATGCCCAGCAACACGAAGCCCACCTGCGCGATGGTGGAGTAGGCCAGCATGCGCTTGAGGTTGGTCTGCGCAATGGCCACCAGGTTGCCCAGCCCCATCGACAGCACCGCCAGCACCATGAGCATCTGCTGCCAGTCGGTGGCCACACCGACCATCGCCTCGGCCAGAAGCCGAAAGGCAATCGCAAAGGTGGCGAGCTTGGGGCCTGCCGCGATCATGAGCGTGGCGATGGTGGGCGTGCCCTGATAGACATCGGGCACCCACATGTGAAAGGGCACGGCCCCCAACTTGAAGGCCAGACCGGCCACGATGAAGACGATGCCAAAGATCATGACCGTGGTCTTGGCTGGCGTGGGTGCGGCCAGCGAAGCAGCAATCCTGGCCAGATCGAGCGTGCCGGTCGCACCGTAGATCATGCTCATGCCGTAAAGCAGGAAGCCCGAGGCCAGCGCACCCAGCACGAAATACTTGATGGCCGCCTCGGTGCTGATCGCATGGTCGCGACGCATGGCCGCGATCGCGTAGAGCGAAAGCGACATCAGTTCCAGGCCCAGATACACCACCAGCAGAGTACCGGCCGAGATCATCACCATCTGGCCGAGCAGCGCAAACAACGCCAGCGCAAAGAGTTCACCGCGCGCCATGCCGCGGTCACGGGCATAGCCTCGACCATAGGCCAGAGCCACCGCCGTAGCCACAATGCTTGCGAGCTTGAGCAGATGGCCCAGCGCATCGGACACATACATGCCATTGAAAGCCGTGGTGGCGGCATCGCCCCACTGCATCAGCACCGTGATGAAGGGCAGTGCCAGCAACGCAATCGCCAGCCCACCAATATCGCGGCTGTCGTCGCCCGCGGCGGGGCGCTTGAGTACATCGGCCAGCAACACCACGCAGGCGCAGCCGAGCAGCACGATCTCGGGCAGTGCCGCACCGAGATTCAAGGATGAAAAGGTCAGTGTGTTCTGCATGTCACTTGATCTTGGAGATGGCTACGTGCTCGAGCAGGGCCCGCACCGAAGCCTCGGTCACATCGGTGACGGGTGCCGGCCAGATGCCCATCACGAGCACCGCAGCAGCAAGAACCATCAGCATCCAGAACTCGCGCGCATTGACGTCCTTGAGCGCTGCCACCTCGGCGTTGGCCACCTCGCCGAAGATCACTCGCTTGTACATCCACAGGGAGTAGGCCGCACCAAAGATCAGTGTGGTGGCCGCCAGCAGTGCAACCCAGAAGTTGTACTTGACGGCACCCAGCACCACCATGAACTCACCCACGAAGCCCGAGGTCGCTGGCAGCCCACTGTTGGCCATCGCAAAGAGCATGAAGAGCGCGGCAAACCTGGGCATGGAGTTGACCACGCCGCCGTAGTCGGCAATGCGCCGGCTGTGCATGCGGTCGTAGAGCACACCAATGCACAGGAACATGGCGCCCGAGATGAACCCGTGCGAGATCATCTGCACGAGTCCGCCTTGCACGCCCAGCGTGTTGAACATGAAAAAGCCCAGCGTCACAAAGCCCATGTGCGCGATCGAAGAGTAAGCCACCAGCTTTTTCATGTCGGTCTGCACCAGCGCCACCAGACCGATGTAGACCACCGCAATCAGCGAGACCACGATCATCTCGGTCGACAGCTCATGGCTCGCATCGGGCAGGATGGGCAGCGACAACCGCAAAAAGCCATAGGCACCCAGCTTGAGCATGATGGCCGCCAGCACCACCGAGCCGCCCGTGGGCGCTTCAACGTGGGCATCGGGCAGCCAGGTATGCACCGGCCACATCGGCACCTTGACCGCAAAGGCCAGCAGGAAGGCGGTGAAGATGGCGAGCTGCTCGTTCATGCTGAGCGGCACCATGTGCCACTCGAGGATCGAGAAGGATCCCGACTTGAAGTACAGGTAGATGATCGCCACCAGCGTGAGCAGCGAGCCCAGCAGCGTGTACAGAAAGAACTTGAAGGCCGCATAGACCCGGTTGGGCCCACCCCAGATGCCGATGATGAGATACATCGGAATCAGCGTCGCCTCGAAGAACACATAAAAGAGCAGACCATCAACCGCCGAAAATACGCCGATCATGAGGCCCGAGAGAATCAGGAACGAGGCCATGTAGCCGGCCACCCGCTCTTCGATCACCTCCCAGCCCGCCACCACCACCACCACGGTGATGAAGGCCGTCAGCAGCACAAACCACACCGAGATGCCATCCACCCCGAGGTGGTAGTTGATGCTGAAGCGCTCAACCCAGGGGGCAAGCTCCTGAAACTGCAGGGCGGCGCTGTGGGGATTGAATTCGGTGTAGAGCGGCAAGGTCACGAGAAAACCCGCCACCGCAGCCGCCAGCGCCAGCCAGCGCACCAGACGCGCGTTTCGATCGGAGCCGATCGCAAGGAGAACCAGTCCGGCCACGATGGGCAGCCAGATTGAGGCACTCAGAAACGGAAAGGAAGCATTCATGTAGGCGATCCCGGTTCGGCCTCAGCGCTTGAGCATCGGAACGAACCACCAGACAAAGAGCGCCACACCGACGATCATGGCGATGGCGTAGTGGTAGATGTAGCCGGACTGCACGGTGCGCAGCAGCTGCGCGAACCAGCCCACCAGGCGCGCACTGCCATTGACCGCCGCGCCGTCGATGATGCTCTGATCGCCCACCTTCCAGAGGCCACCCCCGAGCAGTCGGGCACCGCCCGCAAAGACGATCTCGTTGAAGCGGTCGAGGTAGTACTTGTTCTCGAGCAGTCGGTGTACGGGCAAAAACCGCTGGCGGATCGCTTCGGGCAGAGCCGGATTGACGAGGTAGCAGTAGTAGGCCGCCACCACACCCGCCACCGCCAGCCAGAAGGGCAGCGTCTGGAAGGCATGCAGGGCGAGCGCGCCGGCGCCATGGAAGTGCTTGGCGAGTTCGGCCATGGCGCCATGCGACGGATCCACGAAGATCACGCCCTTGAAGACATCGCCAAAGAGCATCGGGCCGATGGTGAAGGCGCCGATCAGCACCGACGGAATAGCCAGCAGCACCAGCGGCAGGGTGATCACCCAGGGGCTCTCATGCGGCAGGCCGCCGTGGCCGTGTTCATGACCGTGATTGTCGTGACCGTGATCGTCGTGCGCCTTGGCGTCGTGGGCCTTGGCGCCATGCGCTTTCGCATCGTGCCCATGCGCATCCGAGCCATGGCCATGGCCGTGGGCCGCGCCCGAGGTATCGAAGCGCTCCTTGCCATGGAAGACCAGAAAATACATGCGGAAGGAATAAAAGGCCGTCACAAAGACGCCGGCCAGCACCGCAAAGCTCGCAAAGCCGGCGCCCGCCAGGTTCGAGGAACGCACTGCCTCGATGATCATGTCCTTGGAATAGAACCCCGAAAAGAGCGGCGTGCCGATCAGGGCCAGCGAACCCAGCAACGAAGTGATCCAGGTGATGGGCATGTACTTGCGCAGGCCACCCATGTTGCGGATGTCCTGATCGTGGTGCATGCCGATGATCACGCTGCCCGCGGCCAGAAACAGCAGCGCCTTGAAAAAGGCATGGGTCATCAGATGGAAGATCGCCACGCTGTAGGCCGAGGCGCCCAGCGCCACCGTCATGTAGCCCAGCTGCGACAACGTGGAGTAGGCCACCACCCGCTTGATGTCGTTCTGGACGATGCCCAGAAAACCCATGAAGAGCGCGGTGATCGCCCCAATCACCATCACGAACGACAGCGCAGTCTCGGACATCTCGAAGAGCGGCGACATGCGCGCGACCATGAAGATGCCGGCCGTCACCATGGTGGCCGCGTGAATGAGCGCCGAAATCGGTGTGGGGCCCTCCATGGAGTCGGGCAGCCACACATGCAGCGGAAACTGGGCCGACTTGCCCATCGCGCCAATGAACAGGCAAATGCAGGTCACCGTGAGCAAGGACCACTCGCCCATGCCCAGAGGATTGATGGTCTTGCCCGCCAGCTCCGGGGCGGCGCGGAAGACTTCCGCGTAGTTGAGGCTGCCGAACCAGGTCAGTACCAGACCAATCCCGAGCAGAAAGCCGAGGTCGCCCACCCGGTTGACCAGGAAAGCCTTGAGGTTGGCGTAGATGGCTGTCGGACGCTGGTACCAGAAGCCGATCAGCAGATAGGACACCAGGCCCACCGCTTCCCAGCCAAAGAACAGCTGCAGGAAGTTGTTGGACATCACCAGCATCAGCATCGAGAAGGTGAACAGGCTGATGTACGCAAAGAACCGCTGATAGCCCGGGTCATCCTGCATGTAGCCGATGGTGTAGATGTGCACCATCAGCGACACGGAGGTCACCACGCACATCATCGTGGCGGTGAGGGTATCGATCTGGAACCCCACCTCGAAGGTGATGTTCTCGATCAGCGCCCAGGTGTAGAGCGAGCCATTGAAGGTGTTGCCTGCAAGCACATCCTGCAGCACCACGAGCGAGGCGATCAGGGACACGCCCACCCCGGCAATGGTCACGACATGACTGAGGGTGCGGCCAATCTGGCGCCCAAATAAGCCGGCCAGCAAGGCGCCGAGCAGCGGCGCAAACGGAACGATCAGATAGAGGGTCTTCATGGATCAGCCCTTCAGTGCGTCCAGGTCCTCGACATTGATCGTGTCGAGGTTGCGGAACAGCACCACCAGAATGGCCAGACCGATGGCCGACTCCGCGGCCGCCACCGTGAGGATGAAGAACACGAAGATCTGACCGGCTGCGTCGCCCAGGAAATGCGAGAAGGCCACGAAGTTGATGTTGACGGCCAGCAGCATGAGTTCGATCGCCATCAGCACGATCAGCACATTGCGCCGATTCAGAAAGATGCCGACCACGCTGATCGCAAACAGAATGGCGCCCAGCACCAGATAATGGGCAAGCGACAGGCTCATGACTTGGACTCCTGTCCGGGGGCTGATGCGGCGGGGGTTTCTGGCTCGGGGCGCTCGGCCGGCATGCGCACGATGCGCAGGCGGTCGCTGGCCTTGACGCGCACCTGTTCGCCCGGGTTCTGACCCTTGACGCCCTGGCGGCGTCGCAGCGTGAGCGCAATGGCCGCAACAATCGCCACCAGCAACAGCACGGCGGCAATCTCGAAGGGATAGACATACTCGGTGTAGATCAGGCTACCCAGCGCCTTGGTGTTGTCGTAATCGGCGGGCAGGCGCGGGGCGTCGGACTCGCTCACGCGGGCAAACTGCTGCCAGAGCACGGCGGCGAGTTCGAGCACGATCAGTGCGCCCACAAATCCGGCCACCGGCAGATTGCGCCAGAAGCCCTCACGCATGCGATCGAGATTGATGTCGACCATCATGACCACGAACAGGAACAGCACCATGACGGCGCCCACATAGACCAGCACCAGCGTGATCGCCAGAAACTCGGCACGCAGCAGCAGCCAGATCGCAGCGGCCGAGAAAAAGGTCAGTACCAGAAAGAGGGCCGAGTGCACCGGGTTTCGCGCAGTGACCACCCGCAGGGCGGCCACCACGGTCACCGTGGCAAACAGGTAAAAAAGCAGGGTCTGGGGATCCACGTCGTGTCCTGTGCGATGAGGCTCGGCTCAGCGATAGCGGGCATCGGCCTCGCGGGCCGCGGCGATCTGCGCTTCGTAGCGGTCACCCACCGCGAGCAGCATTTCCTTGGTGAAGTAGAGATCACCGCGCTTTTCGCCGTGATACTCGAGCACATGGGTCTCGACGATCGAGTCGACCGGACACGACTCCTCGCAAAACCCGCAGAAGATGCACTTGGTGAGATCAATGTCGTAGCGCTTGGTGCGCCGGCTGCCGTCTTCGGGGCGCACCTCGGATTCGATGGTGATCGCCATGGCGGGGCATACGGCTTCGCACAATTTGCACGCGATGCAGCGTTCCTCGCCATTGGGATAGCGGCGCAGGGCGTGCAATCCGCGAAAGCGCGGCGAGTACGGGGTTTTTTCTTCAGGGAACTGCACCGTGATCTTGCGCGCGAAGATCTGCGAGCCCGTCAGGCGCAGGCCCTTGAGCAGTTCGGTGAGCATGAAGCTCTTGACGAAGTCCTTGATTGCTTCCATGGGGGCCTTCGGCGTCAGGTCATTTCCAGATGTTGAGCGGGGTCTGAATCCAGACGCCCACCACCACGAGCCACACCAGGGTGACCGGGATGAAGATCTTCCAGCCCAGACGCATGATCTGGTCATAGCGATAGCGCGGGAAGGAAGCACGAATCCAGATGAAGAGCGAGACCATCAGGAAGGTCTTGGCAAAGAGCCAGAACCAGTCCCAGAACCACTGTGGGCCAATCTGGATGCCGATGCTGAAGGGCGCCTGCCAGCCACCCAGGAACATGATTGCGGCCATCGCCGAAATCAGGATCATGTTGGCGTACTCGGCCAGAAAAAAGATCGCAAAGCCCATGCCGGAGTACTCGATCATGTGGCCCGCCACGATCTCGGACTCGCCCTCGACCACGTCAAAGGGATGCCGGTTGGTTTCGGCCACGCCCGAGATGAAGTACACGACAAAAATGGGCAGCAGGGGCAGCCAGTTCCAGGACAGGATGTTCAACCCCATGTCGGCGAACACGCCGCGCGTCTGGCTCTCGACCACCGCAGTGAGGTTGAGACTGCCCGAGACCATGAGCACCACCACCAGCGCAAAACCAATGGCCAGCTCATACGACACCATCTGGGCCGAGGCCCGCATGGCTCCCAGAAATGCGTACTTGGAGTTGCTCGCCCAGCCGGCGAGGATCACGCCGTAGACCTCCAGCGAGGTGATGGCAAGCAGCAGCAGCAGACCGGCATTGATGTTGGCGAGCGCACGATCGGGGCCGAACGGAATCACCACCCAGGCCGCGAGTGCCGGCATGATGGTCATGACCGGACCCAGCAGATACAGACCCGGGTTGGCTCGAGCCGGCAGGATGACTTCCTTGAAGAGAAGCTTGACCGCATCGGCGATCGGCTGCAGCAGGCCCATGGGCCCCACCCGGTTGGGTCCGATGCGCAGCTGAATGAAGCCGATCAGCTTGCGCTCCCAGAAGGTGAGGTAAGCCACGCATCCCAGCAGAGGCAGCACGACGGCCACAATCTTGATCAGCGTCCAGACCAGAGGCCAGACGCCACCGAGCACGGCTTCGCCTTGGGCGTTGAGGGCATCAATCCAGTTCATCAGGCACGCTCCACGCGAATGGCGCCCGCCAGAGAGGCCAGGCCCGCCGTCGTGACGTGTGCCGCGGCAATGCGGATCGCACCATCCGCCACGCCCTCATCGAGCACGGCCTTGAGCAGGATCTCTTCACCGCCGGCCTGGCTCAGGCGAACCGGCGAGCCAGCCTGCACCCCGAGTTGCGCGAGCATGGTGGCATTCAGCCGGGCCACCGGAGATGCGGCATCACGGGTGGCCTGAAGGCTCTCGGCGCGCCGTACGATGGGATCGGCAAAGTGGATGGGCACATCGGCAATGCGCTCGAGCAGCAGAGCACCGCCTGCGGGGCTTGTGGCTCCACCGGTGGCAAGCGGGGCTTGCGAGTCGGAGCCGCCTGCACCGCTCGAAGCGCCTGCTGCACCTGCCGTGGCCGGTGCTCCCGACGCTGCCTGCACGCGGACCGACAATCCGCCCTGCGCCGGCATGGCCTGGGCACGGACTTGCTCGGGGCTGTCCTGATCGAATCCGGGCAAGCCCAACTGGTTGGCCAGAACGCGCAGAACTTTCCAGGCGGGTCGTGCTTCGCCCAGAGCACGAACCACCCCGTTGAAGGTCTGCAGCGTGCCGGCGGCATTGACGAAACTACCGGAGGTCTCGGAGAACGGCGCAATCGGCAACAGGCAATCTGCAACCTCGAGCAGATCGGCGCTGCGATAGGCCGTGAGCGCAATCACCGACTCCGCGGTGCGCAGCGCGGCCATGGCCTGGGCCGGCTGGCCATGATCGAGGCTGGGCTCAAGGCCCATCAGCAGGTAGGCCTTGCGGGGCGACTGCACCATGGCTTGGGCATCGAGGCCCGAAGCGCCAGGCAGGGCACCGGCCAGTGCACCACCGGTACCGTTGGCGCCTTCGACCAGCCAGCCGAGCGTGGCACCCGTGAGATCGGCCAGCGCCTGCGCCTGCAGTGCAATCTCGAGTGCCTGCGCCTGATGGGCCACCGCGTTGCCGAGCAAAATGGCCTTGCGCGTCTGTGGTGCTGTGCCGCCCTGCCCTGCGGCTGCAGGAGTCCCTTCAGAGGACCCCGCATCCGGGGTCAGCAAGATCGCAGCGAGCGCCTGAGCCTGGGCATCGGGCACCACGCCTGCCAGGTCGGCTGGAACCGCCTCGCCACGGGCCTGCAGAATGTGCACGCGAGCCGCCGCCAGAACGCCGGCCCAGGCCGAGGGGGCCACACAAACTTGCGCGGCAGTCGGTACGAGCAGATCGTCGAGGGCTGCATGCAGCACGCCCAGTCGGGCACCCCGCTTGACCGCAGTGCGCACGCGCGCAGCCAGCAGCGGATGGTCCTTGCGCAGGAAACTGCCCACCACCACGACACGCTCGAGCGAAGACACGGCGTCGATGGGCAGGCCCATGGATGGGGCACCACCCAGCGCGGCGGCCAGACGCGAGTCGCCCACTCGGGCGCGGTAATCGATGTTCTCGCTGCCCAGCGCCCGCATCAGGCGCGCAAGCAGGTGAAGCTCTTCAAGGGTGCCTTGCGGCGTGGCCAGTGCACCGATCGCAGCCGCGCCATGGTCGGCTCGCACCGAACCCAGCGCATGGGCGGCATAGCTGATGGCGGTGGGCCAATCCACCTCGCGCCACTGGCCGTCCTGGCGCAGCATGGGCGCGGTCAGGCGCTCGGCGGAGTTGAGGCCCTCATAGGAGAAGCGGTCACGATCCGAGAGCCAGCATTCGTTGATGGCTTCGTTTTCGAAGGGCAGCACCCGCATGACGGTGTTGCCCTTGACCTGCACCACGATGTTGGAGCCGAGCGAGTCGTGCGCTGCCACCGAGCGGCGACGCGAAAGCTCCCAGGTGCGTGCGCTGTAGCGAAACGGCTTGCTGGTGAGCGCGCCCACGGGGCAGACATCGATCATGTTGCCGGAGAGCTCGGAATGCACACCGCGGCTCACAAACGACATGATCTCGGAGTGCTCGCCACGCCCGGCCATGCCCAGTTCCATGACACCGGCCACTTCCTGGCCAAAGCGTACGCAACGGGTGCAATGAATGCAGCGCGACATCTCCTCGGCCGAGATCAGCGGGCCCACGGACTTGTGAAAGACCACCCGCTTTTCTTCGGTGTAGCGCGAGGCCGAGCCACCGTAGCCCACCGCCAGATCCTGCAGCTGACATTCGCCGCCCTGATCGCAGATCGGGCAATCCAGCGGGTGGTTGATCAGCAGAAACTCCATCACCCCCTGCTGGGCCTTGACGGCCTTGTCCGAGCGGGTCTGGACCTTCATGCCCGCCGTGACCGGCGTGGCGCAGGCGGGCATGGGCTTGGGGGCCTTTTCGACCTCGACCAGACACATGCGGCAGTTGGCCGCGATGGACAGTTTCTTGTGATAACAGAAGTGCGGCACATAGACGCCGAGCTGCTGGGCCGCCACCATCACGGTGCTGCCCTCAGCCACCTCGACCTTCCTGCCGTCGATCTCGATCTCAACCATGGTGTCGCTCACACATACGCGGGAACCAGGCAGCGCTTGTGTTCGATGTGGTGCTCGAACTCGGCCCAGTAATGCTTCAGGAAGGCCTTGACCGGCATGGCCGCGGCGTCGCCCAGAGCGCAGATGGTGCGGCCCTGGATGTTGTCGGCCACCTGGCCCAGACGGTCGAGATCCTCGCGCGTGCCTTCGCCTCGCTCGATGCGATCGACCATGCGCCACAGCCACCCCGTGCCTTCGCGGCAGGGCGTGCACTGGCCACAAGACTCTTCGTAGTAGAAGTAGGACAGGCGCAGCAGGCTCTTGACCGCACAGCGCGTCTCGTCCATCACGATGACCGCGCCCGAACCCAGCATGGAGCCGGCCTTGGCGATGGAGTCGTAATCCATGTCGGTGGCCATCATGATCTCGGCAGGCAGCACCGGCATGGACGACCCCCCGGGAATGACCATCTTGAGCTTGCGTCCGCCGCGCACACCGCCGGCGAGCTCGAGCAGCTTGGAGAACGGCGTTCCGAGCGGAATCTCGTAGTTGCCGGGCCGCTCCACGTCGCCCGAGACCGAGAAGATCTTGGTGCCGCCGTTGTTGGGCTTGCCGGCCTCGAGGAACTTCTGGCCCCCGTTGCGGATGATCCAGGGCACCGCCGAGAAGGTCTCGGTGTTGTTGATGGTCGTGGGCTTGCCGTACAAGCCAAAACTGGCCGGAAACGGCGGCTTGAATCGGGGCTGGCCTTTCTTGCCTTCGAGCGACTCGAGCAGCGCGGTTTCTTCGCCGCAGATGTAGGCCCCATAGCCATGAAAGGCGTGCAGCTGAAAGCTGAACGACGAGCCCAGGATGTTGTTGCCCAGATAGCCCGCTGCGCGGGCCTCTTCCAGCGCCTCTTCAAAGCGCTGATAGGTCTCGAAGATCTCGCCGTGGATGTAGTTGTAGCCCACGGTGATGCCCATGGCATAGGCCGCAATGGCCATGCCCTCGATCACGATGTGCGGGTTGTAGCGCAGGATGTCTCGGTCTTTGAACGTACCGGGCTCTCCCTCGTCGGAGTTGCAGACCAGATACTTCTGACCCGGGAACTGGCGCGGCATGAAGCTCCACTTCAGGCCGGTCGGAAACCCTGCACCGCCACGGCCCCGCAGCACCGAGGCCTTGACCTCGGCAATCACCTGCTCGGGCGTCATGCCTTCGGTGAGGATCTTGCGCAGGGCCTGATACCCCTCGCGCGCTTCGTAGTCCTTGATGCGCCAGCCGTCGGGGCTGCTCAAGCCCGCATAGATCTGCGGATTGATGTGCCGCCCGTGAAAGCAGGTTTCCTGGGCTCGTACATCCTCCAGGGCCTTGCGAATGTCAGTTGCTCCCATGACTGTCCTGCCGCCTCAGTCTTTCTTGAGCTCGTCGATGAGCGCGTCCATCTTCGGGGCGCTCATGAAGCTGCACATGCGTTGATTGTTGACCAGCAACACCGGGGCATCGCCACAGGCGCCAAGGCACTCGGTCTCGACCAGCGTGAAACGGCCATCGGCCGTGGTTTCGCCAAATCCGATCCCCAGTTTGCCCTTGAGATACTCGGCCGCCTTTTCGCCATCGCGCAACGCGCACGGCAGACAGGTGCAGATGCCAATCTTGAAGCGGCCGGGCTGCTCGGTGTCGTACATGTTGTAGAAGGTTGCAACCTCCCAGACCGCAATCGGGGCCATGCCCAGCACGCGCGCCACATCATCGATCACCGCCTGCGACACCCAGCCGATTTCCTGCTGCGCAATAGCCAATGCCGCCATGACCGCAGACTGCTTCTGATCAGCCGGGTACTTCGCAACCTCGCGATCAATCTTCTGATAGGCCGCAGCAGAAAGCAGCGGCCCCGCCAACAGGGTGTTCATGGCCTGGGGTTCCTGGGATGCAAAGGCGCTCATCGGTCGATCTCTCCGAACACGATGTCCTGCGTGCCGATCAGGGTCACCACATCGGCAATCATGTGTCCGCGCGCCATCTCATCAAGCGCCTGCAGGTGAACGAAACCCGGGGCGCGAATCTTCAGTCGATAGGGTTTGTTGGCCCCATCAGACACGAGGTAGATGCCGAATTCGCCCTTGGGATGCTCGACCGCGGCATAAGCCTCGCCCGCAGGCACATGCATGCCTTCAGTGAAGAGCTTGAAGTGGTGGATGAGTTCTTCCATGTTGGACTTCATGGAGACTCGCGAGGGGGGCGCCACCTTGTGGTCATCGGTGATGACCGGACCGGGATTGGCGCGCAGCCAGTCGATGCACTGGCGAATGATGCGATTGCTCTGGCGCATTTCTTCGATGCGCACCAGATACCGGTCGTAGCTGTCACCGTTGGTGCCCACCGGAATATCGAAATCGAGCCGGTCGTAGACCTCGTAGGGCTGCTTCTTGCGCAGGTCCCAGGCAATGCCTGAACCCCTCAGCATGGGGCCGGTGAATCCGAGGGCCTTGGCCCGATCGGGATCGACCACCCCGATACCCACCAGCCGCTGCTTCCAGATGCGGTTATCGGTCAGCAGGGTTTCGTAGTCATCGACATACCCCGGAAATCGCTCGGTGAAGGCCAGCAGAAAATCCAGCAGACTGCCGCCGCGCTCCTTGTTGAGTTCGCTGATCGCGGCCTCGTTGCGGATCTTGCTGGCGGCGTATTGCGGCATGCGATCGGGCAGGTCGCGATACACGCCGCCCGGGCGGTAGTAGGCCGCATGCATGCGCGCACCCGACACCGCCTCGTAGCAGTCCATGAGGTCTTCACGCTCACGGAAGGCATACAGGAAGACCGTCATGGCCCCCACGTCGAGCGCATGCGCGCCCAGCCACATGAGGTGATTGAGCACCCGCGTCACTTCATCGAACATCACGCGGATGTACTGGGCCCGCTCCGGCACCTGAATGCCGAGCAGTTTTTCGATCGACATGACATAGGCATGCTCGTTGACCATCATGGACACATAGTCCAGACGGTCCATGTACGGCACGCTTTGCAGAAAGGTTCGGGTCTCGGCCAGTTTTTCGGTGGCCCGATGCAGCAATCCGATATGTGGATCCGCCCGCTGGACCACCTCGCCATCGAGCTCGAGCACCAGCCTGAGCACGCCGTGGGCCGCCGGATGCTGGGGGCCGAAGTTCAGCGTGTAGTTCTTGATTTCTGCCATTCAGTGACTCCGGGCCGACACGCTCAGTGCGCGCTGCCGTAACCTTCTTCGCGAATCACGCGAGGCACGTTCTCGCGAGGATCGATCGTGACCGGCTGATAGACCACGCGCCGCTGCTCGGGGTCGTAACGCATCTCGACATGACCCGACACCGGGAAGTCCTTGCGAAACGGATGCCCCACAAAACCGTAATCGGTCAGGATGCGACGCAGGTCGGGGTGACCTTCAAAGACGATGCCGTAGAGATCGAAGGCTTCACGCTCGAACCAGCCCACTGCAGGCCAGATCTCGAGCAGCGAGGCCAGCACCGGAAAGTCGTCATCCGGGCAACCCGCACGAACGCGAACCCGCCGGTTGTGGGTGAGCGACAGCAGATGCGAAACCGCCGCAAAACGCACGCCTTCACGGCCTGTGCCGCCATACTCGGAGTAGTCCATCCCGCACAGATCGATCAGGGTCTCGAATCGCAGCGCAGGATGGTCGCGCAGCGCCAGGGCAAGCTCAAGGTAACGGGCGGCAGGCACCTCGATGGTGGTCTCGCCCAGCGCCTGAGTGATGTTCAGTGCTTCGAGCAGATCCGGCGCCAGTGCGCTGTGCAGGCTGTCGTGCAAGGTCATGTCAGCCCTCAGCGTGCAATGGTGTTGGTACGGCGGATCTTGTTCTGCAACTGCAGTATCCCGTAGAGCAGGGCCTCCGCCGTGGGCGGACATCCAGGCACGTACACATCCACCGGAACGATGCGATCACAGCCGCGCACGACCGAGTACGAATAGTGGTAATAGCCGCCGCCATTGGCGCACGAGCCCATCGAGATCACCCAGCGGGGCTCGGCCATCTGGTCGTAGACCTTGCGCAGCGCCGGTGCCATCTTGTTGCACAGGGTGCCGGCCACGATCATGACGTCGGACTGCCTGGGGCTTGGGCGAAACATGATGCCGAAGCGATCGAGGTCGTAGCGCGACGCACCGGCATGCATCATTTCGACTGCACAGCAGGCCAGACCGAAGGTCATTGGCCACATGGAGCCTGTGCGGGTCCAGTTGATGAGTTTGTCCAGGCTCGTCGTGACGAAGCCTTCGTTCAGGATGCCCTCAACGCTCATTGCCTGCCCATCCGTTCTTCTCGGTACTGCTCTCCCTGCCCGTGCGCCGCACACTGCGCGCGATCCGGGCTCCGGCCAGCCCGGGGGCCAGCCAGTGGCGGGTCAGTGACCCACCCCTGCCTGCGGGCTTACTCCCAGTCGAGAGCGCCCTTCATCCATTCGTAAATGAAACCCACCACCAGGATGGCCAGAAACACCATCATGGAGATGAAACCGAACAAACCGATTGCATCCAGAGACACCGCCCACGGAAACAGGAAGGCGATCTCGAGATCAAACAGAATGAAGAGAATGGCCACGAGGTAGTAGCGCACATCGAATTTCATGCGCGCATCTTCGAAGGCTTCGAAGCCGCACTCGTAAGGCGAGTTTTTTTCGGGGTCGGGACGGGACGGGCCGAGCAGCTTGCCGATCGCCATGGGGGCGATGCCAATGGCCGTGCCTACCAGAATGAACAACAGGACGGGCAGGTATTGCTGTAGGTCCACAAGGCTTCCCTGGATGATGCAGCGCGCTGTAGCGCGTCATTGATCTTATGGTCTGCTGACTCGGACAAGCCACCTCGCAGGCAGGCTTCGACCAGATCATCAAACGTTGGTGCCGACGGCGAGACTCGAACTCGCACAGCTTTCGCCACTACCCCCTCAAGATAGCGTGTCTACCAATTTCACCACGTCGGCGCGGCGCAGCATTCTAACCCGTCTTTACTTCGGGATGCCCGAGGACCCCTCATTTTTTTGCGAGGCCGCTCCCGCGGCTGTCGGTGTGGCCGATCCCGGGGCAGCCGGCACCGTGCCCGGAGCAGCACCCGGAATGGCTGCTGCACCCGTGGCCGCTCCTGCGCCCGAGGCTGCACCTGCAGCATTCGACGGATCGGGCGCGCCCGCTGCGCCGGCAGGCGCGCCAGCCGGAGAACCGAGTTTGTCCATCACGCTGGCGGGTTCCTTGACTGTGGTGCGCCCATGCGCCACGAAAGCCAGCGCCAGCGTGCTGGCAAAGAACACCGTGGCGAGCGCCGCCGTCAGGCGGCTGAGGAAGTTGGCCGAGCCCGTTGCGCCGAACAGGCTGCCGGAGTTACCCGAACCAAACGCCGCCCCCATGTCGGCACCCTTACCCTGCTGGAGCAGCACGAGCACGATCACACCGATCGCACTGAGCACCTGAATCACGATTGCGATGGTTGCAACAATGGCCATGAACGATTGACTCCTGGTTCGCCGGGTCGGCGAGGTTGGCTAACGAGTGTGACTGATGAATGAGGCTGTCGGATTAGGCTGCGCCCGGAAGCGGTCGGAATGAGCTGCTCGTGGGAGTGGTCGGAGGGTTGGGGTTCAAACCCGTTGCACTGCGGCCCGCGCAATAGACAGAAAATCAACGGCAACCAGTGCGGCGCCACCGATCAGCCCGCCGTCTACATCGGGCTGAGAGAATAGCTCCACCGCGTTGCCGGGCTTGACCGAACCGCCATAGAGAATCGGCATGCGGGATGCGCCCTTCAGACCCGCCGCAGAAAGACGACCGCGAATGAAGGCATGGACCTGCTGGGCTTGCTCGGGGGTGGCTGTCAGACCGGTCCCGATGGCCCATACCGGCTCATAGGCGATCACCGCAGCCTGCCCTGCCCCTTCAGCCCGAGCCAGCACTGGCAGGACGGCATCAATCTGGCGGGCGATCACGGACTCGGTGGCATCGGATTGACGCTCGGCCAGGCTCTCGCCCACGCACACGACCGGCGTGATTCCGGCCATCAGGGCCCGATCAGCCTTGGCCGCCACGATCGCGTCGGATTCACCGTGCAGGCTGCGCCGCTCGGAATGACCCACCAGGACCCAGGTGCATCCGAGGTCCTTGAGCATGGCACCACTGACCTCGCCCGTGTAGGCACCCTGACCGTGAGCGCTCAGATCCTGTGCCCCCCAGCCGATGGCACTGCCCGCCAGGCGCGCTGCAGCCAGGCCGAGATAGGGATAGGGCGGACAGACGCCCAGCTCGACACCCGGGCAAGCCGCCGTACCCGCCTTGAGCGCGGCCAGCAGGCCTTCGGCCATGTCGATGCTGCCGTGCATCTTCCAGTTGCCCAGCACGAGGGGCTTGCGGCGGGATGTCATGAACGCGAAGCGGGTTGAAGGAAAACCCGCGATTTTAGCCTGATTTGACGCGTCGTGCCCGCAATGCACGCAGAGCCCAGATCACATAGCCCGAAGCCGCGTAGACCACCACCAGCGAAAAGAGCACGGAGGGCGGATCAGACGAAACCAGTACGAACGCCAGCACGAGCAAGGGCAGCACCACATAGGGCACCGAGCGCTTGAGATTGATGTCCTTGAAGCTGTAGAAAGGCGCGTTGGTGAACATGGTCACCCCCGCATAGACCGTCACCGCCCAGGCCAGCCAGGCCAGATCCTTGCCGGTCGCATCGATCCAGCGCGTCTCGCGCAGGTCGGTTGCCAGCCAGACCAGACCGGCCACCAGAGCCGCAGCCGCGGGGCTAGGCAAGCCCTGAAAGAAGCGTTTATCAACAACACGGATGTTGGTATTGAAGCGGGCCAGGCGCAAGGCTGCGCCAGCCACATAGACAAAGGCGGCCAGCCAGCCCAGCTTGCCCATGCCCTTGAGGGACCACTCATAGATGATGAGTGCAGGTGCAGCGCCAAAGGACACCATGTCGGACATGGAGTCGTACTGCTCACCGAAGGCACTCTGGGTATTGGTCAGACGGGCCACACGCCCATCGAGACTGTCGAGCACCATGGCCACGAAGATGGCCACCGCAGCGATGTCAAAGCGGCCCGCCATGGCCTGGATGATCGCGAAAAACCCGGCGAAGAGGTTGGCGGTGGTGAAGGCGTTGGGGAGCAGGTAGATGCCACGTGAACGTGGACGCCCCGCGCCACGCGCCAGCGCGTCGCCCGGGTCGCCGTGATTGGCGCCCGCTCCGGAAACGGGGCCGCCTGCAGACGACCCGCCGGGGGCAGACTGCAGACCCGAATCTGCGGAGCGAGCACCCGCGAGACCGCGGGCTGCCCCTCGACGCTTTTTCCAGCGGGGTGCTCCAGCCATCTTGCCCCCTTGATACCGTTGCCGGCCGACGCTCAGTTGCGCGAGCGGTCAACCAGCTTGTTGGCCTTGATCCAGGGCATCATGGCACGCAGCTTCTCGCCGACCTGCTCGATCGGGTGCTCGGCTGTCAGACGGCGGCGCGACAGCAGGGTCGGCGCGCCGGCACGGTTCTCGAGAATGAAGCGCTTGGCATAGTCGCCCGTCTGGATATCAGACAGCACCTGCTTCATGACCGCCTTGGTTTCGGGCGTGATCACCTTGGGGCCGGTCTCGTACTCGCCAAATTCGGCGTTGTTCGAGATCGAGTAGTTCATGTTGGCGATGCCGCCTTCGTAGATCAGGTCGACGATCAGCTTGAGCTCGTGCAGGCACTCGAAATAGGCCATCTCGGGGGCATAACCCGCCTCGACCAGCGTCTCGAAACCCGCCTTGATCAGCTCGACCGTTCCGCCACACAGCACGGCCTGCTCACCGAACAGGTCGGTCTCGGTCTCTTCGCGGAAGTTGGTTTCGATGATGCCCGCACGGCCACCGCCGATGGCACAGGCGTACGAGAGCGCCAGATCACGAGCTGCGCCGCTGCGGTCCTGGTGAATCGCGACCAGCATGGGAACACCGCCGCCCTGAGCGTAGGTGCCACGCACGGTGTGACCGGGAGCCTTGGGGGCCACCATGACCACATCGAGGTCATCACGGGGGCTCACCTGACCGTAGTGAACATTGAAGCCATGGGCAAAGGCCAGCGTCGCGCCTTTCTTGATGTTGGGCTCGATTTCGTCGCGATAGGTGGCCGCGATGTGCTCATCGGGCATCAGCATCATGACAAAGTCAGCGCCCTTGACGGCATTGGCGATGGTGTCGACCTTGAGACCGGCCTTCTTGACCTTGTCCCAGGACGGGCCTGACTTGCGAACACCGACGACCACCTTGCCGCCCGAATCGTTCAGGTTGAGCGCATGGGCATGACCCTGCGAACCGTAACCAATGATGGCGACCTTCTTGCCCTTGATGAGCTTGATATCGCAGTCCTTGTCGTAGAACACTTTCATGAGGATCTCTCGCGTGAAGGAAGGCTCTCGGCCTTTGGTGAAAGTTGGCTGATGCGAAGTGAAATTCAGGCCTTGAGCGTGCGCTCGCCGCGTGCAATGCCCGAGGCGCCCGTGCGGACAGTCTCGAGGATGGCGGAGGCATCGAGCGCATCGATGAAGGCATCGAGCTTGTGCCCGTCTCCGGTGAGCTCGATCGTATAGCTGCGGTCGGTGACGTCGATGACGCGGCCACGGAAGATATCGGCCATGCGTTTCATCTCCTCGCGTTCCTTGCCGACCGCGCGAACCTTGATCAGCATGAGCTCGCGCTCGATATAGGGCGTCTCGACCAGATCCACCACCTTGACCACATCGATCAGCCGATTCAGATGCTTGGTGATCTGCTCGATCACATCATCTGAACCGGAGGTGACGATGGTCATGCGCGACAGGGAATGGTCTTCAGTGGGGGCCACCGTGAGGGTCTCGATGTTGTAGCCACGCGCTGAAAAAAGACCGACCACCCGAGACAGGGCACCGGGTTCGTTTTCGAGCAGCACGGAAATGATGTGTCTCATGCCGGCCTCCTCAAAGATCTTCCGAACCGAGCAGCATCTCGGTCAGGCCCTTGCCACCCTGGACCATCGGCCAGACGTTTTCGGTCTGGTCGGTGATGATGTCCAGAAACACCGTGCGATCCTTGTACTTGCCGAAAGCATCGCGAAGCGCAGGCTCCACATCAGCCGGCTTGTCGACGCGCAGACCCACGTGGCCATAGGCCTCGGCGAGCTTCACGAAATCCGGCAGGGCGTCCATGTAGGACTGCGAATAGCGGCTGCCGTATTCGATCTGCTGCCACTGACGAACCATGCCGAGGTAGCGGTTGTTGAGGTTCACGACCTTGACCGGCAGGTTGTACTGACGGCAGGTCGATAACTCCTGAATGCACATCTGGATCGAGCCTTCGCCCGTGATGCAGGCCACCGTGGCGCCAGGGTTGGCCAGGGCCACGCCCATGGCGTAGGGCAGCCCCACGCCCATCGTGCCCAGGCCGCCCGAGTTGATCCAGCGACGGGGTTTGTCGAAGCGGTAATACTGCGCTGCCCACATCTGGTGCTGACCCACATCGGACGTGATGAAGGCATCGCCATCGGTGACGCGCCAGAGGGCTTCGACAACCGACTGGGGCTTGATCACATCGCCCTGACCCGGGTCGTAACGCAGGCACTGGCGCTCGCGCCAGGTGTTGATCTGCGACCACCACGCCGAAATATTGCGGCCGGGCTTGGCCCCGCCGGCGATGGCTGCCTTGAGTTGCGCGATGAGTTCGCCCAGGCATTCGCGGACATCGCCCACGATCGGGACATCGACCTTGACCCGTTTGGAGATGGAGGACGGATCGATATCAATGTGGACGATCTTGCGCGGATTCTGCGCAAAGTGCTTGGGATTGCCGATCACCCGGTCATCAAACCGCGCGCCGATGGCGACCAGCACATCGCAGTTCTGCATGGCGAGGTTGGCCTCGTAGGTGCCATGCATGCCCGGCATGCCCACAAAGTGAGGGCTGCTGGCCTTGTAGCCGCCCAGACCCATCAGGGTGTTGGTGCACGGATAGCCCAGGAGATCGACCAGTTCGTTGAGTTCGGCCGCCGCGTTGGCCAGGATGATGCCGCCGCCGGTGTAGATCATCGGACGCTCGGCCTGCAGCAGCAGTTGCACCGCCTTCTTGATCTGACCCTGATGGCCCTTGACCACCGGGTTGTAGGAGCGCATCGGCACCGCCTGCGGGTACTCGAACTTGCATTTGTTGCGGGTCACATCCTTGGGGATGTCGACCAGCACCGGACCGGGACGGCCCGTCGAGGCAATGATGAAGGCCTTGCGGATCGTGGTCGCAAGGTCCTTGACGTCCTTGACCAGAAAGTTGTGCTTGACGCAGGGTCGGGTGATCCCAACCGTGTCGCATTCCTGGAAGGCGTCTTCGCCGATGGCATGCGTGGGCACCTGACCGGTGAGCACCACCATCGGAATCGAATCCATGTAGGCCGTGGCGATGCCCGTCACGGCATTGGTCACGCCAGGCCCGCTCGTGACCAGACAAACGCCGGTCTTCTGGGTGGAGCGGGAGTAGGCGTCGGCCGCATGCACGGCAGCCTGCTCGTGCCGCACCAGAACGTGCTGCACTTTTTCCTGCTGAAAGAGGGCGTCGTAGATGTACAGGACTGCGCCACCGGGGTAGCCAAAGACGTGATCCACGCCTTCTTCCTGCAGACAGCGCACGACGATTTCTGCGCCAGTGAGTTCCATGAGGGAAAGTCCCTTTCAAGGTCCGGGGAGCCTGCCCGCCGGCGCCAACGCGCCGGCAGGGGCGCATCGACACAGGCCTTGGAACAG
>Ga0255087_1000316_pt1 | contig 20428 bp, 19 predicted proteins | sample Colum_Miss_RepA__FD_188561 | JGI IMG/M metagenome (GOLD analysis project Ga0255087, IMG submission 188561) | Freshwater microbial communities from Columbia River, Oregon, United States - Colum_Miss_RepA_8d | ecosystem: Environmental > Aquatic > Freshwater > River | place: USA: Oregon | collected...
AGCAAGATCTAACCTTCTTCTCATTCCACCCGAGTAAGTTTTAATTGGGCGCTTGGCAGCATCAGTTAATGAGAATTGCTCAAGTAATTCACTTGCACGCTTCTTTGCTGCCGAAGGTGAGAGATGATAGAGACGGCTAAACATTGTTAAGTTATCCCAGCCAGTGAGAGTCTCATCTACTGCTGCATATTGACCTGATAACCCAATTACTTCGCGGACTTTTCCTGGATTTTTGATTACATCTATACCTGCAACGCTAGCTCTTCCTGAATCTGGGGTGAGAAGAGTTGCTAAAATTCTAACCGTAGTTGTTTTACCGGCTCCATTCGGACCAAGAACTCCAAGAACTGTTCCTTCTTCAACATCAAGGCTCAAGCCATCAAGAGCTCTTATTTTGCCCTTGTCGTAGGTTTTGATGAGATTCTCTGCAATAACCGCCTTCACCGCACCAATAGTAGTAATCTTCGCTCTCTATTTCCAATTACGCTTCGCTAGAAAGGCTTGATTTAAAATTAAGTTCAATTCACCCTTTAAGGGCCTGCCTAAAGAAGTAGCGGTATTAACCTCAATATCTTTTCTAGTTGCGGTGGGCTTCGGGCTAATAATTCCTGCTATTCCGATCTTTGCTAAATCATTTGGCGTTTCCAATACTTTAATTGGATTAATCATCTCCTCCTTTGCCATTATGCGATTTATCTCAGGCCTTTTTGCTGGAAAATTAGTAGACCGATTTGGGGAGCGACTAGTACTAGGCGTGGGCCTATTTATGGTTTCGATATTTACTTTGATTTCAGGCCTTGCCCAGAGTTATGAACAGCTCTTGATATTTAGAACTGCGGGCGGCCTTGGCTCATCGATGTTCTCAGTCTCAGCTGGCGCGTTAATTCTTCGAGTCGTTTCCGATAATCAAAGAGGCCAGGCGCAATCGCTGTATAACGGCGGTTTTATTGCCGGCGGAGTTGCAGGTCCAGCATTTGGTGGGGCGCTAATTGCGATCTCTCCCAGAGCGCCATTTTTTATCTACTCAGGACTTTTAATCGCGGCAGGAATTGTCTCTCTGATTTTTCTTCATGAGAGTAGATTGGGCGCAAAAGTTGAGCAAGCTAAAGAAGAGCGCGCACTAACAATCAAAGAAGCGCTAGCGATTAAGCCTTATCTCTACTCACTATTCTTAGCATTTCTTGGAAGCTGGATCCTCTTTGGTATGCGCTCATCTATCCTTCCGCTCTTTGTTGTGGAGGATTTAAAAGCAAGTCCTTCTCTGGTGGGCTTGAGTTTTACCGTAGCGCTAATTGCTCAAGGTTCAGTGATGGTAAGAGCTGGAAAACACTCAGATAAAAATGGACGAAAACCAGTCATCCTTACGGGATTTTCTATCGTTATGGCCTCTCTTGGAATTCTCTTCCTTGCAAATAATGTCACTGTCTATTTAATCGCGATGATTGTTATGGGACTTGGCGCGGGCTTTGCTGCATCTGCTGGAGCAATCGTTGGCGATGTAATCAAAGGAAAGAGCGGCAAGGTCTATGCCTTCTGGCAGATGGCAGGAGATGCCGGAATGATGGTTGGACCGGTATTACTTGGCTTTATCTCTGATGCCTTCTCTTATAGAACTGCAATAGGAGTAAGCGCTGCGGTGTTTTCACTTGCAATTATTGTGGCGCTAAAAATCCCCGAGACAAATGCTGCCCATCTCGGGGATTCTAGGAAACCTCCTATAAATGAGGTCTAATTAATCATTTCCGCGAAGTATTGAGATCAAGCGCAATACCTCTAGATATAGCCAGACCATAGTCATCAATAGTCCAAATCCAGCTCGCCAAGATTCCTCTTGTGGCACTCCAGCTCTTACGCCCTCTTCAATTTGATCAAAGTCAAGAATTAAGAAGAAGGATGCAATGGCAACTCCTGCCACAGCAAGTAGTGGTCCAAAGCCGCTAAGTCCATAGAGTCCTGCGCCGCCGCCAAGACCAAAGAATGATCCAATTAAACTTCCAAGTGCTAGCACTAAATAACCAATTGCAGCGCCAAGAAGCATTCTGGTGAATTTAGGAGTTACACGAAGGCGTCCACTCTTATAGAGAGTAAGCATTCCAATAAATGCTGCTGCGGTTGCAACGATTGCTTGCTGAACAATTCCAGGATAAAAGAGTTCATAGGTCTTACTAATTATTCCTAGAACTAAACCTTGGCAGGTTGCATAAGCTAAATAAACTCCTGGACGTATTGTCTTACTAAAAATTCCGATCATCGCAGTTACTAATCCGCCGATAAAGCCAAGAAGAAGTAAGCCGCCACCAAGATTGAAATACCAGGCAGCTGCGCCAACAAGGGCTGAGGTTCCAAAGAGCATCGCGCTTCTTGCAACAACATCATCCATAGTCATGCGACCAGTGCGAAGTGATGAAGCAGCAGGTGCGTTAAAACTCTGCTCTAGATTATCTTGCGGGAAGTTATCCATAGCGGCATAACCTCTACGGCCCTTCTGGCCATATGCCTTACCAAGTACTGGGTTGGAACTATTCATCTCTCTCCTTTTGTAGTTCTAGCGCCCTATTATGAACTTTTTTCTCTATGCGTGCCCCCGGTGGGGATCGAACCCACACTTGGACGATTTTAAGTCGTCTGCCTCTGCCGTTGGGCTACAGGGGCCACTTCCGCGTGGGCAAATCTACCTGCCTTTTTTACCACGGAATCCAGTTGGGAGCGCGTGAGCTTTCCCGTAAAAGTATTCTGCTGGCTCGGGTGATAACTACCGATGACCAATCTAGTATTCCCGTCACAGCCAAGAAAGTTGAAACTGGCCCCATGGCCAAACTTTGGGCGTTTTCTCGGCAATTCTTCACCTAGCGCGAGCAAGGCATCGATCGTTGCCTTCCAGGCAATCTGGCCCAATGGCAGAAAGACTCGAAGAGTTGGCATCAGTAATTTCATCTCAGTCTCAAGCCAGCTCTTACAGCTTTGCTGCTCAATTGGCATGGGTTTATTTCCTGGCGGAGCACAGCGAAGAGCGCAGGTGATGCGAGTTTCAAATAACTCTTGTCCATCGCTTCTTGATAGCGAAGTTGAAATCTTTGCTAAACCATTTTTATGAAGTGATCTATATAGCCAATCTCCAGATGAATCTCCAGTAAATACTCTTCCAGTTCTATTTGCCCCATGAGCACCAGGGGCAAGGCCGATAATTAATAATTTAGAATCACTTGGACCAAATCCAGTAACTGGTTTTCCCCAATAATCTTCATTGCGATATGCAGCTCTCTTGGTAATTGCCACCTCCTGGCGCCAAGATGTCAGCCTTGGGCAGGCGTTACATTTAATAATCTCTTGATCAAGAACCTTTAAGCTCTTAACGCCCTTGGCAATATCTCTAGGTTTACTTCGCAAGAAGAAGAGCCATTCCATCTAAAATATCACTCTCTGATGCAACAAATTCACTTGCCCCACTAAGTGCCATAATTCTTGAAAGTACTAAAGATCCTGCAGCAATCACATCAACTCGTCCTGGATGCATATAGCCAAGTGATGCAATCTCTGATCTTTCAAGTGTGAGAAAGTTCTGACAGACTTGATGTGTCTTTTCAGCGCTTATTCGAGAGAGATGAATCAAGTCACGGTCATAGCTATCTAGGCCAAGGGCGGCAGCGGCAACGGTAGTTGCTGTTCCTGCAACAGCTACTAAAGTCTTAGCGCTACTTATTCGAACTTTGGTAGCTGCATTTTTAATGGCTTTATCAATATCAGCAATTGCTAAGTCAATCGCAGCTTTACTAGGCGGAGAGCTATTTAAGTGGCGCTCGCTCATTCTCACACAGCCAATATTTTCACTTACCGCTGCCTCAACTGTTTTCATTCCATAGACAAATTCAGTTGATCCCCCGCCAATATCTACTACCAAATAAGGAGAGCCCATTTGATTTAGTTGATGGGTTGCTCCAATGAAGGAGAGTTGCGCTTCCTGCTCCCCGCTAATTACCTCAGGTTCAATTCCAAGTATTGCTTTCACGCCATCGATGAAGAGCTCTCGATTTGATGCATCTCTTGTGGCGCTTGTTGCACAGAACCTGATTGCCTGGGCGCCGCGCCTTTTAATCTCACCTGCAAATAACTCAGTAGCTCTTAGGGTTCTATCTATTGCATCTGGATGAAAGGATTTGTTCTTATCTACTCCTTGTCCAAGGCGGACAATTTCCATTCCTCGATAAATCTCACGCAGATTACTTCCCGAAACATCTGCAATAAGCAGACGAATTGAATTTGTCCCACAATCAATAGCTGCTACTCGACTCACTGATCCCGTCTCTCTAAGCAATTTCCATTTAGCCACCACTTTGGAAGAAGTGAAAGGGCTTCATCTCCCAAAGGATTAACTCCCTGCCCTGCTGCCAAGCTATGGGCAATTAGTGAATGTAAGCATTTAACACGATCTGGCATCCCTCCAGCTGAGATATCAACAATTTCAGGAACATCAATTCCAAGTGCAGCTCTTGCTGCCAAATAATCATCATGCGCTGCGCGATATTGACCGGAGAGTTCGGCATCGATTGCTAATCTCTCATTCATCTCCTCCATAAGGGAAGAGTTTTCTAGAGTTGAAATAGCAGCGGTGAGGTTAGGACAGGTGGCGTAGTAAAAAGTTGGAAATGGCGTTCCATCTGAGAGGCGCGGGTTAGTTTCAACTACTGCTGGATTAGAGCATGGACAGCGATAAGCAATGCTATGAACATCTCTTGGGACTCTGCCTAACTGAGTCTGGATCGCAGATAGATCTTCATCACTTGCTCTCTCGCCCATAAATTAAAATTACGGCGTGGTTACGCCGACTCCAACTGAGGTAATAGATGAGATAACTCTGGAATACCAGGGAACTCCTAGTGGAAAGTCTTGATTAATTGGAGCAGCTCCCTGGGCTTCAGGGTCAATTGTTGGTTTTGCTCCCAAAATTACGTATTGCCGTTCACCTGGCAGAACAAAGTGGAGGCGATTTCTTGCCTCGCTCTTTACATAATCTGGATCACGCCATCTTTGTAGCTCAGCTCTTGCTGCCTCTAACTTTTTATAATTTGAATCAAGATCGGCTTCAAGAGCGCTGATTTGAGCTCGCTGCGCAAAATACTGTTGCGTTGGAGGAGCAAGAGTAACTGCGACAATAAATAGAACTAGAAAGAGAATTAGTAATCGAGTTGAGATTCCTCGTTTTGCGGCAAAGTTTTCGAGAGTCTTAGGAAGCGAGATTTTGCTGCGCTTCATAGCCTCTCCTTACTTGCTCTAATTATTTCTTAGCGCGAAGTAAAACGAGGAAATGCTTCACGGCCAGCATATTGAGCCTTTGAACCAAGTTCCTCTTCAATTCGCAGTAACTGATTGTACTTAGCAACTCTCTCACTTCGGGCAGGAGCGCCAGTTTTAATCTGACCGCAGAGAGCTGCCACTGATAAATCTGCAATTGTGGTGTCTTCAGTTTCTCCTGAGCGATGACTCATCATCGAGCGATATCCAGCCTTATGTGCCATATCAACGGCAGCTAGAGTTTCGGTAAGGGTTCCAATTTGATTGACCTTAACAAGCAGGGCGTTGGCACAACCCTGGCTAATTCCCTGAGCTAGGCGAGTGGGGTTAGTGACAAATAAGTCATCGCCAACTAATTGAACATTTGCTCCCATCGCTTTTGTTATATCTGCCCAACCACTCCAATCATCTTCAGAGAGTGGATCTTCAATTGATAACAGTGGATAGGAATCAAGTAATCCTTGATAATAGTTAATCATTTCAGCAGAGCTTAGATTTGCACCTTCAAAGCGATAACTACCATCTTTATAGAACTCAGTTGCAGCGACATCCATTGCAAGACCAATATCGCTTCCCATCTTGTAACCGGCTTTCTCTACCGCCTCAATGATTAAATCAAGCGCAGCTCGATTACTCTCAAGATTTGGAGCAAAACCACCTTCATCGCCAATACTTGTTGCAAGGCCACGCTTTTTTAATACTGACTTTAAGGATTGATATATCTCAGCTCCATAGCGCAAGCCCTCTTTAAAAGTTGGGGCGCCAATTGGTGCAATCATAAATTCTTGGATATCAACATTTGTATCTGCGTGAGCTCCACCATTTAGAATATTCATCATTGGAATTGGTAGCAGTGTTGCTTTCTCCCCACCTATGAATCTATAAAAGGGTAGCTTTTTACGCCAAGGATTGAATTTGCGCCAAGTGATGACTTATTGACTGTCGCATCTAGCGCAATCATCTTTTCATCTAAGCCTTTTTGGTCTAGGCCATCGTGGCCAATTAGGGATGGTGCAATTTTTGCCTTCACATTTTCAACCGCTCCAGATACTGACTTTCCTAAATATCTTGAGCCGCCATCTCTTAACTCTGCTGCTTCAAAAGCTCCGGTTGAGGCTCCACTTGGAACTGCAGCTCTTGCCCAAGAACCATCTTCTAATTGGACATCTACTTCAACTGTTGGATTTCCTCTTGAATCAAGGATCTCTCTTGCAGTGATGGATTTAATCGCTGAATTTGTGCTCACAGGCGCGAAGTCTAGCCTGATTCTTCTTGGCTCATCGCATCACGATATTTGAGTGCTGCCTTGCGCAGAGCAACCTCAGGGTCAAGATTATTTGCTATCGCCCATGAGATTAGCGATAGGAGTTGATCTCCTAGCGCAGCTTCATTTACTTCAATCTTCTCTACTGGATGCTCTGGGGTTGAAAGTTCATTCTTACTAGCGCGATAAATTAATTTGCTGGCAAGAGTTAGGGAAGGTTGACCAGTTGGAACTCCATCATGAGCGCTCGTTCTAGACTTTTCTCTGCGCTTAATCTCTTCCCAGTTTTCCAATACTTCTGCGCTGGAATTTACTTTCTTATCAGAGAAGACATGTGGATGACGTGAGATTAATTTCTCTATAACCCCTTTGGCTACATCATCAACGCTGAAGGGATTCTCTTTATCTTCCTGCGCAATCCTTGAGTGGAAATAAACTTGCAGGAGAAGATCCCCTAGCTCCTCACACATATCCTCGCTATTACCGCTCTCAACAGCTTCAATAAATTCATAAGATTCTTCGAGTAAATATTTAAGTAGTGATTGATGGCTTTGCTCACTATCCCAAGGGCATCCCCCAGGAGATCTAAGGGTGTCCATCACTTGAGCAAGTCGAGCTAGATTTTCATAAGCCATCTTGGAGCGCTTTACTAATTAATCATTAACAGCATCGCCGGCAGGCTCTGCAGCAACTACGGTTAGGCTGGCAGCATCCCAGATGCCATATCGAGGATTAACCTCAACGTTTAGAGCTGTTGCTTTTTTAGTAACAATCTTTTGGATTAAGTCGTTAATTTCAGCTTCACTAACTCCCGATGCAATAGCGCCATCGGTTATTTTGCGAAGGATTAGATCTCTACGAAGCACATTATCTAGAGATGTTGAGGGGATTGCTGCGCTGACAAGCACATTTGGAAGATTTTCCTCTCCTCCGATATTGGCATATATTTCAATTTTATAGGCATCAATTTCTGCTTGATCGATTTCAATTTTCTCTTCTTTTGCAACTTGATTAATAATCAAATTAGAGATCATGTAAGAAAGCTGTGAGCGAGTTAATTCTTCTCCACTTTGAAGACCCATCTGAGTTGTATCAATACCTTCACGTTCTGCAAGGATTAAATCAACTTGATTTTGCAGCGCTGCGATCGTTATCTTCTCATCTCCAATAGTTGCCGCTGAATCAACCTGAGAACAGGAAGATAGAGCTAGCGCCAATATGGCGATAATAGGAGCTAGAAATTTCTTCACAGAGTTCTCACTTTCCTAAGGGGCGTTCAAGGAGAGTCTTGGCTAGCTCAACCGCCCAATCAATGAGAGAAGTATCCCCTATTTCTTCCGCCTCTGATACCCAGGCAGCAGTTTGCGGACGAGCAATCATCACAACTTGGGTTACCGACTTCACAATTGAGCCAGGATAGAGACGCTTAATTTTCAACTCTAGCGATTCACTTGGTACAAGAGGAGCAATTTTTACATAACGACCCTGCACTGCAAAGTCTTGAATCTTTCGCTCCTTTAAGTAAGTCCGTAGACGAGCTATACGAAGTAAGTTCTCCGCCTCTTGGGGAAGAACGCCAAAGCGATCACTTAACTCCTCGCCAATCTTTGTAATCTCATCTTCATCCTTTGTATCTGCAAGTCTTCGATATAGATCAAGACGGAGTCGATCAGATGGGACATATTCGGCAGAGAGATGGGCTGTGACAGGCAACTCCACTTTACAATCAACTAATTCTTGCCCTTGATCAATAAATCCTGCTTTGTACTCATTAACAGCATCTCCAACCATGCGCATATATAAATCAAATCCCACATCTGCAATATGACCAGATTGCTCGCCTCCAAGAAGATTTCCTGCCCCTCTTATCTCTAAATCTTTAAGAGCAACGCGCATTCCAGCGCCAAGTTCAGTGTTCTGGGCAATTGTGCTTAATCGATCAAGTGCAACTTCACTCATCGCTCTATCGATTGGATAAAAAAAGTAGGCATAAGCACGCTCTCGTGAACGCCCAACTCTTCCTCTAAGTTGATGAAGTTGTGAAAGCCCAAAGAGATCTGCGCGTTCCACAATTAAAGTATTTGCATTTGCAACATCAATACCATTTTCAACAATTGTGGTGCAGACTAAAACATCAAATTCTCTATTCCAAAAACCTACAACTACCTGCTCTAGATTTGTTTCACTCATCTGCCCATGGGCGATAGCCACACTTGCTTGCGGAACTAGCCTTCTAATCTTTGCCGCCACATCATCAATTGATTCCACGCGATTATGAATATAGAAGACTTGGCCATCTCGCAGTAGTTCTCGATGTATTGCCGCCGCTACCTGCTTTTCATCATATGCCCCAACATAGGTAAGTACTGGATGGCGCTGCTCTGGTGGAGTGGTAATTGTGGACATTTCGCGAATTCCTGTAATGGCCATCTCAAGGGTTCGAGGAATTGGAGTGGCAGACATTGCTAGTACATCAACACTTGCTCTTAATTTCTTTAACTTCTCTTTATGTTCAACACCAAATCTCTGCTCCTCATCAACAATAATCAAACCTAAATCTCTAAAGGCAACATCATCTGAGAGCAATCTATGGGTGCCAATAACAATATCTACCCCGCCACTAGCAAGGCCAGCAAGCGTTTCATTAATCTCCTTACCTGATGCAAAACGCGATAGAGCTGAAACAGTTATTGGAAATCCGCTATAGCGTTGGGTAAAGGTTGCAAGGTGTTGCTGAGCAAGAAGAGTAGTTGGAACTAAAATTGCCACTTGCTTAGCATCTTGAACCGCTTTAAATGCTGCCCTAATCGCTATCTCTGTCTTTCCATATCCCACATCTCCACAAATAATTCGATCCATTGGATAGGGACGCTGCATATCCTCTTTAACTTCATTAATAGTGACTAATTGATCTGGAGTTTCAATATAGGCAAAGGAGTCCTCCAGTTCTCGCTGCCAAGTAGTGTCAGGTGAGAATGCAAATCCAGGAGAGCTAGTTCTTGCTGCATAGAGACGAATTAACTCGCCAGCAATTTCCTTAACTGCCTTCTTAGCTCGGCCCTTAGCTTTAATCCACTCCCCACCTCCAATGCGATGAACAGCAGGGGCTTCACCACCGATGTATCGCGTGATCTGCTCTAGCGAATCAGTTGGAACATATATCCGATCTGCAGGATGGCCTTTCTTTGAGGAGGCATATTCAATAACCAAATACTCCCTAGAAATTCCAGCAACTTCTCGCTGCACTAATTCAAGATATCTACCAACTCCATGTTGCTCATGAACCACATAATCGCCACTCTTTAGCTCTAGAGGATCAATACTTGCTTTTCTCTTTGAAGGCATCCGTGAAGTAGTTGCGCGCAAGTCTTTATTTCCAGTGATATCAGCTTCGGTAAGAAAAACGATCTTGAGCTCTTGATCAATAAATCCATCGTGAATCAAGGTAGAAGTTAAATACAACTTATCTGGCGCTAGAGCAGCGCTTAACTTTTCAACTAGCGCAACAGCAATATCGCCATCTACAAATATGTCTCGATATCTCTCGAGAATGCCAATACCCTCTAAGGAGATAACGACTAGAAATCCTTGCTTAATCCAATCTTTAACTTGCTGTATCAGCTTCTCAAAATTATTTTTAAATGGCTCAACTGAAATAAATTGGCTGATTTGTAGATCATCTGAGCTTCCGTAAGAGTTGAAGTAACGCCAGATGATTTGATTATCTGCAGCATAATCAATGGCCTCATCTAGCTCTAAAAATCCTCCAGTAGATAGTTCTTTGCGAAGCGGTGTATTAAAGCTTGCCTCACTGCCTTGGGATAGGGCGGCGCTAGACCAAGCAGCTGAGAGAAACTCTTCATTAGTGCTAATTAGGTCTCTAACTCTTAGAGCAATTCGCTCTTGATCAAGACTTATTACTTCAAAGCCTTTAGGAAGTAGTCCAAGAAGAGGTACCAATTTTTTTGATAAGACTGAAAGTAGTGACTCTAGACCTTGACTATAAATCCCCTCTGAAGCTTTATTACAGATCTCACTTATCTCTGGATATTTGCTTGCCAACTGCCTTGCTCGCTTCGCCACCTCAGGAGTAAGAATTAACTCTCTGCAAGGAATGAGATTTAGCGCTCCTTCAACGAGCGCAAAGGTGCGCTGATCACTAACTTCAAAATATTTAATCTCCTCTATCTCATCGCCGAAGAATTCAATACGAACTGGATGCTCTGCAAGTGGGGGGAATAGATCGATAATTCCGCCTCTTACCGCAAAGTCCCCACGCCGCTCCACCATATCTACTCGGCTATAGGCCCGGTGAGTTAGCTCTTGAATTAGCTCTGAAAAGTTTTGTTGCTTGCCGCTTTGAATGCTTAACATCGGCATTTCGATTATTTCTTGATTAATTGGTTGTAGTAGAGCTCTTGCAGTTGTTACTACTACTCTGGCTTTATCTAGATTTATCAGAGTGTCTATCCGTCTTGCCACAGTATCGCTATTAGGACTTAGGCGTTCATGCGGCAAACTCTCCCAAGCTGGAAATTCAGCTACTTGATCTACTAGCTCTGATAATTGCAGAGCAATCTCTGATGCTCTAGAGCTTGAATGTGTAATTACTAATTGCGGAGCCTTCTTACTTCTTTCAGCAATCAAGAATGGAAGAGCTGGCGTCGCAGCAATTAGTGCAACTTCACTCTGCTCCAAGGCAAGGTGAGTTGTTTCAGATAGCGAGATAAAGCCCGCTAGCTTTGCATTCACTTAGATTCGCTCCCTCTCTTGAATCAGGCTCAACGCCGATTAGCCCCGATTTCATAGAGGGCAGGGGTGCTGCTTCCAAGATGAAAGGGGCTTATCTGTAAAACGCGGTGTAATTCTATCGTGCCATTATTAGCCCGTGTCCGTGCCTACCTCTGCCGAAGAAAATCTCTCACTTCGAAGTGATGTCCGCCGTTTAGGCGATCTATTGGGCCAATCTCTAGCTCGCCAAGATGGGCAGGAACTTCTTGATCTAGTGGAGCTAGTTAGAAAGTCAGTGAGAGAAGGCGGAGGCGAGGATCTCCTTCAATCAATATCAGCAGATCAATCAGTGAAACTAGTAAGAGCCTTTAATGTCTACTTCAATCTAGCAAATGTTGCTGAACAAGTTCACCGCTCAAGAATTCTGGCAAAAGAGCGAATCAAAGGCGGCTCCTGGTTAAGTAGAGCTGTCGACAACATCTTGGCTGCTGGAAAAACTTCTGAAGGCTTTACAAGTCAAGATATTGAAAAGTGGCTAAAGAATTTTCAAGTTCGCCCAGTATTTACAGCGCACCCAACTGAAGCTGCTCGTCGATCAGTGCTTGGAAAGCTCTCGACTATCTCAGAGTTACTAGATAAAAGTGATAGCCCCGCTCGCGACCAACGTCTTGCTGAATCAGTAGATCTTCTCTGGCAGACCGATGAGTTAAGACTTGGTAGACCAGAACCACTTGATGAGGCAATTAATGCTCTCTATTATCTAGATGATCTATTTCGACTAACAATTCCTGAAGTTCTCGAAGACTTCTCTCGAGAAATATCAAGGCTTGGTATCGAAGTTTCGCCAAGAGATTCAGTATTAAAGTTTGGTTCTTGGATTGGTGGAGATAGAGATGGTAATCCAAACATAACTCCTGAGGTCACCAAAGATGCCATTGTGCTCCAGATGGGCCATGCCATAAGAGTTTTAAATGAGGCTATGGATGAACTTCGTCAGGCCTTATCTGTTTCAACCAAGATTGCTGGAACATCAAAGCAGCTACTTGATTCAGTTGCTAAAGATTTGGAGAACCTGCCAGAGATTGAACCTCGTTTTAGAAGAATAAATGTCGAAGAGCCTTATCGACTTAAAGCCACTGCAATTGGTCATCGCTTGTTATTGACTAGAAGTAGACACCAAAATCGCACTGAGCATCAAGCGGGGCGTGATTATGCAAACACAAAAGAGTTAATTGATGATTTGATGTTGATGTATGACTCACTGATGCAAAATCGTGGCGAGTTGATAGCCAAAGGCTTACTTGAGCGCACCATACGGACTATCTCAGCCTTTGGTCTGACTCATGCCACTATGGATGTTAGAGAGCACTCTCAAGCTCATGCCGCTGCGATTCAAACGCTCTTTAGCGATAGTAATTATCTACAACTATCTCCTGAGGATAAAGCTGAGTTTCTTACTAAAGAGCTCACCCAAGCTAGGCGAGATAGTTCAAAGCTAAGCGAGATAGATAGCAAGACTCTTAGAACCTTTACTGCGATAAAAGAGCTACAAGCAAGTTTTGATCCATCAGTAATTGAAACCTATATAGTCTCAATGACAAAAGGCCATGAAGATGTCTTAGCTGCGCTATATCTAGCTAAGGAGGCTGGACTTGTCGATATTGAAGATAAAAAAGCTGATATCGATATAGCACCTCTACTAGAAACTGTTGCTGAACTTAGAGCAGCTGGAGATATTTTAGATAAATTATTAAGTAACCAACTTTATCGCCAGTATGTGAAATTGCGTGGCGATATTCAAGAGGTAATGCTTGGCTATTCCGATTCAAATAAAGATGCTGGAATTGCCACAAGCCAGTGGGAGATCCATCAAGCCCAGCGAAAACTTAGAGATGTGGCTGGAAAATATGGAGTTAAGTTAAGACTGTTTCACGGTCGCGGCGGATCTGTCGGCCGCGGCGGCGGACCAACTTATGATGCCATTATTGCTCTTCCCTGGGGAACTCTTGATGGACAGATAAAAATGACTGAACAAGGTGAAGTCATCTCTGATAAGTACGCCCTTCCAGCTCTTGCTAGAGAGAATGTTGAGTTAACACTAGCTGCTGCTCTGGAAGCAACAATACTTAATCGCTCTGCTCGCCAATCTTCAGAAGATCTCTCCAACTGGAATTCGGCGATGGAATCAATTAGCTCAGCAGCATTTACTAGATATCGCTCACTAGTTGAAAATCCTGAACTAGCTAACTATTTTTATCAATCAACCCCAGTTGAACAGTTGGGAAATCTCTTTCTAGGCTCTCGCCCCTCTAGAAGACCTGATGCAAGCGCTGATCTGTCATCACTTCGAGCAATTCCATGGGTATTTGGTTGGACTCAATCACGGCAGATTGTCCCTGGTTGGTATGGAGTGGGAAGCGGCCTTAAGGCTGCTCGTTTAGCTGGTCATGCTGAGAGCATGGCATCAATGCTAAAAGATTGGCATTTCTTTAGAACATTTATAAGCAATGTGGAGATGACTATTGCTAAGACTGATTTAGCGATGGCTAGTAAATATGTATCTGCCCTAGTTGATCCTTCGCTTCATCACTTCTTAGACGATATCAAGGCAGAGTTTGAATTAACAGTTAGCGAGATTTTGCTATTAACTGGCAAGAAAGATATTTTGGCCGACCAAGAAATTCTGGCCCAGACTCTTCAAGTTCGTGATGCTTATCTTGCTCCACTGCATCTACTACAAATCTCGCTACTAAAGAAAGTGCGCGAAGGAAGTAGTGATCCCTTAAATACCAGAGCATTACTTTTAACAATTAATGGCGTGGCGGCAGGACTTAGAAATACTGGTTGATTACTTATTAAAGGAATTCTGTGCCTTCTCAATTCCTTGAGTGATAAGAAGCTCAAGAGAATCAATGCCTCTTTGCAAGAAGAGATCTAGATCTTTTCGCTCAGCTGCTGAGAAGGCCTTTAAAACAAAGTCTGCTGGATCTTGTTCGCCAATTGGCCGGCCAATACCAAGTCTGATGCGATAGTAATCAGAGCTAGAAAGTCCAGAGGTCACGCTCTTTAGGCCATTATGGCCATTATCTCCGCCACCATATTTAATTCGTATTGCTTGAAAAGGAATATCTAACTCATCATGAGCGACGATTATGTGATCGCTACTGACCTTAAAGAAGTTAGCTAGAGAACTTGTTGGCCCGCCAGATTCATTCATATAGCAGCGAAGCGTTGCTGCAACTAGGGAAACTCGTTGAGCGCCAACTCCAATGCTAATTTCAGCAATATCTGCTCGAGATTTATGAGAGGAGAACTTAACTCCAGCTTTCTTGGCATACTCTGATATCAAAGCTGCGCCAATATTATGGCGCGTCTTTTCATAATCTTTGCCAGGATTACCAAGGCCAATTAATAGCCATCGGTTGGCAGAAGCTCCGCCTTTATCCTTGTTTGATCTACCAAACATGGAGCAAGGTTAGCCCTTTATTTTTCTTTACTCTCCTCAGCAGGTGCACCTTCAGCAGGTGCAGCAGCATCAGCGGCCGCTTCACCTTCAGCTGGGGTAGCAGCAACAGCGACAACTTCTTCAAATGCCACGCGGACTGATAGATGGATAACAGTCATCTTTGGATCGCTCTTAAGGATTACGCCTGCAGGAAGAGTTACCTCTGATGCGCTCTTTGAATCCCCTGCCATCAAGCCTTCAATATCAAGATCGAGTGATGCTGGGATCGCTGTTACATCTACTTCAACTTCAATTGTGTTATGTACATGCTCCAAAATACCTTCTGGATCGTACTTACCATGTGTGTGAACTGGCACGTGAACAACAACGCGCTCACCACGGCGAACGATAATTAAATCTATATGTTCCAAAGTTCCTTTAAGAGGATTGCGAACGATTGACTTAGGAAGTACTAACTCTTGCTTCTCACCTAAATCAACATTTAGAAGAACGTTAGAGGTCTTCATTGCTACTCCAACCTCGCGCGCTGGAAGGGAGATATGTATTGGCTTCTCACCATGTCCATAGATAACTGCTGGAACGCTGCCATCGCGACGGATTCTTCTCGATGCGCCTTTTCCGAATTCACTGCGGAGCGCGCCTTTAATTGAAACTTCAGCCATTTTCTTGCCTTTCGTCGATAACGGGGGATTCCCCCTCGCCTTAAGTGATGCGAAGGCTACCTAAAGGCAATTAGAAGCGCAAAACCGGGCTGAACTACCGCCTAAAACGACGAGTGATGCGCCAGATGAGAAAGAGTGGAATGACTCCCACTAATAAATACCAAGGGGTAAAGGCTAATCTTGCATGGCTATCTAGATCTGGGTCAATCGCTCCAGCCATTCTTGGCAATTCGATGGTTGAAACAACTCCGGCATGATCTGAAGGAAAACAAATCTTGCTACCGCAATTCCAAACGCCAGAGCCATCTGGCCAGACATTGCCAATTATTTTTGAACTCACCGTGGCATAAACATTTTTGGTGAAAATATAATCAAGACGATCTGTAAATCCATATTGATTACCAAGTTGTTTAGCAATCTTTGCTCGCTTCTTATCAGGGCCAGCTAGAAGCGCTGATGCTCCCCAAGTGAAGTAGCGGGCATTTTTAGCATCGGGTGATGCATTTTCAAATCCAGCTTCAATCATTGTGGAATAAGCGTTGCACTTAGCTCCACCAGGGGTTGGACAGATATCGCTAACTACTGGTTGCTCGCCTGGATTTGGATCATCAACTCCTCTTGGATCTCGATAATCGGCATTAAAATCTCCAAGAACAATAATTGGCATCTTGGCATCTTTAAGATCAGCAACTAATTGCTGGGCTTGAATAGCAGAATTTGGAATCTTATTCTCATCCCAGATTGATTCGAGGTGAGTTGTAATTACCCGAACCACTGAGTCTTGAACCTTAAAATCAGCCCAGCTATATCCACGATAGATTTTCATTAATACTGGGACTATTGAATAACTTGCTTCATATTCGCTATTTCCAACTTGGATAATCTGAGATTTCACATCATCGCGAACTAAGAGAGCATCGCCAATCACAAAGCCGCAGGCCGCGCTATCTTGACCAAATATTGGATTAAATACCTCTGGATCAACAACTTTAGTTAGATATGGAATAGCAGCAATTGAATAACCTGGATTAAAGGCTTTAACGCCATTAGCAGAAGCTATTGAATAAGAAAGGCCCGCACTCTTTGTAGCAGCTATCAAGTCATCAAGAAAGTTATAGATTTCAACTTCTTGACCAAAGAAATCCTTCTTACAACGCCAAGATGTCGCCTCTTGAATCCCAATTATCTCAGGGCGATCCTGCAGGATTTCTTTAGCTAATTTTGGAGCTCTAGCTTTAAAGTTTGTCTGCTTCATCTGATCCCACATAAATTGAGCAGCTGCTGGAAAGTTAGGAATCAAATCAAGTGCTACCCCAACATCTGCGCCAAGATAGATATTTCTTGACATTACAGTTATGCGATAGGGCTCATTTGATTGGGCAGGTGCTAGGGGAAGAGTAAAGAGTGCGCAGAGAAGGAGAGAGAGCCAGCGCAGCCTTGATCTTTTAGGAGTGGCCATCAAAGAGGCTCGTGACAGAGCCATCTTCAAATACTTCGCGAATTGCTCTACCTAATAGCGGAGCTATGGAGAGAATTGTAAGAGTTGGAAATCTTGACTCCTCAGGTATCGGAAGGGTGTTTACAACCACAACTTCTTTTACTCTGGAGTTAGCTAGGCGCTCTGCTGCAGGGCCAGAAAATACTGGATGAGTTGCAGCAACAATTACCTCTTTAGCGCCTGCGTCATAGAGAGCATCTATAGCTTTAGTTATGGTGCCAGCAGTATCAATCATGTCATCGATAACTACGCAGGTCTGTCCTGAGACATCACCAACTACGCGTCCTGTAATTGCTTCATTTGGAATTCTTGGATCTCGTGTCTTATGAATGAAGGCAATCTGAGCTCCGCCCAATAAATCGCTCCATCTCTCTGCTACTCGCACTCGTCCTGAGTCTGGAGAGACGATAGTTAGCCTTGAGCGATCAACTTTTGAACCAACGTAATTTGCAAGAAGTGGAAGCGCAAATAAGTGATCTACTGGTCCATCAAAGAATCCTTGAATCTGTGAGGTGTGCAGATCAACAGTCATTAAACGATCAGCTCCTGCAGTTTTAAATAAATCTGCCATTAAACGAGCAGATATCGGCTCTCTACCTCTATGTTTCTTATCTTGTCTGGCATAGCCATAGAAGGGGGCGATAACAGTAATTCGCTTAGCTGAAGCTCTCTTAAGCGCATCGACCATGATTAGTTGTTCCATGATCTGTTTATTTACTGGAGTGGTATGGCTTTGAATTACGAAGGCATCACAGCCGCGAACGCTCTCTTCAAATCTAATAAATATTTCACCATTGGCAAAGTCATATGCAGATGTTGGGGTAATTGGAATACCAAGTTCTGATGCCACCTCATCAGCTAATTCGGGGTATCCACGTCCGGTAAAGAGGCGGAGACGTTTTTCGGAGCTGAGACGTAGTTCGTTACTCATTTCGACCCTTCTTTCTTGGCTGCCGCTTCTGCTGACTTACTGCCTTTTCTCTTCTTTAAGACCCAGCCGAGGATATTAGATTGTCGAGCTCTTCCTATCCCTAGCGCTCCAGCTGGAACATCTTCGGTGATTACTGATCCAGCTGCTGTGTATGCGCCATCGCCAATACTTATTGGCGCTACCAACATTGAATCACTGCCGATTCTCACATGATCGCCAATTACGGTCTGGTGTTTTTCAACGCCGTCATAGTTAACAATCACTGTTGCAGCGCCGATATTTGTCTGCGTTCCAATACTTGCATCACCAACATATGAAAGGTGTGGAACCTTAGATCCCGCTCCGATTGTTGAGTTCTTTATCTCAACAAAAGAACCAACGCGTACCTGCTCTGAGAGCACTGTTCCACTACGCAGATGTGTATATGGGCCAACTTGGGCAGATTCTCCAATTTTCGAGCTCTCACAATGTGATTCAAATACTCGCGCCTGAGCGCCTACCTCACAATTAATCAAGGTAGTCCTTGGTCCAATAACAGCTGCTCTTCCAATCTTTGTGCTGCCCTTAATCGCGCTACCTGGCTCAATAGTCACATCAATATCAATTTCACTTGTTATATCAATCCATGTGCTCATCGGATCTGTAATTGTTACTCCGCTTTGCATTAATGCATCACAAATTCGAGCATTCATTATGAAACCAGCTTGGGAGAGCTGAGAGCGATCATTTATCCCTAAAATCTCAGTGAAATCTGGAGTTTCAAAGGCTGAGACTTTCTTTCCCTCAGACTTTAAGATGCCAATCACATCAGTTAGATACTCTTCTTGCTGCGCGTTGCTTGCACTTATTTTACCTAGCGCAGCAATTAAATCTGTAGCGGCAAAAATATAGACCCCTGAATTAATCTCAGAGGTCTGCTTTTGAAGCTCTGTGGCATCCTTTTCTTCAACGATCTCTGCCAGATCTCCGTTTGCTTCTCGCAATACTCGACCATATCCACTCGGATCAGGCATGTGGGTGGTCAATACAGTGGCGCTGGCTCCAGTTGAGCTATGGTCTTTAAGTAATTCTCGAAGTGTTGCGCTAGTTAGTAATGGCGTATCACCGGCGCAAATTAATATTGTTCCAGATGAGTTGTAGCCAGCTAGCGCGAGTTTTACAGCATGGCCAGTTCCGCCGCGAACTTCTTGATAGATAGTTTTAGCACTTGGTGAAACACCACTTAGATGTTGGATTACATCCTCTTTATCTGCTCCCACTACAACTCTTAGCTCTTTAGCCGCTAAGGGCTCTACTGCTTTGATGACATGTGCGATTAAAGATCGACCTGCAATTTCATGGAGAACTTTGGCGCGAGAGGATTTCATCCGTTTGCCCTCGCCAGCAGCGAGAAGTATTGCGAGATCCAGCTGGTTCAACTCCCCACCTCTCTGCGCTCCTGGCCCTATTCTATTTAATTTTGACCTATCTCTTTCCCGCTTAACTCTGGCTCCTCCACCAGGTATCGATCCTGGACCCTGGGCTTCAAAGGCCCATGTGCTAGCCACTACACAATGGAGGAACCTGAATTCTATTGCCTCAGGCTCAATGCTCCATAACAGCTGATTTTTATAGGCTCTCAACCACCCGAGCTCCAGGCACTGGCCCTGATGCTCTAACCACATTACCCACTACTCCGCTTGAGGTCAGAGCGACAACAAGATCTAGCGCATGATCTTCATGCTCTGCCAAAAATGCCACGCTAGGACCTGAGCCAGAGACAATTCCACCGAGCGCGCCATAATCCAGACCAACATCAAGAATTAGACGGAGCGCTGGTTTTAGCGAACATGCTGCTGCTTGCAAATCATTACTAAGCGCTTTACCAAGTTTATTACTATCTCCAGCGCTGAGCGCTTGAAGAAGCGCATCACTAATTTGTGGCGGAGCAACTTGCAAACCTTCACGGAGGCGATCACATTCACTATAAACCGCAGGCGTTGATAATCCAGAGCTAGAGAGAGCAAGAACCCAACTATATGTTCCTCTAGAAAGTACTGGAGTTATCTGATCCCCCTTGCCAGTTCCAATTGCCGTTCCACCAGAGATAGTAAATGGAACATCTGCTCCAAGTTCTGCTCCGATTTTTTCCATATCGTTTCGTTTTAAGCCAAGATTAAAGAGAGCATCCATTCCAACTATTGCTGCCCCTGCATTAGCACTTCCGCCAGCCATACCACCGGCGATTGGAATTTCCTTTGTCAAGGTAATAGTTATTCCATCTGTGATACTAAATTTCTTGCGCATTAACTCAACAGCTTTAACTGCTAGATTCTCTTTATCTAGCGGCAGATGATTATTTACTTTTGCTGTCGATTGAACATGTACTAGCCCATCATCATTTAGTTCAACTTTTACATCATCAAAGATAGAGACTGCTTGAAATACTGTTGCCACTGGATGAAATCCATCTTTTTGCAAGGGCCCAACTGAGAGCTGAAGATTAATCTTTCCTGGAACTCGAACCAGAACATGGGCGCTCATGTGGCGAGGGTATTACTACAGCGCTATTAACGCCTATCTAATTGGCGAGCAATCGCCAGAAAGT
>Ga0255087_1000318_pt1 | contig 20386 bp, 11 predicted proteins | sample Colum_Miss_RepA__FD_188561 | JGI IMG/M metagenome (GOLD analysis project Ga0255087, IMG submission 188561) | Freshwater microbial communities from Columbia River, Oregon, United States - Colum_Miss_RepA_8d | ecosystem: Environmental > Aquatic > Freshwater > River | place: USA: Oregon | collected...
CCACGAACAGTTGGCAGCTCCAGGCTCCCGCCGCTGGCGCGCGCGACGCGTTGCGCGTCGCCTTCCCGCACCCCTTGGACTGGGCGACGCTGCACCGCCAGTTGCGCGTGATGCAGGCGGCGGATGCCGTCGCTGGCATCATCACCGTCGAGCCTGGCGAGCAGGCCTGGCGGTTTGTGCCAGAGCGGGCCTGGATTGCGGGACCGCATGTGTTGCGGGTCGGGACGGCGATCGAAGATCAAGCGGGCAACAGCCTCGCGCGGCCCTTTGAGGTGAACTTGCAGCGGCGGGTGCCTTCGTCCATGCCTGCTGAACTTGATTTGTCGTTTGTCGTCCGCTGAACGGCGCGCTACGGCTTGAAGCCGGTCCGCCGCCCGCCTACGCTCCGCGCGTGTTCCGGCCCTGCATTGACCTCCACGACGGCAAGGTGAAGCAAATCGTCGGCGGCTCGCTGCAAGACAGCGGAGCCGGCCTGCGCACCAACTTCGTCAGCGAACGCCCCGCCGCGTGGTTTGCCGAGCTCTACCGTCGCGACGGGCTTCAAGGCGGTCACGTCATCCAGTTGGGACCGGGCAATGAAGCCGCCGCCCGCGCCGCGCTCGGGGCCTATCCTGGCGGACTGCATCTGGGTGGGGGCGTGAACCTCGACAATGCCCGGGGCTGGCTCGACGCCGGCGCGTCCCATGTGATCGTCACCTCCTGGGTCTTCCGCGATGGCCGGCTGGATTTCGACCGCGTGCAGGCGCTGGTAGCGGCGATTGGCAAGGAGCGGCTGGTGCTGGACTTGAGCTGCCGGCAGCGGGACGGAGAATACTGGGTGGTCACGGATCGCTGGCAGAAGTTCACCGAGTTCACCGTGAGCGAAGCGGCCCTGGCCCGGCTGGCCGGCCATTGCGCGGAGTTTCTGGTGCATGCGGTGGATGTGGAAGGGCTGTGCCAGGGCGTGGATTTGGCGCTGGTGGACAAGCTGGCGCAGTGGTCGCCCATCCCGGTGACCTACGCCGGGGGAGCCCGTTCGCTGGCGGACTTGGCAGCCGTCACCCAGGCCGGCCAGGGCCGCGTGCATCTCACCATCGGCTCGGCGCTCGACATTTTTGGCGGCACCGGCGTGCGCTATGCGGAAGCCGTGGCCTTCAACCAGCGCTTGCAGCTCCAAGCGTGAAAGTTTTTCTCAATGGCCAGTTCGTCCCGGCTGAGCAGGCGGTCGTGTCCGCCTTCGACCGCGGCTTCCTCTACGGCGACGGGCTGTTCGAGACGCTGCGGGTGATGAGCGGTGTGCCGCTGGATTGGGCGGGACACTGGCGGCGGTTTGCAGCAGGCGCGGAGATGCTGAAACTCAAGTTGCCCTTCGCCTCTGATTTCCTGCGTGCCCAAGCCAGCGAACTCAGCCGGCAAAACGAACTTCCCGACGCCATTCTCCGCCTCACGCTCTCGCGCGGTGTCGGCCAACGCGGCTACTCTCCGCGCGGCGCCGACGCACCAACATTCGTGATGTCGCTGCATCCCGCGCCCGAACTCGGTCCCCAGACGCCGCAGTGGAAACTCCACACCGCCTCGTTGCGTGTGCCTTTTGCCGACGCGCTCACCGCCTGCAAGTCCGCGAACAAGCTCCTCCACGTCCTCGCCCGCGCCGAGGCCGAAGCCGCAGGGGCCGATGAGGCACTGTTGCTGAACACCCGGAACGAAGTGGTCGAGGCAGCGAGTGCGAACGTCTTCTGGATTGAGGGCGGCACACTGCACACCCCACCGATTTCCGCTGGTGCCTTGCCGGGCATCACCCGCGCCTGGGTTTTGGACTGGGCGTCCTCAGGCCAACTCCCGACCAGCGAATCACGCGCCGGTTTGGACCGATTGCTCCGTGCCGATGCTTGTTTCCTCACGCTGAGCTCATGGGGTCTGATTGAGGTGGTTGCCATTGATAATCAGGCTGTCCCGACCGCGCTGCTGACCTCCGTTATTCGGGAGAGGCTGTTGGCCGACTGGCGGCGGCAGGTAAAACGCGTCGAATGAGCGCCGACCTTGGCCGCGTCAGCTTTTCTGTTAGTCTGTGGCCATGAAACCCGCGTTCGAGCCCACGCTCCTTAGCCGCCGCGCCGCGCTCCAGCGTTCGGCCGTCGGCTTCGGCTGGCTCGCCGCGTCCTCCTTGCTGGCGGAAAAGTCCCCTTCGCCTGCGTCGGCGAAACCACCGCACGTCGCGCCCCGCGCCAAGCGCGTCATCTTCCTCTTCATGAAGGGCGGTCCATCGCACATGGACACCTTCGACCCCAAGCCGCTCCTCGACCGCGACGACGGTAAGCCCTTCCCCGGCGCGAAGCCCCGCGTGCAGTTCGCCGCCACCGGCGAACTCCTCAAGTCGCCGTGGAAGTTTCAGAACTACGGCCAGTCCGGCCTCCCCGTCAGCGAGTTGTTCCCGCACGTCGCGCAGTGCATTGACGACCTCTGCATCCTCCGTTCCTGCCACGGCACGAACCCCGCGCACGGCGGCGCGCTCCTGAAACTCCATACCGGCAGCGACAACTTCGTTCGCCCCAGCATGGGCGCGTGGGTCAACTACGGCCTCGGCTCGGAAAATCAAAACCTCCCCGGCTTCATCACCATCTGCCCCACGCTCGCGCACGGCGGCGTGAACAACTGGGGCGCGGCCTTCCTCCCCGCGTGGACGCAGGGCACGCCCATCGGCAACGCCGCCGTCCCTTCGGACAAGGCGCTCGTCCGCCACATCATCCCGCGCCTCGCGCCCGGCGAGCAGCGGCAACAGCTCGACCTCCTCGCCGCGATGAACCGTGACCACCTCGCGCAAACCGGCCCGAACCAAGCCCTCGAAGGCCGCCTCAACTCCTTCGAGTTGGCTTTCCGCATGCAGATGGCGATGCCCGAGGCACAGGATATTTCGCGCGAATCCGAGGCCACGAAGAAACTCTATGGTCTCGACGACAAAGTGACTGAGAACTTTGGCCGGCAATGCCTCATGGCCCGCCGTTTCGCCGAGCGCGGCGTGCGCTTCATCCAGGTCTCGCACAGCGACGGCGAAGTGCAGTGGGACCAGCACGGCAACCTCCGCAAAGGCCACACCAAGAACGCCGCCGAAGTGGACCGCCCCATCGCCGGCCTGTTGAAGGACTTGAAAGCCCGCGGTCTCCTGCAAGACACGCTCGTCCTCTGGGGCGGCGAGTTTGGCCGCACCCCCGCCGCGCAGGGCGGACGCGACGGTCGCGACCACAACCCCGAGGGCTTCACCATGTGGATGGCCGGCGGCGGCGTGAAACCCGGCATCGCCTACGGCGCGACCGACGACTACGGCTGGTTTGCCGCCGAGAACAAAATCCACATCCACGACCTGCACGCCACGCTCCTCGCGTTGCTGGGCATGGACCACGAGCACCTCACCTACCGCCACGCCGGCCGCGACTTCCGCCTGACCGACGTGCATGGGCATGTGGTGAGGGATATTTTCGCGTGAACTCAATGGAGCGCGGTCGCCCACGTCCGCATCAAACTCCGGTGAAGAAGCAGCCTCTGCGGACGTGGGCGTCCGCACTCCTCGTCGCGTTCCTCTGGACGGTCAGTTGCAGTCCAGCCGCTGAGAACCCGATGCGGCTCACCTTGGAAAACGCCGGCTCTTTCTGGGCCTTCCAGCCGGTTAAATCGCCGGCGGTGCCCGCCGTGAAGGCCGCCGCGTGGCCGCGCTCCTCCGTGGACCGCTTCGTCCTCGCGAAGCTGGAGGAGCAGGGTTTGAAGCCCGTCTCGGTTGCCGATCCGCGCACGCTTGTCCGCCGGCTGCATCACGACCTCATCGGCTTGCCGCCAACGCCCGAGGAAGTTGAGGCCTTTGTCCGGGCCTGCTCCTCCACCGGCCAGCACCGATCCCCCGTCGCCGTTCTGGTGGACAAACTGCTCGCTTCCCCGCACTTCGGCGAACGCTGGGGCCGGCACTGGCTGGACCTGGCGCGCTACGCGGAGTCCAACGGCAAGGCCCGCAACATGACCTGGCACCACGCGTGGCGTTACCGCGACTGGGTCATCGGCGCTTTCAACCGCGACCTGCCTTACGACCAGTTCATCCGGGAGCAAGTTGCCGGTGATCTGCTGCCGGGCTCGGGAGCGGAGCGGGACGCGCGGGTCGTGGCCACGGGCTTTCTGGCGCTGGGCGCGAAGGCATTGGAGGAGACCAAGCGCGAGCTGTTCCGCATGGACGTGATTGACGAGCAGATTGAAGTCATCGGGCGGTCGTTCCTCGGGCTGTCCATCGCCTGCGCGCGCTGCCACGACCACAAGTTCGATCCGGTGCCGACGCGAGATTACTATGCGCTGGCCGGCATCCTGCGCAGCACGCAGCCGCTCTACGGCCTGGGCCCGATGGGCATCAAGTGCGTGAACGACTCCGAGTTGCAAGCCATCGGCCCCGACGCCGACACGCTCGCCCCCAAGGCGGCCGAGCATTTGAAGGACCTCGCCACCCGCGTGCAGGAGCGCAACGACGCGCGCTCCAGCCGCTACCGGGTCGTGCGCAATGTTGCCGACGCCAAAACCCAGCTCAAAAAGCCCGGCGCGGACACGGCGAAGCTCGAGGCCGACATCGCCAAGATGGACGCCGTCATCAAGGACTGGGACGGGAAGGTGAAGGCGCTCGAAGCCACCGTCGCGAATCTCGAAACCAACTTTCCACCGCAGCCCGCGTTTGCCATGGCCGCGCGCGACGCCGCGAAGCCGGAGGACAGCAAGATTCACATTCGCGGCACAATTGAGAACCTCGGCGAGGTCGTGCCGCGTGGTTTGCCGCAGGTGATTCAAGTGCCCGGTCTTGCGCCCATCGGCGCTGGCGAGAGCGGGCGGCGGCAACTCGCCGAGTGGCTCGCGCATCCCGCCAATCCGCTCACCGCGCGCGTAGCCGTGAACCGCGTCTGGCAGCACCTCTTCGGGCGCGGGCTGGTGACGACGCCGGACGATTTCGGACTGAACGGCGCGCGGCCGTCGCACCCCGAGTTGCTGGACCATCTTGCCGCGCAGTTCGTCGCGGACGGCTGGTCCACGAAGAAGCTCATCCGGTCGCTGGTGTTGAGCCGCGTTTACCAGCTCGGCAGCGCGGTGGACGCGGCGAACCAGGAGCGCGATCCGGAGAACGTCTTCCTCTGGCGCAAACGCCCGCGCGCACTCGAAGCGGAGGTGTTTCACGATGCCGTGCTGACCGTGAGCGGGCAGCTCGATCCGCGTCCCCGCCCCGGCTCGATGACCGCCGACCTGCCGCCCTTCACCGCGCACGAGATGTTTTCCTTCAAGCCGCAGCTCGTCGAGACGCAGATGGTCCACCGGCATCGTGCCGTTTACCTGCCCGTGGTGCGCGGCGTGCTGCCGGAGCTGCTGAAGCTGTTCGACTTTGCCGAGCCGAGCATGGCGCTGGGCGCGCGCGATGAGACGGTGGTGCCCGCGCAGGCGTCGTTCCTCCTGAACAGCCCGTGGGTGCTGGCCCAGGCGCGGCATCTCGCCACCGTTGTGCTGGCCGGGGCTTCGGTGGATGACGCCGAACCGCTGGACAAACTTTTTCGCCGCACGCTGTCGCGCCTGCCGACGCCGCGCGAACGCGAGCGTTTCCTCGGCTACTTGGTGCAGCCGGAAGCGCAGTTGACCACGCCGAAGACGCCGCTTTCAGCCGAAGCCCTTCGGCTGGAACAGTGGACCTCGCTCGCGCAGGTGCTGCTGGCCAGCTCGGAGTTCCGCTTTTCATTTTGATCCGATGAATTCCTCTCCTTCCTCCCGCCGCCAGTGGCTGCAAACCGTCAGCGGCGGCTTCGGCTATCTCGCGCTCGCCGGCCTTTGCGCTGAGGAGTCAGCTGCCACCAGCCCGCTCGCGCCGAAGGCCCCGCACTTCGCGCCCCGAGCCAGGCGCGTCATCTTTCTTTGCATGCGCGGCGGGCCGTCGCATGTGGAGACGTTCGATCACAAACCGCAGCTCAACGCCGACAACCTCAAGCCCGGCCGCAATCCGAAGGGCAAGCTGTTCGGCAGCCAGTGGAAGTTCACGCAGCACGGGCAGAGCGGCTTGTCGATGTCCTCGCTCTTTCCGCACCTCGCCACGCAGGCGGACCGGTTGTGCATGATTCACTCGATGCACACGGACAACGAAAACCATCCGCAGGCGCTGGAGCAGTTGCACACCGGCAGCTTCCAGTTCATCCGTCCCTCGATGGGTTCGTGGATCGCCTACGGCCTCGGCACGGAGAACCGCAACCTGCCGGGCTTCGTTGCGCTCAACCCGCTCTCCGCGCTCGGCGGCAGCCGCTATTACAGCAGCTCGTTTCTGCCCGCGTCCTTCGCCGCCACGCGCATTGGCGACTCCGGCAAGCCGATCGCCCGCGCCACCGTGGGCAACCTCACCAGCCCGCGCCTGACTGCTGACAGCCAGCGCCGCCAGCTCGACTTGCTGCAAACGCTAAACCAGGAAACGGCCCGCGCGCAGGCCCACGATGGCCGGCTGGAAGGCGTCATTGAGTCCTTTGAACTCGCCTTCCGCATGCAGAGCGAGCTGCCGCGCGTGCTGGACTTGTCCGGCGAAAGCCCGGCCACGCAGGCGCTCTATGGCATCGGCAACGGCCTGCCGACCGATGACTTTGGCCGGCAATGCCTGCTCGCGCGGCGGCTGGCCGAGGCGGGCGTGCGCTTCATCGAGATCACTCACGAGGACTGGGATCACCACGGCTTCGTCTCGACGCTCATGCCCAAGGCCTGCACGCAGATTGACAAGCCCATCACCGGCCTGCTCACCGACCTTGCGCAACGCGGCCTGCTCGAAGACACGCTGGTGGTGTGGAGCGGCGAGTTTGGCCGCACGCCCGACGACCCAACCCAGGACGGGCGCGGCCACAACAACAAGGGCTTCACCACCTGGCTGGCTGGCGGCGGCACGCGCGCCGGCCTGGCCTACGGCAAGACCGACGAGCACGGCTACGAGGCGGTGGAGAACAAGGTTCATCTGCACGACCTGCACGCGACGATTCTCCACTGTCTGGGCCTCGATCACGAGCGCCTCACGTTCCGCCACGCCGGCCGCGACTTCCGCCTCACCGATGTGCATGGCGATGTCGTAAAGGGCATTCTGTCCTGACTCGCCATGCCTGCGTTACCCAGTGCAACATTCTGGCGGATTGAAACCTTGGCTCACCCATGGATTCGCTGATCAAATCAAGACTGCTCGGGTCTCTGCTCGGACTCGGGCTGGCCTGCGTCCCTTCCGTGGTGGCAGCCAATTCAGGCACGGATTTCTTCGAGTCAAAAATCCGGCCGCTCCTCGTCGAGCATTGCTACGAATGTCACAGCGGCGAGAAGACCAAAGGCGGGCTGTCTTTGGACACGCGGGCGGGCTGGCAGAAGGGCGGACATTCAGGGGCAGTCATTGTGCCGGGGAAACCTGAGGAATCGTTGCTCATCAAAGCGGTGCGGTATCAGGACAAGGAGCTGGCGATGCCGCCGCAGAAACACGGGGGCAAGTTGAGCGATCCGAAGATCACGATGCTCACCGAATGGGTAAGGCAAGGAGCACCTGATCCCCGGAAGGCTCTGGCAAAAGTTGGCGGCATGAAGGCCGATGACGCCAAGGACTGGTGGGCTTTCCGCGCGTTGCCCCGGGCGGAAGGGAAGCCTGCATCGGCTCGGATTGACGCGTTCATTCATGACCAGCTTGCGGCCAAGTCCGTGAAGCCGTCAGCGGCGGCGGACCCTCGCACGCTGATTCGTCGGGCAACTTACGATCTCACCGGCCTGCCGCCCACTCCGGAGGAAGTGGAGGCGTTTGTTGCGGATCGTTCACCGGAAGCGTTTGCGAAGGTTGTCGAGCGACTGCTCGCCTCGCCGCAATACGGCGTGCAATGGGGGCGACACTGGCTCGATGTTGTGCGCTATGCCGACACCGCCGGGGAGAACACGGACCGGCCGCTGATGCACGCGTGGCGCTACCGGAACTGGGTCTTTGATGCCTTCAATCGCGACCTGCCGTATGACGCCTTCGTGCGCCATCAGATCGCGGGCGACATCGTCAACGCGGAGAAGGCGGACAGCGAGCGCAGCGCGGGCATTGTCGCCACGGGCTATCTCGCCATCGCGCGACGCTTTGGGCATGACATCGACAAGGACATGCACCTCACCTTCGAGGATGTGATCGACAACGTGGGTAAGAATTTCCTGGGTCTCACCACCGGTTGCGCGCGCTGTCACGATCACAAATACGATCCGATCACCGCGCAAGACTACTACGCGCTCTACGGCATCTTCGGGAGCACGCGCTTCGCGTTTCCGGGGTGCGAGCCAAAAGGCCAGCCGCGCGACATGGTGCCGCTGGTTCCCGCCGCGCAGGTGGAGGCGATGATGAAGCCTTGGCGAGAGCGCAACGCGAAGACCGAGGCCGAACAGAAGCGCCGGGCGGAGATCGCCAGCGCCGCGCAGAAGACCCTCGCTGGCGCGGCCGGGCAGAGCACACGGCGCCTCGCGAGCGCGCAGGTCGGTGAAGGCCAGTCCGTTGACTTCGCAACCGTTGCCGGCGAGGCCTTGCAGAGGATCGCGGTGCGCAAGGGTGAGGTCCTCCAGCTTGTCGTTTCGCCGAACGCGAATCACGGGGCCGACAGCACGCTCATTGAGTGGAGCATCCGCGAAAACGGCGGCGCGGGTCGAACCTGGAGCGTGGCGGACTTGGTGCGGAGCCTCACGCGGAATAATCCTCATTCCGGTCGTGACGGAGCGCAATGGTGCTTCATCGAAATCACCCCCAAGGGGGCGCATTTTCTCATCGAGAAGGCTGACTCCATCGATGGCAACAGCGCCTTGAAAAAATGGAGCCTCGGCGACACGCCCTCGGTCTTCGTGAACTCCGCCAATCAGCGGGTGATGGTCTGGACCACGCTCCCAGCGGAGTCGTTTTTTGTGCATCCGGGGCCGAATCGCCCTGTCGCGGTTGCGTGGGTGAGTCCGCTTGATGGCGAAGTTGCCGTGACGGGTCGCGTGGCCGACGTGCATCCTGCGAAGCTGGATGGCGTGGCGTTCGAATTGCATCACGTCGCCACGCCGGGTTATGGGCCTGCGCTCGTCAGCGTGGGCAATGCCTTGAACAACCAGCCTGCCGAGATCGAGCCTGCGCCGGTGATTCCCGTCGCGTATGCCGTGGCGGAGGCGAAGGCGCAGAACGCCCGCTTCCAGCAGCGCGGTGATCCCGAAAAGCTCGGCGACGAAGTGCCGCGCCGCTGGCTGTCCATCCTCGGAGGCGACAAGGTGGCTGCCGACACCGGTAGTGGACGCAAGGAGCTGGGTGATTGGATCGCGAAATCGCCGCTCGCCGCCCGCGTGATGGTGAACCGCATCTGGGAATGGCATTTCGGCCAAGGACTCGTGCGTTCCTCGAACGACTTCGGTGCCCGTGGCGAGAAGCCCACCCATCCCGAACTGCTCGACTGGCTCGCGGTGAAATTCGTCGAAAGCGGCTTCAGCGTGAAAGCCATGCACCGGTTGATCCTGAGCAGCGCTGCCTATCAACGCGCCAGCGCTGCGCCTTCCGCCACTGATCCCGACAACCGCCTCCTCGCGCACTTCCCTCGGCGCCGAGTCACCGCCGAGGAGATGCGCGACAGCCTGCTTGCCGCCTCCGGCCAGCTCGATGTCACCCCCGCTGAGGCGCATCCCTTCCCCGCTGAGGCGACGTGGAAGTTCACGCAGCACAATCCCTTCAACGCGGTCTATGAGACGAACAAGCGGAGCGCCTACCTCATGGTGCAGCGCCAGCGGAGGCATCCCTTCCTTTCACTCTTCGACGGTGCGGACCCCAATGCCACGACTGCCGCACGACAAACCACCACCGTTCCCACCCAGGCGCTCTACTTTATCAACGACCCCTTCTTCCACGCGCAGGCCGCCGCCTTCGCAGCCAAACTCAACAAGCTGCCCGACGATGACAAACGCATCTCCGAAGCATGGCGGATCCTTTATCAAAGAAAACCCACCGCCGCCGAAACGCAGCGCACGAAGGCATTCCTCGCCAGCTACCCTGCTGACAACGCCAGTAAATGGGCCGCGCAGGTGCGCGTGCTGCTGGCGAGCAATGAGTTCCTGCATGTGGACTGAATCATGAAAACCAATCTCACCAAAAAGATGAAGCCTGTTTCCAGACCCCTTACCGCACGGCCGTTCGCAGCGCTGTTCCTCGCCGTCAGCCTCGGCCTCGTCTGCGCTGTTCGTTCTGCGGAGCCGTTCGAGGCGTTCCTGGAGAAGCACTGCATCCGCTGCCACGGGCCGCAGAAGGAGAAGGGGGATTTGCGTATTGATCAGCTCTCGCGGGACTTCAAGCTGGGCGCGGACACGCATCATTGGGCGGAGGTGATGGAGCAGGTCAATTCCGGCGAGATGCCGCCGAAGCAGGAGCAGAAGCCGTCGCAGGCGGAGATCGCGGCGTTTGTGACGAGTCTTGATTCGCGCATCAAGGAAGGCCGGGCGTCGCGAATGGCGGCGCGGCCGGCGGTGGCGCATTACCGGCTGAGCCGGAGAGAGTATCAAAACACGGTCTATGACCTGCTCGGGGTGCGCTATGATCCCACTAAGCCTGGAGAGTTGAACGAAGACACGCTCTGGCACGGCTTTGAGCGCATCGGGTCGGAGCTGTCGCTTTCGCCATCGCATGTGGATCGTTACTACCGTGCGGCCGGGCTCGTGCTCGACCGCGCCTTCCCCGCCACCTCCAGCGAGGCACGCAAGGTTCGCAAGACGGCGGCGGAACTGCGTTACGGCGGCGGGAAGGAACAGCAGGCCGCCCTGGACCGGTTCGGGATCAGGCGGCCGCTGCGGTATCTGTTGTTTCCAGGCAGCACCCAGAACGCGCTCTCGGCCAACTGGTTCGGCAAGACGGGGCCGGAGCACAGTGGGCTGTATCGCTTGCGAATTCAGGCCAGCGGCATCCGTCCGGTCGGCGGTCAGGCGGCACACCTGAGCATCGGCAAACGGACCAGCGAGGAGACCGTCGCGGGCCTCATCGAGTTCGACATCACCGCGCCGGAGGACAAGCCGCAGGTGTTTGAGTTCGAGGTGTTTCTGGAAATGCCGGCGACACTCGATTTCTGCGTGGTGGCCACCGATGTGGTGGACCGCCGGGCCGGCGCTGCCTTCCGCGGCGCGCTTGGCAGCCGTGGCGGCTACATTTTCACCCATAGCAGCGAGACTCTGCTGCTGAATCCGAACGCGCCGCAGATGTTCGATGACAAGGGGAATGGCCTTTTCTCCACAGTGCTGCTCGATTGGATCGAATGGGAGGGGCCGCTCGTGACGGAGGCGGAACAGTCACGGCGCGCAGGGCTGGTGCCGCCGGATGGCGCCACGCCCGAGGTGGTCGCGGAGCACCTGCACCGCTTCGCCGAACGTGCCTGGCGCAGACCTGTGAAGAAAGAAGAGGTGGAGCAGTATTTGCGATCCTACCGAACCGAGCGCGAGGCGGGCGAGAAGCCGGCCGATGCCTATCGTGTGGCGTTGCAAGGCGTGATGACCTCGCGGCACTTCATCTACCTCGTCGAAGGCGAGCCGACGCCCCGGGAACGGCTCACCGATTTCGAACTCGCCTCGCGGCTCTCGTATTTCCTGTGGAGCTCGATGCCCGACGAGGGCCTCATCACCGCAGCCAAGGGCGACGGTCTCAACGGCGGCGGACTGGCCAAAGCGGTGGATCGGATGCTTGCCGACAGCCGCGTGAATCGCTTCATGGATGACTTCGTGCGGCAATGGCTCCAACTGCATCGCCTCGGCATGTTCGTGCCGGACAAGAAGCTCTACCCCACCTACGACGCGTGGCTGGAGACGAGCATGCGCGGCGAGGTCATCGAGTATTTCCGTGAGCTGTTCGCGAAGAACCTGCCTGTGGATGGTTTCATCGATTCCGACTGGACGATGGCGAATGCGCGGCTCTGCGATTTCTACGGCTTGCCGGAGCCAAAGGCAGGCGGGTTCCAGCGTGTGTCACTGAAGCCCGAGAATCATCGCGGCGGCCTGCTGACGATGGGCGCGGTGCTCGGTCTCACCTCCGATGGCACGCGCCATCGTCCGGTGCATCGCGGCGTGTGGCTCAGCGAGGCGATCCTGGGCAAAACGCCGCCGCCGCCGCCGGCCAACGTGCCCGCCATCGAGCCCAACCCACCGACCAGCCCCAAAGCCACCCTCCGCGACAAACTCGAAGCTCACCGCAACGACGCGAACTGCGCCGCCTGCCACGCGAAGCTCGACCCCCTCGGCCTCGCCTGGGACAACTACGACGCCGTAGGCCAATGGCGCACCCGTGAGAAGGTCCTGGCGGGAGTCGGTGCGGACCCCGTGATCAACCCTGCCGGGGTCCTGCCCGACGGCCGCGCGTTCAAGGAGCCCACCGAGTTCAAACGCCTGCTGCTCGAAGATCGCGACAAGGTCGCCCGCGCCTTCATCGAGCATCTCTGCACTTACGGCCTCCGCCGCGCGCTCGCCTTTGACGACCAGGACGGCATCAAGGCAATCCAGGCCGAAGCGAAGAAATCCCAATACCGGGTCAAAGACATCGTCCGTGCCGTGGCGATGTCCGATCTCATGCGCAAACGCTGACAAGACCCGTCACCCCACCGACTCCACCAATCATCGTCGTTCAATGAGCGTTCAATTTCGTCATCTCGCTTTCGCCTTCCTGCTGCTGAAGGGAACCTTGGTGCGGGCTGAAGCATCCGCAAACCTGGCCGCCAGCAAGGTGCCGCTGTCTTTTATCGAAAAGCACTGCGTGGACTGTCACGACAACGCGACCGCGGAGGGCGATTTCCGGGCGGATTTGCTGGGCAAGAGTCTCGGCGATCCGTCGAGCCACAAAGCCTGGAGCCGGGTGCTGGCGCGGGTGCAAAGCGGCGAGATGCCTCCGGCGAAGAAAAAGGAACGCCCGCCGGAATCGGAGGTCATCGCGGCGCTCGGGGCGTTGAAGGCCTCATTTCACGAGGAGGCGCTGGCCCGGCACGCGGAAGCCGGCCGCGTCCGCGTGCGCCGTCTCAACCGGCTCGAATACGAGAACACCGTCCGCGACTTGCTCGGCATCGACACGCCGTTGCGGGATATGCTGCCGGAGGACGACCTGCGCGATGGCTTCAGCAACCAGACCGCGGCCCTGAGCATCTCGCCGGTCCACATTCAGCAATACATGGCGGCGGCGGACCGCGCTCTGGAGGCGGCCAGCGTCCGCCAGGCACGGCCGGAGACGAAAACGCACCGGTTCGCTTTCAACGATGAGGCGGAAAAGCCGTGGTCCGCCTACGCGCACAACAGGCTCCAGTGCAATCTGCACGGCGAGGACCTGCACTTCTTCCTCGATACCCACATCGAGGTGCCCGTTGCCTTGCGGCAATTTGAGGCGGTGACGCGGGACACGCCGGGCAGGTATCGCATCCGCATCACGACCGAAGCTCGTGACACGACGAATGGCGAGGATCTCATCTACAGCGTCTGGCTCGCCGCGGGCGGCAAGCGGCGGGAATTGCTCGGCCACTTCGACGCGCGGCACCGCAGGGAGAGCGTGGTCGAGCTGACCCGTTCATTTGAACGCAGCGAGACCATCATCATCGCGCCCTATCGCATGGCCAAGGTGAGATTGGACGCGGGTTACAGCGTCTATTTGCCGGACAAGCAGGAGAAGATTCCCAAGGGCTGGCATCACATCAGCAATCCGAATCCGCCCATCGCCACGGTCGGGCCGGCGATTGTGGTGAAGCCCGTGGAGATCACCGGTCCGCTGATCGAGAACTGGCCCACACCGGGACACCGGCTACTCTATGGCGACCAAGCGGAACTCGCCCCCGCCGCGGAGGTCGCGAAAACGGCGCGGGTGCCGGATTCGATCGTCCGTCCGGTGCGGGCGAATCGGCAACTGAAGGACACCGTCACCGTCCGGTTGCCGGCGGAAAAAACGGAAGCGGCCATTCGCGAGGCGCTCACCCTATTCGTCGGGCGCGCGTTCCGCCGTCCTGCGACTGCCGAGGAGGTCGGGCTTTACCACGCGATCGCCCGCGACCGCCTCGCCAAGGGCGAATGCCTCGAAGTCGCGCTCAATGCCGCGCACCGTGCCGTGCTCTGCTCGCCGGAGTTTCTTTTCCTCGTCGAGCAGGGGCCGAAATTGAACAGCCACGAGCTGGCCGCGCGCCTCTCCTATTTTCTGTGGCGAACTGCTCCCGATGACGGACTGCGCAAGCTGGCGGACAAGGGCGAGCTGACCAAGCCCGATGTCCTGCGCAAGGAAGCGACCCGCTTGATCGCCTCGCCGCGCTTCGAGGCCTTCGTGAGGGATTTTCTCGGTCAATGGCTCAATCTGCGGGAGATCGACGCGACCACTCCGGACCGCGATCTTTTCCCCGAGTATTTCGAGAGCATCCACGACGGTCGGCAGGACGTGTTTCTGCATGATTCGCTCGTGGGGGAAACGCGCGCCTTCTTCCGCGATCTCGTGGAGCGCGATCTCGGCGTCGCGACGCTCGTTTCGGCGCCTCATGCGTATCTGAATCAACGCCTCTCCGAGCACTACGATCTGCCGCCGGTGAAGGGCGCCGCCCTGCAGCGGGTCACTTTGCCCGCCGACAGTGTGCGTGGCGGATTGATCACCCAGGCGAGCATTTTGAAAGTCACTGCCAATGGCGCGAACACCTCGCCCGTGCTGCGCGGCGTCTGGCTGTTGGAGCGCATCGTCGGCACTCCCGCGCCTCCGCCACCCCCGAATGCCGGTTCCATCGAACCCGACACCCGCGGAGCGACCACGATTCGCGAGCAACTCGCCAAGCACCAAAGCGTCAAATCATGCGCTGGCTGCCACCAGAAGATCGATCCGCCCGGTTTCGTGCTCGAAGCCTTCGATCCCATCGGTCGTTATCGCGATTACTACCGAACCACCGAGACCGGTGAAAAACTCGAAACGGACAAGGCGAAGGCCTTTTTCGGAGCCCACTACGGTCACGTCAAATACCTCAAAGGCTTCCCGGTGGACACCCGGAGCCAGCTTCCCGGAGGCATCGAGATTGCCGACATCCGCGCCTACAAGGCGGCCCTCGCCGCCCGACCCGAACTCCTCGCCCGCAGCCTCATCCGCAAGCTCGCCACCTTCGCCACCGGCGTCAGCGCCGAGGCCGGGGACGAACTCGTCGTCGATGCCATCTTGAAAAAATCCAAAGCGTCCGGCTTTGGCGTGCGCACCCTCATTCACGAAGTCGTGCAGAGCGAACTCCTCACCCGGAAATAACTATCTCGCACAGATTCAGAAAACCCACAGATTGACCATGACATGAGAAAAGCAGCCCCGATTGCGACCCCTGCATTGATTCTTCTGCCTTCATTCTTCTGCCAAAAAAACACACGGGTGGACGGCGGAAGCTTGAATGCCGAAAAATCTCTCTCGCTCCATTTTCCACCCACCGCATCAAATCTGCCGCTTCTCTGAATCTGCGGGACATCACCTCACAAACCTATGAAACCACTTTCACGCCGCCTCTTCCTCCGCAACTCCGGCATCGCCCTCGCGCTGCCAATGCTGGAGTCCATGCTACCAGCGGGCCGCCTCGCTGCTGCTCCCGCCGGTCCACCCCGCCGCATGATCTGCATCGGCGTTCCCTTCGGCTTCGATCCCACGGCATTCGTGCCCGTCGCCACCGGTCGCGACTACACGCTGCCCTCGCACCTCACCCACCTCGCGGCATTCCGCGATGACTTCACCGTGATCAGCGGCTTGAGCCACCCCAACACCGGCGGCGGCGGACACAAGGCGGAAGCCGTCATGCTCACCGGCGCGCCCTATCCCGACTATTCCCACAACCTGAAAAACACCATCTCGGTGGACCAGGCCTTTGCCGCCCGTTTCCGCGGCGAGACCCGCTACGAGAGCTTCGTCCTCACCACGCAAGGCCAGTCGCTTTCCGTCACCGCCAATGGCGTCTCCATCCCAGCCATCGGCCAGCCTTCAGCGGTGTTTAAGAAGCTCTTCCTCGCCGCCACGCCCGCCGAGATCGACGTCGAAATGCGCCGCATCGACGAAGGCCGCAGCATGCTCGACTTCGTCAGCGATCGCGCGAAGAGCCTGAATCGCCGGATCAGCAACGCCGACCGGCAGCGCGTCGAGGAATACTTCGAATCCGTCCGCGACGTGGAGCGCCAGCTCCAGATGACCCGCGAGTGGGTGAACCGTCCCAAGCCCAAGGCCATCGGCAACGAGCCGCGCGACATCGGCGACAACCAGCAGCAAAAGGCGAAGTTCCAGCTCATGATCGACATGATCCACCTCGCGCTGGTCACCGACTCGACCCGCGCCGTGAGCCTCATGACATTCGGCATGCATCACGACCTTTCCCACCACGGCAAAGAGCCGAAAAAACTTGCCGCCTGTCGTCAGGTCGAAGTGGAGCTCATGCAGGCCTTCGGCGACCTGCTCGGCAAGCTCAAGGGCGCCAAGGAAGGCGGCACGAGCCTGCTCGATTCCACCATGGTCATGATGACCAGCAACCTGCGCGACGGAAACACGCACTGGACCTCCAACCTCCCCGCGATCCTCGCCGGCGGCGGCTTCCGCCACGGCCAGCACCTCGCCTTCAACCGCCCGTATCTCGACGAAGTGAAACAGGAACTCGGCGCGACCGACGGCAAGAAGGTCAATCCCGAGAAAAAGATCCCCCTCATGGGCAAGGACCAGCAACCGCTCTGCAATCTCTACACTTCGATGCTGCGAAAAAGCGGCGTCGAAATCGAGCGCTTCAGCACCGCCACCGGCCCTCTGGAAGGGCTCGCGTAGGGAACAGATGCTCCATCACTCCACCGCCTGCCCGACCACTCACAAACCAAGAACAACGAACCAAGAACCAACAACGATTATGAACTACCTCTCTCAACCCTGGCTCCTCAATCGCCGCCACGCTCTCAAAGCCCTCGGCAGCTTCATTTCATTGCCCATGCTGGAGTGCATGGTGCCGCTCCGAGCAGCTGAAAAGGCCGCCGCCATCGCGCCCAAGCGCAGCGCCTTCATCTATCTGGCCAATGGCGTTCACTCGCTGAACTACCAGATCACCAAAGAGGGGCGCGATTATCAGTTTTCGCGTTCTTTGAAGCCGCTGGAGAAGCATCGCGCCGTGATCACGCCGATCAGCGGCTTGCATCATCCCGGAAGCCTCGGGCATCACCACAATTGCATCTCCGTCTGGCTCACCGGCGGCAAGCTCGGGCCATCGGACCGCAACACCATCTCCGTGGACCAGAAAATGGCCGAGCTCACCGCGCCGCACACCCGCTACCCCTCGATGGAGGTCGCGCTCACGGGGGAATCCCTCGCCTGGACCGCCGATGGTGTGCGGCTGCCCTCGCTACGGCGTTGCAGTGAAATGTTCGCCTCGCTCTTCGAGGAGCCCAAGGGCGGCAAGACAGCCCAAAGGCGGGCCTTGCGTCGCAAAGGCAGCGTGCTGGACGCGAACCTCGCCGAGGTGCGCCGGCTGGAGCAGAAAATGGGCGCTGCGGACAAGGGGCGCATGGAGCAATACCTCACGTCCGTGCGCGAGGCGGAGATCCGCACGCGCCGCGCTGACGCCTGGCTCGACACCCCGCTGCCCGCCATCTCCGACGCCGACCGCAAGCGCACCAACCGTGACATCGCCGCCACGCTGGCGGGCGATTACTTCCGCACCGTCTATGACCTCATGGTGCTCGCCTTCCAGACGGACGTGACCCGCGTGGCCACCTTCAGCCTCGGCGGCGAGGGTGACGCGTTCGCCATTCCAGAGATCGGCATCACCGAGTCGCGTCATCAACTCAGCCACCATGGTGGCGATGCCGGTTACATGGAGAAGCTGACCAACTATGACACCTTCGCCATCGAGCAGTTCAGCTACTTCCTCACCCGGCTCACGGAAACCAAGGATCTCAATGGCAAGCCCCTCTTGGGCTCCACCATGGCGCTCTTCGGCAGCGGCATGTGCTACGGCCACAGCCACGGTAATGCGAATCTCCCGCTCGTCCTTGCAGGTGGCTCCGACCTCGGCCTGAAACACGGCACGCACCTCGACTTCAATAAATCAGCCAAAGGCTTCCAGGGTTACACCCTTGGACCGGACGGCGCGCTCACCACCGCGCATTACCAGCTTTGCAGCCGCCCGGTGAATGCGGATGCCCACATGAGCAACCTCCTCCTCCTCATGGCCCAGCGCATGGGCGTGGAGACGGACAAGTTCGGCGACAGCAACAAAATCATCACACTATGAAGCAGCCGTCCGATCGTCGTTCTTGGCTGCTGCCTCGTGCAGGTCTGGCGATGTTCGCCTGCTTGTTCGTGGTTCAGGCTGTTGCTGCCAACAAGGGTTCTAGTGCCAACAACCAAGGGCAAAACATAGCCAACGTCTTCCGCCCCGAAGCCGGCAAGTTCCCCCCGTTGGAAAGAGCGCACACCTACCGGGGCGAGCTCGTCTTTGTTGATCACGCCAACCGCCGTGGCAGCATCCGCGTGGCGGGAACGGGCAAGTTTTATCGAAACGATCCTCACCCCTTCGCCATGCTGCCGTATGGCATCATCCGGTATCAGGGAGCGCCGGCGGATCTGCGGGACATCCCGCTCGGGACCGTGATGCACGTCCGAGCCTTTCTCCCTCCGGACCCCAAGACTTCGGCTGTGCCGGTATTGCCCGCTGACAACAAGATGAAGGACGCGAACCATTATCGTGGCACCGGCATCTTTCCTGCCGAGAACCACGTGCTGCTGCTCGCGGACGATCCCAGTCACTGCCTGCACGAAGGACTCGTCTGGAAGCTCCAGGAGGTGGGGATGAACGGCAGCGAAGGCACAATCATCGCGACCCGCGAACCGAAGCAGATTGGCGACCCCAAAGCGACCAGGGAAGAGCTGACCTTCGACGCCGCCACCCGCATCTGGCGCGGCCGCGAGCGCATCCGAGTCGCAACCCTGATTGCCGAGGAGGCGTGGCCCTCCAGCGGAAAGAAGAGCCTCGGTGGGCAGCCCGTTCTGCTCGGGATCACTTGGAAGCCCGCACCAGGGGATGGGCTGAGCGGTGCTTTCACCCGCTTTCACATCTCCGACATCTGGCTGGACGCCGCCGCCATCCAGGATGCGGCTCATTTCCAGACCGAGACGCACAAAACCTTCATCCGCAGCCGCTGGATGCCCGCGTGGATTGACAGTATTGAGTATGGCAAGTTCGGCCGCGCGACCGTCACCGCCACCCTCTTCGGCGGCATGGATGCCTCCCTCTATGCCGACTTCAGGAAAGACGTTCAGGCCCAGATGAACGGATCCGAGAACACGTTGAAGCATGCCGGTGGCCACTACGGCCCCGGCCACATAGCTTCCAGTGGCAGAATTACTGATGTCGCCAAGGCAACCGGAGAAATCCCCCTGGGCAGCAGCGGCATCCAGATCAAGTTCGAGACCGAACTTATTATCGAAGGCATCCGGCCCACGAGAGTCGTCCGCGTCCGCCCGGAAAGCTGGCCCAAGATGCAGGTGCCCCGGGAGGAATACGTCAACGACAACCTCGAAGAGCGCTTCCCGACCCCGGCCATTTTTCCGAAATACTGATCCTCACCACCACCCGCCATGACACGCTGCCCTTTTGTTCTTGGTTGCTCGCTCCTGATTCTTGGTTGGTGCGCGGCCAGCGCCGCAGACCAACCCTTCCGCCCCGAAGCCGGCAAGTTCCCTTCTTTGGAAAAAGCGCAGTCCTACCGTGGCGAACTTATCTTCGTGGATCATGCGAACCGCCGCGGCAGCATCCGTGTGCAGGGATCGGGCATGTTTTTCCGCAACGATCCGCATCCCTTTGCCATGCTGCCGTATGGCCTCGTCCGTTACCATGGCGCGCCGGCGGATCTGCGGGATATCCCGCTCGGCACCGTGATGCACGTCCACGCCTTTTTGCCGCCGGACCCGAAGATCTCCGCTGTGCCGGTATTGCCCGTGGATAGCGGGAAGCAGGATGCCAATCACAATCGGGGCGCAGGCATCTTCCCCGCCCAGAATCATGTGCTTCTCCTGGAAGACGAGCCCAGTCACTGTCAGCGCCAGGGTTTGACTTGGAAACTCAAGGAGCTGGAGATCAAAAGCCAAGCAGGCATGATCATCGCCACTCGCGAGCCCAAGAAAGGAGGCGATCCGAAGGCCATCGAGGAAAAATTGACCTTCGATGCCGCCACCCGCATCTGGCGCGGCCGTGAATGTCTCGGCATCGAGGACTTGATCACCGATGGCACGTGGCCTGCCGGAGGAAAAAAAGCCCTCAACGGCCAGTCCGTCCTGATCGGACTCACTTGGAAACCCACACCCGACGGCATCTTCACCCGCTTTCACATCTCTGACATCTGGCTCGACGACACCGCGAACCAACGCGCTGCCCATAAC
>Ga0255087_1000320_pt1 | contig 20359 bp, 20 predicted proteins | sample Colum_Miss_RepA__FD_188561 | JGI IMG/M metagenome (GOLD analysis project Ga0255087, IMG submission 188561) | Freshwater microbial communities from Columbia River, Oregon, United States - Colum_Miss_RepA_8d | ecosystem: Environmental > Aquatic > Freshwater > River | place: USA: Oregon | collected...
GATTTTATGCTTCGCCTGCAGACACAAAAAAACCCCGAGCCGTGAGGCCCGGGGTTGAATCCACCTTTTCAGGAGGGTGGAGGAGACAATCAATGCCTCGCAAAGCAAGGCATGACATCAATGTATACAATTTTTTGCTGCATCGCAACACAGAGGGGCATTTCCCCTCGCCAACGTAGGACGAAACAATGGAATGCACAGTGAGCTGGACCGGCGCGAGTGGCACGCGCTCAGGCATGGGTTTTGTCGCCGAGACCGGCAGTGGCCATGTGATGGCCATGGACGGCGCCCCGGATGCTGCTCGCCCTGAAAACGGCGGCCAAAACCTGGCGCCACGCCCCATGGAAACCGTGTTGGCAGGGACCGGCGGCTGCACCGCCTACGATGTGGTGCTGATCTTGAAAAGAGGCCGCCACGATGTGCGCGGGTGCAGCGTCAAACTTACCAGTGAGCGTGCTGAGGTGGACCCCAAGGTTTTCACCAAGATTCACATGCACTTCACCGTGACCGGGAAAGGCGTCCCTGCCTCCGCAGTGGAGCGCGCCATTGCCATGAGCCACGAAAAATACTGCTCTGCCAGCATCATGCTGGGCAAGACGGCTGAGATCACCACCAGCTTTGACTTGCTGGACGCCTGAGCCTCTTTAAACCCGGTGGGCCACGGTGGTCATGACGCGGGCCACTGCGCGCATCAGCGACTTGACCGGGGTTGGCAATTCAACTGCGCCTGCTTTTTGCGCATCCAGGGCATGTCGTAGCTCGTCCGCTTTCATTTGCTGAACGATGGCTCTGGAGGTGTGGTCGCCCGCCGGCAGGCGGTCAAGGTGGGATTGCAGATGGGCCGCGACTTGCCGCTCGGTTTCCACCACAAAGCCCAAGCTGACCCGATCGCCCCCCAATTTGCCAGCCAACAGGCCAATGCCAAAGGCGCCGGCATACCAAAGCGGGTTGAGCAGGCTGCTGCGGTCGCCCAGCTCTGCCAAACGCTGCTCCGTCCAGGCCAGGTGATCGGTCTCCTCTTGGCTGGCTTCCTGAAAGTGGGCCCTCAAGGCCGTGTTTTGAGTGGCCCAGGCTTGCGCGTTGTAAAGCGCTTGCGCGCAAACCTCACCCACATGGTTCACGCGCATCAAAGCGCCCGCCTCGCGCCGCTCCTGCTCGTTCATGGCCTCATCCGCTGTGGGGGCCTGAGGGCAGGTTCTTTGAGGGTGGTGCGCTGCAAAGACGGTGCGCAAGGCGTTGTCGGCCAGGGAAAGGCAGGTGTCAAGAGATGTTGGCATGGTGTCGAGATTGGATCACATGCCGCGCCCATGTGCTTGATCTGTAATCAATTTTGTTGAATTTTTGAGGGGCATGGGATGTTGCACGATTGCAACGCCCCAGCGTTTTTTTTGACGAAAAACTTGGCGTTCCGCCGCAGAGTCTGGTGCAATAGCAACAACTTCCCGAAAACGGAGGTTGGCCCGGGGAGCCGGGGAGCTGGGAAACCAGTTCCACGAACCGGAGCCCTTTGTTAAACCTTGGAGAACTTTGAAATGAAAAAATCCCTAGTTGCACTGGCTGCCCTGGCTGCCACTTCTGCTTTCGCACAATTCAGCATCGACGGCAATATGGACGTTGGCTATGCCAACATCAACTACAAAGGCACGGCAGTTTCTGGCGTGATCAACAACGGCGCCAACACCAGCCAAATCAACTTCCGTGGCACGGAAAACCTGGGCGGCGGCTTGAAGGCTTCTTTCCGCGTTGAAACCGACTGGAACACCGTGTCCAACGCCGGTAACCAAGGTTCGCCCGCTGCAGCCTCTACTCCCGTTGCGTCCGCATTCGGTAACGGCGAACTCCGTGCTGGCATTGCTGGTGGCTTCGGTGCCATCGACGCCGGTGCTGTGAACAACGCCCAATTGACCGCATTCTTGACCGGCCAGCCCTTCGGCACCGCCATCGGTTCTTCTTTCCGTGGTCAGTTCGTGAACGATACCAGCGCTGCCAACGGCGTTCGTTTCGACAACAGCGTTCGCTACACCACGCCCAGCTTCAGCGGCTTCAGCGGCACTGTCCTGAACGTTAGCAAAAACACCAAGGCAACTGATACCCAAACGTTCAGCACCACCTTTGGTAACTTTGATTACGCTGGCGTGAGCGAGTACAGCTTGAACTACAACCAAGGTCCCATCAACGCGACGTTTGCTTCCACCAAGCAAGACTACGCCGGCGTTGGCACCAACAATTACACCACCCAACTGAAAACCATCGGTGCCAACTACACCATGGGCGCTTTGACCCTGTACGCTTTGAACCAAAAGCGCACCAAGAGCGACAGCTCTGTTGACCGTACCATGACCACGGTCAGCGCCAAGTACTCCATGGGTCCCAACAGCTTCATGGCTCAGATGGGTTCTGGCAAGGACGCAGGTACTTCTGGTAACAGCCAGACCACCCGTTTGGCTTCGCTGGGTTACAACTATGACCTGAGCAAAATGAGCAACATTTATGTTCGCTATGAGAACATCAATGACGCTGGCGTTACCTCCGGTAACTGGATCTCTGGTCTGACCGGCGTGACCATGACCGAAGCCAAGCGTACCCGTACCGCTGTCGGTTACAAAATCGGCTTCTAATCCCCACACTGGCTTAGCCAGTTAAGGATGAAAACCTTGAAACCCTGCTGCGGCAACGCAGCAGGGTTTTTTACTTGACAGGTCAGTCCGGGCCGCCCTGCGCCAACCGCATGCCATCCAGTTCCAGTTAAGCTCTCACCTGGGAGGCCCTCATGGAAACAAAGTGGTTGGAAGACTTCGTCAGCCTGGTGGAAACGCGCAGCTTCAGTCGCTCAGCGCAGCTGCGCCATGTCACGCAGCCTGCGTTTTCCCGGCGCATTCAGTCGTTGGAAGCCTGGGCCGGAGCTGACTTGGTGGACCGGTCGTCCTACCCTATGCGACTCACGCCTGCCGGGGAAACCCTGTACCCCCAGGCTCTGGAAATGCTGCAAGCCTTGCAAGGCACGCGCGCCATGCTGCGCACCCACGCGTCTGCGGGTCAGGACGTGATTGAGTTCGCCATTCCACATACCTTGGCATTCACGTTTTTTCCTGCCTGGGTGTCGGCGCTGCGAGAGGGTTTCGGGCCCCTGAAAAGCCGACTGATGGCCTTGAATGTGCACGATGCCGTCTTGCGCCTGATTGAGGGCAGTTGCGATTTGCTGATCGCCTATCACCATGCCTCGCAGCCCCTGGCCTTGGATGCCGAGCACTACGAAGTCACCAGCTTGGGGCAGGAGGTGTTGGCGCCTTACTCGGCCCCCAACGAGCGCGGGGCACCCCTGTTCATGCTGCCTGGCAGCCGTGAGCACGCCCTGCCCTATTTGGGCTATGCGCCTGGCGCCTACCTGGGGCAGACGGTGGACCAGCTTTTGAAAACCGCATCGGGCCCGGTCTACCTGGACCGAGTCTACGAAACCGACATGTCCGAGGGCCTCAAGGCCATGGCCTTGCAGGCCCATGGCGTGGCTTTCTTGCCGCGCAGCGCCGTTCGGCGTGAGGTGGAAGAGGGGCGGCTGGTGCCCGCGGTGCCGCAGGCACTGGCAACCGACTTGCAAGCGCATTTGCAAATCTTGGCCTGCCGTGCCAAACCGACGGTGCGGCATCCCACCAAGCCCCTGGTGGATGCCTTGTGGCATTTTTTAACCCAAAAAAACCAAGCCCAAGGGGTTGTTCCCGGTGGTAAACCCCTGACACCTCGGTAAGATGCGTGTCATCCGTATTCACTTTTCTCTCACAGGAGTCTTTGTCATGAAAAAGCAATGGATGGTTTTGGCCTTGTCGGCCTTGTCGGTGGGTGCCGTGTGGGCGCAAGCTTCAGACACCGTGGCCAAAGTCAAGGCCTCTGGCACGGTGACCATGGGCGTGCGCGACTCCTCCGGCGCCTTGTCTTACACCTTGGGCGATGGCAAGTACGCCGGCTTTCATGTCGAGGTGTGCCACCGCATCCTGGACAACCTGGAAAAAGCCGCTGGCAAGAAGCTTGACATCAAGTACCTGCCGGTCACGTCCCAAAACCGCATTCCGCTGGTGCAAAACGGCACAGTGGACATCGAGTGCGGCTCCACCACCAACAACGCCACCCGCCAAAAAGACGTGGCCTTTGCGCTGACCACCTATGTGGAAGAGGTGCGCATTGCGGTCAAGGCCAACTCGGGCATCACCGGCATCAACCAGCTCAATGGCAAGAACGTGGTGACCACCACCGGCACCACCTCGGTTCAGCACTTGCGCAAGCATGAGCGTGCCAACGGTGTGGACTTCAAGGAAGTCTATGGAAAAGACCATGCCGAAAGCTTCTTGCTGCTGGAAGCAGGCCGTGCTGATGCGTTTGTGATGGACGGCCAAATTCTGGCCGGCAACATCGCCTTGTCCAAAAACCCCGCCGATTTCAAAATCGTGGGTGAAGTGTTGTCGGTCGAGCCCATTGCCATCATGTTGCGCAAGGACGACCCGGCCTTCAAGAAAATGGCCGACGACACCATTCGTGATCTGGCCAAATCGGGTGAGCTCGCCAAGATTTACGACAAGTGGTTTGTGCAGCCCATCCCCCCGAAAAACACCCGTGTCGGCTTGCCTGCCAGCGACACCACCAAGGCCGCTTGGGCCACCCCCAATGACAAGCCGATGGAAGAGTACGCCAAGAAGTAAGTCATGGTTTTGGAGTGGCAGGTTTTCCTGCAAGACGACGGCGGCGGACGCACCTACCTGTCCTGGATGATCGACGCCTGGGGGTGGACGCTGTCAGTCGCCGTCTGCGCCTGGTTTGTGGCCATGATTGCGGGCACGGTCATGGGAGTCTTGCGCACCTTGCAGGACAACCCATGGCTGGTGCGTTTGGCCAATGTCTGGGTGGAGTTGTTCCGCAACATTCCCTTGCTGGTGCAAATTTTCTTGTGGTACTTCGTGTTGCCCAAGCTGATTCCGCCCATGCAGCAGTTGCCAGGGTTTTTGTTGGTGGTGATTGCCTTGGGCCTGTTCACCTCGGCGCGCATTGCCGAGCAGTTGCGCGCGGGCATTCAGGCCATGCCGCGCGGCCAGCGCTATGCCGCCATGGCCATGGGCTTCACCACCTTTCAAACCTACCGCTATGTGCTGCTGCCCATGGCGTTTCGCATCATCCTGCCACCGCTGACCAGCGAGTCCATGAACTTGCTGAAAAATTCCTCGGTCGCGTTTGCGGTGTCCATTGCCGAGCTCACCATGTTTGCCATGCAGGCGCAGGAAGAAACCTCCCGCGGCATTGAGATTTACCTCGCCGTGACCTTGCTGTATGCGGTGTCAGCCTTTGCCGTCAACCGCTTGATGGCCTGGGTGGAGCGCCGTGTGCAAATTCCGGGCTTCATTGTGGCGGGTGGCACGGGCGGGGGCCACTGATGGGGCTCGACCTCTCGTTTCTCAGCTGGGACCTGCTGACCAAGTTCATTCTGAAGGGCTTTGTCTTCAGCGTGCAATTGACCGTGGTGGCCACACTCGGGGGCATTGCCTTGGGCACGGTGCTGGCGCTGATGCGCCTGTCCGGCCGCAAGCTGCTGGCCTTGCCGGCCACCGCATATGTCAACGGCATGCGCTCGGTGCCCTTGGTGATGGTCATCCTGTGGTTCTTTTTGCTGATTCCGTTTTTGATTGGCAAGTCGATTGGGGCGGAATGGTCGGCCGTCATCACCTTCATTGCGTTTGAGGCGGCGTATTTCAGCGAAATCATGCGTGCCGGCATTCAGTCCATACCGCGTGGGCAGGTCATGGCCGGGCAAGCCTTGGGCATGACCTATGCGCAGAACATGCGCCTGATTGTCTTGCCCCAGGCCTTTCGCAACATGCTGCCGGTGTTGCTGACGCAAACCATCATCCTTTTTCAAGACACCTCGCTGGTCTACGCCATTGGCGCCTATGACCTGCTCAAGGGCTTTGTCACCGCCGGCAAAATTTATGGCCGCCCTGAAGAGGCTTATCTGCTGGCCGCCGTGGTTTATTTCATCATTTGCTTCAGCTTGTCGACCTTGGTGCGTCGCTTGCAAGCCAAGATCGCCATCATCCGCTGAACGGACCTCGCCATGATTGAATTGAAGAACGTTTCCAAATGGTACGGCCCGGTGCAGGTGCTGACCGATTGCTCCACCAACATTGCCAAGGGCGAAGTGGTGGTGGTGTGCGGTCCCTCGGGCTCGGGCAAGTCCACGCTGATCAAGACCATCAATGCGCTGGAGCCTTTTCAGAAGGGCGAGATTTTTGTCGACGGTATCGCGGTGCACGATGCCGCCACCGACCTGCCCAAGCTGCGCAGCCGCGTGGGCATGGTGTTTCAGCATTTCGAGTTGTTCCCGCATTTGACCGTCACCGAAAACCTCACCATCGCGCAAGTGAAGGTGCTGGGACGCACACCGGATGAAGCCCATCAGCACGGACTGCGTTATCTGGAGCGCGTGGGCTTGATGGCGCACAAAGACAAATTCCCCGGCCAGCTCTCTGGTGGGCAACAGCAACGTGTGGCGATTGCGCGCGCCTTGAGCATGGACCCCATCGTCATGCTGTTCGACGAGCCCACCTCGGCGCTCGACCCGGAAATGGTGGGCGAGGTGCTCGATGTCATGGTCGGCTTGGCCAACGAAGGCATGACCATGATGTGCGTGACTCATGAAATGGGTTTCGCCCGCAAGGTCAGCGACCGCGTGATCTTCATGGACGTGGGGGGCAAAATTTTGGAAGACTGCTCGCGCGACGAGTTTTTCAACCATCCTGAAAACCGCCAGCAGCGCACCAAAGAGTTCCTCGCCAAAATCCTGCAACACTGACCGTCATTGCGAGACTGGTTGCCGTCGTTGCGAGGCCCACAGGGCCGCGGCAACCCCTCTGCGGCGAGAGACCGCCGCGCTGCGCTCGCGGTGACGAAGCACGGGGGATGACGGATAATTTCCCCATGACATCCCAAATCACCCTCACGCGGCCAGACGATTGGCACCTGCATGTGCGCGATGGCGCAGCGCTTGACACCGTGGTGCCGCACACCGCCGCCCAATTTGGCCGTGCGGTCATCATGCCCAACCTGAAGCCGCCCGTGACCACCGCAGCGCAGGCTCTGGCCTACAAACAGCGCATTCTGGCGGCCGTGCCCGCGGGCGTGCAGTTTGAGCCCTTGATGACGCTGTACCTCACCGACAACCTGCCCCCCGACGAAATTGCCCGCGCCAAAGACGCCGGCGTGGTGGCCTTGAAGCTGTACCCCGCCGGTGCCACCACCAACAGCGATGCTGGGGTGACCGACATTCGCAAGACGGCGAAAACCCTGGAGGCCATGCAACGCCATGGGCTGAAACTCTTGGTGCACGGCGAAGTCACCAGCCCCGACATCGATTTGTTTGACCGCGAGGCGGTGTTCATCGACACCCAGCTGATTCCTTTGCGCCGCGATTTTCCCGAGCTGAAAATCGTGTTCGAGCACATCACCACCCAAGAGGCAGCCCAGTACGTTGCGTCCAGCGACCGTTTCGTGGGCGCCACCATCACCGCGCACCACCTGCTGTACAACCGCAATGCCATCTTCATCGGTGGCGTGCGTCCTCACTACTACTGCTTGCCCGTGCTCAAGCGCGAAACCCATCGCCAGGCGCTGGTGCAAGCGGCCACCAGTGGCAGCCCCCAATTCTTTTTGGGCACAGACAGTGCGCCACACCCCGCCCACCTCAAAGAGCACGCCACAGGCTGTGCGGGCTGTTACACCGCCCATGCTGCCTTGGAGATGTACGCCGAAGCCTTTGACAGCGTGGGTGCGCTGGACAAGCTGGAGGCTTTTGCCAGTTTCAATGGCCCCGATTTCTATGACCTGCCCCGCAACAAAGGGACCGTCACGTTGCAGCGCCAAAACTGGACGCCGCCCGAGACCTTTGCTTTTGGCGAGGCCGAACTCAAACCCTTGCGCGCGGGTGAAGCGCTGCCATGGCAAATGGTGGGCTGATTCCGCAGGTCGGCGAAGGGGTCCCCTGGCTGGATGGGGCAACGCCTTGGTTCGCCCCCTGGTGGCCTTGGGCTGAACCCGCATGGGCGCACTGGCACCTTCATGGCAGTGTGGCGGCCGCCTTGAATGCTTTGCCATCCCAGGCGCCCGTACAATTTGTCCCGCAAGCGGAATTGCCTGAAGGGCAGGCCTACGAAGGCTTCATCTTTGCGCAGCAGCGCGTGCCAACGCGCGACAACCTGCATGATTTTTTCAACGGTTGCTGTTGGCACCGTTTTCCGCAGACCAAGCTGCGGCTCAATCAACTGCAAGGCGAAGAGATACAGCGCCTGGGCGTGCAAGCCACGCGCGGTCCGCTCAGAGACGCCTTGACCTTGTTCGATGAAAACGTGGCGCTGCTGCAAGCCCCGGACGTGCTGTGGCATGCCCTGGAGGCGCGAGACTGGCAGCGCTTGTTTATGACTTTGCGCCCCCTCTGGCAAGAAGTGCGATGGGTGGTGTTTGGCCACGCCCTGCTGGAAAAATTGGTGCAACCCTACAAATCGATCACCGCGCATGTTTACCGCGTGGCTCCCGAAGTGGCGCCCGGCGACCGCGCTTTGGATGCATGGTTGGCGGCCACCCTGATCCCCGAGCATCTGGCCCGCAAACCTTACCAGCCCCTGCCCGTGATGGGCATCCCTGGCTGGAGCCCTGCCAATGAAGATCCCTCGTATTACGCCGACCGCGAGGTGTTCCGTCCCCGGCGCTGAACCCAGCTATCCCTGACAAGTTTCAGGGGTAAGCCTGGCAAGGCTTGATTTCTGCCATGGCGCCCCTACCATTCGCCTCAACGGCTCCGCGGTTGGGGCTGTTCAAAGGAACCCATGAAACGCATTTTTCTCTTCGTTCTGACCAACCTGGCTGTCATGGTGGTGTTGGGCGTGGTGGCCAGCTTGCTGGGCGTGAATCGTTTTCTCACGGCCAATGGCCTGAATTTGTCGGCCCTGCTGGGCTTCTCGCTCATCATGGGCTTTGGCGGCGCCATCATCTCGCTGCTGATGAGCAAGCCCATGGCCAAGTGGAGCACGGGCGCGCAAGTCATCACCACGCCGCAAAACCAGGACGAGGCCTGGATTGTGGACACGGTGCGCCGATTGTCTGAAAAGGCTGGCATTGGCATGCCCGAGGTGGCCATTTACGAAGGCGAGCCCAATGCCTTTGCCACCGGCGCTTTTCGGAACTCGGCCTTGGTGGCGGTGTCCACCGGCTTGCTGCAGGGCATGACTCGCGAAGAAGTCGAAGCGGTGCTGGGGCATGAAATTGCCCACATTGCCAATGGCGACATGGTGACCCTGACGCTGATTCAAGGTGTGCTGAACACCTTCGTGGTGTTCCTCAGCCGCGTGGTGGGCTACCTCGTGGACAGCGCCTTGCGCAAGAATGACGAAGAAAACACCGGACCGGGCATGGGCTACTACATCACCAGCATCGTGCTCGACATCGTGCTGGGCTTTGTCGCCAGCATGATCGTGGCCTGGTTCAGCCGCCAGCGCGAATTCCGCGCCGACGCCGGCTCGGCGCAGTTGCTGGGCCGCAAGCAGCCCATGGTGAATGCATTGGGCCGCTTGGGCCAAATGCAAGCCGGTGCTTTGCCCAGCAGTGTGGCGGCCATGGGCATCACGGGCGACTTGGGCAAGCTGTTTGCGTCGCATCCTCCGTTGGAAGAGCGCATTGCCGCTTTGCAGGCTTCCGCCTAACGTGGCTGATCAGGCATCAAGGCGCGGGCCACGGCTTCGCCTACCTTGATGCCATCCACCCCCGCTGACAAAATGCCGCCCGCGTAACCCGCGCCTTCGCCCGCCGGGAACAGGCCGCGCACGCCGGGGCTTTGAAAGTCCCCATCACGTTGTATGCGCAAGGGCGAGGAAGTGCGTGTCTCCACGCCCGTCAGCACCGCATCGGGCAAGTCAAAGCCTTTGATCTTGCGGCCAAACACGGGCAAGGCCTCGCGCAGCGCTTCGATGGCGTAGCCGGGCAAGGCGCTGTCCAGACTCACCATCTTCACGCCTGGCTTGTACGAGGGCTCGACCGAGCCCAAAGCGGTCGATGCGCGGCGCGCCAAAAAGTCACCGACCCGTTGGCCAGGCGCTTCATAAGTGCTGCCGCCCAGCACATAAGCCTGCGATTCCAGTTGCCTTTGCAACACGATGCCTGACAAAGGATGAAAGCCGCCGGGGGCATCGCTGACATCGTGGCGAATCGCCGGTGTGTGGCTGAGCTGCGAGGCCTCGGCCAGGGGCGCAAATGCGGCTTCCAGCGCCGCCGGATCGGTGGGGTAGTCGCTGGGGTCGATGCCCACCACCATGCCCGCGTTGGCATTGCGCTCGTTGCGCGAATACTGGCTCATGCCATTGGTCACCACCCGGCCGGGCTCGGAGGTGGCGGCCACCACGGTGCCACCCGGGCACATGCAAAAACTGTAGGCCGTGCGGCCATTGCTGGCGTGGTGCACCAGCTTGTAATCGGCGGCGCCCAGCAAGGGATGGCCGGCGTGCCGGCCCCAGCGGGCTTGGTCGATCAAGCCTTGCGGGTGCTCAATGCGAAAGCCCACCGAGAACGGCTTGGCCTCCATCGGCACTTGGTGGTGGTGCAGCATGGCGAAGGTGTCGCGCGAACTGTGGCCCAGGGCCAGCACCACATGCCGTGCGGGCAGGGTGTAGCGGGTTTGTTGGGCTTGGTCAAACACTTCCAGGGCGGCCAGGTGCTGCAAGCCGTCAGCGCCGGTTTCCAGCTGGACATCGACCACCCGTTGTTCAAAGCGCACTTCACCACCGAGGGCGATGATTTGCGCGCGCAGGTTTTCCACCACCTTCACCAATTTGAAGGTGCCGATGTGGGGGTGGGCCGCGTACAAAATTTCCTCGGGCGCGCCGGCTTTCACAAACTCTTGCATTACCTTGCGTCCGAGGTGGCGCGGGTCCTTGATCTGGCTGTACAGCTTGCCGTCGGAAAACGTGCCGGCGCCGCCTTCGCCGAACTGCACATTGCTCTCCGGGTGGAGCTCGCGCTTGCGCCAAAGGCCCCAGGTGTCTTTGGTTCGTTGGCGCACGGTTTTGCCGCGCTCCAGAACAATCGGCTTGAAGCCCATTTGCGCCAGCACCAGCGCGGCAAAAATGCCGCAAGGCCCGAAGCCCACCACCACGGGGCGTTCGTCGCTGCGGGTGGGCCAATCGCCCGGGGCGTGGGCGGGCGCCTGCCATGCCATGTCGGGCGTGGCTTGGACATGCGGGCTGGCGGCGTGCTTTTGCAACAACTTTGTTTCTTGCGCCGGGTTGGCCAGGGTCACATCGACGATGTAGACCACTTGCAACTGCGCTTTGCGCGCATCAAAGCTGCGCTTGAAGACTTGCCAGTGCTGCACCTCTTTGGGGGCGATGCCCAGCGTGCTGCAAATTTTGTCGAACAGCGAGGGTGGCGCCAGGGGCGGTGGCGTGGCCTCGTCAGGGGGATCGAAGGCGGCGTCGAGGGGAAGCTTGAGTTCTGAGAGTCGGATCATGGCGGCGAGGGCCCGTGTTCATCAGGCGAGGCTGCGGTAGAGTCGTGATTATGGCCTCTTCCGTTGTTCTTCAGGGCATGCCGCCTGTGCTCTCGCCTGCCACCCGCTTGGTCATTCTGGGCAGTTTCCCGGGGGTGGCCTCGCTGCGGGCGCAGCAGTACTACGGCCATCCGCAAAATCAGTTCTGGCGTTTGTTGGCCACGCTTTTGACGGACGATCCCACGGCGCTGCAGCAAGCGCCTTATGCGGATCGCCTCAGTTGGCTGCTGGCTCAAGGTCTGGGCGTGTGGGATGTGTACGCTTCATGCGAGCGCGAAGGCAGCCTGGACAGCGCCATTCGTGCGCCGGTGTTGAACGATCTGGCGTCGCTGCGCATGCATTGCCCGCAACTCACGGCGCTGGCCCACAATGGCGGTGAAAGCTTTCGCCATGCGCGCCACACCCAGGCCTTGGGGCTGCCGGTTTACCGCTTGCCCTCCAGCAGTCCGGCCAATGCTTCCTGGTCGTTTGAGCGCAAGCTGGCCGCATGGCGCGAGGTGCTGCAACACGCGGGATGCCTGACCCGGCGATAATCCATCTTGTGAAGCACGCCAGACCGTCGCTGGTGCAAGCCGCAAGGCCCGTGCCGAAAGGCATGGGGTGGAAACACCGCACTGGAGGAACGTCCGGACTGCACAGGACAGCGCAGGAGGTAACACCTCTCCACCGTGAGGTGAGGATCAGAGCAACAGAGACGAGTCGCAGCGGGCAACCGCTGCGGGTGAAACGGGCAATCTCTGCGCGCAGCAATACCAAGTAGGCCAGCGTTGATGTGGTTCCGCAGAGTTGGCGGGTAGGTAGCACCGAGCCGTGTGGGTGACCCACGGCCCAGATTAATGGCGGTCACATGGGGGCAACCCCATGCACAGAATCCGGCGTATCGGCGGGCTTCACACTTTTTTGGCGCGGGGGTCTGTCAGACCATCTCGCGCAGGCGCTCCACATGGGCCGTCAGCGAACGCATGGCCACCGGCCACAGGCGCGACGGCACATCGTCGTAGGCGCGCTCCACCCACTCTTGCATGCTGCCGTCGGGGAGCGCGCGCATGACGCCCAGAATTTTGGCTTCGCGCTGCAGGCGGTGCTTTTTCAGGCGCTGAATCACGTCGGCGGCGTCATAGGCGCCGGGTTCCAGATTGCCCAGCACGTAGCCGTGTGCGGGCAGGATGAAGTCGATGCTGTCTTGGGCGCAAGCCTGCAACAGTTTGTCCAGCGACTCCAGGTAATCACTCATGTGGCCATCGGGCGGGTCGATCACGGTGGTGCTGCCATTGAGCACATGGTCGCCGCTGAACAGCAAGCCGTCTTCTTCCAGCACCAGGCACAGGTGGTTGGCGGCGTGGCCTGGCGTGTGGATCACGCGCAGGGTGTGGCTGTGTTGCGGGCCCTGCAGGACCAGCTTTTCGCCATCGGCCAGCTCGCGGTCGGGCACAAAGTGGCTGTTGGGGCGGGCGGTGGGTTGCGATGGCAGGCCCAGGATGGGGGGCTTGTGGCCGTGCTGCTCACACAGGGCTTGCAAGGGCTGGGCGCCGGGGGAGTGGTCGGAGTGCGAATGGGTGCAGACAATCATGCGGATGTTGCCGCCGGCGGCGCGCCATAGCTTTTCCTGGTGTTCCGGGGCGACCGGGCCGGGGTCGATGGCGATGTAGCCTGTGTCGGGGTCGCCGACCAGGTAGCTGTTGGTGCCGGGGCCGGTCATCACGCTGGGGTTGGGGGCGGTCAGGCGCTGCAGGTTTTTCAGCAGCGCCACGGGGTGATCGCTTTGCCAGTCCAGGGTGTGTGCAATTTGGCCGTCGGGGCAGGTCAGGGCCAGCTCGCCAAACGGGGCTTCGTGCTCCATGTAGCGTTCTTCGTGGCCGTTGAGCAGGCCGGCGCGCGGGCAACTGGTGAACCAGGGTTGCTCGCTGGCGCAGGCTTGCAGCACAGCGTCCACGGTGGCATAGGCTTGGAGCTTTTCCAGGGTGCGGATGGTCGGGAAGATGATGAAGAACTGGCCGTCTTTGTGGCGGGCGAGGGCGTCCGCAGGGCGCACCCACACCGGCTCGAACTGCTCGGACTCGTCTGCCACCGGGGTTTGGCCTTCGGGCATGCGTGCCACCAGGAAGGGGACATCGAAGCGGCGCGGCAGGTCGCGGTCGGTGATCCAGTGGGCCAACACATAGACCTGATCGGCGGCCAGAGTCATTTGGCGCGTTTGGCACTGGGCCGTCAGCGGCGCTGTGCGGTCGAGTTGCGCGACATCGTGGTCGGTGGCCATGCTGCCGTTGGCATGGCGTGCCAGCAGAATGCCCAGTTCTTCAAAACTTTCGCGGATGGCGGCGATGGCGCGCGTCAGGTCGAGGTCGCTTTGGGTGGGGCGTCGCTGGGCGGCCGCGTGGGTGGCAGCGTCTGCATCTGAGGCGTCAATGCCGCCGCCGGGGAACACATAGGCGCCGGGGGCGAAGCTGGCCGTCATGGCGCGGCGTGTCATCAGCACTTCCAGGCCTTGGGGGCCATCGCGCAGCAACAAGACGGTGGCAGCGGGTCGCGGCGCCACGGGCGGGCGCGGGGTGTGCAGGAGTTGTGTTTTTCTAACCATGATGGATTATGGGCATGTTGGCGAAGTTATCCACAGGAAAAGAGCAAAACTCAAGACCTGACCCCTTTTTTTACTCAGGCGTTACGTCGAGGGCGACGAGGATGCGGGCGACCATGTTGTAGCTGGCGATGGTGGTGGTGAGTTCGACCAGTTCGGTGGTGTTGAAGTGGGGTTGGAGTTGCTCGAAGAGGGCGGGGTCGACTTTGACGTCGAGGGTCATTTGTGCGGCGAATTGGACGACCAGACGTTCGAGGGGGCCCAGGCCGGCTTGGGTGACGGGTTGGCGGGGGTTGGTCTTGACCGCCTGGGCCAGGGCGTCGAGTTCGGCTTGTTGGCCGCCGGCCGCCAGGAATTCGGGGGCGTGGTGGTGGTATTCGTAGTGCGCGCCGGTGAGCAGGGCCACGGTGCAGATGGCCAGTTCGCGTTGTTTGGCGCTGGCGCTCAGGTCGCGGCGCACGTTTTTCATGAAGATGTTCCAGCCGCGCGCAATCGGCTCGCTCCACAGCAGCACATGGTCCAGGTTCAACAGTTTGCCGCCGCGGCGGGCGCGGATGGCCTCGACCAGGTCGGTGGGTTGGGGTTTCAGCTCGGCTTGCCAGTGGGGAATGCGCATGGGAAAGTCCTTTGAAAAAAGCAAGCTTAGCGGGGCTGGGCGCGGCGTGCTGCCTGCTCGGCGACACAAGGGGGTGCGCAGGCCCGATAATCAGGGCATGCGAATCCGCTTTACCAAGATGCAAGGCGCCGGCAACGACTTTGTGGTGCTCGACGAGACCCAGGGCCGCTTGCAGTTGACGACGGCGCAATACCGGTTTTTGGCCGATCGCCACTTTGGCGTGGGCGCAGACCAGATCCTGAGCGTGCGCGCAGCGCCCACGCCGCAGGTCGATTTTGAATATGTCATTCACAACGCCGATGGCGGCGAGGTCGAACACTGCGGCAATGGCGCGCGTTGCTTCGTTCGTTTTGTGCGCGAGCAAGGCCTGACCGACAAAAGCTCGGTCAAGGTGAAAGTGCATGGGGGCGTGATCGAGTTGCACGCCCTGGCCGATGGCCGTGTCACCGTGGACATGGGCGCACCCATTTTTGACTTGCCGCAGATTCCCTTCGACCCTGCCCATGCCCAACGCGTGGCCTCAGACACCACGGGCTGGGACACCTGGCAGCTGAGCTTGCCCGGCCAGCAAGACGTCGAGGTGGCGGTGGTGTCCATGGGCAACCCCCACGCCGTGACCCGTGTGGACGATGTCGACACGGCGCCCGTGTTGACGCAAGGGCCGCTGATCGAGCACCACCCCGCTTTCCCACGCCGCGTGAATGCCGGCTTTTTGCAAGTCCTGTCCCGCAGCAGCGTGAAGTTGCGCGTGTTCGAGCGCGGTGCGGGCGAAACCCTGGCCTGTGGCACAGGGGCCTGTGCCGCTGTGGTGGCGGGCATTCGCCAAGGCTGGCTGGACGCACGCGTGGACGTGCAAGCCCTGGGCGGACAATTGACCATCGAATGGGCCGGCCTGGGACAGCCTGTGCGCATGACCGGCCCCGCCACCACTGTTTTTCAAGGTGAAATCGAGATCCCCGAATGAATTCCCATGCCATGAACCCCATTACCGAAGACGACATCGCCAATTTCCTGGTGAACACGCCCGACTTTTTTGCCCGCCATGCCGAACTGCTGTCAGCCGTGCGCCTGACCAGCCCGCACGGCCAGCGTGCCGTCAGCTTGCAAGAGCGCCAGGCCGAAATGCTGCGCGAAAAAATTCGGGCGCTGGAAATGCGCATGATGGACATGATTCGCAATGGCAATGACAACGCCATCCTGGCCGATCGTTTGCACCGTTGGTCGCAAAGCCTGTTGCAAACCCGCGATGCGCGCGATTTGCCGGGCTTGATGGCGGACCAGATTCAATCCCAGTTCATGGTGCCCCAGGTCGCCCTCAAGGTGTGGCAAGTCAACGAAGCTTTCTCTATCGAGCCGTTTGCCCAAGGGGTCAGCGACGACGTGAAATCCTTCGCCACCTCGCTGTCTTCGCCGTATTGCGGCGTGAACTCCGGCTTTGAAGCCGCCCAGTGGCTGGCCGAACCTGCGGCCGCGCAGTCGCTGGCCATGGTGGCTTTGCGCGTGGTGCCCACCACCCCGCAAGAGGGCGAGGCGGCCCCTGCGCCAGCCATGGGCCTCTTGGTGCTGGCCTCGCCCGACGCACAGCGTTACCACGCCGGCATGGGCACGGATTTCCTGGAGCGCATTGGCGAGTTGGCCGGCGCGGCCCTGTCCCGCCTGCAGTAAAAACGCAGCCATGGGCACGCAAACCGCTGCGCCCGATCCGCTGGTCGCGCGGTACCTGGCCCATGTGCAATTCGAAAAGCGCTTGGCCGAGCGCACCCTGTCGCTTTACACCCTCGATCTGGAAAAGCTCGCGCAGAACGCGCGCCAAGGTGGCCTGGACCTGCTGCAGGTGCAACCCGCCCACATTCGGCGCTGGGTGGCGCAGATGCACAGCGCGGGGCGCACCGGGCGAGGCATTGCCCTGATTCTTTCAGGCTGGCGCGGCTTCTATGCCTGGGCCGCGCGTGAGGGCTTTTTGCCCAGCAACCCGGTGCTGGGCATTCGTGCGCCCAAGGCGGCCAAGCCCCTGCCCAAAGCCCTGAGCGTGGACCAGGCGGTGCAGTTGGCCGAGCACCACAACAGCGACAGCGATCCCTGGCTGGAAGCCCGTGATGTGGCCTTGGTTGAGCTGCTCTACAGCAGTGGCCTGCGGGTCGGTGAACTGGTGGGCCTGGATGTGCAGCCCAGCGCCACAGCCCGCGGCTGGATTGATGCCCACGAGGCCATGGCCCATGTGCTGGGCAAGGGCAGCAAACGGCGCAGCGTGCCCGTGGGCGCGCAGGCCTTGCAGGCTTTGAAGCAATGGCTGGCCGTGCGCGATCAGGGCGTGCCTGCCAGTGCCGAGGCACCTGAAGCCTTGTTTGTCGGGCGCCATGGCACCCGGCTGTCGGCGCAGTCGGTCTGGCAACGCCTGCGCCGCCGCGGCTTGCAAGCGGGTGTGGCGGTGCCGGTGCATCCGCACATGCTGCGCCATTCTTTTGCCAGCCATGTGTTGCAGTCCAGTGGCGACTTGCGTGCGGTGCAAGAGTTGTTGGGCCATGCCAACATCAGCACCACCCAGGTCTACACCCGGCTGGATTTCCAGCATCTGGCCAAGGTCTACGACGCCGCCCACCCCCGGGCCCGCAAAAAGTAAGTGAGGGACAATCCTCCCTATGAAGACATTGAAATTGAAGCCTGGGAAAGAACGTTCGGCGCTGCGCCGGCACCCCTGGATTTTTGACAGCGCCATCGCCAAGGGCGGCGGCGATGCAGGTGAAACCGTGCGGGTGGAGTCCGACACCGGCCAGTTTTTGGGCTGGGCCTCGTTCAGCCCCACCTCCAAAATCCGTGCCCGAATTTGGAGTTTCGACGAAGCCGAGCGCATTGAGGCAGCCTTCTTCGAGCGCGCCATTGCCAAGGCGGTCGCCGCCCGCCAGCGTTTCGACATCCAAAGCGACGGCATGCGCCTGATTCACGGCGAGGCCGATGGCTTGCCGGGCCTGATTGTGGACCGCTATGCCGACACCTTGGTGGCACAGTTCCTCTCCAGCGGCACCGAACGCTGGAAATCTGTGCTGGCCGACGCCCTGCTGGCGCAAACCGGTTGCACGCGGCTTTATGAACGCTCGGATTCGGGCGTGCGTTCGCTCGAGGGCTTGCCGGCGGCCACCGGCTGGCTGCGCCGCGGCGCGGCGGACTCTGAAAGCACCGAACTGACGATCCAGGAGCACGACTGGCGATTGACCTTGGACATCGCGCAAGGTCACAAAACCGGTTTTTACCTGGACCAGCGCGACAGCCGCCAAAAATTTGCCGATTACGCGCGCCGCCTGGGTTTCGAGCGCGTGCTCAACTGCTATTGCTACACCGGTGGTTTTTCCATTGCAGCGCTGGCGGGCATGCGTGCCGGCGGCAGCCTGGGGCGGGGCGGGCATGTCACCTCGATTGACTCTTCCGGCCCGGCCATCGAGCGTGCCCAGGCCCATGTGCGCCTGAACGGCTTTGACCCGGCGCAGGCCGAATTTCTCGATGCCGATGTCAATGGCAGCCTGCGCCGCTTTCACCAGGAAGGCCGCACATTTGACGCCATCATCCTGGACCCGCCCAAATTCGCGCCAACGGCGGCCCATGCCGACCGCGCGGCGCGGGCTTACAAAGACATCAACCGCCTGGCCTTCAAGATTCTGGAGCCGGGTGGGGTGCTGTTCACTTACAGCTGCTCGGGCGGCATCGGGGCCGAGCTGTTCCACAAAATTGTGGCCTCGGCCGGCACCGATGCGGGCGTGGATGGCTACATCAGCGAGCGCATGCAGGGGGCGCCGGACCATCCCATGACCATCACCTTCCCCGAGGGTGAGTACCTCAAGGGCTTGGTCGTCATCAAAAAATAAGCGTCCTGGCGCCTCGTGCGCGATGACGCAGTGAGGCGGTGGGGATTGAAATGCTCTGTACACTGCCCCACATACCCTGTTTCTTCTTCAAGGCCTTTTGTCATGCTGATTCCCGCCACCATCCTGACCGGTTTTCTGGGCTCCGGTAAAACCACTTTGCTCAAGCGGGTGCTGTCCGAGGCCCATGGCCAGAAAATCGCCGTCATTGAAAACGAGTTTGGCGAGGAAAACATCGACAACGACATCCTGGTGAGCGACACCCAAGAGCAAATCATCCAGATGAGCAATGGCTGTGTGTGTTGCACCATCCGCGAAGACTTGCGCACCACCTTGCATGACCTGGCGGAGAAAAAGCGCAAAGGCGAGCTTGATTTTGACCGTGTGGTGATCGAGACCACGGGTTTGGCCGACCCCGGCCCGGTGGCCCAAACCTTCTTCATGGACGATGAAATCGCCGAAAGCTACCTGCTGGACTCCATCCTGACCTTGGTGGACGCCAAGCACGCCGCCCAGCAATTGAACGACCGCCAGGAAGCGCGCCGCCAAGTGGGCTTTGCCGACCAGATTTTTGTCAGCAAGTCGGATTTGGTGACGCCCGAAGCGCTGGAAGCGCTGCAACACCGTCTCAAGCACATGAACCCGCGTGCCCCGCAAAAGGCGGTGCATTTTGGCGAAGTGTCGATCGCCGAGGTGTTTGACCTGCGCGGCTTCAACCTGAATGCCAAGTTGGACATTGACCCTGATTTTCTCAATGAGGGCCATGACCACCACCCTCACGACCATGACCACGGCGAGCATTGCGACCATCCTTCACATCAGCACGACCACGACCATGGGCATGGCCATGGCCACCATCACCACCACGATGACGACGTCAAAAGCTTTGTGTTCAAGTCGAACCGCCCCTTTGACCCCGCCAAGCTGGAAGACTTTTTGGGCGCCATCGTCAACATCTATGGCCCTCGCATGCTGCGCTACAAGGGTGTTTTGAACATGAAGGGCACCGATCGCAAGGTGATTTTCCAAGGCGTTCACCAGTTGATGGGCAGCGATTTGGGCCCGGCCTGGGGTGCCGACGAGACCCGAAACAGCAAAATGGTGTTCATCGGCCTCGATTTGCCACGCGATATTTTTCTGCAGGGGCTTGAACAGTCCTTAGTCTGAGTACAATCCGCGCGCCGGAAACCTCCGGGTGTTTCTCACCCGATGGGTCGAGGGTATAACCAGGCATTGCGCATCACCATGAATTACAAGACCAGCCCGGCCCTGTTGCTCGCTCAGAGCAATGGCCCGTGCCTGTGAGGAGACCACCCGTGAAAGCCTCGACCCGAACCAGTTCCGCCAAGAAGGTAGCCAAGCCAGTGGCCAAAAAAGCAGCCGCACCCGCCAAAGCCGTGAAGACGGCCAAGCCGGTGGCCAAGCCCGCTGCCAAGGCCCCTTCCAAGCCGGTGGGCAAAGCCGCCACGAAGTCCCCGGCCAAAGCCGTCAAGCCGGCGGCGAAGCCTGTGGCCCCCAAGCCCGTGGCCAAAGCGCCTGCCAAGGCACCCGTCAAGCCCGTGGCCAAATCGCCGGCCAAGCCAACAGCCAAGCAAGCGCCTGCCAAAAAAGTGGCGGCCCCGGTGAAGGTGGCCGCTGCCAAAACAGCCAAAGCCGTGGCCTCGCCAACGTCAAAGACCACGCCCAAAGCCGCACCCAAGGCCGCCCCCCCTAAAGTCGCCTCCGCCGCCCCCAAGGCTGTTGCGGCG
>Ga0255087_1000333_pt1 | contig 20121 bp, 7 predicted proteins | sample Colum_Miss_RepA__FD_188561 | JGI IMG/M metagenome (GOLD analysis project Ga0255087, IMG submission 188561) | Freshwater microbial communities from Columbia River, Oregon, United States - Colum_Miss_RepA_8d | ecosystem: Environmental > Aquatic > Freshwater > River | place: USA: Oregon | collected...
TTTGTAACCCAGGCTCTAACCTACCCTTCGCTTGTACTTCTTATCGAAAATTTCAAAGGCGAAATTACTTTCAAACAAATCATTGATATAAAAAAATAACCTCACCTAGATCAATATCCAGATGAGATTAGATGATGAACAAAATTATTCATTATTTCTAACGAGAAGCATCGCGACCTTGCGGATTTACACCTCGATTGAACATGGGCGCATTTTTCATGAATGCTTTAAATTTTTCTTCTCCCATGGCTTCCTTCAGGCTCATCGCCATGTTTTGTTGAAGCTCACGAACTTCGGCCATGATCTTTTCACGGTCGCCATTCGCTTCTCTTCCTTTTGCAATTACATCCTTAATTTTTTCCTGCTGCGTATTGATGATGCTTTCAACCTTGGCTCGAACATCCTTGCTTAAGTTCAAATCATTAAGCATACGCTCTCTGGCTTCAGGGCCAACACCTGGCCCCCTGCGATCCCCTTCACGGGGAGGATTTGCAGGGCCTGCTTTGCGTTCACCTTCGGGTCTGCCAGTTTCTGGCTTGCCTGCTTCGGGCCTTGCTCCGCGATCACCTTCACGAGGAGGATTTGCAGGGCCTGCTTTGCGTTCGCCTTCGGGTCTTCCTGCTTTGGGCCTTGCTCCACGATCACCTTCACGAGGAGGATTAGCTGGGCCTGCTCTTCTGCTCGGGTTAGCGGCATTCTTCATAAAGGTTTGAAATTTTTCTTCCCCAATAGTATCGCGTATAGCTTTCATTGTCGATTGTTGAACCTCGCGCATTTTTTCCTCCCGAGCTGCGAGGATACTTTCTACCTTGGCTCGCTCATCCTTATTTAAATTTAACTCATTTAAAAAACGATTTTTAGCATCAGGGCCAGCTTCAGGCCTTCCACCTTCGGGGCGCGTACCTCGTTCACCTTCACGAACAGGATTAGCTGGAGCAGGACTTCTCGTTCCCTCTTTTCCTTTATTATCGGCGGGTCTTTCATTAGTAGATCGAGGTGCCGGGGCTGCATTTTTATCTTGTTCGCGCCTTGACTCTTGGGCTACGAGAACGCCAAAAAATGAGCATGCAGCCAAGGGCAAAACAAAAGCAAACACTTTACGGATGATTGAGAAAGATTTCATAGGTATTCCTTTTTGTACCGGGTGGGAAATTCATTCATTAACAAGAAGCAAATACGAGAGTGTTATAATAATCAAAATATGATAATCAAACTACACCAAATTAAACTCATCATAAGAAACAAATTAAAGCCCCATTTAGAACATTATCTACATGTGGATTATCAAGATAGTACTTATTATTTTTGACGGGGAGAATCTGGACCTTGATTTTGTGGAGGCCTTTCAAATTTACCTTTACGATCGCCCTCTGGTTTATCAGTTTCAGGGCGGACCTTAGGATCGCCTTTAGGCCTGTCTGCTTCGGGACCAACTTTCCGATCGCCTTCGGGCCGCTTATTTTTATCACCTTCACGAGATGATCCGCCTTTACCATAACCACTTTTACGATCCCCTTCGGGTCTGCCAGTTTCTGGCTTGCCTGCTTCGGGCCTTGCTCCACGATCGCCTTCACGGGGCGGACCGCCGGGCCCAGCTTTTCTATTCATATCTTGAGGATTCATTTTCCCCCAACCACCCATGCCTGGCATTCCTTGTGGGCCACCAAATGGCATACCACCTCGTTGCATCATCATATTTTTTTGCATTGTAGAACGGCCAATTTCCATCATCACATTTCTTGCTGCGACTGCAGTTGCTGCATCTTTACTTTCGGTCATTTCCTTAAGTGAAAACATTGCAGCAGGCCCTACACTAACCAATGCTCTTCTAGCACTGTTGCGAATATCATCATTTCTATCAGTCATTTTTTCAGCGAGGATTTTGATCCATGCTTCAAGTTCCTTATCAGGCCTTGGGGGAGTCATATTTGGATTTATAAAACCCTTACCGCCCATACCAGGAATGGGGCCTTTGTTAAAATCACGGGGTCCATTATTGTTGGCCCCGGGAACTCCTGGACGATCTTGCCCAGGCCGTTCTGCGGGAGAATTATTTTTACTTTGATCACGCTTTGGTTCCTGTGCACCAAGAACACCAAAAAACGACAATGCTGTTAATGGAAGCACCAATACTAGACCACAACAAATTTTTGTGTACGAACTCATGATTATTCCTTTACTTAGAAAATACATTAGGAATTTCGGACTTAGGCAGGTGGTAAGGTAACCAAAACCTAAAAACCAGTCTACAACGAAAGGAGCTTACCAAATGAAGCATTAAAAGATGATGAGTTATTAAAAATAATAAGGAGACTTTTCACTTATTTTATTAGCTAAATAAGCACAGGGAGAAACCCTTTCACCCAAATAGGCATATTTGTTGATGAGAGAAATTATTTTATCCCAGCCTTGTATTTGAGCCCATTTGAAAATCCCACCCCATTCCTTGGGGAAACCCAAAGTTAGATTCAAAGCTAAATCAACTATATCAGGGGTTGGTACAATATTCTCCCCAAGAATCCTATTCGCTTCAACAAACAAAATAATCAAAAGCCTATCCATGATTTCCTCATCGGACAAACTTAAGGAACCCTTTTGAAGGGGCTTTAACATTTCAAGTAATAAAGGGTCTTCAGATTTTTCGTCAGTATCTGAATATTTGTAATACCCAAGTTTGTTTTTCTGGCCTAAACGCGCTTTCTCCAACAACCATTTATTGATGGTTGGAGGCGGGAAACGGCCTCCCAAATTCTTGTCTATGATCGTATTAAGATACACAAGATTATCGATTCCTGTTAAATCTGAAAATTCAAAAATCCCCTTAGGAAACCCAAATCGAATGGTAGCTTCATCCACCGAATAAGGGTTCATCCCTTCAACAACAACTTCTTGCGTTTCTCTCAATAAAACCAACAACAATCGATTTGTTAAAAATCCAGGCGAATCTTTTACTACGATGGGCACTTTCTGAAGCTTAATGCACAAACCAACTAAAGTAGCAACGCATTCATCACTGGTAAGATCGGTGCGAATTATTTCAACCATGTTGGGGTGAATCAATGGTGGGCAAAAATGAAGGCCCGCAAAATTAGTTGGATCCTTTAATTGCGCTGCAAGTTTCTTCAGCGAAATACTCGCAGAATTAGAACAAATAATCGTTCCTTCAGAAACCATGGAATCCAATTGATGCAATAATTCAACCTTGGCATCTTCATTTTCAATAATTGCCTCAAGAATTACCTTGCGGTCTTTTATCGATTCCAAAACTGTTGATGTGCTTAACCGACCTAGAATTTGCAACAATTCCTCGATAGAAAGAGCAGCCATTCGCAATTTGGAATGCAACTGCTTCATGATTGCAGTGGTCCCCAACCCCAAATTAAATGGGGCAACATCAATCAAAAGTGAAGGAACACCCCGCTTTGCCATCAGCAATGCAAGCGATGGCCCAATAGCTCCGGAACCAATGACCCCAACATTATTCAAATAGTTGGGGATTACTGCTTCCCCAATTTGTTTTAAATGGACAATTTCACTGCGTGTTTCTTCAAGAGTGAAACTATTTCTCACAAAATTAGATTTCCACGCAACAACAAAAGCCTCCACGTTGGAAGCCTGTGAATCAACAGCGGATTGGCAGCAAGAGTTTACGAAAAAATTGATGACACTTTTTTTTCCGCTCTCATTTTGAACAAACGACTTACTTAAAAACTTTGCCCTAACCAACTCGCGTTGCTCCTGCGAAATCAGAGCAGCAGAAGTCTTTGCGATTCTGCGGGTTTTCCAAGCTTGGCTTACAAATAGCTTCTTGACCAAATTAGTTGCGTTAGTTACCAAGAAATCAGAATTGATGATTTCATCAAGAATATTTTTATTCATCATGCTCGAAGCGGAATAAGTAGAACCGCTGGCAATCATTTCCAAAGCGTTATCAATACCACAAATCCGGGGCAATCGGGATGCGGTCCCCAGCACGGCAGGGATGCCCATATTAATTCCAGGCAAACTAAAAGTAGTCAAACGATTATCACAACCAATCCGATAATCAAAAGCCAAGATAAACTCAAACCCACTCCCAACACATGGCCCGTTGACACCCACTACAGTAGGAAAAGGCATTGTTTCAAGCAAATTCAAGCAAGCGCTCGCAGTGTTTAATAAATTGGTTTCATATCCTGGGTTGTTATTTTTAGCCCGAATTTCTTCCCAATGATAATCACAAAAAAAACAATCATCCTTGGAACTTGTAAAAATAAGCCCCTTAAGATCTGTTCTTTTCTGCAAAGAAACTAACATCTTTGCTAGCTGATTGAAAAAATCCTCAGAACAATAATTCTGTTGTGATTCTTGCTGATCCCATTGCAGCATCGCAATGTTGCCATCGGCTATTCCCAAATCCAAACCCGAATTTTGTGAACTATTAAAATCAATCATCAAATTACTTTCATTTAAATTAATTGCAGACTTTGAATGAACGACTTTCTAAAAAAGAGCAAAACAAAGATTCTGCCTACAATCCCTAAAACAAAACATGCTAATACTACAATCGTTAACCCAAGAAACAAATAAGACCCAATGCCCAGAAATAAAACCTGTTCAGGCCATGTTATTGCTAATATTTTATGAAACTTACTTAAAGAACTTAAATAATAAACTAAAAATATCAACCCAATCCAAATAGCAATGCCCCAAGAAGCATTCAGAAACCCCGGACTGCGCCTTAAAATCATGGTTAAATCTGGTAGTTTTTTACCTGCTAATAATTCAACTATTTTCGGATTAAACACTTTATCAGTTAAATTTGAAATTTCATTAAAAGGCTTTTTATCTTCGTTAATCTCAGCTTTTTCCATAATTGACTGATAATTTAATTCTATTGCTGATTCCCTGTTTTTTAGCAAAAGCTCTTCCTGCCAATTACTTAATTCCATTCCGTTTTCGGTAAGTGACTCCAAGGCCTTTGCCCTTGCTATAACTTGAAAAAACAAATCCTGAATTGGTTGTAAGTTGGATAAATCTTGCGATCGTATTTCAGCTTCTTTTGCAATACTTTTTGAAATTTCCAGCAAAGACTTTGCCAGATTCTCCATAGCCGCAAGTTCTTGCGTATATAAGGCAGATGATTTGACTTTCCAAGATTGAAAAGGCTGAGTCCCTACTATCAATGTTTTTCCAAAAGCAGAATTGGAATTATATACAGGCACATTATTTAAGAAATCGGCCCATAGCAAATCACCCTTCAAAAGTTGAAATGTAATTTTTAATTTTTGAAACCCAATCTTCGATGATTTGAAAACATAAATTTGGTCTTCCCCAACATTTTCAGGATAAATAAGGGAATCATCCAGATGACAGGAAATAAATTCTGAATGGTTAGGTAACAATACTTGAAACGATCCTAAAGCTGGAAAATAAACCCAGAACACTGATGTTCCCTTGATTGAACCATTTTTCTGGGTTTCACCATGAATGATATTATGGATTACGATCGGTGATTCTTCAGAATTAAATTTTTGGTTTCTCAAGCGAACATTAAGGGTCCAGGTTTTTGCATTTACTTTGTAGAAATCTGCAGGATTATTACCAACCTTTTTCCTTAACATCGCAATTTCTGCAACAGTAGTCCCATTTGCAACTTTTGCCAATCCTTGCATATTTTCTAAACTTAATTCTTCATTAGGCACGCCTATCCATGAAATTAATGATTCGACACCTTTCAAATTCCACATCGGAACTTTCATTGTGCCATTAGATAATGGCTTACTAATATCGCAGGAAATACTGAAATTAATGAGGCCTTTCTTTTGCGATTCTGGAATGATCAAAGACCATTTCCGAATATTTTCCTGATTACTCAAAGGCTCTAATTTTATGTTGGGTGGCAATTCAAATTTTAAATCCTCATCTTCCCAACCCCTGATGGAAAATTCATAAATTGAAACATCATTATTTGTCCTATTTATTTCTACATCAAGCCTAGCTCTGGTGATTAACTCTTTTTGCTCAAACCATAGAAGTATGTTTGCACTACCTGAAGATAATGAAGGTTTGATTTCAAATTGAGCCTGATAGTTTTTTTCATTCGAGGTTAGGGCCAAGGGGTTAGAGGTGTCACTAAATCCTTTAAGATTAAGTGGTTTCAAATTAATGTTGGTGTCGTGTGATAAAACAATATTACTGGTTGTTTTTGTTGCAAAAAGAAAGTTGGACCTTGGAACTTCAATAATGGGGGTACTAGCACCTGTTAACCCGGTAGCTAAAATATCAGCAATAAAAGAAACTTCTTTAGCAGGTTTTTCTAACCATATTATTACTTTAGTTCCATTTTGTGCCCAAGATTGAATTCCATCGCCTACGAGTTTAGTAACTATGTATTTGGCTTGGCCATCAACTTGCCATTCCACAAATAAAATATCAGGAAGAGTACTTTTTAATGATGCGTTAATTAAAAACTGACTGGACTTCGATTGAAAATGGCCTTTGATTGATTGAATCGCATCGAATTTAAAATGAGAAGGAGATATATCCAAAGTAAGCACAGGAGGATTGTTGGGTTCTCTGCGAAAAGAATAGGCAAAAGCAAGGGATTCAGATTCAGGTTTCTCGGTTTCAGGCCAAAAAGGAGCAAAATTTTTACTACTAATACCCGTCAACCTGAGAGGCAGAATCTGTCTGTTGATATTACAGTTTATGGATTTGTATGCAAGAAAACTTCCACCCTCTATAAAAAATCCAACCGGGGTCGGAACTGGAACTTGCCAGCGTGTTGCCATACCATTCATTGGGATAAAAAACGCACTAATCTGCATGCTCCCTGAAATTCTCCTAGAAAAATTCATGGTAAGCCTTTGACCAACAGGCGTTGGTTTTAAATTCCAATTAATCAATGTCACAGGGGTTTGGCCTTGTCGAAAAATTGGATTAAGAGTGGAAGGAATTAAATTAGGTGGGAGGTCTACTTCGAAAAAATCAGTTCCCGCTTCTGGAATTTGCAAATCCCAAAAAGCTTGCATTCTACTTGAATCAAGAGAGATATCCCAGATATACGCTTCTTTAATCAAAGGCTTAGATTTTGGAGGTAAAGGCCCGTTGCTCCACTTTAAATTCAGAGGTCCCAAAACTTTCCCTAGGTCGGCATTTAATCGAGTTAAGTTTCCAGATCGAACAACCAAAGACGCGCCCAAACTTCCTGCAAGTGTTGGTTGCTCTACATTTGCTGGTAGCGCGCATTGAAAAAAATTAATGGGCGATACAGGAAGCCTGAAAGTCGCAGTTCGTTCTGCAAATTTTTCAGAAACGCCAACTTTAAATTCACCCTTTAAAACATAATCTCCTTTTTTAGTGATCGGCAAAACCAAACTCCCATTTGCCTTAACGACCGGATAAGCAGGGAGATCATTCAAAAACATTTTGTCAGTAAGCCAACCCCCGGAAACAGGAATTTCCAAGTTGGAAAACCCGGTAGCATGAACATTCCAAATTACCTTGAAGTTAATGCTGTTATCAACTGCTGACCCCTCATATTGCGCTTTCGTGATAAACGCTTTTCCCTCTGCAATTTGAAGTTTGCTATCTTTGAATTGTTTAATCAGTGCTTCAGGTACAAGATAGGTAGCTTCCTTTGCAGAAGAATCAGGTTCTACAAGCAGATAGACATCAAAAATGAAGGGGGCCTGCGCAATAAGGTTATTATAAAAAAACAATACTCCCAAGAATACATAAGTCGTTTTGACCAATGATGGCATTACCGATTTCGAGGAAATTGCGATGGCAGAAGTTGTAATAAATATCACATATTGTCCACCCTTTTTAATACACCACGCGAGAACGAACCACCAAACAAGAGGCAATAAGGGTAGTGGTAGCCAACCCAAAGACAAACCTGCGAATAAGCCAAGGGTAGGTTCGATATAAATCATAAAAGGAATATTTTTATTAGCAATAAATGCCATAAGAATAAATCCGATTAACAATCCTACAGCTTGAATATAATGGGAATCAACCAAGGTAAGATTTTCTTTTTGCTGAAATAACTCCCAACGCATTTTCTTGGGCCCGTTGGATGTTTCCATAGGCGAAAAGGATGATGATACCTGAAAGTTATGGGGAAAATTTAGGAGCCATTTCCAGGCAGACAGATACCGTTTTGATTTATCCATGCCTTGGGCTGCAGCTTCTTGCAAGATGATTGCGATAGTAAAGGCAGCAGATTTATTTTCAACAAAAAAGGCCCCAGTCTTACTATTGGTCAAAAGAACTACATTAGAAATCGGAACTAATTTTAAACCAAGAATGTTAAGATTTTCTGCAATAGTTTTGGAAATATCGGGCAAATTGCTTGTCGAGTTGAGATTTGCTATTTCGGAACAACCATGATCAAGCACCAGAGAATAATTATTTTTAACCAGATACAATTGCAACGATTTTAGAAGCTCATTAAATTTTCCTGAATCACCTGAATTCAATACTGGTTTTTGTTGCAAAATAGTGTTCAACAAAACATTAGCATCATTAGAATTTTCATAAATCAAAGGTTTGGAACTCAGCAAATAATTCAGCGGGAATAAATAATTCAGCGCCCCTTCAGATTTTTCATCCCCATCGATATCACTTGTCCTTCGATTAGAATTTGCAAAGGAAATTGGCTCCATGCCCGGGGGAATCACCCAGATAATGTTATTATCCAAGGGCGAAACTGGTAACTCAGGGTAATTGCAACTAATTGTTTTCCACAACCAACCTTTGGGTGCATCTTCCTGATAACTAATAACAAGCTGGGTAGACGCAGGGTTGATAATCGAAGTTGCAAGGTAGGGAATCCTGAGTTGGTTCGCATTAAAAATAAAGTTAGAAACGATTTTATTGTTAATTCTGATTTCTTTCACATCAGATTTCACAGGCAATGCAATGTCGAAAAAATCGTTGTCCCATTCTTTGATGCTCAGTTTGAGTTGATTTTGAATTCTCCCATTTGCATGGAAAGATTTTTCTAAGCTCGCCTGCTCGATGATTCCATACGGAGCAGAATCAGCTTGGGGAAAAGATTTAATCGTAAGCGAAGGAGATGAAGAGTCATAAGCAAAGTTTTTAAATTTGGGTTTAGTGGAAGGAAGAGATTTCAGACCTTTAGAGCGAAAATCTATGGTGCTGTTTTTAGGGGATTCAATCTGAAGGGTCGCTTCAAATCGTTGGTCAGAAGGGAAACAAATCAAAGGGATTTCAGAAGGGCCCTGGGAAATTAGAGTGGCAAAAGTGGCATTAAAATTGATAGCTTCTTTTGAACTTAAAGGTTGGAACAGATGAAAACGCCAGCGTTCTACGAGTGGAAGAATCGCAGGAAGATTAAAAAGAGAGATTCCGGGAAGGGGGTTTAAGCCTGCCACGATATTGGCAATTTCAAAAACATTGATTTTTTCAATCTTCTTAAAGGTAATATTGCGATTAGGTGAAATCCATTTCCAATTTTCAGGATTTGCCCCTACAGGAAGAAGAAGATCAAACTTATCCACCAGACCATTTTCAGAGCTTAACAAAATGTCTAGCTTGGTATCAAATTTATCTGTCTGTACCAAAATTGTGGAATTGCACCGCAGGATTGAAACGCCTGTAAGTGGGATTAATTCGATGCTTCCCACAGGGAAATTTTCTATAAATTTGAACAAGTGATTACAGGGCTGTTTAAAGGATTGTAATTCGCTTTGGCCATCAATTTCAATCAGGTCCGATTTCAGCTTTGATTGATATGATGAAGCTTCATATTGGATTGCAAAAAAGCCTTCATTCAACATGGAATTCAAAGGTAATACTGCTGGGAATCCCCAGAGATTTGTCTTTTTACTTTTAGTATCAGGGCTCATTCGAATAGAAAGCGTGGGCGGTCGTGTTTTATTTTGGTCCAAGCTTTTGGTAATACCTGGCATCAGCGGATTTTCTAATTCGATCCTGAGTAATTGCTTTCCCTGATTTTGTAAAACCGACCAATCTTTGATATGCGTATCTGCATTAAGAGATAGTTGCTCGACTCCCCACCCTGCAGGCAACTGCACCAACAAAGAAGAAATTGACCCATTCAAAAGAAAATAAGAAATGGTGGATTGCAAAGATGCACCAGAAATGGTGGGCTGAAATAAAAGCTCTTGCAGGGTACGGAACTGGGCACCACCAACCGAAACCTTAATAGAAGGGTATGTCAAATTTTTTCGAGAAGTTAACCCACCGCCAACCAATCTGAGTGCCGTATTTTGTAATTGTTTACTGCGCGTATCAGCAAGTAAAAAATCACCCATGATAAGATCTTCTAATCTAATATCCGCACCTGCAAGGATGGTGATTTCTTCACGATATGAGGGAAGGGCGCTAAACCGCACCCAAGGAGTTTTCCAGAGCGATGATCTTTTAACTACGGATGATCCAAGGGTTTTAATAACGATTTTTTCGGGTCTACATAAATTGTTGTGCAACATTACTTCCAAAACTTGTGAATTATCCCTAACAAGTATTTTCCAACTCTCAACCTGATCTGATAACACCTCAAGAATCTTCAGGCCTTCTGCATATTCGAACTCAAGAATTTTCGAACCATTGGTAAGGCCTTCAAACGAAAATACAAATTCAGAATAAGTGGCTTCAGGAGCTATCTCATGGCTTGCCTGAAGTTTGTCAATACGCAAGCCATCAAACCTGCCATGCATTGCAGGATCCTGAAGTAATAGTTCAATTTTTGTTTCGCCACTGGCAATTATCTTCAAAACTTTTTTAATGCTGTTGGGTGCGGGAGAAAAAGTTTCGGCAGAACCTTTCGAAATGAGAATAAAATTCCAATTGAACGGAATGGTAAGTTCAAAAGATTGGAGAGAGGCCTGTGGAATGCGAAGTAAAACATGGTGCCCATCGGGCATCTGTTCAGTTTTCAGCGACCATTCTAAATCACAGGGTGATTCATTATTTTCTGGGATAAGAAGTGATGTTGTGCCTGGAATAAAATCCCCCAGCAGTGCTTCTTTATCTTTCCAAGAAGCTTTCTTAATAGCAATATTAAGTGGTGAAATTGGGAAATAGGTTTGATTTTTCGAAGTCGAATTAAAAACCCATTTCGCCTTTCCTACGATGCCATTATCCTTCCAATCTCCTTGATAACTAGCTTGGGTTAATGCAGGTATGAATCGAAGTTGGGAATTGGGAATGGCAGTTTTTCTTAGTTTCTCGAATTCTGAAGCAGGCATGGGCACAAAAGCTTCGCGAACATTTTTTTCAAGAAACTTTGCATTTTGCCCCGGTGGAACCACTACAATTCGGAATTGGGGGCCTATGATTCGATCCAATGAATTATCCTGGCTACTTCCAGGCAACACCATCACAAGATATGCCAAAATAAACATTACACCGGTCATGCAGCGAGTAATTCTCCCAGCTTGCATGATTTTACCTCTATTAATCTGGCAGAACATCTTGCACCAAAGTTGCCTTACTTGCACGCAGGTTCGAGGTGTTATTACTAGGTATTGAAGGATCCGGACGTACCCAATATCCTGTTGCTTCATTGTTATCTTTTGGAACAGGTTGCTTGGCGTTTCCGAATTGTTGTTTTTTATAATTCGGTTGGATCGTGGATAAAGACGCTTTGGTCCTGCTGAAAGAAGCAAGATTCGCTGACTGATAGGCTAAAAGCAATTTTCTAATTTGAATTACTCCGCCACCGATAATCAAAGCATAAAGTAAAGGCTGAATACCTAAGAAAATTCTTGATGCAAGCATCGGGAAAAGCGCAAAGATTATCGCTGCCAGTACCACTATAAAAAATCCAAGCCAAGCTACATTAGTAACAACCCAAGTTTTTATTTTCATGTTGTAAAAAGAATAAAAAAGCACAGAAAACGCAATTAGCGATAACAACAACTGAAATGCAATCTTGGGGGTATGAACAAGGGTAAGCGATGATTGCGGAGAATTAAATATAACCAAATCAGAGGAAGCAAGAATTGGATCTCCAGAATTGATATCAGTCTGGGATATGCCTTCGTATTCCACTGGAACAATTATGGTATCTAGTGCGAAGAAAAGATTAGTCCAGTGCCATTGTTTTGATGTTTCATAAGTTGGTTCAGGCAATAAGGCAACTCGGCTTGAGGGAAGTCTAATCCACCAATTTACACTAAAATCATGATTGGCAACCAACGGTATGGCCAAGGTGTTATGGAAAGATGATAAAATCCCCTGAGGCATTGCGACCATATATTCCCATTCGAGAATAAAAGGTTTATCCTGCGTGTTTTTTGGAAGAGTGACCCGTGTAAGGTTTCGACCTTGGGTTACATATTGCCAATTGCATATCAAGTTATTGATGGAGAGTTTGGCGCCTTGAAAATTAGAGGGCATGGTAAAATCAATCACTTGATCAATCGAATTTTTATAATAATAACTCACCCGGTATACGATTTGATTTTGTTCAAGCTTTGCACGAGCAAGTATTTTTTCGATACCGGTAACTTCGCCCAACCCGGAAGATAAATCAATCTCTAAAGCGCTGGAAGTTTTTTCACCCCGGAAAGAAGCATTGGGCAGGCGGATATTTTTCGCAACCGCTTCCAAGGGGTGTTCTTTCCATGAGTTGTTTTTAGTGGTAATAACCACGCCTGGTTTCGCCCAAATCTGAAATACGGAATCTTGTTTGGAATTAAGCAGTGATAAAAAAGGTAGCTGCAAGTTCTTGGCTTCCTGCGAAATCGAGGATTCATACTCAAATTCCAAGTCAGTTTCTTTATTGGCACCGGTAAGGGCGACAGCCAAAATTCCTGTTTTATCGTCTAAAGTTTCAATTCGCCCGCCCTTTAATAGCCTTAAATTTTCCGCTATTTCCTTGGGTACGCTAATTTCCACCATCGTGGGAACCCTGCCCAAAAATCGCAAATGCATTTGCTGTTTGCTAAAGGCGATTGCACCCTTAAGTTGAACATCGATGGTTTGCTTGACTTGGGTTTTATCATCTGCAAGCTTAAGTATTGCATCAATTTTCTGACTAAACTTTTCAGATTTCCAAACCTGCTTGTGCGTTTCATGGCTTAGAAGTTCAAAGGAAGTATTAAGCTTTTCACTAGTCAACAAATGAAAATCATCAGGCGTAACCAAACTGATTTGCACGCCTCTATCCCGTACCAGCATCGGCAAGGGCAAGGAGATTCGGGAGGTTTCTTCAGGAGTAAATGCTTCGTGAAAATCCAACGAAAACTGAAATGGGTTAAGTAATTCCTGAGAAAATTGAACCATCATCTTCCCTGATTTTCCATCAAACGCAACATCCCGGATGATATTAGCTGGAATCGGACCTTTGTTTTCATCATAAACCATTCCAGATGGGATCCGGATTTCAACCTTGTCAGTTCCAGTTCGAACCGGTGTGCAATCAAAATTTGTTGTGATATTCCAATACCATTGATTGTTTTCTTTTCTCGCTAGGCGAACTGTGTGAACTGTTTTTACTTCCAATACCCCACGAATCAAATCCAATTGCAAATCAAGCAACGAAAGCGAATTCACCCCGGTTAACGCCCCGGGCTTTTCATGAACAGGATGATTCCAATAGCGAAACGATGCAAAAACATTCGGATCCCGTTGTTTATCTTGAGCGCTAACTTCCTGACTGATGATTTCTCCCCTGGGCTGATTGCTAACTTTAAGATCACTACCCTGGTTACTTAAAAGAATTACGCCAGTCTGCCTGATAGCGCTTGTAAGAAGATAGGGGCCGATAGGCAATTGCCCACCATTGGCCGGAATAGCCGCCTGGCTTTCCACAACAAGTTTTAGGGGTTCACTACTATTATCATTAAGTTTGATTTTTCTATAACCAGCAAACTTTTGATCATTTTTTTCGATGCTAAGAATGCGGGCTTCATCTGCAGGGCTAAATGGCCTAACTTCACTTCCCATCGGAACAACAAGGTCAAGCACATCAAGCCTGCCACCTAAAGCGCCGATTTTAATTTCTGCCCGTGCATTCAGAAGCTTATCATCCATACGAACCAGAATGTTTGTTTCCGAAGTTAGCGCCTTGGGTTGAGAATCTCGCTGCGATGATTTCCATATTGTTTGAATCATGGTCAAGGGGCCCAAGGTTGCGCTCAACCGATTCCCTTTAAAAAACGTTAGAGGTTCTTGATTGTTCTTGCTGCTGATTTTTGGTTTAACTGTTCCAGAAGGCATGTCGAGTTCAAGCTGGGTAATAGCAGCGCCAGGCATATCTAATTCGAAAGACTGATTTTCACCTTGATTCTTAATCGTTACCAACAAATCTAGATCAAGATCATGAGCTCCCGGGGTTTCAACAAAAACGACAAAGCCATCCAAGGTCTTTTTAAGGAGAGGTATTCTTCCATCCATCAATGCAGAACTTGCCTGCCCCAAACCGCAACCAAGCAAAATGTTCATCCCAGGTTTTTCTGTTTGAAATGAAAACCGTATTTTCAACTTAGCAAGGCTGGACTCTACTTTTCCATTGATAAGAACCGAACTAGGGGGCAGAGGCTTTATTTCCACCTGCTGTTCCTTCAGCTTTAATAACTCATCCAACAACTCTTGATATTTTTCTGGGGGCAACACCACCATTTTAGGCAATAACCTAAGGCTATCTGCTGCTTGCTCACAAAGCACCATAATCGCACCCGCAGGCGCCTGCCAAAAAGAAGCGGTCTTTTTATCTGACCCTGTATTACTTGTTGCTTTTGCTTTTTCGATACTTTTTGCTGGAATGGGTGTAGACGGATCTTGAGCCCCTGCATTAGCTACTGCAATTACTAGCACCAAAGTTGTAATGATTCTGTTCAAAGAATACCCCGGCATTCGAAAGACCATACCTTTAATAATTCTAACTCATTTTTTCACATTGTGCTGTTAAGAAATGGAATAACCCAACCAAGCGGGGTGGTAAGCCTGTTGGCCTTTTCATAATCAGCAAAAACCAACCCCCTAAAACCATAAATTATAACGGTAATAATAATATTGTGGGTTATAAGGTCTGCCCCCTTCATGCTAAACTGCAACTATTATTTTTAAACAACAAGGAGCATAATCGCCATGGGATCTGTAATTGATTTTGGCGCCAAGGGCGATGGGATTTCAGATGATACCATTGCAATTCAACATGCAGTCGAAAAATCCGGCGGCGACATTTTGTTCCCCAAAGGATCTTATCTGATCACCAAACCCATTCGGATAATGCTAGGCAACACCGGGCCCCATGGATTTCGTTCCGAAGGAGGAACCGCACGAGTTTTAATGAGAGGGGCAGGGCCTGCATTTCAAATCATTGGTACCCATCAGAAATCCGCTCTTCCTGAACATATCTCCAACAATTTATGGATCAAAGAAAGAATGCCCCTATTTCAAGATCTTGAAATCACAGGGGATCATCCCGAAGCCGATGGCATTTCCTGCGAAGGTTCCATGCAACCAACCTTCAAAAGTCTCTTGATTAGAAAATGCAGAAACGCTCTTCATCTGCGCATCCGCGATCGAAATGTAATTGTTTCTGATTGCCATATTTTCGACAACTCAGGCATTGGCATTTTCATGGATAAAATTAACCTTCATCAAATCAATATCACAGGCAATCACATCAGCTATTGCAAACGCGGAGGTGTTGTTGTTCGAGAAAGTGAAATCCGCAATATTCAAATTGTTGGTAACGATATCGAATATAATTTCGACCCACTCGAATCCGATTCCAACGATATTCTTTTCGATTGCAGAAAAGGCACCGTGCGCGAAGGAACTATTGCAGGCAACACCATTCAAGCAAAGGGCAGCCCAGGTGGTGCAAATATCCGCTTCCTAGGTGTTGGAAAAGATAACCCTAACGCTGTGGGGCTATTGGCAATTTCAGGAAATCTGATCGGCAGCCAAGAAACCGCAATTCACATCAATGCAGGAAGAAGTGTCGTTATTTCAGGTAACAGCATTTACAGCGGGTATCATCATTCGCTTTTATTAGAGGATTCCGAACATCTCGTGATCGGTTCCAATAGCATTGATCATAACCCGGAATATAAAGGGAATTCAACAGATGCAATCGTTGTCTCTGGGTGCAGAAACCTGCAATTCACAGGTAACATAGTGCAGCATACAAGGCCTGCGGAAATCCCAGTCGAAGCCACCATGGCAATAACCGATTCCACCAATATTCAAATATCTTCCTGCCAGTTTCATCAGGTACGAAAACGAGGGATTCTTTTAAACAACAGCTCCATGGTTCGGGTGAGCGGTTGCCTTTTTACATCTGGAAAAGAACAGCCTGATTTCATCACCTCTGTAGATGTTGATGAAAAATCTAAGAAAGTGATGCTAAGCGATAACTTTTTCGCCAAGGGCAATAAAGGGAATTTTAACCTACCTTTGCATGCTGGGCAGGCTTCAAACAATGTATCGTCTGATTAATCTTGAAGTGAAGTAGCAACCACCTGGGATTTTGTTTTTTTTCCTGCTAGGTCAACCAATGCAAGTTTTACTTTTGCCTGCGCACCTTCCCAAGGAAAATTAGTTTCCTCAAGCACAACACACCCACCAAATATCGGGGAAAGGGTGTCGCGTTTTTTCATCAACGCCCAGCGGGATCCGCCATTCTTGTATGATTCCATTAATTTTTCTTCGGAATGGAACTCGGGCATGGGTGCTTTATTACCAAGATAAAACACAGCTTCTCGAGTTTTATACAAACACAACCCACCTGGGTTCTTAACGGTAAACGCCTGAACCTGTTTAAGGAATTCCTTCTGGGTTCGATAAGCCTCTGCTGCAGGGAAAAAAGCTTGAAACAGATAAACCATCAGAAACGATGCAAACCATCCGCTACATAAGAACCATGCATTCATTTCTTTTTTACAAGCCGCCCAATATCCGATTGCAAGCGTCGATATTGCCATCAATCCAAAAATCAAACCACAAGGCAACTGGGGCAAAGTATTCCAAGGGTAGGGCAGTATGTTTTCTGCAGGCACCAACAAAACCAACATGCTTGCAACAACCCCTAACAACAAATAAGAACTTCCCTTAAACAAAAATCCAGCCCACTTGTTTAACTTCGAATACTCTGTTGCAAACAGCGAAGCAATCAATATCGCAGCACCAGGCAACACAGGCAGTAGGTAATAGCTTCTTCGCGAGCTTGCCAAGGTGAAAAAAACAAACATCGAGATGAAGTACACCATTGCAAATAGATCAGACTGCTTATCCTTCAGTCCCCCCTTGGGTTTTGAAAACCCCTGAACCAAAGCTGCGGGCAAAAATAGAGACCAAGGCGCAAGCAAAGTAAAGATCACACCAAAATAAAGATAGACCGGCCCGATATGATTCACTGGGTTATAAAACCGCCTGATGTTTTCACGCCAGACCATGCTCAACCCTTCGCCATTCCCAAACCATGCCAGCGAAATTAAAAAGGGAGCAAGGTACACCAGAATTGCAATTGGTAACGCTATAAAAGTGCGCCATTGAAATAGCCACGCATTTGCCTTAAAACAATCGACCACAATCAATGAAGGTTTGGATGCGGATAAAATCATCACCCGATTTTGTGCCAGACTATATACCCCTGCAACAAGCAAAGGTAATGCGAACCCAAGCAGGCCCTTGGTTAATGAAGTTAAAGCCATCACGAGCCAGAAGCCCAACACCCACCAGCCTTGAGGTTTTTTTTCATACGAAAGAAATAAGTATAGCGCAACCAAGATGCCTGCGATGTTTTCAAGATCAGTCGAAGCATGGCGCGAGAAAAAAACAAAGCTGTAACTTGTGCCTAAGATGATGGCCGAATAGATCGCAGTTTTTTGATTATAAAGCCGCAGCGCAATCAGCATGGTAAACAAAACGCTGATCATGCCGGATATTGCACTAGGCAACCTGCATGCCAACTCGTCCATGGTACCCGTGCACCAAGAGGAAAAAATCACGAGCCAGTAAGAGGCAAGGGGTTTATCGTAATAGGTATTGCCATTGATGGTGGGGAGAAAATACTGTTTGCTTTCCAACATTTCGCGAGGGATCTGGGCCCAGCGCAATTCTTCGGACCATAAAGCCCTGCCACCCAGTTGAACAAAATACAGCAACCCAAAAAAGCATAATAGCAACAACATCAGGAACCATGATTTCATTTCATAGCTTTTGAATGATTCAAAATTTCCCGACTGATTCTTGCCCATTGCTTCCTGCAGGAGATCGCCTTAATTGTTGGGTATGCAAAGCTTAATCAGAACCATGGTTTTAAGGTAGATCAACATGCATAGGTTGTTGAAAAAAGCCTCTTTTGCAACAATTCTTTAACTGCGTAAATCCCATATAAATAAAACAATGATTATTGTTTACCGGCGATCAGGGGACAAAAAATGAAAAGAAGCTTGAGAATTGCGTTTTTCATAATGATGGCGTTTGGAGGTTTTTACCTTTCCCGGGGATGGGCGACTAAAGGGCCAGCCACAATTATTTTTGAATCTTGCACCTTCATTACAGGCTTTTTTGGGCTCTGTGCTTTAGGAGTTCTTGCGTTACTTTCTAAAAAAAAGTAACCACCAATAAACTTATCTATCCATTGCAGTAGACAAAATTAATCGACGATGAAAAACAAAGTCACAAAATGGACGGCAAAGGCAGAAGAATAGCCACGGATTAACAAGGGAAAAAACACATCTTGATTTGGGTTGATAAATGTCCTTAAAGCCTATGGGTCTCTTATTTTTGAATGATGAGAGTTAGAAAGGCAGACCCACCCAGCGCAGTGGGTGGGCTTAGGGTCATTGATAAGAGGGTTGGGAGTTAGGGGAAGAAAAAGTAAAAAAAGAAAGTAAAAGCCCATGGACTGCGTTCCATGGGTCTCTTATTTTTGAATGATGAGAGTTAGAAAGGCAGACCCACCCAGCGCAGTGGGTGGGGAAAAGTTGTCTTCAAAGCCCATGGACTGCGTTCCATGGGTCTCTTATTTTGTTATCTTGTAACCCTGCAATTAGCTCACGAATACGCCGCCGGTGTTGGCTGGATCGCCGCTATAGAATTCAAACAGCAGATCCAAGGCTGGGAAGCTGAAGGCTTTAACATGAGGGCCGCCGCCTAGGCCTGCGCCGGTGATAATATCTGCAGTGCCATCGCCGTTGCCATCGTTTACGCCAACGCGAACGCCACCGGTAAAGTCTTCTGCGTAGGCATAAAACTCGGCAAGTAATGTGCCAGTAAAGGGATCCCAGACTGCAACGACGGGTGCACCGCCAGCGCCTGCGCCAGTGACTACTTCGAAGGTACTATCGTTGCCTATATCGCCTACTGCGACGAAGACGCCGCCGGTGAAGGTTACTGGGTAGGCATACCATTGGCTAATGATTGCGTTGGTAGCACCGTCATAGACTTTAACATGGGGAGCGCCACCGGGGCCTGCACCGGTAACTAGATCGAGGATGCCATCGTTGTTGAAGTCGATGGATGCAACGCTAACACCTCCGGTAAAATCTTCTGCGTATGCGAAGAAGGATCGAAGAACATTGAGGTTTGCGCCATTGAAGATACGAACTTCTGGTCCGCCGCCTGGGCCTGCAGATGCGATGATATCTAAAATTCCATCACCATTTGTATCTTGAACTGCGACGAATACACCACCGGTAAAGGCTGGATCAAAGGCAAAGAAAGCTTCCATGACTTCGCCAGTTTGGGAATTAAGGATAGCGATAGCTGGGCCGCCGCCGACGCCAGCACCTGCGACGAGTTCTGCAACGCCATCGTTGTTGAAGTCGCCGGAAGCAACTTTTACAGGGCCTTCATATCCGGGGAAAGGAACCGCAGTGCCTGTGGGTTGGCCGGTAACAGCGTCGTAAAGGTTGACGGTGCTAGCTCCGCTAGAAGAAGGAGGCGTCGGCGTTCCTGTGATCAAAGGCGCCGTTGGTGCAGGTGTTGGTGTAGGCGTTGGGGTCGGTGTAGGTGTAGGCGTAGGTGCAGCGGCTTCATAGGCGCCAATGCTGGGTGCGGTCGAAGAGCGGGTAACGCCGCGCTGATCTAAACCATTTACGGGTGCTGCATTACTGATGGTTGCATTACCAGCACCAATGGCAACACTGCCAGTCAGCAGAGCTAGAGTTTGGGTGGGGCCGCCAT
>Ga0255087_1000339_pt1 | contig 19875 bp, 13 predicted proteins | sample Colum_Miss_RepA__FD_188561 | JGI IMG/M metagenome (GOLD analysis project Ga0255087, IMG submission 188561) | Freshwater microbial communities from Columbia River, Oregon, United States - Colum_Miss_RepA_8d | ecosystem: Environmental > Aquatic > Freshwater > River | place: USA: Oregon | collected...
ATGAAGAAATCGCTCAAATTCGGCGTTCTGGCGGCTGCAGCCCTCCTTGCTGCTTGCGCCACCGGTGGCGCAAGCAGCAAGGAGGGCTGCAGCCGCCAGAACGCCGAATTTGAGCGATTTCTTCATGTTTCTCCTCTCGGTGAGATGACTCACATCTGAAAAATCAACGCCTTGCAAACCGTTCGCGAGACCTCGGCAGTATACCGAGACACAAACAACTCACAAGGCAACCCTGAACATGCCTGGTGCCAGAAGTCCTGACGGATGTCATCGGAAACTCAAAAGCGGAATATTCCCGACGAACTGCGTTCCGGCACCACCTGACCGGCGCGATTGTGCCACACCCGTCTGCGGCCACGAACCCCAGCCAAGGCCTCCCGGGCCGCAGGACCCATGATTTGTCGCATGACTACAACAGGCTCACCCTCAATCCACACATGGCTGACCTGCTCACGGCCGCCTGCATAGATCAGATGAGAGACCGGGTCGTTGATCGGGGCGCCGAACTCCTCGTGCAGGTCGAATGCCGCCAGGTCGGCCCGCTTCCCGGGCCGAATGCTGCCGATTCTGCTCTCCTGCCCCAAGGCGCATGCGCCGCCAAGCGTTGCAGCCTCCAAGGCACGGTGCGCGTCCATGACGCGGGGGTCGCCCGAGCGGCCGCTCGCCAGCAGACTGGCCATACGGGTTTCGAGCACCATGTCCAGCCGATTGTTGCTGGCCGAGCCATCCGTACCGAGGGCGACATTGACGCCCTGGCGTAACAGTTCAGCCACCGGGGCAATTCCGCTGCCGAGTTTGAGATTGGAATTGGGGCAGTGCACGATGCTCGCGCCCTGCCGGGCCAGCAAGGCGCGGTCGTTTTCATCGAGATGCACCGCGTGTACTGCCATCAGTTCAGGCGTCACCAGACCCAGCTGGTTCAGGCGTGCAAGCGGTCGCAGCCCGTAGCGGCTCTGGTGATCAGCCACTTCGCGTGCGGTTTCGTGGACGTGAATATGCACCGGTAATTGCAACTCGGCTGACAGCCGAGCCACCCGCTGCAGCGGGCCGTCAGACACGGTGTAGGGCGCATGCGGAGCCAGTGCGAAGCCAACCTGGGATTCGTTGCGCCAGGCATCGCGCAAGGCCAGACCTTGATCGAAATAGGCGTCGATGCTGCTGGCCCAGGCGGTCGGAAAGTCAATCACGATCAAGCCGATGACCGCCCGCATGCCCATGACCTGAGCCGCACGCGCCGCCGCGTCGGGAAAGAAGTACATGTCGTTGAAGGTGGTGGTTCCTCCGAGCAGCATCTCGGCGCAGGCCATCACCGTCCCGTCAAAGACAAATTCCTCGCTCACCAACGCGGCCTCGAGCGGGCCGATGCGCTCGGCGAGCCAGCGCTCAAGCGGCAACCCATCGGCCGAGCCCCGCAGCAGCGCCATCGCGGCATGGGTGTGGGTGTTGATCAGCCCGGGGGTCAGCAGGTGATGCTCGAGACGCACCTCTTCTGCCTCGGGGTGGGATCGGCGCGCTTCCGCCGTCGGCAGGATCGATTCGACGCATTCCCCCCGAATCACGACGGTGTGTTCGCTCAAGACGGTCTGAGCCGGTTCGACCGGAGCGATCCAGCGTGGGCTGATCAGCCATGGCTTGGGCGACTGCGGGTCCGGCACGCCCGGGTGGAAAGGGGCTGCGCTTTCAGCGTATCGAGCATCAGACATGGTTCTGGCGTTGAAGAGGGGATTCCGACCATTCAGGTCAATACCGGGCAAGGATAGCCGCTTGGTTTAAAATTCAAGGGTTTATCTGCTACGTGGCCTTCATGGACTCCTTCGCCAAAGAAACCCTGCCAATCAGCCTCGAAGAGGAAATGCGTCGTTCCTACCTCGATTACGCCATGAGCGTGATCGTGGGCCGGGCGCTGCCCGATGTGCGTGATGGCCTCAAGCCGGTTCACCGGCGGGTGCTCTTTGCGATGCACGAGCTCAACAACGACTGGAACCGCCCCTACAAGAAGTCGGCCCGGATCGTGGGCGACGTGATCGGCAAATATCACCCGCACGGAGATCAGTCGGTCTACGACACCATCGTGCGCATGGCGCAGGATTTTTCCCTGCGCTACCTGCTCGTTGATGGTCAGGGCAACTTTGGATCGGTCGATGGCGACAATGCCGCCGCCATGCGCTACACCGAGATCCGGCTGTCCAAGATCGCGCATGAGCTGCTCGCCGATATCGACAAGGATACGGTCGACTTCGGGCCCAACTACGATGGCTCCGAGCGCGAGCCGCTGCTGCTGCCCGCGCGCATTCCCAACCTGCTCATCAACGGCAGCTCCGGAATCGCGGTGGGCATGGCCACCAACATTCCGCCGCATCATCTGGGCGAGGTGGTCGAGGGTTGCCTGCTGCTGCTGCGTCGGCCTGAGGCCAGCATCGATGAGTTGATCGAGCTCATTCCCGCGCCCGACTTCCCTACCGCCGGCATCATCTATGGGGTCAATGGGGTGCGCGAGGGCTATCGCACCGGCCGGGGCCGGGTGGTCATCCGCGCCCGCACCCACTTTGAGGACATCGATCGCGGCACGCGCACGGCCATCGTGGTCGATGAGCTGCCCTTTCAGGTCAACAAGCGCACGCTGCAGGAAAAGATCGCCGAGCTGGTGCAGGAGAAAAAGCTCGAAGGCATCTCCGACATCCGCGATGAGTCCGACAAGTCGGGCATGCGGCTTGTGATCGAGCTCAAGCGGGGCGAAGTGCCCGAGGTCGTGCTGAACAACCTCTACAAGCAGACCCAGCTCCAGGACACGTTCGGCATGAACATGGTGGCGCTGGTCGATGGCCAGCCCCGCCTGCTCAACCTCAAGCAGATGCTTGAGGCCTTCCTGTCGCATCGTCGCGAAGTGGTCACCCGCCGGACGGTATTCGATCTGCGCAAGGCCCGCGATCGCGGTCATGTCCTGGAGGGCCTGGCGGTGGCGGTGGCCAACGTCGATGAAATGATCGAACTGATCAAGGCCTCGCCCACACCGCCGGTGGCACGCGAGCGGCTGCTGGCGCGCACCTGGAATCCCGGTCTGGCCCGCGAAATGGTCGAGCGGGCCGGTTCCGATGCGGCGGCCTTCAAGCCGCTGGGCATCGAACCCGGCGCAGGCCTGTCCGATCAGGGCTATCGGCTCTCGGAAGTGCAGGCCCAGGAGATTCTGCAGATGCGTCTGCAGCGCCTGACCGGCCTGGAGCAGGACAAGATCCTGCAGGAGTATCGCGAGGTCATCGACACCATCGCCGACCTGCTCGACATCCTGGCCAAGCCCGAGCGCATCAGCACCATCATCTCGGACGAACTCAAGGCCATCCGTGCCGAGTACAGCGACCCCAACAAGGATCCGCGTCGCTCGCAGATCGAACTCAATGCCACCGAGCTTGAGACCGAGGACCTGATCGCGCCCACCGACATGGTGGTCACGCTGTCTCACACGGGATACATCAAGAGCCAGCCGGTCTCTGAATACCGAGCCCAGCGCAGGGGAGGGCGCGGCAAGCAGGCCACCGCCATGAAGGAAGACGACTGGATCGACCAGCTCTTCATCGCGAACACCCACGATTACATCCTGTGCTTCTCGGATCGTGGCCGGGTTTACTGGCTCAAGGTGTGGGAGGTGCCGCAAGGCTCGCGTGCAGCGCGGGGCAAGCCCATCGTCAACATGTTCCCGCTCGTGGATGGCGAAAAGATCACCGTGGTATTGCCGGTCAAGACCTTTGACGATCAGCATTTCGTGTTCATGGCCACCCGATTGGGCACGGTCAAGAAGACGCCGCTGACGGAGTTCTCGCGTCCGCTGCGCAAGGGCATCATCGCGGTGGACCTCGACGAGAGCGACTACCTGATCGGCGCTGCAGTCACCGATGGCGCCCACGATGTCATGCTCTTCTCGGATTCGGGCAAGGCGGTCCGCTTCGACGAGAACGACGTGCGGCCCATGGGCCGTGCCGCCCGCGGTGTACGCGGCATGCAGCTCGAAGACGGCCAGAACGTGATTGCCATGCTGGTGGCCGAGACCGAGACGCAGTCGGTGCTGACCGCCACCGAACATGGCTTCGGCAAGCGCACGCCCATTACCGAATACACCCGCCACGGCCGGGGCACCAAGGGCATGATTGCCATCCAGACCAGCGAGCGCAACGGCCGTGTGGTGGGGGCCGTGCTGGTCGAATCCACCGACGAGATCATGTTGATCACCACCGGCGGAGTGCTGGTGCGCACGCGGGTATCCGAGATTCGCGAGATGGGACGGGCCACGCAGGGCGTGACCCTCATCGCGGTCGAAAAAGGCACCACGCTGTCGGGCCTGCAGCGCGTGGTCGAGTCCGATGTCACGGATGTTGCTGATGCCGCTGATCCCGCCGAGGGCGAATCCACCGGAGAGCCGTCATGACGCGCGCGGTCTTCAACTTTTCGCCCGGCCCGGCCCTGATTCCGGAGCCGGTATTGCGCCAGGCCGCCGACGAACTCCTGGATTGGCATGGCACCGGCACCTCCATCATGGAGATGAGCCACCGCGGCAAGGAGTTCATGGGTGTGCATGCGCAGGCGATTGCCGATCTGCGCACCCTGCTCAACATTCCTGCCAATTACCGCGTGCTTTTCATGCAGGGTGGCGCACTGGCCGAAAACGCCATCGTGCCGCTCAACCTCATGGGCCGCAGCGGTCAGGCGGATTACCTGGTCACGGGGCAGTGGTCGGCCCGGTCGATGAAGGAAGCCCGCCGCTACGGCCAGGTCAATGTCGTGGCCGATTCAGCCGATGCCCAGGGCGCCTATCGCACCATCCCGGCCCAAAGCCAGTGGCAGTGTTCGCCCCAGGCGGCCTACCTGCATGTCTGCACCAACGAGACCATTGATGGCGTGGAGTTTCATCACGACATCGCGGTGGGTGAGGGGCCGGGAGCTGTGCCCACGGCCGTGCCCATCGTGTCGGATGTCTCGTCGCACATTCTGTCGCGCCCGATGGATGTGAGCCGCTTTGGCATGCTCTATGGTGGCGCCCAGAAGAATGTCGGCCCGGCGGGCCTCACCTTCGTGATCATTCGCGAGGATCTGCTGGGCCACGCGCATCCCCTGTGCCCAAGTGCCTTCAATTACCAGGTGGTGGCCGAAAACGATTCCATGTTCAATACGCCGCCCACCTTTGGCATCTATCTGGCCGGGCTGGTGTTCAAGTGGATCCTGGATCAAGGCGGCTTGCCCGCAATGGCCCGCATCAATGCCGAAAAGGCCTCGCTGCTGTATGGCGCAATCGACAACAGCGGTCTTTACGAAAACCGGGTGGAGCGGGCTCATCGCTCGTTCATGAACGTGCCCTTCTTCCTGCGCGACGAAAAGCTCAACGACTCCTTCCTGGCCCAGGCCAAGGAGGCTGGTCTGGTGGCGCTCAAGGGCCATCGGGTGGTGGGCGGCATGCGGGCGTCGATCTACAACGCGATGCCGCTCGAGGGCGTTCAGGCCTTGGTGCAGTTCATGCGCGAGTTCGAGCGCAGCCGAGGCTGAACATGAGCGATCGCCTGTCCGAGATCCGTCAGCGCATCGATGCGGTGGATGCCCAGTTGCTGCACCTGCTGGCCGAGCGGGGCCGTCTCGTGCTGGAGGTCGGTGCGCTCAAGCACGCCACCAATGCGCCGATCTGGCGCCCCGAGCGCGAGGCGCAGATCCTGCAGCGCCTGGCCGACACCAATCCCGGTCCATTGCCCGACGCCGCCCTGCAATCCATCTGGCGCGAGGTGATCTCGGCCTGCCGAGCGCTCGAGCGGCGCCTGCGGATCGGCTATCTGGGGCCGGTGGGTACCTTCTCCGAGCAGGCGGTCATCGCACAGTTCGGGCAAGGGGTTGAGGCTGTGCCCTGCGTGTCCTTCGACGAGGTCTTTCGCGCCACCGAGGCTGGCACGGTTGATTTCGGGGTTGTACCCGTCGAGAACTCCACCGAAGGCGCGGTCAATCGCAGCCTCGATCTCTTCCTGCAAAGCCCCTTGCGCATCTGCGGCGAAATCACCGTGCCTGTGCGCCACCACCTGCTCAGTCGCAGCGGCACCATGCAGGGCGTCACCCGCATCTGTGCGCATGCGCAGGCGCTCGCACAATGCGTGGGTTGGCTGGATCGCAACCATCCCGGGATCGAGCGTGTGCCGGTGGCGAGCAATGCCGAAGGTGCCCGGCTGGCGGCGTTGGAGCCGCACACCGCAGGCATCGCCGGCGATGGCGCGCTGGGTCGCTACGAGGTTCAGGTCGTGGCCGAGGCCATTCAGGATGATCCGCTCAACCGGACCCGGTTCGTGGTGATCGGCAACCATGCCTGCGCAGTCTCGGGCGCCGACCAGACCTCGCTCATTCTCTCCGTGCCCGACCGCGCGGGTGCTGTACATGCGCTCATCGAGCCCCTGGCCCGCCATGGCGTGTCCATGAAGCGGTTTGAGTCCCGGCCTGCGCGTCAGGGCACCTGGGAGTACTACTTCTACATCGACCTTCTGGGCCACCAGGACGAACCGAATGTCTCGGCGGCCCTGGCCGAGATCCGGTCTCATGCGGCCTTCTACAAGTCGCTCGGTTCGTATCCGCGCGAAGCGGATGCGGTCGCAAAGCGCTGAGCGTCTGAAGATGGCTGGCTCGCGCTGATGTTGCCGATGATTCCTGCCCCTTTGCATCGCACGATGTTCCGGGTTGTTCCGAGTTTTTTCTGATCGCTATTTGCTGACACGCCATGAATGCACCTCTTGCCGACCGAACCGTTGCCCAGGCCCCCGACTGGATCCGGGCCATTGCGCCCTATCAGGGCGGTCGACCGATCTCCGAGGTCGCCCGTGAATTCGGTCTGGATGAAGCGCGGATCGTGAAGCTGGCCTCCAATGAAAACCCGCTCGGCATGCCGGAGTCTGCCCGCCAGGCCATGATGGCGGCCGCTGCCGAGCTCGGTCGCTACCCCGATGCCAATGGGTTCGATCTCAAGGGCGCGCTCTCGCGCCGCTTTGGTGTGCCCCCCGACTGGATCACCCTGGGCAATGGCTCCAATGACATTCTGGAGTTGGTCTCGCAGGCGTTTCTCAAGCCGGGCAGCTCGGCGATCTATGCGCAGCACTCCTTTGCCGTCTACGAACTGGCCACACAGGCGCGGGGCGCGCGCGCGATCGTCGTGCCGGCGCGTGATTTCGGTCACGACCTGGCCGCGATGCGCGCGGCGATTGCACCCGACACCCGGGTGATGTTCATCGCCAACCCGAACAATCCCACCGGCACCTTCATTCCCGGGGCGCAGATCGAGGCTTTTCTGGCCACCGTGCCGCCCGAAGTGGTGGTCGTGCTCGATGAGGCCTACAACGAATACCTCGAACCCCAGGACCGCTACGACGCCCTCGCGTGGGTCAAGCGCTTCCCGAATCTCGTGGTCTCGCGCAGCTTCTCCAAGGCCTATGGTCTGGCGGGTCTGCGGGTGGGCTACGGCGTGGCCCAGCCGGCGATCACCGATCTGCTCAACCGCGTTCGCCAGCCCTTCAATGTCAACAGCATCGCGCAGGCGGCTGCCGTTGCGGCTCTCGCCGATACCGAGTTTCTCGAGCGCAGCCGGGCGGTCAACACCGCAGGTCGTCGGCAGCTCTCGCAGGCCTTTGATGCCATGGGGCTGCGCTATCTGCCCTCGTACGGCAACTTCGTGCTGGTGGAAGTGGGCGATGCAGCGGCCGTCAATCTGGCCTTGCTCAAGGCGGGCGTGATCGTGCGTCCCGTGGGCAATTATGGTCTGCCGACCTGGCTGCGGATCAGCGTGGGGCTGGCCGAGGAGAACGCGCGGTTTCTGAGCGCGCTCGCCGCCACCCTGGGCAAGAGCGTGCCCGCTTGAGCCCACGGTCCTGAGTCCACGGTCCTGAGTCTACTGTCCTGAGTCTACTGTCTTGAGTCCACGGTCTTGAGTCCGCCACTGCCGCCGCCCTCGCGCCCGACGCTCGCCGTTCTGGGCACCGGGGCGCTTGGAGGCTCGGTCGCTGCCGCCCTGCGCGCTCGCGGGGAAGTGGGCGAGGTTCGGGGGTTCGACCCGGTCAATGCCCCGGCTGCATTGACACTGGGGTGGATTGATCATGTTGCAGCCAGCGTCGAGGATGCGGTCTCGGGCGCCGATATCGTCGTGCTCGCCGCACCGGTTGCAGTCAATGCCCACTGGTTGCGAGACGGCGTGCTGGCCCGCTCGCTCGCGGCCGATGCCTGGCTCGCTGATGTCTCGAGTACCAAGGCGAGTGTGGTTGAGGCGGCCCAGGCCGGGCTTGGCCCCAGACTCGGACGCTTTGTGGCCAGCCATCCGATTGCCGGATTCGATCGATCGGGCCCGCAGGCCTCGCGGGCCGATCTCTTCGAGGGCCGGCATCTCATCACCTGCCCCACTGCAGCTTGCGATCCCGATGCCTTGCAGGGCATCGAGGCCCTGTGGCGCAGCGTGGGTGCGAGGGTCTCGCGCATGGACGCGGCCGAACACGATGCGCTCTTTGCCGACATCTCGCATTGGCCCCATGCCGTGGCGTTTGCGCTGTCGGCAGCCATCGGCGAAGGGCCGCGGGCCGATGCGGCGATCCGGTTTCATGGTGCAGGCTTGCGCGACACCTCACGAGTGGGCGGTTCACCCGCGGATCTGTGGGCGGGCATTCTGCTGGATAACCGAAGCGCAGTCCTGACCTCGGCACGTGCGTTTCGAGCCCAACTCGATGCGCTCGAAGCCGCACTGAACCAGGGCGATCGCGATGCACTCGAGCAGGTGCTGGCCCGTGGCGAGCGCTGGCGCAGCCGGTTCTGACAATGAGCCGGCGTGACGGGCTGGAGTCCGATTCTGACCTGCTCAACCGGCTGGGCTACACCCAGGAATTGCGCCGTCGCATGGGCGCATTCACGAATTTTTCGGTGTCCTTTTCCATCATCTGCATCCTTGCAGGGGGGATCACCGCCTTCCCTCTGGCGCTGGCGGCCGGGGGCGGGCTCTCGGTCTTTGCAGGCTGGTGGCTCGGATCGCTGATTGCGATCACGGTCGCGCTGTCCATGGCGCAGATCGCTTCGGCCTTCCCGACTGCTGGCGGCCTGTATCACTGGGCGAGCCGATTGGGCGGCCGAACGCTGGGTTGGGTCACGGCCTGGTTCAACCTGATCGGACTGGTCCTCGCGTTGGCCTCCATCAATGTGGGTCTCTACGATTTCTTTGTCCGCCCGCAGCTCCTGGATGCGGGATGGGTTGAAGACACGCCGCACGGCCTGGAGCAGGGCGCTTTTGTTGCGCTGATGCTCGGTGTGCAGGCGGCATTGAATCATTGGGCGCCCCGACTCACGGATCGCTTGGTCGACCTCTCCGGGATGCTGATTCTGGGTCTCGGGGCGATCTTGATTCTCGCGTTGCTTTCGACCGTGTCGCTTGAGTCGATGGAATGGTCCAGGCTGCTTCGCTTCGAGCGCAACTTGCCTCTGGGCGGGCCGGTTTCGGGCACGGGCGGAGCGGTGTCTGATATGGACGGGGCCGGGTCCCATCGGCTGGCCTTGCCCGCGCTCTGGGCGGTCCTCACCGGTCTGATTCTGCCGCTCTACACCCTGACCGGGTTCGATGCCTCAGCCCATGCAGCCGAGGAGACGAAAGATGCTGCTCGCGTCGTGCCGAAGGGAATCGTACGTGCGGTGCTCTGGTCGGCCCTGCTGGGTGGCATCATGGTGTGCACCTTCGTGCTGACGCTCGAGAATATTCCGGATGCCATTGGTACCGGTCCGGGCTATCTCGCAACGTTGCTCGAGCGGCTTCCCGGGCCGCTCCACTGGACTCTGGCCGCCGGACTGATGCTGGTCAACGCCCTGTGCGGGCTGGCCTGCATGATGTCGACCTCCCGCATGGTCTATGCCTTTGCACGTGACGGCGGGCTGCCTGCTTCGAGCTTGCTGGCGCGGGTTGATCCACGCCGCGCCACACCGGGTCCCGCGATCTGGAGTGTTGCAGTTGCCGCGACGCTGCTGACGCTCTGGGCCGATGCGTTTGCAGTGCTCTCGACCGGTTGCGCCGTGTTTCTGTACCTGAGCTATGTGTCCCCCATTGTGGCGGGATTGCGGGCCGAGGGGCGCAGTTGGCAGAGCAAGGGTCCCTTCGATCTGGGTCGTCTCTCGCGCCCGTGCGCATGGTTGGCCATTCTGGGGACTGCGGTGCTGACCCTGGTTGGCATTCAACCCCCCAATCAGCAGGTGCTTCTGCTGATTGCCGGACTGCTCGCAGCCCTCGCCCTGCTGTGGTGGCCTCTGGGCGAGCGGCGCAGGTTCAAGGGCACGCCCACCTCGGCAGCGAGGGACTGAGCGGCTCACCGCTCAGCCCTGACCGTTCAGGGCTTGCGACGTAGCCTGCGGATCAGGCTCGAGGTATCCCAGCGACCGCCCCCCATCTTCTGGACGTCGGCATAGAACTGATCGACCAGCGCCGTGACCGGCAGGCTCGCGCCATTGCGACGGCCCTCGGTCAGCACCAGGCCCAGGTCCTTGCGCATCCAGTCGACCGCGAAACCGAAGTCAAACTGGTCATCGACCATGGTCTTGCCGCGGTTGTCCATCTGCCACGACTGCGCTGCGCCCTTGCCGATCACATCGAGTACCAGTTTCATGTCGATCCCCGAGGACTGCCCGAAGTGAATCGCTTCAGACAGGCCCTGGACCAGTCCGGCAATGCAGATCTGGTTGACCATCTTGGCCAGTTGTCCGGCCCCGGCGGGCCCGATGCGGGTGAAGGCTCGTGAAAAGGCCATGGCTGCGGGTCTTGCGCGCTCGATGCTCGCCTCATCCCCTCCGCACATGACGGTGAGCTGGCCATTGACCGCACCGGCTTGCCCACCGGAGACCGGCGCATCGATGAAGTCGAGCCCCTGTGTGCGGGCCTGGGCATGCAGTTCACGGGCGACTTCGGCCGATGCGGTGGTGTGGTCGACAAACAGCGCGCCCACCTTCATGCCTGCAAAGGCGCCCTCCGCGCCAAGCACAACGCTGCGAAGATCGTCGTCGTTGCCCACGCAGGCGAAGACCAGATCCGCGCCGGCTGCAGCCTCACGAGGTGTTGCAGCCCAGGCGCCTCCGTACTCAGCCACCCAGGCCTGGGCCTTCGCTGCCGTGCGGTTGTAGACCGTGACCTGATGTCCGGCGCGGGCCAGGTGACCTGCCATGGGCGCTCCCATCACGCCCATGCCGAGAAAGGCAACCTGCAGCGAGGGAGTGGGTTCGTAGGTGCGTGTCATTGGAACACCTCTCAGAACACTGCGGCGTGGCCGTCACGACGGCTGTCGCTGGCGGCAACATAACCATCGACGATGTCATCGGACAGACGCCAGATGAACTGGCCCGAACCGAAGTCCATGTAGGGATCGGCCACCGGCGCCAGGTTGTGGCCCATCGCCCTCAGGGAGTCGACCACGTTGCTCTGCATGGCGGATTCGACATCGAGGTCGAGCCCGCGGTTGACCTTCCAGCGCGGTGCATCGCAGGCGGCCTGCGGGTTCTGACCCCACTGCAGCATGCGCACGAGCGTTTGCATGTGCCCTTGCGGCTGCATGTTGCCGCCCATCACGCCAAAGCTCATCTGGGGCTGCCCGTCGCGGGTCAGGAAGGCCGGAATGATGGTCTGGAAGGGACGCTTGCGCGGCGCCACGACGTTCGGGTGCTTGGGGTCGAGCGAGAAGCAGTGACCACGATTCTGCAGTGAAACGCCGGTGCCGGGCACCACAACCCCCGAGCCAAAGCCCATGTAGTTGGACTGGATGAAGCTCACCATCATGCCGCTGGCATCGGCTGCCGTGAGGTAGATGGTGCCGCCCGCGGGCGGTGTGCCGTGCTTGAAGTCGGTGGCGCGATCGTGCCGGATGAGCCTGGCTCGCTCGGCCAGATAGGCCGGGTCGAGCAGTTGCTCGGGGGTGACCCGCATGTGCCGGATGTCGGCCACATGGGTGTAGACGTCCGCGAATGCGCACTTCATGGCTTCGATCTGCAGGTGTCGAGCCTGAGCCGAATCCGGATGCAGGCTCGACAGATCGAAGTTTTTCAGGATGCCCAGGGCCATGAGGGCCGCAATGCCTTGCCCGTTGGGCGGAATCTCGTGCAGGCGATGGCCCATGTAGTCCATGCCGATGGTCTCGACCCAGTCGGGGCGGTAGTCAGCCAGATCGGCAGCAGCCATGGCGGCGCCATGCTCCCTGGCATGCGCCACCAGTCGTGCCGCGGTTTCGCCTTCGTAGAGATCACGGCCCTGGGTGGCCGCAATCCGCTTGAGCGTGGCTGCAGCCGAGGGATGCACAAAGCGCTCACCGACAGCGGGCGCCCGACCCCGGGGCAGGAAGTGTTCTGCAAACCCGGGCTGATCCTTGAGGACCTCGACATGGGCTTGCCATTTGCGGTGCACGATGGTCGACACCACGTAACCCTGCTCGGCGTATTCAATGGCCGGCTGCAGGCAGTGCTCGAAACTCAGCTTGCCGAATTTTTCGTGCAGGGCCGCCCAGCCAGCAACCGCACCCGGCACCGTAACGGTATCCCAGCCGCGCATCGGGAACACACCCGCGTGTTTGCGCGCGAAGTAATCGGTATCCCAGGCGGCGGGCGATACGCCCGAGGCGTTCAGGCCGTGCAGCTTCTGGCCATCCCAGACGATGGCAAAGGCATCGGACCCCAGCCCATTGGAGACCGGCTCCGTGAGCGCGATCGTGGAGGCGGCGGCCACGATCGCATCGATGGCATTGCCGCCCGCGGCCAGCATGCGCAACCCGGCCTGGGCCGCCAGGGGTTGAGAGGTGGCCACCACATTGCGCCCGAACACGGGCGTGCGAACGGTGGGGTAGGGATTGTTCCAGTCGAAGGAGGTCATAGTCGGTTCAGTTGGAGGAGCAATGCAATTGTGCCGCGAGATCACGCAGATCTCGCGACTCCAGATCAAATCGGTCGGTTGCCGAGGGAATGTCGCCGCGCCGATCCGGGCCCCATTCCAGGGGTCGATCGACATAGGCCGTACGCAGGCCGCAGGCGGCTGCTGCGCGCAGGTCGGTTGCATGCGCCGCGCAGAGCATGGCCTGATGCGGCTCAAGACCAAAGAGCTCGACCGCGCCGAGGTAGGCCCTGGGATCGGGTTTGTAGGCTTTGAATGTCTCAGCGCACAGCACAACATCCCAGTTCAGGCCGGCGTGCTTCGACAGATTCACCAGCAGTGAGGTGTTGCCATTGGACAAGGTGCTCAAGGTGTAGCGGGCTCGCAGCTGTTGCAGGCCTGCTGCGGCGTCAGGCCAGGCCTCCAGTCGGTGCCACGCGCGGTTCAGATCCTCGAACGCAGCTGCGTCCAGGCGCTTGGCCGCCCCAAACCGTTCAAGCACGGCCTGCAGGTTTTCCCGGTGCAGGCCGTCCAGATTGATCCACTCGCGCTGGCCTTCCCGCACGGCCTGCATCGAGGGCAGGTAGCGCCGGCGCCAGGCATCGGCGAAGGCGGCGCCATCGAGCCCCAGGCCGAGTGCCTCGACCTCGCGGGCCACTGAGCCGCGCCAGTCGACCACGGTGCCGAACACATCGAAGAGCAGCAGCTTCACATCGCTCAGGTCTTGCATGGCGGGCTCTCTCTCAGGCAGTCAGCGAATCAGGGTCCGGTGGCAACCGGGGCGGTCTTCAGCAGCGATCCCCAAGGCTGCTGTCGGAAAAAACAACGGGCCGGTCGCACAGGGCGCCGGCCCGCCTTGGCGAGACCCAGACAGGCGCCTGGGTCGCTCAGGACCAACAATCAGTCGTCGCCCGCGAAGGCCTCAGCACGCTTCTTGGAGATCGCCGGCAGGAAGACGATGATCAGCAGCACGAAGGCCATGGCCAGCAGGGTGGCCGACAGCGGCCGCGTGAAGAACACCGTGGGGTCGCCCCGCGAGATGGTCATGGCGCGCCTGAGGTACTCCTCCATCAGCTTGCCCAGCACGAAGCCCAGCAGCATGGGCGCCGGCTCGCAATCGAGCTTCTTGAAGATGTAGCCCAGGATGGCGAACGGAATCGTCATGAACACGTCGAAGACGTTGTTGTTGATCGAGTAGCAGCCGATGCAGCAGAACAGCAGGATGGCCGGGTACATGATCCGGTAGGGCACCGACAGCAGTTTGACCCACAGCCCGATCAGGGGCAGGTTCAGGACCACCAGCATCAGGTTGCCGATCCACATCGAGACGATCAGACCCCAGAACAGCTTGGGATTGCTGGTCATCACCTGTGGGCCTGGCTGGATGTTGTGGATCATCATGGCCGCAACCATCAGGGCCATGACGGGGTTGGTCGGGATGCCCAGGGTCAGCATCGGGATGAACGACATCTGCGCGCCGGCATTGTTGGCCGACTCAGGCCCGGCCACACCCTGGATCGCACCCTTGCCGAACTCTTCGGGGGTCTTGGAGACCTTCTTCTCGATGGCATAAGACGCAAACGAGGCCAGCACTGCGCCGCCGCCCGGCAGGATGCCCAGCAGGGAGCCGATGCCCGTGCCCCGCACGATGGCCGGCAGCGCCACCTTGAAGTCGGCCCAGCGCGGGAACAGACCGGTGACCTTGCTGGTGAAGACCTCGCGTTTCTCCTTTTGCTCGAGATTCAGGATGATCTCGGCAAAACCGAACATGCCCATGGCCACCGCCACGAACTCGATGCCGTCGGACAACTCGGGCACATCGAACGAAAAGCGCGCCACGCCGGAGTTGACGTCGGTACCGACCATGCCGAGCAGCAGGCCAAAGACCACCATGGCCAGCGCCTTGAGCACCGAGCCGTGCGCCAGCACCACCGCGCCGATCAGGCCGAGCACCATCAGCGAGAAGTATTCGGCCGGCCCGAACTTGAAGGCCACCTCGGCCAGGGGAGGCGCGAAGGCCGCCAGCATCAGCGTGCCCACGGTGCCGGCGATGAAGGAGCCAATGGCCGCAATGGCCAGGGCGGGGCCCGCACGACCCTTGCGGGCCATCTGGTAGCCGTCGATGGTGGTGACCACCGAAGACGACTCACCCGGCAGATTCACCAGAATCGCAGTGGTGGAGCCCCCGTACTGGGCGCCGTAGTAGATGCCCGCCAGCATGATGAGCGCCGTGGTCGGATCGGTCATCTTGTAGGTGGCCGGCAGCAGCATGGCGATGGTGGCCAGCGGGCCGATGCCCGGCAGCACGCCGATCAGCGTGCCCAGAACCACCCCGATGAAGCAGTACATCAGGTTGATCAGGGTGCCTGCGGTCGCAAGACCCAGGGCGAGGTTGTTCAGGAGATCCATGTGCAGGTCCTGTCTCTAATCGTTGTGGTCGGTGGGCAGCGAGGCTCAGCGGGTCAGGAAGACGGGCAGGAAGGGGAACTGCAGCTCGAGTCCCTTCACGAACACCAGATACGAGAAGATCAGCAAGGCCACCGCCGAGATGGCCGTGGTCTTGACGTTGAACTCATGACTGGCCATGGACGAGATGAAGATCAGCAGGATCAGCGACACGATGAAACCCAGCGACGGCAGGGTGGCCGCATAGACCGCCACCGCAAGCAGGATGATGCCGATGACCTTGAGATCGATGCGCTCGACCTTCACCTCGGGCGACCTGCGGCTGATCGCAGGGATCAGAAGCATGAGCCCGAGCACCGCCATGATGCCGCCGAGCACCGTCGGGAAATAACCGGGCCCCATCTTGGCAGCGGTACCAAACTGGTACTGCCGCGACAGGATCATGAACAGCACGCCAGTGACCACGAAGAGCACACCGGACCAGAAGTCGCGTTGATTGCGGATTTTCATGAAGACGTCTCCAGTTGGCTGCGGAGCGAGAGGTGCCCCGGCACCACGCATCGTCTGAAACTCGCGATGCGTTAGGCAGGGCGGAGTCTACCCGAGCGGATGAGGCTGGCAAGCCTTTGAACGGAGCACTCCCGGTTTTTGTGATTTTTTGATTGACTTTGGGGCCGCAGGCGGGGATTTCTTCAGCCCATCTTCAGACCCGCCTGCGGTTTTCTGAATTCAGCCCCGATGTCACGCGATCCTGCGCTCGATGTCAGATGGTGCCGGCCGATCGCGCTGCAGCAATCTGTTCGGCACTCCAACCCAGCACCGACTGCAGCACCTGCTCGGTGTGCTGTCCAAGCCGGGGGGGGGCACTGCGATAAGCCGGTGGCGTGCGCGAGGCCTTGATCGGATTGGCCACGAGTTTGACCGCGCCCGCATCCTCGCGGGGCAGCTGGATGCACATGCCGCGTGCCTGCACCTGCGGGTTTTCGTAGACCTGGCGCAGGTCATTGATGGGCCCGCAGGGCACCCCCTCGGCCTCCATCTCGTCGATCCATTGCTGCTGGCTCTTGCGGGCCACCATCACCTCAAGCAGGGGGATCAGGGTGTCGCGATTGCGGATGCGATCCTGCACCCGGGCAAATCGAGGATCGTCGGGCAGCTCGGGGCAACCGCCGATGTTGCAGAACCGGCGCCATTGGCCATCGTTGCCGCAGGCCACGATGATCCAGCCATCACTGGCCTTGAAGGTCTGATAGGGCACGAGGTTGGGATGCGCATTGCCCCAGCGCTTGGGGGGCTGGCCGCTGTGCAGGTAGTTGGAACTCATGTTGGCGGTCATGGCGACCTGAACATCAAGCAGGGCCATGTCGATGGACTGCCCCTCGCCCGTTCGCTCGCGATGAAAGAGCGCGGCAAGAATGGCCTGGGTGGCATACAGACCCGTGGACAGATCCGCGATGGCGACGCCCGCCTTTTGCGGGCCACCGCCCGGGCGGTCATCGGCTTCACCGGTGACCGACATCAGCCCGCCCAGTCCCTGCACGATGAAGTCGTAGCCCGCGCGATGGGCATAGGGGCCGGTCTGCCCGAAGCCCGTGATCGAGCAGTAGATCAGTCGCGAATTGTCTTTTGAGAGGCTGGCGTAATCGAGCCCGTACTTCTTGAGGTCGCCCACCTTGTAGTTCTCGATCACCACATCGCTGCGCGCGGCCAGCGCGCGGATGATGGCCTGGCCTTCGCTCGAGGCCAGGTTCACGGTGATGGACTGCTTGTTGCGGTTGGCCGCCAGGTAATAGGCCGAATCTTCGCTGTCGGTTCCGTCCGAACGCTTCAGGAAGGGCGGCCCCCAGCCCCGGGTGTCGTCGCCTGCGCCGGGGCGCTCCACCTTGATGACGTCGGCGCCCAGGTCGGCCAGATTCTGGCCACACCAGGGGCCCGCCAGAACGCGGGACAGGTCGAGTACGCGGATGCCATCGAGGGCGCCAGGCATGGAGGTCTCCTTGATCAAGAATGCGCCATGGTACCCTCGTTGGCTTTCCAGAATTGCTCATCAAATCAACACGATGAACTCGGCCGAAATCCGTCGCAAGTTCCTCGAGTACTTCGAGGCTCAGGGTCACACCATCGTGCGATCGTCGTCGCTGGTGCCCGCCAACGATCCCACCCTGCTGTTCACCAACAGTGGCATGGTGCAGTTCAAGGATGTCTTTCTCGGCAAGGACCCAAGGCCGTACAAGCGCGCCACCACGTCGCAGCGCAGCGTGCGCGCCGGGGGCAAGCACAACGACCTGGAGAACGTGGGCTACACCGCCCGGCACCACACGTTTTTCGAGATGCTGGGCAACTTCTCGTTTGGCGACTACTTCAAGCGCGACGCGATTCACTTCGCCTGGAACCTGCTCACGGGGGTCTATGGTCTGCCCAAGGAGCGGCTCTGGATTACCGTGTACCAGGACGATGACGAGGCCCATGGCATCTGGGCCAACGAGGTGGGCGTGCCGGTGGAGCGCATCGTGCGCATCGGCGACAACAAGGGCGCACGTTACGCGTCCGATAATTTCTGGCAGATGGCCGATACCGGCCCCTGCGGCCCGTGCTCCGAGATCTTCTTTGATCACGGTCCCGAGGTTGCAGGCGGCCCGCCCGGCAGCCCCGATGCCGATGGCGATCGCTACATCGAGATCTGGAATCTGGTGTTCATGCAGTTCGATCGCGATGAAGCCGGTGTACTGCATCCGCTGCCCAAGCCCTGCGTGGATACCGGCATGGGTCTGGAGCGCATTGCGGCCGTGCTGCAGGGCGTGCACAGCAACTACGAGATCGATCTCTTTCAGCACCTGATCCGTGCTGCGGCGCGCGAGACCGGGGTCACCGACCTCGAGTTGCCGTCGCTGCGGGTGATCGCCGATCACATCCGGGCCTGTGCCTTCCTGATCGTCGACGGGGTGATCCCGGGCAGCGAAGGGCGCGGCTATGTCTTGCGACGCATCTGCCGCAGAGGTCTGCGCCATGGCCACAAGCTCGGTCAGTCCCAGCCCTTCTTTCATCGGCTGGTCCCCGATCTGGTGGAGGTCATGGGCGAGGCCTATCCAGAGCTTCGCGATGCCCAGCAGCAGGTGATGGATGTACTGCGCCAGGAAGAGGAGCGCTTTGGCGAGACCCTCGGCCATGGCATGCAGATTCTGAACGCAGCACTGGCCGGGGGGGCCACCACGCTGGATGGCGAGACCGCCTTCAAGCTCTATGACACCTACGGCTTTCCGCTCGATCTCACGGCTGATGTCTGCCGTGAGCGGAATGTGGCTGTCGACGAGGCCGGTTTTGATTCGGCCATGAACCGCCAGCGCGAGACCGCGCGGGCCGCCGGCAAGTTCAAGGCGGCAGGCAGCCTGGAGTATTCGGGCGTGGCCACGCATTTCCATGGCTATGACCAGCTCGAAGTGACTGGCGCGCGGGTGGCTGCACTCTATGTGGGCGGCAGCTCGGTGCAGCGGGTGACCGCAGGCAGCGAAGCAGTGGTCGTGCTCGATCACACGCCGTTCTATGCCGAGTCGGGCGGGCAGGTGGGTGATCAGGGCATCATCGGGACCGAGGCCGTGCGCTTTGTGGTGGCCGATACCCAGAAGATCCAGGCCGAGGTGTTCGGCCATCACGGCCGGCTCGAGGCGGGCGAGCTTGCGGTGGGAGATGCGGTTCGTGCGCAGGTCGATGGCGCGCTGCGGGCCCGTACGATGCGCAACCATTCAGCCACTCACCTCATGCACACTGCGTTGCGCCAGGTGCTGGGCGGCCATGTGCAACAGAAGGGCTCGCTGGTGGATGCCGGCAAGACCCGGTTTGATTTCTCGCATCATTCGCCCATGACCGCCGCGCAGATCGCGCAGGTGGAGTCGCTGGTCAATGACCAGGTGCTCGCCAATGCCGCGACCGCAGCCCAGGTCATGAGCTTTGACGATGCGGTCTCGGGCGGGGCGATGGCGCTCTTTGGCGAGAAATACGGCGATACCGTGCGCGTGCTCGACATCGGCAACAGTCGCGAACTGTGCGGTGGTACGCATGTGGGTCGCACCGGCGACATCGGCCTGTTCAAGATCATCACCGAAGGCGGAGTCGCAGCAGGTGTTCGGCGGATCGAAGCCGTCACGGGTGACAACGCGCTGCAGTGGGTGCAGGGCCTGGAGAGCATGGTGGGTGGCGCTGCAGCCGCCTTCAAGGCGCCACTCTCGGAGTTGCCGGCCAAGATCGAGCAGCTCATGGAGGCCCACCGTGCGGCCGAAAAGGAACTCTCAAGGCTGAAGTCCAAACTCGCGGCCAGTCAGGGCGACGAGCTCGTGAGCCAGGCCATCGAACTCGCCGGCGGCCTGCGTCTGCTCACGGCCGTGCTGCCGGGTGCCGATGCCAAGGTCCTGCGCGAGACCCTGGACAAGCTCAAGGACAAGCTCAAGTCGGCGGTCGTGGTGCTGGCGGCCACCGGCGAGGGCAAGGTCCAGTTGGCTGCGGGTGTCACCGCCGACCGGATCGGTCGGATCAAGGCGGGTGAGCTGGTCAACTTCGTGGCCCAGCAGGTGGGTGGCAAGGGCGGGGGCAAACCCGATATGGCC
>Ga0255087_1000340_pt1 | contig 19871 bp, 16 predicted proteins | sample Colum_Miss_RepA__FD_188561 | JGI IMG/M metagenome (GOLD analysis project Ga0255087, IMG submission 188561) | Freshwater microbial communities from Columbia River, Oregon, United States - Colum_Miss_RepA_8d | ecosystem: Environmental > Aquatic > Freshwater > River | place: USA: Oregon | collected...
CGTTTCGGGTGAGGTTTTGGCCGAAGTCACCACGGTGGCCATCACGCCATAGGTCTGTGTGGCCTGCGGGTTGTTGGGGTACAGACCACCGGGCAGGGTGACCTTGGCGTAGTAGGGCTTCTCGGCCACCAGCTTGTCGATCACCGGACCAGTGAGGGAGACGAGTTTGGCGCCGCAGGAAGTGGTGGGGTCCTGGATGTTGGCCGAAGGGTGGCCCACGGCGTAGTAGAAACCATCGATCTTGCCATCGCACAACGCGGGGCCGTGCTCATCGGCCTTGAGTTCAGCGGCCAGCGAGAAATCGGTCAATTTCCAGCCCATGCCGGCCAGCATTTCCTCCATCGAGGCGCGTGTGCCCGAGCCTGGGTTGCCCACGTTGAAGCGCTTGCCCTTGAAGTCCTCGAACTTGCTGACGTTGGCTTCCTTGCGGGCCAGCACGGTGAAGGGCTCGGGGTGGACGGCAAAGATGGAGCGCAGTTCGCCATAGGCGTTGTCCTTGAACTGGCCCAGGCCCTTCACTGCGTTGAACTGCACGTCAGACTGGGTGAACCCAAAGTCAAGTTCACCCGCGCGGATGGTGTTCACGTTGAACACCGAACCGCCGGTGGACTCGACCGAGCAACGAATGCCGTGTTTGGCGCGGTCCTTGTTGACCAGGCGGCAGATGGCACCACCGGCCGCATAGTACACCCCGGTGACGCCCCCGGTGCCGATCGTGACGAACTTTTGCTGGGCATGAACCGTGGGGCTCAGCAACAGGGCAGTGGCGCTTGCAGCCACGGTCAAAGAGGAACGAACGAGGGTCTTCAACATGCAAATCTCCAGGGTCAGGTTAACGATGCCATCGAATCACGGATCGCGAGGTCGAGTCGATCGACCAGCAAATCGATGTCTTTCTCGCTGATGATAAAGGGGGGTGCGAGCAGCACATGGTCACCATAGCGGCCATCGACCGTTCCGCCCATCGGGTAAACCATCAAACCATGCTTCATGGCGTGTTGCTTGATGCGAGCGTGCAATTTGTGCGCCGGATCAAACGGGGTTTTGCGGGAGCGGTCCTGTACCAGTTCAATGCCCCAGAACAAGCCACGCCCACGAACGTCACCAATGTGCGGGTGCTGTGCCCAGCGCTGTTGCAACTGTGCTTGCAGGTAGCGTCCGCGTGCCACCACTTGGGCCAACAAACCGTCGCGCTCGATGACCTGTTGCACGGCCAGGGATGCCGCACACGCCATGGCGTGGCCCAGGTAGGTATGACCGTGCTGGAAAAATCCCGAACCGGTACGCATGGCTTCGACCAGCCGACGCTGCGCCAGCACGGCACCAATGGGTTGATAGCCCCCGCCCAGGCCTTTGGCCACGGCCAGCAGGTCAGGCACCACGCCTTCTTGCTGGCAGGCGTGCAGGCTGCCGGTACGGCCCATGCCGCACATCACCTCATCCAGAATCAGTAGCACCCCATAGCGGTCGCAGACCTCGCGCACGGCCTTGAAATACCCGGGGACGGGCGTGAGCACACCTGCGGTGGCGCCCCCCACGGTTTCGGCCACAAAGCCCACCACACGGTCCTTGCCCAGGCGAAGGATGGTCTCTTCCAGTTCGCGGGCCAGTCGCAGCCCGTAGACCTCGGGGGTTTCGCCATCGGCCAGCTCTCGGTAGGGGTAGCACGGGGCCAGGTGTGTGGCCGGCATCAGCAGCGGGGCAAAAGGCTCGCGCCGCCAGGCATTGCCGCCAATCGCCAACGCGCCCAGGGTGTTGCCGTGATAACTTTGACGCCGAGCAATGAAGTGTTGACGCTGGGGTTGTCCGATCTCGACGAAGTACTGTCGGGCCATCTTCAACGCCGCTTCAATGGCCTCTGAGCCACCGCTCACAAAGTACACATGGCTCATGCCCTCAGGTGCAGTCTTGATGAGCCGGTCGGCCAGTCGTTCGGCCACCTCGGTGGTGAAGAAGCTGGTGTGGGCGTAAGCCAATTGGTCAATCTGGGTGTGCATCGCCGCCAGCACATCGGGATGTGCATGCCCCAGGCACGATACGGCTGCGCCCCCGGAGGCATCGAGATAACGCTTGCCCTTTGTGTCAATGAGGAAGACGCCTTCACCCTTGGCCGCGGTGGGCGGCACTTGTTGCAACTGGCGGTGCATCACGTGGGTGGCGGGGGCGGACATGAGAGCTTTCTCGTCGACTGGATGATCAGAATTATGGGCAGTCCATACCGGGGTTGTTATCGGGACAACCCTTCTCGGGACAACCCTTCTGGGGAGAACCCTTGCGTCGCAGCGGTAACCTCGTACTAACACTCAGACCGCCCGCCCGCAATTTGGAGTAGCCTGCTTGCATTGATCATTGTGAGGAGGCTGCCGTGAACAAACCCCTGTCTGATGCCGAACTGGCTTTGCGTGATGCTGCGCGCGAGTACCACCGCAGCCCCACGCGCGGCAAGATCTCCATCTCGCCCACCAAGCCGCTGTCGAATCAGCGCGATCTGTCCTTGGCGTATTCGCCCGGGGTGGCCTATCCCTGCCTGGACATCCAGGCCGACCCGAGTCTGGCGGCCGAGTACACGTCCAGAGGCAACCTGGTGGGCGTGATCACCAATGGCACGGCGGTCCTGGGTCTGGGCGACATTGGCCCGCTGGCGGGCAAGCCCGTCATGGAAGGCAAAGGCTGTCTGTTCAAAAAATTTGCCGGCATTGATGTGTTTGACATCGAACTGGCCGAGCGTGATCCCGACAAGCTGGTCGACATCATCGCCGCGCTGGAGCCCACGTTGGGCGGTATCAACCTGGAGGACATCAAGGCGCCTGAGTGTTTCTACATTGAGCGCAAGCTGCGCGATCGCATGAACATTCCCGTGTTCCATGATGACCAGCACGGCACGGCCATCATCTCGGCGGCGGCCTTGCTCAACGGGCTGGAGTTGGTCAACAAGAAGATCGACCAGGTGCGCATTGCCGTCTCAGGCGCGGGCGCGGCTGCCATCGCCTGTCTGGACGTGATGGTGGGCATGGGCGTGAGTCGCAAGAACATTTATGTGTGTGACTCCAAAGGCGTGATCTACCAGGGACGCCCGGGTGGATACGATGAAAGCAAGGCACGCTACGCCCAGACCACCGAGGCCCGCACGCTGGCCGATGCTGTGCGCGATGCCGATGTGTTCCTGGGCTGTTCGGCCGCGGGCGTGCTCACCGCCGAGATGGTCAAGACCATGGGCCCCCAGCCCATCATCCTGGCGCTGGCCAATCCGGAACCCGAGATTCGTCCCGAATTGGCCAAGTCGGTGCGTCCCGATTGCATCATCGCAACCGGTCGTTCGGACTACCCGAACCAGGTCAACAACGTGCTGTGCTTCCCCTACATCTTCCGCGGTGCCCTGGATTGCGGCGCCACCAAGATCACCGAAGCAATGAAGCTGGCCTGTGTGAAAGAGATTGCCGACCTGGCCAAGGCCGACATCAGCGAGGAGGTGGCCAGTGCCTACGCCGGTAAAGACTTGTCGTTCGGTCCGGACTACCTCATTCCGACCCCGTTTGACAGCCGCTTGATCCTGCGCATTGCGCCGGCGGTGGCCAAGGCTGCTGCCGAGTCGGGCGTGGCCACTCGGCCCATCACCGACTATGAGGCGTATCACCAAAGCCTGACTCGGTTTGTGTACCAGACCGGCATGATCATGCGCCCCGTCTTCCAGGCCGCCAAATCGTCCTCCCGCAAGCGCGTGGTGTACGCCGAGGGCGAGGACGAGCGTGTGCTGCGTGCTGCGCAGCTCGCCATCGAAGATGGATTGGCCACCCCCATCCTGATCGGGCGTCCGGCGGTGATCGAGGCGCGCATCGCCAAGGCGGGGCTGCGCATGAAGCTCGGACAGGAGGTGGAATGCGTCAACCCTGAAAGTGATGCCCGCTTTCGCCAGTACTGGGAAACCTACCACCGGCTCATGGGACGAAACGGTATCACCCCCGAAGCGGCCAAGGCCGCGGTGCGCCGCTCCAATACGCTGATCGGTGCTCTGGCCCTGCACCTGGGGGACGCCGATGCCTTGCTGTGTGGGGTGGTGGGGCAGTTTGATGCGCACCTCAAACATGTGCGTGACATCGTGGGCCTGGCGCCCGAAGTGCCGGGACTTGCCACGCTGAATGTCCTCATGTCGCAAGATCGCACGCTCTTCATTGCCGACACCTACGTCAATGAAAACCCTTCCGCGGAATTGCTGGCAAGCATCGCCTTGATGGCTGCGCAGGAGGTGCAGCGGTTTGGTTTGCCCCCCAAGGTGGCTTTTTTGTCGCACAGCAATTACGGCAGTTCATCGCGCGGATCGGCGCAGAAGATGCGACAAGCCCGAGATCTCTTTCACCACCTGGCCCCGGACATCGAATGCGATGGCGAATTGCAAGGCGATGCGGCGTTGTCCGATGCGGTTCGCCGCAGCAGCCTGATGGACAGCACGCTGAGTGGCGAGGCCAATCTGCTGATTTGTCCCAACCTGGACGCGGCCAACATTCTGTTCAATGTCATCAAGGTGACGGAAGGTCACGGCGTGACGGTGGGCCCCATCTTGTTGGGCGCCGCCCAACCGGTGCATGTGCTGACCCCCTCATCCACGGTCAGGCGCATCGTCAATATGACAGCGTTGGCCGCGGCAGGGGCACACCGTCGTTGACCAACAGCCCGAGCTGTCGGGCTCGGTTCAGGGCCATGATACGGTTGTGCACGGCGAGCTTGAGGTAGATTTGGCGCACATGCTGGTTGACCGTGTGCGCCGAGATGCCGAGGTCCAGTGCCACACGTTTGATGGGGCGTCCGGTGCTCAGCAGCATGAGGACCTGCAGTTCTCTCGACGACAGGCTGGGCGTTGTCTGTGGGGTTTGAGCAGAAGGGTGCATGGGTTTCATGCACACTGATGCTAGTCAACAGCTCAGTGTTGGATGAGAGTGCCGCTCACAAAATTGTGCATTGTGCCGACCAGGCGGGTCAACATCATCTCCTCGCCCAAAATTCAAGCGGGCGGTCTGGGCCATGGAGGTTGGCGCACAAATTGTGCAATGGCCACACCAGCCAGACTCACCAACGCACCGATGACCTTCAGCCAGGTGTAGCTTTCCCCCATGAAGGCCCAGGCCAGCAGTCCCGCTACAGGCGGCATCAGGTACATCAAGGGGGCGGTACGCGCCACCCCGCGCACCGCATTGACCCAGCCCCAGGCCAGCCAGCCAAGGAAAGCGGAGACGACCACCGCCCACACAAAGGCCAAAGCCAGCGGCACGGTGAAGGCGGACCATGGCACATCGGCCATTTGTGGTGCAGTCAGCAGCAAAACAGGGATGGAGCCGAACAAGGTGGCATAGGCCATGGTGGTGAAGCCGCCCAGCCGTTCAATGTAGGGTTTGGCCGCCACGGTGTAATAAGAGAACAGCGAGGCGGCGACCAAGAGCACCAGGTCGCCTCCGGTGGCTTGCCAACTGCCACCCAGCAATTTCTCGGACAAGAAAATCAGCACGCCGCAACAGGCCACGGCCATGCCCAGAATCTGATAGCGCCCCAGCCGTTCCAGGTCGTGCAAGCGCAGGATGATGAGGGTGAACAAGGGGCCGCAAGCCAGAATGACCGAACTTGAAAATGCGGTGGACCAATGCACGCCGTAGGTCACCATGCCTACATGCATCGTGTGCCCAATCACCCCCAGGCGCGCGAGTCCCCAGAGGTCGTCACGCGACAAGGAGGGAAATTGAAAGCCGTGACGCCAGATGAGCAGGAGCAGTGCACAGACCGGCATCAGTGCATACCGCCCGAATAAAAATCCGGTGGGCGTGATCTCGCGCATCACCCATTTCTGGATCGAGAAGTTCGCTCCCCAGATGACGATCAGCGCCAATGCCACCCACAGGGCCTGTTGCTGTCGACGTTGTGAATCAGGCATCCGTGCTCAGATCACGTGAAACCCATGTGTGCCATCACGTCCCAGTTGCTCCACCAGGCCGAACTCCCAATCGAGGTAAGCCTGCATGGCTTCGCGGCGGTTGTGGGTGCCCTCATAAGGGCGACGGTAGCGGTCAATGCGCTCGCTCACCAGGCCAGTCTCGTTCACGTCCAGCGCGTGGCCAGAGGCTTGCCAGGCCTGCGTGCCCCCGGTGAGCCACAGGACTTGTGTGGGGGCGGGCAAGCAGGCGCGCAGGGGGGCGATGGCATGCCGTGACAGGCGTCCATCTGGGCAGGTGACCACCACGCGGGAGGCTGGTGGCAGTGTGGGAACATCCTGCTCGAAACGTGAGCGCAACAACCAGCGAGCCCCTGGAATGTGTCCCTTCACGAAGGCAGCACTGCTACCCACGTCGACAACCAACGTGTCACTGTGGCCCAGCCAGTGTTGAAGCCGTTCAGGCGAGGTGTGGACCAGCGGATACAGCGTGGCAGGCTGGGGGCGATGAGGCGTACCCACCTCGCTCAGGTCAGCGGCTTGAAGGCCTTCGAGGACATACACCTCCCATGCCATTTGCGCCAGCCAGGACGCACTCATGCAGGCGCGCACACCGTCCGTGTCGTACAGCACGATGCGAGCACCGCGCACCGGCACGGTGTGGTCGGTTTCCTGCACCAGTTGCCCGCCCGGGGCGCTGGTCGCTCCGGGCAGGTGCGATTGCCCATACTCTTCGGGTGTGCGCACATCGAGCAGGTGGGTGGTACGGTGGGTGTCAGATTGCAGGCGATGCAGCGTGACCAGGTCGACGAACTGCACGCCGGCGCGCGCAGCCACATCGCGAGCAGCGGCGGCGGACTCGGTCTGATGCGCCAATTGATTCAAATCGAAACGCCGTGTGGCACCCTGGTCCAGGGTCTGGTCGGCCAGCGTCCAGCCGATCGTGCCATTGCGCAGCGCCACCACCGGGTTGGGAATCCCTGCGTTGATGAGCGATTGTGTCCCGATGATGCTGCGGGTTCGGCCTGCGCAATTGACCACGATCCGGGTGCTGGGGTTGGGCGCCAGGCTGCGTGCGCGCAGCACCAGCTCCGCTCCGGGCACGCTGATACCGCTGGGAATGCTCATGGTGTGGTATTCGTCGAAGCGGCGAGCATCCAGCACCACCAGGTCAGCACCTTGTTCGATCAAGGCTTTCACCTCAGGTGCGGGCAAGGAAGGGGTGTGGCGGATGGATTCCACCAATTCGCCAAAGGACTTGCTGGGCACGTTGACGTCGCGGAACAACTCGCCTCCTGCAGCCGCCCACCCCGCCAAGCCACCCGAGAGCAGACTCACCTGGCTGTAACCCAGGCTTTGCAGCATGCGTGCGGCGGGCTCGGCCAATCCTTCACCGTTGTCATACACCACCACACGCGTGTCACGGCGGGGAATACGTTGCCAAGCATCGGCTTCCAGGCGACCCAGCGGCAGATTGGCCGCAAAGAGCGGATGGCTGTGTGCGAAGGGGTCTTCTTCACGCACATCCAGCAAGGCAATTTCCTCGCGAATCAGCAAGGCCTCGCGCACCTGGGCCATGGTGGTGAGGGGCAATGGAGACGCCAGCCTCTGCACGAGTGGGTCGGCAGGGTCGTGGCGGACCGGGCTGTAGCCGGACACAAAGCCCTTGCGCTCGCCCTCCGGTGGGTAGACCCAGCGCTGCACTTGGCCAATATCGGCGCCATAGACATGGATGCTGATCGAGACTTGATCGGGCAGGGCGTTCCACACCTTGTGCACATCGCCCAGGGTGGGTGAGACGGCGTCAATATCGCCGGGACGCAGGGTGTGCGCCCGTCCCTGGGGTTGGTAGGTCCCGGTGGCGTCGGCGACATAGGCCTGGCAGCATTCGCTGCCGCGCAACATGCCGATGAGCCCCCACACCGTGTGATCGTGCACTGGCGTGGACTGACCCGGGCCCCACACAAAGCTCACCACCGAGAAGCGACCCAAGGGATCGACGAACAGCGGGTATTGCTGGTAGCGCTCGGCGCTGGGTTGTGCCTGACTGTCAGGCAACCAGTCATCGTGCTGCACCAGCGCCTGCAACAGGACTCGAGCCTCTTGAAGAATGGTGGGCTCATCGTTCGTGCTTTCCAGCAATTCGGTCAGGGCAGAGATGAACAGATCCAGGCGTTGAGTGCTCATGGGAAGTGTGCGCTTGGCGTGCAAGAAATGACACGGCCATTGTTTCACACCCTGGCTGTGGAGGCTGGCGCGAAGTGGACGCGAGCGCCATCGGGTCGTGGGGTGCCCCAGCCCGTACCAGGCCGTTGCTAGGGAGTTTCCGGGTTGGTTGTAGGGGGCTGAAGGGGGCTGTTGGCCGCCGCCAGTTCCTGGGCACTGAGCCAGCGCCATTGACCGGGCAGCACATCAGCCGGCAGGGCGAGTTGCCCCATGCGCGAGCGGTGCAGGCTCACCACCTCGTGGCCGGTGGCCGCCAGCATGCGCTTGACCTGGTGGTATTTGCCCTCAGTGAGGGTGAGGCGCAGGTGATGGGGTTCGATCAACTCGCAAGCCGCGGCGTGCACGGGTCGCGGGTCATCGTGAAGCACCACGCCCTGCAGAAGCTGGGTCACCACCGAGGGGTCCATGGGCTGCGCCGTGCCCACCTCGTATACCTTGGGCACATGGTGCCGTGGCGAGGTCATGCGGTGGATCATGGCGCCGTCATCGGTCAGGATGAGCAGGCCGGTGGTGTCCTGGTCCAAACGCCCGACCGCCTGCACACCCGGCACCGCCGACTTGTTGGGGCGCTGGCGCAAGGGGGGAGGCAAGAGGCTGTAAATACTGGGCCAGGTCGAGGGGCGCTGGGAGCACTCGGTGCCGGCGGGCTTGTGCAGCAGAAGGTAAGCGTGCCGGTGGTAGGCCCAGGCAACGCCCTGCACGCGATAGGGCCAGCCCTCCTCGGGGGTGACCTCCAGCCAGGGGTCGTCACAGGGGGTCCATTGATCGCCCTCGCGCAAGGCCACGTGGCCGTGTTCCACCAAGCCGGCGCAAACCCGGCGGGTACCAAAGCCCTGGGTGTACAGCAACTCCTGCAGGGTCATGACGGAAGTTGATCGTGCCATGTCAGGGACAGGTGGCCAGAAAACTGGCGATGTGGTCAAGACAAGCCTGGAATTGATCGCGTTGCGGCACGTGGCCGCAAGGGTCCAGCACCAGTCGTTCAATGCGCCCGTGGTCGGGGCGAATGTCCTCGATCTGCTGCAGCGTGCCGTAAGGGTCTTGGCGTCCCTGAATGGCCAGCACCGGAGCGCTGATGCGTCGGCAGTCTTGCCGGATGTCAAAAGATCGAAACTCAGACGACAACCAGACATCGTTCCACTGCCAGAATGCACTGTCCACATCGTCGTGGTAGCGACGGAGGCGCTCGCGCAAGTTGCCCTGGAGGTAAGCCTCTCGGGCCGCGGTGATGGCTTCAATCGAGATGGACTCCACCATGACATGCGGCGCCATGACCACACAGGCTGACACCGGGTGCTGCGAGGCGTGAAGCAACGCAATGGTGCCGCCATCGGAGTGTCCGAGCAGCACGGGTTGCTGCAGCCCCAGGGTCTGTAGCAGGGCTGGCAATACCATCAACGCTTCGCGGTGCATGTAATCGGGGCCATGCCGGTTGGCGCCTCGTACATCAGGAATCGGGTCGGATCGACCATAGCCGCGACGCGAATACACCAGGCCATCGCGCTCGCAGGCCGTGCACACCGCGCGGGGCCAGTCGCCTTCGCGGCTGGTCCATTGCGCCACCGAGCCCAAGCCTTCGTGCAAAAACACCAGGGGCGCACGTCCTGGCGGACTGCCCCCGTTGATACGCTCGACTTCCAGTGACACCCCGTTGATGTTGATCCATGCCATCATGAAATCTTACTGGCCGGGCTGACAGCACGGTTGCAGGTCGGGTTTCTGGCGTCACAGCCGTTACACTGGGCGTCATGACGGTAACTCAATGGTACGGGGTGATGGGATTTAGGACTTTGCGGCGACGTCTGGCGACGGTTTTAGGGGCTCTGGCCTTGTTGGGTTTCTCAGCACATGCGGCCCGCCCCCCCATTTTTGTGCTCAATTCGCAGGATGCCAACATCCACGTCATCGATCCCGACAGCTGGAGCGTGACGCGGCGGATCCCCACCGGCAAGGAGCCGCATCATCTCTACCTGACACCAGACGAAAAGTCGGTAATCGTGGCCAACGCCGCCAACGACTCGCTCACCTTCATCGACCCCCGCACCGCCGAAGTCCAGCGGGTGGTGCGCAACATCATCGACCCCTACCATCTGCGCTTCTCGCCCGACATGAAGTGGCTGGTCACGGTGGCCAACCGCCTCAACCATATCGACCTGTACCGGTGGGACGGCAGCAACCTCACCCTGGCCAAGCGCATACCGTCCGCCAAAACACCCAGCCACCTCTGGATCGACAGCAACAGCACCACGGTCTACACGACCATGCAAGACAGTGATGAATTGGTGGCGGTCGACCTGGCCACCCAGACCATCAAGTGGCGCGTCAAGACGGGCTCCCTGCCCGCTGATGTGTTCGGCACCGCCGATGACCGTTTGTTGCTGGTGGGGATGACCGGTGGCCGCGAGGTGCAAGTGTTCGATATCTCGGTTCAGCCCGCGCGCCTGGTCAAGAGCATTCCCACCGGAGAGGGAGCCCATGCCTTCCGTGCCCTGGGCGATGGTCGGCATGTGCTGGTGAGTAACCGAGTGGCCAATACCATCAGCAAGATTGATCTTCAGACGCTGGAGGTGGTGGGCAGTTTCAAGGCGCCGGGCGGTCCGGATTGCATGGAGGTCACGGCCGATGGACGTCTGCTGCTGGTGTCCTCACGGTGGATTCAAAAAATGAGTGTGATCGATTTGGCCACCGGGCGCCTGGTGCGACAGGTCCGGGTGGGCAAATCGCCGCACGGTATCTGGACCCTCGAGCATGCCAAGCGACAGTGATCGAAGCCATGGACAGGGCGGGCTGACCGGGGTGATGACCCGTCTGCTGTCCTGTCTGGTCGTGTGCATCGCGCTCCAACCCCTCGTGGGCTGGGCCAACCCCTATTCACCCCTCGACACGTCCGCCACGCCTGCCTCGCCCGCCACGCCTGCCACACCGTGTCAGAAACCGGTGTATCTCACCTTCGATACCGGGCACATGGGTGTGGCGCCCCTGATTGCCGAGGTGTTGCAGCGCCACCAGGTCAAGGCGACGTTTTTTGCGGCCCACGAATCCACCCAAACAGGCGATGGCTCGTTGGGCAACCACTGGGCGCCCTGGTGGCAAGCACGGGCGCGCGAGGGCCATGCGTTCGCCTCTCATACCCACGATCATGTCTATTGGCTGGCCGACGCGCCAGAGGGCCGCTTTGACGTTCGACCCAGTGCCGGCCCCCGCAAGGGGCAACGGCTGCGCTGGACGGCTGAGGACTATTGCGCCGACATCAACCGGGCGCGCGAGCGCCTGCAAGTTGTGACTGGCGTGCCTGCCTTGCCCGTGTACCGCGCGCCCGGCGGCAAGACCTCCCCCGCACTCCTGCGCGCCGCCAAGGCCTGTGGCTATGCTCACATTGGCTGGTCGCCCGCGGGTTTTCTGGGCGACGAATTGCCCAGCGATCGTTACCCCAATGCCCAGTTGTTGCGACAATCGCTGGAGCGCATCCGTCCTGGCGATATTCTGATGGCTCACCTGGGTATCTGGTCGCGTCAGGATCCCTGGGCCCCGGCGGTGTTGGAGCCCTTGGTCCAAGGTTTGCAGCAGAAGGGGTTTTGTTTTCGCACCTTGCGAGAGCATCCGCAATTCCAGCAGTGGACAGTGCGGCACGGAGCTTGATGATGGAATGGTTCTTGGATGGTTGGGCCGTCCTGCAGGACGCCTTGTTTCAATCGGTGGTGCAGCCACTGGCCTTCGGTCTCGGCTTCGGGGGCATTCTGGAGCAGGCCTTTGACGCCACGGGCTGGTTCATGGTGGGGGTGTTGCAACTGCTCATCATGGTACTGCTGCTCAGGCCACTGGAGCGTTGGCGTGCGGTTGAACCGGTGGTCGACAAGGCCGCTGTGCGAACCGACATCCTCTACACCCTGATTCACCGCCTGGGTCTGTTCCGACTGGTTCTGTTTTTTCTGTTGGACCCCCTCCTTCAAAGCGTGTTGGGCGCGCTGCGCAGCCAGGGCCTGGGCACCTGGCACCTGGATGCCTTGTGGCCTGGCGTCACCGATATTCCCTGGGTGACCTTTGTGCTGTATCTGGTGGTGTTCGATGCACTGGCCTATGGCCTGCATCGGGCCCAGCATCACTGGTCGTGGTGGTGGGCCTTGCACGCGGTGCACCATTCGCAGCGGCAGATGACGATGTGGAGCGACAACCGCAACCACGTGCTCGACGACCTGATTCACGCGGTGATTTGGGTGGTGGTGGCGCAGGTCATCGGCATGGGGCCCGGACAGTTCGTGACCCTCATCGTCTTGACCCAAATGAGTGAAAGTTTTCATCACGCCAATCTGCGCTGCAATTTTGGCCGATGGGGTGAGCGACTGTGGGTCAGTCCGCGTTTTCACCGCCTGCATCACGCCATCGGCCTGGGACACGAGACGTCATCCGGGGTGCTCGGGGGTCACAATTTTGGCGTGCTCTTGCCCTGGTGGGACATGCTCTGTGGGACGGCCCGTTTTGATGCCCACGTACCCCCCACCGGGATCCGTGATCAGGTCGAGGAGGGGCGCGATTACGGTCGCGGTTGGTGGTCTCAGCAGCGCCTGGGGTTGGTGCGCTGCTGGAAGGCCCTGCGTTGACCCCACACCACGCCAGTACCCTGGGCGACCTGATCCGGGAGCGGCGGTTTTTTCGTTACTGGCTGTCCCGTGTCGCGGGCGCCATGGCCACGCAAATGCTCATGGTGGCGATGGCCTGGCACATGTATGAACTCACCTCAAGTGCCTGGGATCTGGGGCTGGTCGGCCTGGTCCAGTTTGTTCCCGCCTTGCTACTTGCGTTGCTGACAGGGCATGTGGCCGACCGCTGGCCTCGGGGGCGCATCATCGTGGTCTGTCTGCTCGGGCAGGCGCTGGTGGCGGCTGTCTTGTTGCAGGCCACCTGGGCGGACGACCTCAGCCGCGACCTGTTGCTGTGGTTGTCGCTGGTGATGGGGGCAATTCGCGCCTTTCAAATGCCGGCCTCACAGGCACTGCTGCCGGCGCTGGTGTCGCCGAGTCTGTTGCCGCGTGCCATGGCGTTCAGTTCGGCGGGTTTGCAGGCGGCCATTCTGGGGGGACCGGCGCTGGGTGGGTTCGTCTTTGCGCTGGGGGCCGATGTGGTGTATGCGCTGAGCCTGGCACTCTTGCTGGTGGCCTGTCTGGCCTTGATGCGCTTGTCTTTACCGCACCGTCAGGCGGTTCCCGAGCCCATGACAGTGACGTCCGTGCTGGCCGGCCTACGCTTTGTCTGGCACAACAAAGTGCTGCTGGGCGGCTTCTCGCTGGATTTGTTCGCGGTGTTGCTGGGCGGTGCCACCGCCTTGCTGCCCATCTATGCCAAAGACATTTTGGAGGTAGGTCCCTGGGGTTTGGGTTTGTTGCGCGCGTCGCCGGCTGCGGGCGCCCTGATCATGTCCCTGGTGTTGACGCGGTGGCCCTTGCAGCGACACGTGGGCCGCTGGCTGATGGTCTCCGTGGGCTTGTTTGGGGTGTCTATCGCGGTGTTTGCGGTGTCAACCGTGTTCTGGCTGTCCATGCTGGCGCTGGTGTTCAGCGGGGCTTTCGACATGGTGAGCGTGGTGGTCCGTCAGACCCTGATGCAGTTGGAAACGCCCGACGAGATGCGTGGGCGGGTCAGTGCGGTCAGCACGATTTTCATCGGGGCCAGCAACCAATTGGGTGAATTCGAGTCGGGCGCCACCGCAGCCTGGATGGGGCCGGTGGCGGCTGCGCTGGTGGGGGGCATCGGCACGGTGGTGGTGGCTGTGCTCTGGACCCGGCTGTTCCCCAGCTTGGCGCGGCGCGACCGCATGAGCCCTTGACCCGGAGCGCACAGCCCGCCCCCTCCGATCTGCTCCCCCCTGAAGAGCCTGCTCTGGCTTGATCAGGCCTTGCCTTGAATCTGGCGCCATAACTGCAACTCGCTCTCGGTCAAGCGGTCCAGTTCCTGGGCAGTCTTTTCAAAGTCGCCTGCCGTCATGTGCATTTCGATTTGACGAATTTCGCTGATGCAGGTCTTGAAATACTCAATGGCATGGGCGGGACGCTGGGCAATGATGTGGATCGGAAGCGCCTTTAGGTTGTCTTCAATCTCCTTGTCCTTGATCACCTGATCGATCAGGGCGTTGATTTCGGCCACACTCAAATGCAGACGCTTGGCCTCATCGCGGATGAATTGAATTTCTTTCTCTTCAATTTTGCCGTCCTTGAGGATTTTGAATAGATCGGCCTTCAAGCCTTCGCGTTGCTTGATCAATTCATCGCTGAACGCCGAGGCCAGCAAGGCCGCGGGGATGGCAAAAATGCCGATGCCCAACAGGGCCAGTACCGAGGTGACGACTCGCCCCCAGGGGGTCACAGGCGAAATGTCGCCGTAGCCCACCGAGGCCAAAGTGATGACCGCCCAGTAAATGGACTGGGGGATGTTCTCGAATTTCTCGGGCTGCGCGTCGTGCTCGAGCAAATAGCCCAGGCTGGCCGTCAGGATCAGCAACAGGACCATGATGAAAGAGGCCGCACTCATGATGGGCCATTCACGGGCAATTACCCGGAATAGCACGGTGGTGGCTTCGCTATTGCGGGTGAGTTTGAGCAGACGCGCGAGTCGGAAGATCCGCAGAAAACGCAAATCGAACAGGTGATGAAGAAAGACTTCCAGGTAAAAGGGCAAGATGGCCAGGAAGTCGATGATGGTGTAGGGCTGCTTGGCCTGGTTGTATCGACCTGCGAATGCGCCCTGGTATTTGGGATCCTCGACACAGCAGTAAAACCGCATCACATATTCCAGGGTGAAGATGGCCACCGCGATCGAATCGAGTACCACAAATTGCAGATTCAACACGTAGTCGATGCTGTCCACAGATTCCATAATGACCGATACCACTGACAGCAACACCCAGCCGGCAATGAAGATGTCGAACAGCTCATGCAGACCGCCACTGTATTTGCTGGGAAACACCAGGGCGTACATGCGTTGACGGAAGGTGCGCCCTTCGTTCAGCCGCATGAACTCCCGGTAAGCTGGGATGATGATTCGAAACAGCTTGAGGATCCGCAGCAAGCGCAAAAAACGCAGCACGCGCAAATCGACGGGCAGCAGGGCTTGCAGGTAAAAGGGCGCAATCGCCAGCAAATCGATGATGGCAAACGGACTGGTGACAAAGCCCAGCCGGGCGTTGCGTTTCTTTTTGAACTCTTCGTCCTCTGGTGCGAGGTAAAAGCGAAAGGCGTACTCGATGGAGAAGACTATGACCGAGAAAACATCGAAGTAATGGAAGAATTGCTTGTTGGGCTCAAAAATGGCCGGGACTTGCTCAAACACCAGGGTGAACAGGTTGGCCACAATCAGAATGCCCAGCCATTTGTCAAACTGCTTTTGCTTGTTGCCGGGAATGTTGGGGTCGAGCAGCCAGGAGTAGAGCCACTTGCGCAATGGCAAGTCACGCGAAATCTCGGCCTTTTTTTTCTGATCGAGCAACTCCGCCACATCGAGGTTGGCGATGAACTGGGTTCTCAGCGTCTTTCCGCTAGAGGCTGGGGTTTGATGGGTGTTGTCCATGTCAGTCCTCAGAACTCAAGTTCGCCAATTTTGATGGGATAGCCGCCTTTGTCGCAGACCGTTACACGGATTTGCAACTTGCCGTCGATGGCATCACCTTCTTTCAAGGGGCTTAACACCATGGGGACCGCCGAACCCAGAGGGGTGGACACCAGGTTGCTGAGACTGATGGCACCCCGAGTCGACAGGTCTGACTTGTCGCACTTCTCAACCATATGCAGGGGTTTGTCCAGGAAGGGGTTGATGAGGCCCTTGAGCTCGGAGGCAGATTGAATGTGCGCCAGGCAGGCCCCCCAGGTGCCGGCCGCTTTGCTCTCGGCTTGGGCGCCCTCGGCCTGTTTTTCAGGCTTGACGCCGCCGGCACAGGCGCTGGGCTCATAGCCCGCTTCCATGCGCTTGGTGCCGGTCTCGGTGAGCCACGCCACCCAGGCTTCGCCGTTGCGTTTGGTGTCCTCGAGTTGCAGGCCTTCCTTGAAATTGAACCGCCCCAGCCAGATGACCGCGATCACGACAAAAACCATGAAGATCAGAAAAACCACGTCCTGGGCATTGGGGGCGCCAGAGGCCTTGGGAAGGGCCGAGTCGTTGGAAGTCATGGATATCTTTACCTGAGCAAATGACGAGTCGATCCGGACTTTCGCCGGCATTTCGAGGCCTCAGTATGAGCCAAATCAGGTGCGGGAGATATCTAGCAACTTCCCTCTACATCGATAGTGAAAGAGACTGCCCAAAGAGGTGTTATTAGGTTTTCATTTACCGGCTCAGCCGTTCTGGCTGCTGCGGTGAGCCCAGGCGGTCGTGTGTTTTTCGATGTAGCTGAAGAGTTCGTACATCACCATGGCCATGGCGCCCACCACCACCAGGCCGCCAAAGGCCAAGCCCATCTGCATGGCCGACCCGGCCGAGATGAGGAGGTAGCCGATGCCCTCGTTGGCCGCCGTCATCTCGGACACGGTGGTACCCACAAAAGCCAGCGTGATGGCCACCTTGAGTGAACCGTAGAAATAGGGCATGGAGCGGGGCAGTCCTACCTTGACCAGCACATCCCAGCGTTTGGCACCCAGCACCCGCAACACGTCTTCGAGTTCGGGCTCGAGTGTAGCCAGACCGGTCGCGATGTTGACCATGATGGGGAAGAAGCTGATCAGAAAGGCGGTGAGAATGGCCGGACCGATGCCGATGCCAAACCACACAACCAGGATGGGCACAAAGGCCGCCTTGGGCAGGGCGTTGAAAGCCGTCATGAGCGGGTACACCGCCGCATACGCCAGTCGTGAACTGCCAATCACAAAGCCCAGCAACACACCCACCACGATGGCCAGGCCAAAGCCCGCCATGGTGACCCAGTAGGTGCGCCAGGCGTGCGCGGCAATGACGCCCCGGAACTCAATCAGTTGCTCGCCAATGCGCACCGGGCTGGGGAACACAAACTCGGACACCTGAAACGCACTGCACAGCAACTGCCACAGGAGCAAAGTGGCGACCATGAGCAGCCAAGGGGACCAGCGTTCGATCTGTTTGGAGTTCATGAGGTTCACTGCTGCAAGGGGGTGCCGGAGCGGCGCATGGCGCCGATGTGGCCGCGCAATTCATGGACGATGTCGGTGAACTGCGCGGTGTAAGTAATTTCCAGGTCGCGCGGACGCGGCAGATCGATCTCTCGGCGCACCACAAAGCGGCCCGGGCTCTTGCTCATGACATACACGGTGTCGGCCAGGAATACCGACTCGCGCAGATCGTGGGTGACCAGGATGACGTTGAACCGCTTCTCGGTCCACAGGTCGCGCAGGGTGCACCACAGCTCTTCGCGGGTGAATGCATCGAGCGCGCCAAAGGGCTCGTCAAGCAACAGCATCTTGGGCTCATGGATGAGGGCGCGGCAGATGCTCGCGCGCTGCTGCATGCCACCCGAGAGTTGCCAGGGAAACTTGCGCTCGTAGCCATGCAGGCCCACGCTTTTCAGCAGGTCAATGGCGCGGGCCTCGAACTCTGCCTTGCGAGAGTTGAACTGCGAGCGGTAGGGCTCGACGATTTCCAGCGGCAACAACACGTTGTCCAGGGTAGTGCGCCAGGGCAGCAGCGAGGGCGCCTGAAACGCCATGCCACTGATTTTCAAGGGCCCATTGACGGGTTGACCGTCCACATGAATGCTGCCTTTGCTCGGACGTTTGAGTCCGGTTGTGAGCTTCATGAAGGTGGATTTGCCGCACCCCGAGGGCCCCACGATGGCGATGAACTCGCCTTGGCGCACTTGCAGCGAAATGTCCTCGACGGCGAACTGCCCTTGTGAGAGCAGTTCGTCGTTGTAGGCCAGCCAGACGTTTTGGAAATCGACGAAAGCGTCTGACATTTATTTCTTAGGCTTGGGCAGGATGTCGAGCTCTTTGGCAGTGGGCAGGAAAGAACCGTTCCACACGTTATCCGGGTTGATGCGGGTTTTGGTGTTGAAGGCGTCCGACACCTGGCTTGCCATCAACGACAGGCGGGGGCCGTTGAGTTGACCAAAGCCCTCGGCACGCGCATCAGCGCTGTTGATCACCGTGTCGATGGCCAGCTTCAGGCGGCGGGTTTCCAGTTCGGTGTTGATGATCCCGTCACGCGCTTTCACCGCCTCGATGGCCGCAGCCGGCTCGGTGATCACGTCCTTCACGCCCTTGGTGAAGGCGCTGAGGAAGGCTTTCACGGCCGCCGGGTTTTCCTTCAGGATCTTGGGGGTGGCGATGATCACGTTGCCATACAGCTTCACGCCGTAGTCGGGGTATTGCAGCACGACCACGTCCTCGGCCTTGACACCGCGGGCCTCAATGTTGAGCAACGAGGTGAAGGTGAACCCGGTGATCGCGTCGACATCGCCGCGCACCAGCATGGTTTCGCGCAGCGGCGGGTCCATGGCGGTCCAGGTCACGTTGCTCACGCCGTTGGCTTTGGCGAAGATGGGGAAAGCACGGCGGCCCGCGTCAAACACCGGGGCGCCCATCTTCTTGCCGGCCAGGTCGGCGGGGGTCTTGATACCGGACTTTTTGAGCGCCATGACCGAGGCAGGCGTGTTGTTGTAGACCACCATGATGGCGACGGGCTTGTTGGGCGCGTCCGGGTTGTTGGCATGGAATTCCATCAACGCGGCCAGATCGGCAAAGCCCAGGTCGTAGGTGCCGGAGGCGACGCGGGTCACCGCCCCCCCGGAGCCGTTGCCAGCGTCGACCGTCACGTCCAACTTGGCGTCCTTGAAATAGCCCTTGGCCACAGGCAACAAGAACAGCGCGGAGGGACCTTCAAAGCGCCAGTCCAACTGAAACTTGATGGGGGTCATTTGGGCCGAGGCGACGCCGCAGGCCAGGGACAAGGTAGCAGCAACGCCAGCTTGCAAAAAAGAACGCTTGGTCATGAAATAACTCCAGTGTTGACAGGGACAGAATCTAATAAATCCGTGCAAGTTTGGTGCCACGTTACCTGCACCCGATTGGGGCATCGATGAGCCGCAACAGGGCAGTCAGGGGGGCGATCTGGCGAGAACGGAGGTATTATGAGCAGTCGGGTTGGGACGAATCTGTATACAATTTTTGCCAGCCCCGTTTTTACCATAATTTTGTTCATCATGACCCAGGTCACTAACACAGTTCGCTTCGTGCTTGACGGCCACATCGTGGAGGCACGCGGCGAGCGTCGCACGACCACGGTGTTGGACTATCTGCGCGAACAAATGCACCGCACGGGTACCAAAGAGGGGTGTGCCGAAGGCGATTGCGGCGCTTGTGTGGTCATGGTCGGTAGCCTCAACGACACCGCGACTGGCGTGGACTACGTCGCCGTCAACAGCTGTTTGCAATTGCTGCCCACCCTGGATGGCAAGTCGGTGAAAACGGTAGAAAGTCTGCAACGCGCAGACGGCACTCTGCATCCGGTCCAGCAGGCCATGGTGAGCTGCCATGGGTCGCAGTGCGGTTTTTGTACACCTGGCATTGTGATGAGCCTGGTCAACCTGGTGCAACGCAATACCAGCCCGGACCGCCAGACCATCAACGACACGCTGAGTGGCAACCTCTGCCGTTGCACGGGCTACAAGCCCATCGTCGATGCTGCGCAGCAAGCCTGCCAGGCTGGGGCGGCACTCAAGATTGACGACAGCGCCGACATTGCGCTCTTGAAGGAAATTCGTCGTGACACCCAGCCCACG
>Ga0255087_1000351_pt1 | contig 19576 bp, 17 predicted proteins | sample Colum_Miss_RepA__FD_188561 | JGI IMG/M metagenome (GOLD analysis project Ga0255087, IMG submission 188561) | Freshwater microbial communities from Columbia River, Oregon, United States - Colum_Miss_RepA_8d | ecosystem: Environmental > Aquatic > Freshwater > River | place: USA: Oregon | collected...
GGCCTGAATGCCCCGCAATAAATCCTGCCCACGTCCGTCGAAGCCTGACCTTTTGCCGTTAGCTCATCATTAAAATGAAACTAAAGTCCCTCCTTGTTGCTGGCGTTTTGCTGGCGACGTCGCTCACCCATCTGGCTGCCGCCGCCTTCGAGTTGAAGCCGGGCGAGAACGTCGCCCTCATCGGTAACGCCCTCGCTGACCGCATGCAGCATCACGGCTGGCTGGAGACACTCGTCCACGCCAAGCTGCCCAAGCACAACCTCGTGTTTCGCAACCTTGCCGCCGCCGGCGATGAAGTCGCCGGCTTTACCGACAAGCCCGACGCGAAGTTCCGTATGCGCTCGGACAACTTCGGCTCCTCCGATGACTGGCTCAAGCGCACGCAGGCCGACGTGGTCTGGGCGTTCTTCGGCTACAACGAGTCCTTCGCTGGCGACGCCGGGCTGGACAAGTTCAAGGACGAGTTGGGCCGCTTCATCAAGCACACCCAAGGTCAGAACTACAGCGGCAAGGGCAACGCCCGGCTGGTGCTCTTCTCCCCCATTGCTGCCGAACCGAGCAACGACCCCAACCGCGCCAAAGCCGAGCCGCTGAACGCCAACTTGAAGAAATACAGCGCCGCCATGGCCGAGGTGGCCAAGGCCGGGAATGTCCCGTTCGTGGACCTTTTCGCCATCTCCTCGGAGCTCTACGGCCGGGCGGCGAAGACCGGCCAGACGCTGACTTTCAACACCATCCACCTCACCGAGGCGGGCGACAAGGCACTCGCGCCTGAGGCCTTCCGCGCGCTGTTTGGCGAGACGGCTCCCGGCGGCAATCTCGACAAGCTCCGTGCCGCCGTGCTGGAGAAGAACCACGACTGGCACCAGCGCTACCGCACGGTGGACGGCTACAACGTCTATGGCGGCCGCTCCAAACTTTCCTTCCCCGTAGAAGGCGCGGCGGCCAAGAGCAAGGACGCCCCGAAAATCACCAACTACGACGTCATGCAGGATGAGATGGCCCAGCGCGACGTGAAAACTGCCAACCGCGACAAGGTTGTCTGGGCCGTGGCCAAAGGCGGCACGGCAAAGGTGGATGACAGCAACCTCCCGCCCGTGCGCACGCTCAAGTCCAACCGCCCGGATGATTTCTACAAGCCTTTCCCCAGCGGCGAGGAGGCCATCAAGCACATGACTGTTGCCAAGGGTGCCAAGATCACGCTGGTCGCCGAGGAGAAGCAATTCCCCGAACTGGCCAGCCCTGTGCAGATGGGCTTCGACACCAAGGGCCGCCTTTGGGTCGCCGCCTGGCCGAGCTATCCCGAACTGCGCCCGACGGACAAGGTGTTCGACAAGCTGCTCGTCTTTGACCTCGGCGCGGACGGCAAGGCGAAGAAGGTCACGACCTTCCTCGACGGCCTGAACTGCCCGACTGGCTTCCAGTTCCACAAGGACGGCGTGCTCGTGGTGCAGGCCCCGGATGTCTGGTTCGCGCGCGACACGAATGGCGATGGCAAGGCCGACTGGAAGGAGCGCGTCGTCATGGGACTCGATTCCGCGGACTCCCACCACACGGCGAATGCGATGGCCTACGGTCCCGGGGGCGACACCTTCCTGAGCGACGGTGTCTTCCACCGCACGCAGATGGAGACCGCCTACGGCCCGCCCGTGCGCAACAGCGACGGCTGCATCTACCGTCTCGAACCGCTCACGGGCAAACTGGAGCGCTACATCCCCTATGGCTTCGCCAATCCGCACGGCAAAGTCTTCGACCGTTGGGGCAACGACATCATCACCGACGCCACCGGCAACGCGAACTACTTCGGCCCGGCCTTCAGTGGCATGATCGATGCCCCGGCCAAGCACGGGAAGCTGAACGAGTTTTGGAAGCGCCCGTCCCGCCCGTGCCCTGGCACCGGCATGGTTTCCAGCCGCCACTTCCCGGAGGACTGGCAGGGCAATTTCCTCAACGCCAACGTCATTGGCTTCCAGGGCATCTTCCGCGTGAAAGTCACCGAGGACGGTGCCGGACTCAAAGGCGAGACCCTCGAAGACCTCGTGAAGGGCGACAACGCGATGATTCCCAACTTCCGCCCGTCCTGCATGGCCGTCGCGCCGGATGGTTCCATCTACTTCTGCGACTGGGCCAAGGAGCTGATCGGCCACATGCAGCATCACATCCGTGACCCCGGCCGCGACAAAACCCACGGCCGCATCTACCGCATCACCTTCGAGGGCCGCAACCTGCTCAAGCCGGTCAAGATAGACGGCGAACCCGTTGAGAAGCTGCTCGAAGCTCTCAAAACGCCCGAGGACGATGTCCGCACCCGCGCGAAGATCGAGTTGAGCAAGCACGACTCTGCCAAGGTTGTCGCCGCCACCAAGAAGTGGGCCGCCGGCCTGAGCAAGACCGACAAGGATTACGCCCATCACCTGACCGAGGCCCTCTGGGTCCACCAGTGGCACAACATCGTGGACGAGACCTTGCTGAAGGACGTGCTCCGCTCCCCGGATTACCACGCCCGCGCCGCCGCCACCCGCGTCCTCTGCTACTGGCGCGACCGCGTGAAGGACCCGCTCGCCCTTCTGAAGGTGCAGGCCGCTGACGACCATCCGCGCGTCCGCCTCGAAGCCATCCGCGCATGCAGCTTCTTCACCACCAGCGCCGCCGCCGAAGTCGCCCTCGGCGCGTTGGAGAAGGAAGCGGACCCGAACAAGCCCGATTATTACATCAAGTATTGCCTCGACGAGACGCTCAAGCAGCTCGGCAAATACAAGTAGCCCCGGCAGTTCAGATGCTCCGAGAGCCGGCGGGCAACCGCCGGCTCTTTTGCTTGCGGTCTGTCCGATGCAGAGGCGGCTGCCCGGCGGACTCAACCAGTCGCGGCGTGTTCTCCGCCGGCTGAGCCGAGTTGGTCATGATCCCATTTCAAAATCGGGCAACTGGAGCGAAATAGTCACTTGTCAACGCGCCGCGAAGTGACATGTTCGGCCGCGTCTTTAATCGAGCGATGCTCCTACAAACTTCATTGGCGCTTCAGTGCCACCTTGTCTGGCCTTGAATTCGCCTGCTCCCGTTTCCCAACCTCCGCCGTTGCCAGGGCGGGTTTTAGTGGTGGATGACAACGAATCCATCCGCGTGTTCCTTCGCCATTTCTTCAAACTCGAGGGGATACCAGTGGAGATCGTTGATTCACCAGCGCGGGCGCTGGAGCTGTTTCGAGCCGACCCCCAGCATTTTTCCATGCTGCTCACCGATTGTGAGATGCCGGGAATGAGCGGGCTGGAGCTGGCCCACGAAGTGCGCCAAGTGCGATTTGACCTGCCCATGGTCATTTTTTCCACCTCGGTGACGGTGCTGGGGCCCAACCGCTTTCTCAGCCAGGGCTTCGTGGCGGCGTTGCCCAAGCCGGTGGCTTTGGATCGCTTGCGCAGGGCTGTGCGCGGGGTCTTGGATCCCGACTATCCTGCCAGGCAACCAGGCAGCCAGGCGTCGGTTGTTCCGGCGGCGAATTAAGTCCTGAACGGGCTTGGGACAAACCCCGCCTTCTGGTTTCGGCATTTGCAACCCACCGCAGCCCGCCTACAGTCCGCGCGCTATGAAAGCGGTGTTTGACCCAATCGAAGCTGCGCTCGCCGATCTCCGGCGTGGGCGGATGGTCATCGTGGTAGATGACGAGGATCGCGAAAACGAGGGCGACCTCATCCTTGCAGCGGAACACGCGACGCCAACGGCGGTGAACTTCATGGCCCGGTTTGGGCGCGGGCTCATCTGCGTGCCGACCGTGGGCGAGCGGCTCAAGCAACTGGGGGTCGAGCGCATGGTCACGCAGAACCGCGAGACCTTCAAAACGGACTTCCAGGTGAGCGTGGACGCGGCGTCCGGCATCACCACCGGCATCAGCGCGGCGGACCGTGCCCGCACCATCCAAATCATGGCGGATCCAACGGCCCTGCCGGACGATCTGGTCCAGCCGGGGCATGTGTTTCCGCTGCGGGCCAAGCCGGGCGGAGTGCTCCAGCGCGCCGGCCACACCGAGGCGGCGGTGGACTTGGTGCGACTGGCCGGCTGCCGGCCCGTCGGCGTGATCTGCGAGATCATGTCCGACGACGGCACGATGGCGCGGCTGCCAGAGCTGCGGAAGTTTGCCCGCAAGCACAAGCTGAGGATCTGCTCCATTGCGGATCTCATCAGTCACCGACGCTCCCGGGAAAAGCTCGTTGAGCACGTCGAGGTAGTGAAGATGCCGACGGATTACGGCGACTTCGATCTGCACCTCTACGTGTCGCGCACGGACGGCCAGAACCATCTCGCCTTGGTGAAGGGAGACGTCCGCGAGCAGTCTGACGTGCTCGTGCGCGTCCACAGCGAATGCCTCACGGGGGATGTCTTCGGCTCGCGCCGGTGCGACTGCGGACCGCAGTTGCATCAGGCCATGAAGCAGGTCGCCGCCGCCGGACGCGGGGTGATTCTCTACATGCGCCAGGAAGGCCGCGGCATCGGGCTGGGCCCGAAAATCCAGGCCTACAAATTGCAGGAGAAGGGCTTGGACACCGTGGAGGCGAATCAGAAGCTGGGTTACGCGATGGACCTGCGCGAGTATGGGCTGGGTGCCCAGATTTTGTGTGACCTCGGGTTGCAGACAATCCGGCTGCTGACGAACAACCCAAAGAAGATCGTCGGCCTCGAAGGCTACGGCCTGAAAATCGTGGAGCAGGTGCCCATCCGCGTCTCGCCCAACCCGCACAACGCCCGTTACCTCAAGACCAAGCGGGAGAAGCTTGGCCATCTGCTGTGATACCGGTGGAGTAATTATGGTCGAAGAGATTTCTTCTCCCGGCCCGATCAATCCCCATGCTAAAAAAGATCAAAGCCATCAAGTCAGCGGCGGGCGGCAGACGCTTCGCCATTGTCGCCTCCCAATACAATGCCCGCTACGTGGACGGAATGCTGCGCGCGGCGCGGGCGGAACTGAAGCAGGCGGGAGCGGCGGAGGTGCAAGTGACGCGGGTGCCCGGAGCGTTTGAGATTCCCGTCGTTGCCGGCGTGCTTGCGCGGCAGACACCCCCGTGGGACGCGGTGATCTGTCTGGGCGTGATCCTGCAAGGCCAGACCTCACATGCGGAGCATGTCGGCGAGGCGGTGACGACTGGCTTGATGCAACTGGCCGTGGCGACCGGTGTGCCCATGATTCACGAGGTGCTGGTCTTCACCCACGAGGAGCAGGCCCGCGTGCGCTGTCTCAGCCAGGAATTCAACCGTGGCGCGGAGGCCGCTCAAACGGCGGTGAAGATGGCCCGGGTGATGGCCCAACTGGCCCCGGCCGAGAACGATCTGCCGTTCTGACGGAAACCCTGTGCGCGCAGCCCGGCGCGTCTGCGGTGCCGTGGACTAACGCTTCAAATAGTCGTGCTGGCGGAACCACTCTGCGGCGTCCTGCAACGCCTGGCGCGGCGGGGTTTGGGGCAGGCCCAGCTCGCGGATCGCCTTGGCGGGATTGAAGAACATCTTGTAGCGCGCCATGCGCACGCCGGCGAGCGGAGCCTTCGGCGGCTTGCCGGTCAGTTTGGAAATGCCTTCGTCCACATAGGCTGCCAGGAGCGGAATGAAATACGGCAGCGCCAGCTTGGGCGCGGGGACGCCCGTGATGTTCTCCAGCACGGCAAAGGCCTCGCGCATTGTCCAGTTGCCTTCCGCGTTGCCAAGGATGTAGCGCTCGCCGATGCGGCCCTTCTCAGCGGCGAGGATGTGCCCGACGGCCACGTCACGGACATGCACCCAGTTCAGGCCGGTGTCGAGATAAGCCGGCATGGCACGGTTCAGGAAATCGACGATGACCTTGCCGGTGGGCGTCGGCTTCACGTCGCGCGGGCCGATGGGTGCGCTGGGATTGACGATGACGATGGGTAGCCCGCGCTTCACCAGCTCGCGGGCGACGACTTCGGCCCGCCACTTCGAGAGCTTGTAGTGGTTGCTCATCTGCGCCTCGGAGACGGGTGTGTCCTCGTCGGTGGGCACCAGCCGACCATCCACTTCCTGAGGCAGGCCGATGCAGCCAACGGTGCTGGTGTAAACGATGCGCGAGCAGTCGGCGAGGAAGGCGGTCTCCAGCACGTTGCGGGTGCCGTCCACATTCGCGGCATACATCGGCGCGTAATCGGGCAGCCAGAGATGGTAGCTCGCGGCGACGTGGAAGCACCAGTCAAAGCCCTTCATCCCGGCTTCGAGCAGCTTGCGGTCGGCGATGTCCCCTTCGAGCAGTTCGTAGTCCGCGCCAGCGAGGCCGCGCAAATCCGCATCTTTCCGCGCCAGCACCCGGACGTCGTGCCCGCGGCGACAGAGCTCGTGAACGAGGTTGGCCCCAATGAATCCGGAGCCGCCAGTGACAAAACACTTCATGTTGGCTTGCGCCGAGGCGCAAATGGGGGGGCAGCTTGGCGGGTGGCCAACAGTCGCACAAGCCTAACAGAGGCCAGTCTGGAGACCCGCAGAACTGGGCTCAACCGCAGGTTAAAACTTCAACGAGGACGGCGGCCGGAGGCGATGCGAAGCCAGCCGCTCGTTGCAGCTTAGGCGTCGGTCAGAGAAGGGAAGTTAGAACCGTCCGTTGAGGGACAGGCCGACGTAGCCGGCTCCGTTGTCGCTGAGCTGGGTGTCCGCCTGATAATAAACCCAGCGGCGGTCGAGCACATAGCCACCCTCAAAACCGAGGTTGAAGTGACGGTTGAAGCGATATTGAAAGCCGCCGCCCAGCCGCCACTCCCGGTAGTCGAGCATCCGGCCATCCAACGCCGGGTTGGCAGCGGTGCGGGTGCCGTTGTCGCGCGAGGTGCGGTAGGCAACCTGACGCCACTCCGCGCCGGCGAAGAGCAGCAGATCCTCGCTGGCCTGCAACTCGATTTGCGGCCGGGGCATGACGAGGTTCAACGTCCAGTTGTCAGCGAAACGCCAGCGCACCCCGGGGCCGCCCAGCACACTGTATTGGGAGCGGAGATCGACATAGACGCCCAGCATCCACAGCAGGTCCTCGTTTGCCTCCCAGGCCAGCACCGCGTTGAATGGCACGTTCACATCGCCCCAGCTCAAGTCCAAGAAATCGCTGTAAATGCCCGGCCGGGCGTTGGCCCAGAAGGAAAGATCCTTCAACAGGGACCAGTTGCCGGTGAGCTGCAGGCCGACGTTGCCCAGCACCTTGGGAATGGGCATGCCGGGAGGCGTGTCGAAATCATTGCGCCGATACTCGGCGGCCACGCGGTAGGAGAAGTTGTCCGTGGGCCGGGCCGCCCAGCCGACCACGAGCCGCGTTTGCACGGCTTCCACGGTGCCGAGCCGAGCCTGCCCGAGCGAAATGCGGGAATCAGAGGTGTAGGCGGCGGCGGCCTCATACTCCAGTTGGGGAACGGTCCGGGGCGGGGCATGCCAGAAGTCCGCGTGGGCAGCCATGGTGGAACACATCAATGCCAGCCCAATAAGCGTCCGTTTCATGCTCATGCAGGGCAGAGGATGATCAAACGCAACGGACTTGGCAAGGCACGGGTTCAGCGGATTTGGGCAGCCCTCGGGATCCGGAGCGGGCACCATTTTGATTGTCGGCCTTGGGAATTGTGACTACACAGCATGGACGTGGTGCGGTTCGCACTGCGGTGGTTTTCCTTTGCATGAAGCTGCTAGTTGCCGACGACGATCCAATTATCCGACAGGTGATGATGAACCTGCTCTCGAAATGGGGATACGGCGTGGTTCCCACGACGAACGGGGCGGAGGCTTGGGAGGTGCTCCAGCACGACACCAGCCTGCGGGTCGGCCTATTCGATTGGTTCATGCCGGAAGTCAACGGCATGGAGCTGACCCGCCGCATCCGGGAGGCAAACATCGCGCCGTTTTACGTCATCCTCATCACGGCCCGCGGTGGAAAGGACAGCCTGCTGGAAGCGCTCGACGCCGGGGCCAATGACTTCATCAGCAAGCCCTTCGACAAGGAGGTGTTGCAGGCCCGGATCAAGGTGGCGACACAGGCCGTGGAATTGCAGTCCTACTTGATTCAGCGTCTCTCCGACGCCGAGGCCCAGCTCCAGAGCATTGCGCAGTTCAAGCACTTCATCCCCGTGTGCAGCATTTGCGGCCAGGCGCGCGATTTGCACGATCAATGGCACAAAATCGCGCTGCCCTTCTCGACGCAGACCGGGGAGACGGAGTTTCACACCTGCTGCCCGGATTGCCGCGCCAAGATGGACCGGGTGCGCTCGTCGTAGGCGCGGGCGTCAGAGCACGAACTCCAGCTCCGGCTGGCTGGGGATGAGCCCCTGTTTGGCCGCCTCCCCGAGAAACCGCCGGATCGCCTCGCGACCCCGCTCGCCGTAGTCCATGGTCCAGTGGTTCACATACATCCCCACGAACTTGTCCGCGAGCTCCTGTCCCATGCCCCGCGCCCAGCGCAGGGAGTGTTTCACCGCCTCCGCACGGTGCGCCAGGCTGTATTGAATGCTGGCCGTCAGCAGGTCGGAAATCACCTTGCGCTCGGCGGGCGGGATGCGCTTGTGGATGACGTTGCCGCCGAGGGGCAGCGGCAGGCCATCGTGTTCGCGCCCCCACCAGGCACCCAGGTCCTCGCAGAGATGAAAGCCTTGCTTTTCAAAGGTGAGCTGACCCTCGTGAATGATGAGCCCCACGTCGGCCACGCCGTTTTGCACCGCCTCGAAGATGAGATCGAACGGCACCACCACATGCTCGAATTCACGCGCCGGCCGGCCCAGGTAAAGCTGCAACGCGAGGAACGCGCTGGTCATGCGGCCCGGCACCGCGATCCGGCGCGTCGCGATGGCGTCGCGCGTCAGCGGGCGCTTGGCCACCAGCATCGGACCGTAGCCATCGCCCATGCTCGCCCCGCTGGGCAGGAGCGCATACTGGCTGCTGATGTGCGCGTAGGCGTGGATGCTCACAGCGGAAATGTCCAGCTCGCCCCTGAGCGCGCGCTCGTTGAGCGTCTGGATGTCCTGAAGGATGTGCTCAAACCGGTAGCCAGGGGAGGGAATCAGATCCTTCGCGAGGGCATAAAACATGAAGGCGTCATCCGGGTCGGGTGAGTGGCCGAGGGTGAGCGTGCGTTGTTCCATACGGGGAAAATGTCCGCTGGCACCCTCCGGCTTGTCGAGCGGAGAAACTGCCAGAGCGCCGTCCACGATCCGGAGCTGCGGACCTGGCTGGCTACTTCACCGGGTGACCGATGAGATCCTCAACGCCCTGCAGGAACGTCGCATCCTGGAAGCTGCCCTTGGTGAGGAAAACATCCACCCCGGCCCGCAGCCCGCGCTGGCGGTCCTCCTCGCGTTCCTTGTAGGTGATCATCATGACCGGCAGCACCCGCAGACGGACATCCTGCTTGATCAGGCGCGTCAGCTCGGACCCGTCCATGCGCGGCATGTCCATGTCCGTGATGACGAGGTCAAAGGCCCCGGTGCGCACGGCATTCCAGCCATCCATGCCATCCACGGCCACGCTCACCTCGTAACCCTGCTCCTGCAGCAGCTTGCGTTCGAGCTCCCGCACCGTGAGCGAATCGTCCACCACCAGCACCCGTTGCCGGCGGCGGGCGAATGCCCCGCCCGCTCCCGCTCCGCTCAATCCGCCCGCGTCTCCGGTCGAGAGAATCCGTTCGGCGGACAACAGCACATCATCCACATCCAGCAGCAACACCGGCGCGCCCTCCTCCATCAACGCTCCGGCAGCGATGTCGCGGATCTTGCCCAGCTTCGGATCCAGCGGCAGCACCACCAGCTCGCGCTCGCCGGCGAACCGGTCCACCACCAGGCCCACGCAACGCTCCCGCTCGCCCAGGACAATGACCGGTAGCTCGCCGTTCAAGGCGGCCGGTGCGCCGCGCTCCAGCACCTGATGCGCCGTCACTAGGGAAACCCGCCGGCCCTCGTGCAGGAAAGTCTGCTGGGCCGGTCCCGTCTCCAAGGTCGTCCGATCCACCTTCAAGGTGCGGCTGACCGCGGCCAGCGGCACCGCGTAGGGCTCGCCCGCCACCTCCACCAGCAGCGTGCGGATCACGGACAGCGTCAGCGGCAACTGCATCTGAAACCGGGTGCCGGCCCCGGGCGTGGAAGTCACCCGCACCGCCCCGCGCACGCCCTTGACCACGTTCATCACGATGTCCAAGCCCACGCCGCGACCAGACATTTCCGTCACCTCCTCTTTCGTGGAAAAGCCCGGCAGGAACAGGAACTCCAGCAGCTCCGCCTCGCTCAACTGCGTGGCCGTGCCGGCGGCGATGAGCCCTTTGCGCACGATGGACCGCCGCAGATGATCGTAATCCACGCCGCGTCCGTCGTCCGCGACGGAGACGAGCAGCTTGCCGTTGCTGTGGCGGGCCTCCAGCGTGAGCCGGCCGGCCCGCGACTTGCCCTTGCTCACCCGGTCGTCGGGAAACTCCATCCCGTGGTCCAGTGCATTGCGCAGCAATTGCGTGATGAGCGGTTCCAGCTTTTCCAGGATGTCGCGGTCCACCTGCGTGTCTTCGCCAAGGATTTCCAACGTCACTTCCTTGCCCAGCCGTTTGGACAGATCGCGCACCATGCGGGGGAAACCTTGGATGCCATCGGCGAAGGGCCGCATGCGGCAGGCCAGCGTCGCGCCATACATGCGTCCCGAGAGGTTCGAGGAGCGCCGCCCCAGGTTTTCCAGATCCACCAGTTGATGGCCGAGATACTGGCGCGCGCCCGTGAGGTGGGTCTGCAAGGCATGCAGCCGGTCGCGCAAGGCGTCGTCCACCATCGGCGTGGGCAGCGCCTCGCGAAGATGATCGAAGGCCTCGCTGACCTCCCCCAGTTGACGCTTCAAGCGCAGCAACGCCTCGGAAAAAGGCCGCAGCCGCCGGGCTTCCACCTGGGCTTCCCCCGCCAGCGCGAGCAGGCGGTTCAGGCTGTCCGCCGTGATGCGCAGTGAGCGCTCCTGTTCCTCGGCGCTTGGGCTGGGGCCGGCTGGCTGCCCCCCGGCGGCCGGGCTGCCGGAGGGGGCTTGGGCCGCTCCGCCCGGGCCGCCGCCCTGCGCGAACTTCTCCGCCTGGTCATGCACCTCCATCAACGCCGCGACACTGCTGAGGAACTGGCTGACTTCCGGCGCGTGCGTCGTGCTCCATTCCTCGATCTGCGCCTCCGGCGTGTGGGCGATGCGGTTCAGCAGATCCACGCCCTCCAGCATCATGTCCACCAGCAGCGTGGTGAAGGCGGTCTGGCCGCGATACTTGGGTGCGAGATCCGCCCGGTCCAGCAGCCCGGCGACGGGCTTTTTGTCCAGCGGCACGGGGCTTTTCTGCACGGCGACAAAGGCGTCCTCCATTGCGTGCGCTACCCGGACGGCAGCATCAAGGCCAACGATGCGCGCGGCTCCCTTGAGCGAGTGGGCGGCGCGCATGAGTGACTCCAACTGCGCGGGGCTGGCATCTTTCTCCAGCCCGAGCAGCCCGGAGTTCAGCACGGCCTGCTGGTTTTCGGCCTCGGCCTTGAACAGGTCGAGCATCGAAAAGCTGCTTAGGTCGTCAGGGAGGTTGTTGCTCACGGCACAAGTGTCGGCGGGTTCATGCCAGGCTCCGGTTCAGGGCGGCGAACAGCTTTTGCTCATCCAGGCAGCAGACGGATTGCTCCCGCCACATAACCCGGCCGCGACCCGCCGCGCGGAGGATGCGGTCCTCGGACTCGATCTCGGCGGGTGCTTCCGGCAGGGCGAGGTGCTGCACCCCGCGCACCTCGGTGACGGGGAAGGCGTAATGTTCGTTCTGATGGCGCACCACCAGCAGCCGACCGGCAGCGGCCCGGGGCAGCAAGCCGCCGGTGCCCACGCCCTTGTCAATTCCGAGCAGCCGGCCGACCGAGACGCACGTAAGCAGCTCGCCGCGCACGTTGACCACGCCGAGCAGCACGCCTTCGCGCCGGTGCGGCAGGGTGTGGATGGGGCGCATCTCGCCGACCTCCTCCATCACGCTGATGTCCAAGGCCAGCCACTCATCACCGATGCGGAACACCAGCATGGGCGTGCCAAGATCTGTGGTGATCGCGAGCTCGGCCATGCGCTCCGTCCACTCCCGCCGGTAGCCCGCGGGCGGCCGCGAGTCGAGCAGGCGCATGGCTGCGGTGGCGTAAACCGGGCAGTTGCGGCAGTGCAGGTGAACCTGCAATTCGTGGCAGGAAACGTCTCCCCAGATGCCGATGTGCTGCCAGCAATCGGTCCGCTCGGTGGGCGGGTCCACCATCAGCGCGGGCGCGGCGGCGGGACTTTCCGCAGGTGCAGCGGGCTCCGGCTTGCGGCGGCGGTTTTTGAACTCAGCCAGCATCGGGATTCTGGGAATGAGCAAGATGATACACGGAGAGCAGATCCCGCAGCTCATCGGTGAGCAGCTTATCGAGTTGCAGCAACCGGAGCCGACCCCGGGGGTCTTGTGCTACCAGCGCGTCCCCCACCATCGTGAATTCGCCCAACTGCTTCGGCACGAGTTCCGTGGCGTGCTCGACGATGAGGCCCAGCGGCCACATGGACCCGGGCTGGGACTCATGTTTCAGCAGCAGGATGCGCGTGCTGAGACGGAGGTTGGACGGGCGTCCCAACGCCAGCAGACATAGGTCCAGCACGGGCACAGAAGCGCCATGGTAATCAAACTCGCCCGCAGTGCCCACCGGCGCGCCCACGATCTTCCCCAGCTCGACCATGGCGAGCACCTCAAGGACGCGGGCCGCCTCCAAGGCGTAGCGGTCCGCGCCGAGTTGGAAGGTGAGGAAGAGCATGAGGGCGATCCGCGACAGCGACTTTCATCGGCTGCCCGGCAACTTGAAGCGGGCCACGCCCTCTCGCAGGCCGTAAGCCGTGTTCTTGAGCTGCTCGATGGCCTGGTTGGACTGTTCGAGTGACTGCGCTGTCTGCTGGACAGCCTGACTCAACTGGGTGAGCGACTCGCTGATTTGCTGACCACCGGCGGATTGCGACTGCATGCCGGAGTTGACCAGCTCGAAGCGCGGCGCGAGCTGCTGCACCTGCTGGATGATCTGGGCGAGCTGCGTGCCGACGGACTGAACTTCCTTCACGCCCGAGCGGATTTCCTCGGCGGTCTGGTTCATGGCCAGCGTGCCGGCGGACACGGCGGCCTGCATCTCCTTGACCATCTGCTCGATGTCGTAGGTGGCCACTGCGGTCTGATCGGCGAGGCGGCGGATCTCGGTGGCGACAACCGAGAAGCCCCGTCCGTATTCGCCGGCCTTCTCGGCTTCGATGGCGGCGTTGAGCGAAAGCAGGTTGGTGCGGTCGGCAATCTTGGTGATGGCGGTGACGACCTGGTTGACATTGGCCGCCTTTTCGTTGAGCACGCTGAGCTTGGCTTGAATCAGACCGGCGGCGGCAGTGAGCTGGGTCATCGTCTCGCGCATGCGGGACAGCCCTTCCTGGCCCTTGTTGGCCAGCGTGGCGGTGTCCTCGGCCACGGCGGTGGCGTCCTTCATCATCTTCACCAGCTCAATGGAGGTGGCGGAGATCTCCTTGGCGGTCGCGCCGATTTGCGTGGTGGTGGTGGCGATGTTGGTGGCGGTGGCCTGCTGCTGCTTGCCGGTGACGGAGATCTGGTTGACGGAGGTGTTCACCTGCAGGCCGGATTTCTGGACCTGGCCCACGATGTCGGTGAGGCTGCGCACCATCCGCTGGAGCGCACGCATGAGGCCGCCCATCTCGTCGGCGCGGTCCTGCGCGGAGACGTTCACCGCCAGATCGCCCTCGGCGATCTGGTCCGCGACCTCGACCACCTCGTTGAGCGGCCCCGTGATGTTGCGGCCGATGAAGACCGCCACGAGCGTCACGAGCAGGAAGCTCACCGCCACGATGGCCAGCGTCTTGCCCACATCCGTGTAGAAGTTGTCAATACGCGCGCGGAGCAGCTCGCTCAAGGTGAGGGCTACCTTGTCTTCGAGGCGCAGAATCGCGGCGGTGCCGCGGGTGATGGTGTCATGGAATTCGCGCAGCGAAACCGTTGCCCGCCGTTCCGTGAGGCTGCGGCGGATGAGCTTGGCGGCCTCGTCCACCGCGGCGCGGGCGAGTTGAAATTCGATGTTGAAACGCTCCTTCAGCTCGGGGCGGTCCCGCATCACTCGGGCGACCGAGGTGAACAGCGTGCCCTCGGAGGTGGTCATGGCGGCCTCGATGCGGTTGAGATTGCGCTCCAGCTCGTCGAACTCGGCCTTCTGGGAGGCGGTGTCCGCGATGTTTTGCCGGGCCGCCAGGCCGTTGCAGATGGCGCGGGCATTGGACAGGGCGTCGAGCAGGTCCGGCCCGCGATATTGTAGGGCGGCCATGAGGTGGAAGCGCTCGCCCAGCGCTTCATCACTGAGCTTGGAGCGGTCGCCGGCGAGTTCGATCAGGGCCTTGCAATCCCCGATGGGGCGCGTGCGGGCCTCGTAGGCCGCCGCCGGCCGCTCGTAGGTCTTGCGCTTGAGCATTTCATCCATCTGGGTGCTCAGGGCGTTCCATTCCAACGAGAGGTCCACCTGTTCGCTGAGGGCGCGGATGGCCTCGCCAGCCGGGGCGGCGGTGGCGGGAATGGTCGTGCTCTGCTGGTCGAACGCCGCGCGCAAGGTGTCGTTGGTGTTGGCCACGGCGTGGCCGAGATCGCGGTAGAGCTGAAGCTCGTGCAGAAGCTTCAGCAGGCGCATTTGCACCCCCACGGCGGCGATTTCGTTCCGGGCGCTGCCCAGATCGCGCGGGGCCTTGACGAAGAGGATGTCATAGGCCACGACGGCACCGAACGGGATTGCGAACAGGAAGCCCAGCAGAATGAGCTTCTGCCAGACCTTGAGGTTGTAGAGCCATTTCATGGGCGGCGGGGAAGATCAGTGGTTGGGCTTGAAACGCGCAAGGTGTTCCTGCATCCGGCGGGCGGCGGCCTCGAAGCCGTCCACCCGCGCATAGGCCTGCTGCTGGGAGTCGGTGGCGGCCCGGGAACAGCCGCCGAACTTGGCGACCGTGTCGTAGATCTGGCGGGCACCCTCGGTTTGCGCGTTCATGGTTTGGTTCACGGCCTCGATCTGGGGCGAGATGCCCTGCACCTGCTGGAGCACGCGGTCGAGCTGGCCGCTGACCTTGTGGACATCTCCGACACCCCGGCGGACTTCGTCGGCGAACTTGTCCATGCCCATCACCCCGGCGGTGACGGCGCTCTGCATCTCCTTGACCATCTGCTCGATGTCCTCGGCGGCCACCGCAGTCTGGTCGGCCAGCCGTTGAATCTCGGTGGCCACCACGGCGAAGCCCCGGCCGTATTCGCCGGCCTTCTCCGCCTCGATCGCGGCGTTGAGGGAGAGCAGGTTGGTTTGATCGGCCACCTTGGCCATGGTGATGATCACCTGGTTGATGTTCCCGGCCTTCTCGTTCAGCACGGCCAGCTTGGCGTTGATGCGGTCGGCGGCGTGGTGGATGGACTCCATGGTCTCGCCCATGCGCGACAGGCCCAGCCGGCTGGAGTCGGTGAGCATCGCGGTCTGGTCGGCGATGACGGACACGGAATGGATGGTGCGGGCCATTTCGGCGGAGGTGTTGAGCACGCGGCGGGCGGAGACGCCCAGGCCGCTGGCGAGCGTCTCCATCTCGGTGACGTTATGCTGGCCGGCTCCCAAGGCGGCGGAGAGGCTTTGGTTCTCGTTCAGCACCGCCCCGCCCGTCGCCCGCAACTGTTCGGCGAGTTCGGCGAGTTCGGCGCCCAGCCGGTTCAGGCTGTCGCCGAGCACCGCGAATTCATTTCGTTCCGGGAGCTGCACCGGGAGGTTGAGTGTGCCGCTTCGGATGCGGTCCACCCCCTGCCAGAGGAGTTGCAAGGAGGTGGCCAGCGCCGTTTCAATCCGGCGGGCGAGGAACAACCCCAGCACGCCCAGCAAGGACACCACGACCGCGCCGCTGATCGTCAAGCGTCGCCATTCCAGATTGGTGGTGATGGCGAGGCGTTCCGCGCGGCTGATGAGCTCGTTCAAGGCCTGGTCCTGGACGCGGCGCGCGGGCAGGTAAATTTCGGCGTAATCCGCGCGGGCCTTGGCAGGATCTTCGCTGGCCAGTTGCAGCAACCGATCCTCAATGGGGTTGAGCGTGCCGGTGTCATAGTCGCCCACCGCCTCCAGCGCACGCAGGAGATCCGGCTGGGCGCGTAGCAGCGGGCGCAGCTCCCCGATGGCCCGGTTCAGATCGCCGTCCGCCTCATGCTTCCGGCGGCGGTCCACTTCGCTGCGGGGATCCAGCATCACCCCGCGAAGCGCGTCCCCCATTTGCAGCGTGGCATGGCGGATGCGCTCCACCGTCACGCCCACCTGCCGGCGCAGCGTTTCGGCGGCGAGCTCGGCCACTGCCAGCCGCCAGCCGTGCCACGCCACCACCACGGCGCCCAGGATGGCCGCCACATACAGCAGCAAAAAGCCGGAGCGCAGCCGCTGGATGATGGTGATGGTCTTCATGTGGCAAACCGTTGGCGACCTCGCTGCCCGGCTCCATCCAGCCGCCGTCGGCACGGGGGCAAGAGCCGCGCAGTTGAAGGCGTTGAATGCGTTGGCACCACGATTCTGAGCCACGCCGGCACGCGGCGGGATTTCTGTGCCGCGAGCCTAGTCCAACAACCTTTGGACACAAGTTCATTGTCGGTCCGACCTAGCTGCGAATCGGGCAAAGACCCGAGCCAAGGCCGCAGATTCCACTTTGACCCCGCCTCGGCGTTGAACTATGAAGAGTCATGCACCTGACCCGCCCAAACCTTCGTCGCCTCCGCCAGGCGGGAGTGCTGGCCGTGGCGGTGGCCAGTCTGTGGCCGGTCCGGATGACCGCCGAGCCAATCCGGTTCTCCGGGCGCACCGGCCCAGCCGTGGTGCAGGAGTTTGACCGGCGTGAGCCGCTGCTGCCCACCGAGGCCGGCTTCAACGGCAAGGCCAAACTCCAGCCCGAGCTGCCCCTGAACACCTTCATGCCGCCGTCGCAGGCGATGACCCCCACCACCGGGCTCACCCGCCGCCAACTGGAGGCCCAGGATCAGAAACGCAACTGGCTCTTGCAATCACCCGAAACCATCCTCCGGCAGGCCGAACGGCAGGATGAGGCAAATCGCGACCCGCTCTCCCGAGATGACAGTCCCAAGTCCGCCGCAAGCCGGTTTCTCGAAAACTCCGACGCCACGGCTGACAAGAGCGGCAAGCCGCGCAACGAGACTTCTGCTGACAAGAGCCGTCGCGAGCGTGATCCGCGCGGGCAGAACAACTCCCGGGAACCGCAGGGCAATGAGCTGGGCACCCGTGCCGGCGATGCCCGCAACACCCTCGACACCCGGCAGGTGGGATCGTCTCCCGGCATGGATGGCCCCAGTCTTTTTACCGCGGGTGCCACGCGGGCCGGGGCGTATGGCCGCATGGTGAACGACGCCCGGGAACGCGAGCGGCAGCGGGAAAATGCCGCCAGCCTCGAAGCCTTCCAACGCAGCTTCAACAACCCCTGGGCGCAGCCCGCAAACAGCAGTGGCGGCGGCAATCCCCTGGCTGGCAATGCTCCCGGCGGCCATTCCGCTCCCGGCGGCTTTATGGGCAACGATCTGGCACGGCGCGCACCGGGATCCAACCTCGGCCAGGCCACGCGCGGCCCGATGAATCTCGGACCCGTCGGCAAGGATGGCTTCGACCCCTCGAACCCGCTGAACTATGGCGCGCCGGACACGGTGATGCAGCCCTCGACTCTTCCCACCCGCAGCGCTCCGGCCCCCGTTAAACTGGAGGCTCCCCGCCGGAAGTTCTGACCCGATTCTGGATTACGGCGCGGGCGTGAGCGGCGCCCATTCACAGCCGCTTCGCCAGTTCAGCCTGGCTCTGCGCCAGGACTTCCTTGTGCAGTGAATTGCCGTGCGCATCAATCGTGACCACGGCAGGGAAGTTCTCGATTTCCAGTTCCCAGATGGCCTCGGGCGAGCCGAATTCTTCCGCGAAATACACGTTGCGCACCTTCTTCACGCACTCCGCCAGCACCTGCGCCGCGCCACCGATGGCGTGCAGATACACGCAGCCGTGCTCCTTGCAGGCGGCGAGCGTCTTGTCGCCCATGCCGCCCTTGCCGATGACCCCGCGCACGCCGAAATCACGGATGATCTGCCACTGATACGGCTCCTCGCGGATGGACGTGGTGGGGCCGGCGGCGGTGCATTTGTAGGAGCCATCGGCCTGCTTCATCATCACCGGGCCGCAATGGTAGATGATGCCATCGCGCAGCGAGACGCCCGGCGGCAATGCGCCGCCCTCGTGCATGTATTTGTGCACCGCGTCGCGCCCGGTGAAGACGATGCCCGAAATGGACACCTCGTCGCCGACTTTGAGCGCGCGAACCTGGGCTTCGGTGAAGGGGAAGGTGAGCGGGGTCATATTAGGGTATGCCAGTGGTTGTGGGGGTAATTTTGTCCAGAACCGCTCGCTGAAACCAAGCGGGAATCTGGTCGGATTTCAGTTCGAGCATCTGGCCATCCGTGATTTCTGCGACCCAAGTGTGCGCCCGGTCCTTGTTGTCGCCGGAGTTGTCGAACACATAGGCGCGATTCGTGTGCCGGATGGCTTCCAGCAAAAGTTCCAGTGACCGATGGTAGCGGGTCACGATCCGATCTTCCGGCACGTCGTGTCCGCCCAGCCGGACCCGGTTGCGCACGCGAGAGATGTTGATGGCCGGATCGTCGGTGGCCACGAAATACAAATAAGTCCGATAGCCCAACTGCTGCGCCTCGGTGAGCAACGCCACCTTGCTGGGATGCGACATCACGGTCTCGAACGTGAAAGAGATTTTGCGCTCCAGAAGTTTGCGCCGGAGAAAATCAACCGCGACGGATGCAAAGTAGGAGTTCACCGCCACGCTGGCAAAGTCCAGGCGGCCCTCGGTGAAGCGGAGTTGTTTGGCGGCTTCGCTCATTCCGGCAGCGGCCAAAAACGAAGAACCCTGAAAGAACGACCGCGTTTCATCCGCCGTCGCCGCCACGCCGAAGGCGGCAAAGTCGATCAAACCGTGAGTGCGAATGGTCTGCTCGATTTCATCGGCGTTCAAATAAACCCCGAGCAATTCATTCGGCAGATGGGACTTGAGCGTGCTTTTGCCGGAACCATTCGGCCCGGCAAACATCCGAAGGCGTGCCGCAGACGCGCTCACTGGATCGGGAGCTTGCTGCCGGACACGGCATGGGTGGGTGGGGCAATCTGCTTGATCAGAACGCGCCGCCCGTCAGGGAAAACCTCGTAAATGCACCCCTGCTCGGATTGCAGCACGCTTTGTCCGGAAGCAAGGATCTGTTCGCGCGCCGCCGCGAATGCCGAACCGGAGACGGCGGGAAACTGGGTTTCCAGTTGCTCGATGCTCTTCGCTTGATCTGCCATAGCCGCCATCATGCTATTGTCCGAGTCGTTCCGGGGCAACCTCCGCGTCCATGCGCCCCGGTGACTCAAATGAATCTTCGGTGTTCACCGCGACCACTTCCAACTCTTCCCGACCGCGCTTAGCGAAGACGATGCCCGAAACGGACACCTCGTCGCCGACTTTGAGCGCGCGGACCTGAGTTTCGGTGAAGGGG
>Ga0255087_1000355_pt1 | contig 19537 bp, 18 predicted proteins | sample Colum_Miss_RepA__FD_188561 | JGI IMG/M metagenome (GOLD analysis project Ga0255087, IMG submission 188561) | Freshwater microbial communities from Columbia River, Oregon, United States - Colum_Miss_RepA_8d | ecosystem: Environmental > Aquatic > Freshwater > River | place: USA: Oregon | collected...
ACTACAGCCAGCTCGCGATGGAGCAGCACGCGGACTTGCCGAAGGAGCACAAGCACCTCGCCTGGCTCTCGCTCGATTCCGCCGAAGGCCAGGAATACTGGGCCGCGATGGAGTTGATGGGCCAATACGCAGCCGCCAACCACGCGCTCATCCACCAGCACATCGCCGAGCACCTGCGCCTGCAAGTCCTCCTCGACTTGGAAAACCACCACAACTTCGCGTGGAAGGAGCGCCACATCATGGGCGGCGAGGAACGCGACGTCGTTGTGCATCGCAAAGGCGCGACGCCCGCCGGTGCCGACGTGCTCGGCATCATCCCCGGCTCGATGGCTTCGCCCGGCTTCGTCGTGCGCGGCAAGGGCAGCGAGGCCTCGCTCAAGTCCGCGTCGCACGGCGCGGGCCGCGTGATGAGCCGCAAGAAAGCCACCGCGACCTTCGAGTGGCACAAGGTCAACCGCGTGCTCCGGGAAGCCGGCGTCCACCTCATCAGCGCCGGTCTCGACGAGGTTCCGATGGTTTACAAAGACATCCACCAAGTCATGGCCGCGCAGAGCGACCTCGTGGAAGTCCTCGGCCAGTTCGACCCCAAGCTCGTGAAGATGGCCCCGCACGGCGAGCGGGCGGAGGATTGAGGCCGCTTATTTCCGAGCTGGGCCAAGCCGGAGAGCGGCCTCATCAAGTGGTGGTGGCGCTGGATTAAGTCCTCCCAAAACACAACTGCCTCACCTAGCAAGGCGACTGCGTGGCCGTTATCGCCCGGCAGTTTCCGTGCCCGGTCACGGACGCGCTTCGGGGGGAAGCAGGCTCAGGACGAAATCGTAAATCGTCTGCGCGTATTGCAGCGCCTCGTCAAACTCCTCGCGCGTCGGCATCGGTTCATCAAAGCCACCGGGATAGCGAAACGCGGAAGCATACGGTGTCAGCACCGCCGCTGCCGGGGCAAGTTTCTCAAAGTCAGCGTTGATGCTCCCAGCCCGATCCACCAAGTCTTCGATGTCGTGCGTCTTTGGAAAAGGCGCGTCGTTCGCTTGCAGCCATGCCTTGACTGACTTCTCCGCCGCTTGCTGGCAATGGTAGATAGCGGTGTCCAGCAATGGCTCTTCCTGCGCGGCCAGCACGCGCGAAGAACGCAAGTCGTGACTCGCCCGGGTCAGCCAGTCGCGCACCAGTTCCTGCGTGGCCTCATCCATACAACCTGCGACCTTGGGCTAGCACCTGATGGAACAGCGAAGCGCGCAGATGTTTGTAGCGGTCCACCTGAGCGCGGGTCGGCACAAGCACATCCTTGGCGAAGCCCAACCCGGTCAGGCACCGATGCGCCCGCTGCTGCCGCTGGATTCCCCGCTCTTCGCTGTCACGGACAATTACCATCAAATCCACATCGCTATCCTCCGTGGGCGTGCCCCACGCGTGCGAACCGAACAGATAGATTTCCTCCGGCTGAAACTCCGCCTTCAGCCTTTCCACAGCGCTTTCTAACAGCCCGCTTGGAAGTGTCTTCACGACAGCAGCGTATCACTCAATCAGCACAAGTGAAAAGCGGGATGTTTGCATCTCTGAAATGGCCGCGCAGAGCGACCTCGTGGAAGTCCTCAGCCAGTTCGACCCCAAGCTCGTGAAGATGGCCCCGCACGGCGAGCGGGCGGAGGATTGATTGGGGGGCTGCTGGCTCGGAAGCTTCGCGCCCGCAAAAGCCTTGCCCGCTTCCCCCGGCTGCGCGGACACTTCGCGCACCGCGATGAACCGCATCCGCCTGCTGCCCGAGCAAGTCGCCAATCAAATCGCCGCCGGCGAGGTGGTGGAGCGGCCAGCCAGCGTCGTGAAGGAGCTGGTGGAGAACGCCCTCGACGCGCAGGCCGCCCACATCACGGTGGATGTGCTGGCCGGCGGACGCGGCCTGATTCGCGTGACGGATGACGGTCTGGGCATGAGCCGCGATGACGCGTTGCTCTGCCTCGAACGCCACGCGACGAGCAAGGTGCAGAGCGCGGAGGATTTGTTCCGCATCACCACGATGGGCTTTCGCGGCGAGGCGCTGCCGAGCATCGCGAGCGTGAGCCGGTTCACGCTCACCACCCGCGAGCGCGACAGCGATTCGCCCGAGGCCATGCAGGTCATTGTTCACGGCGGCAAAATTCTGGAAGTCCGCTCGGCGGGCGCGCCCGGCGGCACGAGCATCGAGGTGCGGCAGCTCTTCTACAACCTGCCGGCGCGGCGGAAGTTCCTCCGCAGCGAGGAGACGGAGCGGGCGCACATCCACCACTACCTCACGCTGGCCGCGCTGGCGCATCCGCAGGTCGCGTTCACGCTCACGACGGACAGCCGCACCATTTTCCAGCTCCCCGCCAGCCCGCCGGCCACCGATCCCGCCGGCCAGCTCGCCGCCCTCCGCGAACGCCTGCGCGCCCTGCACGGCGCGGACCTGAATCTCCTGACCGTGGACACGCAAGGAACCTACGAGGAACTCCGCGACCCCGCTGAACCCGAGGCCAGCTCTCAACTCTCAACTCCCAACTCTCAACTCCGCCTGTGGGGCTTCATCGGCGCACCCGGTGTCTCGCGCGGCAGCCGGGATGATCAACATCTCTTCGTCAACCGCCGGCCCATTGAGAACCGCGCGCTCAACTTCGCGCTCATCGAGGGCTATCACACCGCGCTGATGAAGGGCCGCTATCCGGTGTGCTGTCTCTTTCTCGAACTCGACCCCGCGCAGGTGGACGTGAACATCCATCCGGCCAAGCGCGAGGTGAAGTTTCATCACGAGCGCGCCGTGCGGGTGTTCGTCACGCAGGCTATCCGCGACACGCTGCTGAATTTTCACAGCGGTCCCGTGGTGGCAGGCGTCCAGCCCGGCGGACAAAACGCACCGACGGTGGAATCGCGCACCGAACCACTCCGCAGCCCAAGTCCGGGCGGCGCGACGCCCGCCGCTATCAATCCCGCGCCCGACTTCTTTCCGTCGCTGCCGAGCCGGCCGATCCCCGACTGGCCCGCGAGCGCACCCAAGCAGACGCCCTTGCCGATGGGCTTCAGCGGTCAGCCGTCAGCGGTCACCCATCAGCCAGCGCCGCCCGACCTGACTCACGGAGCCCGGAGCCCGGAGCACAACCGGCCAGCCTCCAGCCTCCAAGCTCCGGCATCGCCCCCGCTCCTCGCGGTTCCCTTGCGGCTCGTCGGGGTCATTGGCCGGCTCTACGTGGTGCTGGAGAGCGATCGCGGCCTGGTGCTCATGGACCAGCATGCGGCGCATGAGCGGATTCTCTTCGAGCAGATGCTCGACCGGCTTGAAGCGGGAGGCGAGGCGGCGGCGCAACGGTTGCTGCTGCCGGAAACGGTCGAGCTGTCCATGCGCGACGCAGATTTTCTCCGCCGGCACCTGCCCATCCTCGCGCGGCTGGGCGTAGGCTTGAGCGAGTTTGGCGAGCGCACGTTCCTGCTGGAGGCCTTGCCGCCCATGGCCAAGCTCCCCTCAGCCCGCCGCTTTGTGATCGAGCTGGTGGACGCGCTCAAGGCGGCCGGCGACGGCGTCAACGCGCTGCGCCTCGGCGAGGACGTCATTGCCAAGACCGTTTGCCGCCACGCGGTGAAGGCCAACGACCCGCTGGCCGGCCCGGAGCTGGAAAACCTGGTGGCCGACCTGCGCCGCTGCCGGATGCCCTACACCTGTCCGCATGGCCGGCCCACGCTCATCGAGATGAGCCTGAAGGAGCTGGAGAAGAAATTTGGCCGCGCGCAGTGAGCCCAACCGGCGCAGCCCAAAAACCTTTTCCCGCAGGCCAAGTTTCGCTTCAATCCCCCCATGCAAAGCCGCCTCGCCCTCGTGCTGCACGCGCACCTGCCGTTTGTCCGGCATCCGGAGCACGACCGCTTCCTCGAGGAGAGCTGGCTGTTCGAGGCCATCACCGAGACCTACCTGCCGCTGATCCAAGTGCTGGAAGGCTGGCAGGCGCTCGGCATGCGGGCGCGCCTGACGCTTACCCTCTCGCCCACGCTGTGCGCCATGCTGCTGGACCCGCTGTTGCAGGACCGCTACGTGCGGCATCTCGAAGGCCTGCTGGAGCTGGGCGAGAAGGAAATCCATCGCACCCACTGGGACCGCGATTTCCGCGAGCTGTCGTGGATGTATCACCACCGGTTCACCAGCCTGCGCGCCACCTACTTCGCCTACGGACGCAACCTCGTCGGCGCGTTCCGCAAGTTTCAGGAGCAGGGCCTCCTTGAAATCATCACCACCGCCGCCACCCACGCGCTGCTGCCGCTGCTGAACCACCCGCCCTCCGTCCGCGCGCAAATCCTCACCGCGCGCGACCATTACCGGAGCTGCTTCGGCTGCGACCCGCGCGGTATCTGGCTGCCGGAATGCGCCTACGTCGAGGGCATCGAGGCCGTGCTTCAGGAGGCGAACCTCCGCTGGTTCATCATGGACACGCACGGGCTGCTGCACGCCCGCCCGCGCCCGCGCTACGGCGTCTTCGCCCCCGTGCTCACACCAAATGGCATCGCCGCCTTTGCCCGCGACCTCGAATCCGCGCGCCAGGTCTGGAGCCGCAACGAGGGTTATCCCGGCGACCCGCGCTACCGTGATTTCTACCGCGACGTGGGCCACGACCTCGACTTCGACTACGTCCGCCCCCACCTGCCCAACCCGGACCTGCGCGGCTTCACCGGGCTCAAGTATTACCGCATCACCGGCCCCACCTCCGACAAGGCCGTGTATGACCCCGTGCTGGCGCAGCAGGCCGTGGAGGATCACGCCAGCCACTTCCTGGCCGCCCGCTGCGAGCAGGCGCGCAAGCTGGGCGGGCTCATGGACCGCCCGCCGCTCATCGTCGCCCCCTACGACGCCGAGCTGTTCGGCCACTGGTGGTATGAGGGCCCGCAGTTCCTCGACCTCTTCGTGCGCAAGGCCTACTACGACCAGCAGGACTTCAAGCTCGTCACCCCGAGCGACCACCTCAAGGACGGACCCACGCTCCAAATCGTCCGCCCCAGCCCGTCGAGCTGGGGCGAGGAGGGTTATTGGAAGCTCTGGCTCAACGACACCAACGAGTGGATCCTCCCGCACCTGCAAGTCGCGCAGGAGCGCATGACCGCGCTGGCCCGCGCGCACCCGGAAGCCGCCGGCCTCACCCTCCGCGCGCTCAACCAGGCCGCCCGCGAGCTCCTCCTCGCGCAATCCAGCGACTGGCCCTTCATCCTGCGCACCGGCACCAGTCCGGACTACGCGCGCAAACGGGTGAAGGACCACCTCCTGCGCTTCCTCACGCTGCATGGGATGCTCACCACCGGCCAGTTCGATGAGGCGTGGCTGGCCCACATCGAGTGGCTGGATAACCTCTTCCCCGACGTGAAATACCGGAATTGGGCGTGAGCCGGTGGGGGCAGGTGCATGCACCGGTAAGAAGCTGGTGGAAAAACCGGCGGACACTGCTAAAGATTCCCTCGTGCCCAACAGGTTCAAAGTGGTTGGCGTGCTCCTATTCCTTGGCGTTGCTGTCTTGGGTGGGGCGAAGGTGGGTTTCGCCGCCGATCAAACCAAAACCTCCAAGCAGCCGGTCCAGGAGCCAAAGCCCGTCAAGACTGACTTAGCCAATGGGGCCTACTTATCGCCCTCGGAGGTGAGGCAAGTGGTGGCCCTGGCGAAGAAATGCGGAATTGCCGATGTGGGCGAGGTGAGCACATTCCACTACCTGCCTGTGGGCGGCAAAGGCATCAGCGTTAAAAGCACCGAACGCGTTGATGGTCGAAATGTTTCATATGACCGGGTCGAAGTTCACAAGACCGGATGGAACTCATCCACCGCAAGCTCGAATAAAGTGAAGCGGGATGGAAACTTCTGGTGCAACGTGGGCGGCAAATACACAACCCTGTTCCGTAGTTACGAGTTCAAAACGCGGACCATCAAGATTCAAATTGGCAAAGGTGTGGACATTGCCCTTGCTGACCAAATCATCGGACTCTTCGTCCAAAACAAAGTCCAAGTGGACAACGATTTCAATCGCCGACAGTTCGACGAGTTATGGATCACCAAGCCAGAAGGGCTTTTCCAAAGAGACTCGAAAAGGGGCTATGAACTGCGATTCGAAGGATACCCTGTCCGTAGTCTGCTGCTGGAGATGGAAAACGGCCGGCTTGTAGTCACTGGCGTGATGCACACTGTTTTCTGAGCGGTTTGTTTTGAGTTGGTAGTGGCTGGCTCAGCCCTGCACGGCAACCTGGGCGGTGTCGCTCCACTGGCCGAAGGGTTGTCGCCATCGCAGCGGCTGCTTGGTGAGCGCTATCCAAGCCACTGACACTCGGTGGTCATGGGTTGTCACGAAGCCGGTTTCCGCCGGCTTTGTGCAACGGTGGCCGGGGAAACTTCGTGCGGGCGTCGCGGCAATGCGGTATCCAAGGCGCATGAGCGAGCCACGGGAAATTCGCAACCTGACGCTGGCGGGCTTCATGGGCGTGGGCAAGTCGTCCGTGGGCCGGCTGGTGGCGGCCGAGCTCCGGTTTGAGTTCGTGGACACGGACGAACTCATCGAGAGCCGCACCGGCGTGAAGATCACGGAGATCTTCGCCCGGTTTGGCGAGCCGGCCTTCCGCAAGTTCGAGAACGATCTGGTCGCCGAAATGGCCGGCTGGAGCGGGCGGGTCATCTCCACCGGCGGCGGGCTGGTGGTGAACCCGGACAACCTCGCCAGCCTCAAGTCGCATTCGCTCGTCGCGTGCCTCTGGGCCACGCCCGAGACCGTTTACCAGCGCACGAAACACCAGACGCACCGGCCCCTGCTCCAGGAGCCCGATCCGCTGGGGAAAATCCGCACGCTGCTGGCGGCCCGGGAGGCGGCTTACAAGAACTGCGATGTGCTCGTGAACACGGAGCAGCGCTCGGTGAAGGAGATCGCCGCCCATGTGCTGCACAACTTCCGCGCCGCCGTGCAGCATCCGCCGCGGATGTGAAAGCGGCCATCCGCCAGCGCGCCCGGGAGCTGGGCTTCGATGATTGCCGCTTCACCAGCGCCGCCGCCCCGGAACACCGCGCGCATCTGGACCGCTGGCTCGCCACTGGCCAGCACGGGGAGATGGCCTGGATCGCGCGCAACGCCCACAAGCGCGTGGACCCGCAGCAAGTGCTCGCCGGGGTGCGGACGGTGATTTGCCTCGCGGTGAGCTACGCGGAGGAAGAAGTAACCAGTAATCAGTGTTCAGTATCCAGTGGCGGCCCCGAGGCATCTGCACTGAACACTGAACACTGGCCACTGAATACTGGCGTGGTCGCCCGCTACGCCCGTTTCCCGGACTACCACGATCTCCTGGCCGAACCGCTCCGGCAGCTTACGGCGTTCGTGGACCAGCTTGGCGGCGGCACGCGTTCGCTCTGGTATGTGGACACCGGCCCGGTGCTGGAGCGTGACCTCGCGCAGCGCGCGGGTCTGGGCTTTGCCGGCAAGCACACGAACCTCATCAGCCGCCGGCTGGGCAACTGGTTCTTCCTCGCGGAGATTCTCACGCCGCTGGAGCTGGAGCCGGACGCGCCGGAGAAGAACCGTTGCGGCTCCTGCACGCGGTGCATTACCGCGTGTCCCACCCAGGCGATCACCGCGCCCTTCCAGCTTGATGCCCGCCGCTGCATCTCCTACCTGACCATTGAGTTGAAAGGCGCCATCCCGGTCGAGCTGCGCCCGGCCATCGGCAACCGCATCTATGGCTGCGACGACTGCCTGGCCGCGTGTCCATGGAACCGGTTCGCGCAAGCCGGCAGCCTGATGCGCGGGCACGCCCGGGCCGACCTCGCGCAGCCGGACCTGCTGGAGTTGCTGGCGCTGGACGACGCGGCCTTCAAACGGCGCTTCGCCGGCACGCCCATGCTGCGCACCAAGCGGCGCGGCCTGCTGCGCAACGTCTGCGTGGCGCTGGGCAACGTGGGCGACGCCTCCGCGCTCCCCGCCCTGCGGCAAGCCGCCACCGACCCCGAGCCGCTCATCGCCGAGCACGCGCAGTGGGCGATTCAACAGGTGGAGCTGCGTGAAGCGGGAGAATACAGGACTAAGAAGAGCGTTTAACGTCTTGAACCCAACGCATGGCCAGCGCTTGGTTCATTGTCGAAAAGTTCAAAGCGAGGAACTCCGTGTTGCGAGGCGAGACGGGTCACTTCGTCACGACCTTCAATAACGATTACTCGCGCCTCCTGCGCTTCGCGGCGTTGTTCGCCGGTGAGCTTGCCTGTAGTAGCGAAAACCGCCGCGTCGAGACGACGTGAAAAGCAACCAGCAAGGAACTTGAGCCATTCGCGTTCAGTAGGCGCGTTGTTCGGGCTGTGAAACTTGACCTGAACACCGATGCTGCTTGGTTCACCGCGCGCATCACCGAGTCGGTTGCCGACAAAGTCCACGCCGCGCTCGCGGCGTTTGTCACGACCTTGGTGATACCAGGCGTAGTTAGGATACGCAGCCCGCAGAACGCGTATGAAATACTGCTCGAACGCATCCCCGCGCGCTGTCTCTGACGGCGAACTCTGCTCTGCTCCTGTATCAACGTTGATTGTGGTTTCGGCAGGTTCGGCGAGCGCGGTGAGGAACTCCCGACCCTGCGAGGTGAGGTGCCATCCGGGCGATTCCTTGTCGTGTGGATGAAGATAGCCGGCTTCGACGGCAACCTTGTTGACGAAAAAGCGGAGACTAGCTTTGCCTTGCTCGGAGAGCGTGTATCCCTTCGGGTTGAGAATGGCCTCGAACGCCGCGTAGATGTCGCTCATCTGCGCAACTCCGCCACGCCCAGCGATCGCACCTAGCGCAATGCGAACTTGGTCATCGCCGGTCAACCCGGCGTCGGTTCCCTTAACTGGCCGGAGAGCGGACATCTAAAAAGGCAGTAGAGGTCGCCCGTCACTTCCGCGCGAAGATGCGGTTGGCCTCGTCGAGCGTCTCCTTGGACCCGATGTCATACCACATGCCGGGGACGCTCCAGGTGAAGACCGGCGTGCGCGGGTAGAGCCACTGGACGAGGCGGCCGGGCTGGTCGGGGTTGTTGCCCTCGGCCAGGTATTGCGCCACCAGCTTGAGCGTGGCGCGCGGGTAGTAGTAGAGCGCGATGCCGATCATCGTGCTGGCCGGCTGCTCGGGCTTCTCCTTGAAGTCGGTGATGACGCCTTCGCGGTTCACGGCCACGACGCCATACTTCTTGGCGGCATCGAGGCTCTCCACGTCATACACGCCCAGCACGGGGGCGTTCTTCGCGCGGCAAAACTCGCCGAACGCGCCGAGCTTCTCGCTGAACAAGTTGTCCGCCGCCACGACGATGAGGTCGTCGTCCACCTGCTCCTGCTTGAGGACGAGGTTCAGGTCGCCGATGGCACCGAGCTTGTTGGTGTCGTCGGTCGAGCCGTCGTTGATGATGGTGAAGGCCAGCGCGGCGCGCTTGCTGTAGTCGTCCGCCCATTTCTGGAAGTGCCCGGCGAACTTCGCGTTGGTCACGAGATAGACGCGGTCGATCCCGCTGATGGCCGCGAGGTTGTCCATGACGTAGTCGATCATCGGCTTGCCCGCCACGGTGAGCAACGGCTTGGGCTGCGTGAGCGTGAGGGGATACAGGCGGGTCGCGTAGCCTGCGGCAAGAATGAGGACTTTCATCGCGGAGGGTTGTAGGCGGAATGCCAGGGCGTGTCAAAAGCAGGTTCGCCGCGCAGCGCCTGCGGGCTTCCCGGCGAACGGACCGGCTGGCTGATTTCCGCGCATGCGCCCGTCTTTTCCCGTCCTGCTTGGTTGGTGCGGCCTGTTGATTGACGTGGCGCGTGCGGCAGCTACAGCAGTCCGCGCTCGTCCAGCTCCTCCTCGGTCAAACCGAGGTAGTGCCCCAGCTCGTGGATGTAAGTGATGTGGACTTCGTCCAGGAAGACCTCCTCGTCCGCGCCGGCGAAGTCCCAGAGGTTTTCCAGGAACAAGATGATCTGCGGCGGCAACGGCAACGGCCCGCCTTCGCCATGCGGGAAGTCTTCGCCCACAAAAAGCCCCAAGGTGTCCGCGGCGACGCCGTCGGCCAGCAGATCCTCGCCGGGCAGGCGTTCGTAGAGCACGGGCAGCGGCTCGGCGCGCGCGCGGAGTTCCGGCGGCAAATCGGCGATCGTGGCGCGCACTTCCTCCTCCGCCAGGACGGGCAGGCGGTCCCACGGGACAGGCAGTCGGCGGGCCGGGGTCACGCGCGGCGGGTGCCCGCCCGGGAGCTGGCGAACCGTTTGAGCACGGCGGGATTCTGCTCGAAGAACGCCGCCAAATCGGCGAGGCACGCCACGGTGTCCGGGCTGAGGTGATGCTCGATGCCCTCGATGTCCGCCTGCTGCGTGGCGGCGTCCAAGCCGAGCAAGGAGAAGAACCGGGACAGGGTGGCGTGGCGTTCCTGAATCTGGCTGGCCACCGCGCGGCCCTTGTCGGTGAGGATGAGCCCGCGATACTTCTCGTAGTTCAGATAGCCCTGCTCGGCGAGCTTCTGCACCATGCTGGTGACGCTGGCCTGCCGGACCTTGAGCGAGGAGGCGATGTCCACCACGCGCGCGTAGCCCTTCTCCTCCATCAGCTCCTGGATGCGTTCCAAGTAATCTTCCGCGCTCTGGGTCGGGCGTGATGGCGTGGCAGCGGGCGGCATGTGGGCGGAACTAAACACACGGTCCTCGGCGATGGCAAGCGCGGGCGCGCGGCGACACAACGGCGGGAAGGCCGACGGTGGCCGGTATCTGTTTGAGACTGCGCGGGGCGGATGTTAGAACCCGCGCATGGCCTTGACCCTGTCACCGGTTGAAACGCGCATCCTCGGCTGCTTGATCGAGAAGGAGCGCACGACGCCGGATGTTTATCCCCTCTCACTGCTCGCCGTGACCACCGCCTGCAATCAATCCACCAACCGCGATCCCGTGGTTCACTACACCGAGCAGGAGGTCAACCTGGGGCTGGATGATCTGCGCGGCAAACAGCTCGCCACCAAGGTGTGGGGCGCGGGCGCGCGCGTGGAGAAGTTCCGGCACAACCTGCTCGACGTCTTCGAGCTGAACCCCGGCGAGGTGGCGTTGCTCTGCGTGCTGCTGCTGCGCGGACCGCAAACACCCGGTGAACTGCGCATCCGCAGCGAGCGCCTGCACCCGTTCGAGTCCATCGCGGATTTGGAGAAGGCCCTGGAAGCGCTGGCGGCCGGAGATGCCCCGCTCGTGCGCATGTTGGAACCCCGGCCCGGACAGAAGGAGCGGCGGTTTGTGCAACTGCTGAGCGGCGAGCCGGTCCTGGAAGTGCCGTCGTTCGCCGCCGCGCCATCCGTCGCCGCTCCGGTGCCCGGCCGCCTGGAGGCGCTGGAAGCGGAAGTGGCCGGGCTGAAGACCTCGCTGGCCGAGTTGCGCGAGGAGTTGGCGCGCTTCCGCAAACAGTTCGAGTGAGTCCCCGCGCCCGGCTACGCCAGCAAACGACTTCGGTGCTGGCAGTCGTGGCTCAACATTCTTCGCCAGCCAGCGTATCAGCCAAAGCGGGAGGACGAAAACAGCAACATACCCAAGTGGCCCGAGATGGTGTCTATCGTCTCCGAGCTGAGGGTCAGGTCGCGCACCTACCCAACATATTGGGGAAGTTCCGGTGGCCGCTTAGAGCCTGTCTGAAAATTGGGAGGGGTCCTGTTTTCGTGGGGAAGGCCAGATGGCAAGGCGCGACGAAGGAGGATACCCGCAGCGGTCTCTGACTGAGGAGCAACGCCGCCAGATGGCCTTGCCCGCGAAAACCCTGGGGGCGGCGCGGTCTTTTGGCGTTGGCCAGCGTTGGCTCGACCGTCACAGCCCGCTGCGGGGATGCTCCGGTCTCGCCGCCTTGGCCAACCCCAAAATCCCGCACCGCAGGACCCCTCCCAATTCTCAGACAGGCTCTTAGATCAAGCCGCCTGCGGCTTCATCGGCGCAGCTCCGGTCGGGCCAGAATCGCCGGCGGCCGGTCCTTTCCCACTCTTCCAAAACCGATCGGGCAGGCAGCCGAGGCCGATGAGGGCGAGCTGGCTGACGTTGAAGATCATCAGCCACTTGAAGGCCGCGTCCATGAAGCCGTAGCTGTGCAGGCCCACGCCCAGCATGTTCGTGCCAAACCAGCTCCACGCGGTCACGATGTTGCCGAAGAGGGCGAGGTTCATCAGGCCGCGCTCGCGCACCATGCCACCCCAGCGTGCGTGCAGAATCACGGCGTTCCAGATGACGATGAGCAGCGCGCCATTTTCCTTCGGGTCCCAGCCCCAGAAGCGGCCCCAGCTCTGGTCCGCCCAGATGCCGCCCAATATCGTCCCAACGAAGCTCAGCAGCGTGGCGAAGCAGACGATGCCATAGACCATGCGGGTCAGGGTCTTCGCGGTGACCTCGTCGAGCGTGCGGGTGAACACGCCGCGCAGCACGTAAATCATCGCCAGGAAGCCGGCGAGGAAGGTCGAGGCGTAGCCGATGGTGATGCTGGTCACATGCGTCGCGAGCCAGAAGTTCGTGTCCAGCACGGCGCGCATCATCTCCATCGTGTCGCCGGTCGCGGAGGTCTGCGCGAGGTGGTGCGCGATGATGAGCGTGATGAAGCCCACCGCCGAGGCGGTCACGCTGCCGATGCCATTGCGGAAGATGCGTTCCAGCACGACGCCCAGCACGACCGCGCCCCAGCCGACGAAGATGGCGGAAGAGTAGAGGTTCGTCACCGGCGGGCGGCCTTCGAGAAACATGCGGAAGACCAGCCCAGCGGTGTGAATGACTAGCGCGAGCGAGACCAGGCGGTAGGCAGCGCGGTTCAAGTTCTCGGACCAGTTCAACCACGAGGCGGCGGCGAGGATGAGCGCGATGACATAAATCATCATGCTGCGGTAGAACGGGAGGAACTGGTTAAACAGCGATTCCTGCCGGCCTTTCTTCAGCTCGGAGGCGAGCGGTCCGGCGAGAACGTTGCGATACTCGGAGAGGGCGCGGTTGAAGTCAGCGGGCTTGCCCTGCGCGTAGGCCGTGGCGAGCGCGGCGTGGGCGTGAACCGTCGCCGGCACCGCACCGCTGCGGATACCGTCCATGAGCGCCTGGCCGATGTTGGCCCAGTCGGACTTCTTCTGGCCGGGCTGCGTGGGCGGGACGAGGAACGGATAGGCCATCTGCGCCATCATGGCGTAAGGCTCGGCGTAGCTGAGGAACTTCTCGAAGAGCTCCTTGTCGAACTCCTGTCCGGACTGCTGCGCGCGGATGGCGCGGAAGCCGGCCGGGATGAGCTTCTCGAACTGCACCAGCTCGGTGGCAAAGTCCGCGCTGCGCTCGGGCTTCAGGCTGTTCTTGAGGCGCAGGTAAGTTTGAAGGCCGTTGTGCAGGCTCATGAGCGAGCGCTGGTAGGGCGTGCGCAACTCCTGCTTGATCTGGCCGACTTGCTTGGACTCGCGCTCCATCAGGCCCAGGCTGGGCTTGAGGTCGTTGAAGGTGTAGTAGCGCAGGCCGGAACGCTCGACGCCCTTGCTCTGGAGCTTGAGCTCACCCAGGAGCTCGGGGTGGTGGATGAGGAAGATGGGCCGGGTGTCGGCCAGTTCCGCGTTGCTGAACACTTCGAGGAGCCACTCGGCGGGCTTGAGCTTCGCGGGGCGCTTGTCGAACTGATACCACTTGCGCTCGGTGAGCGGGGCCTGGAGCGTTTCCCACTTGCCCCATTTGCCGTCGGCACCGTTGCCTTCGAGCGGCACATCCGTGTTGCCGCGGATGATGACGAGACTGTTCCGCGCGATGGAGTCAAAGGGCTGGACGCGGCCGTTGACGAGGGCCGGGAGTTTGGCCCACTCGCGGATTTGGAACTCATCCGGCTTGTCGGCGCGCGGCTTGAGCGAGTAGGCGGCCTCGAAGGCGAAGACGGCAAAGAGGAGCCAGGGCCAGTGCTTTTTCATAGGGCGGGAGGGTTAGCCACAAAGAGGCGCCCGAAGGGGAAAGGGGGAACGTGCGCGTTCATTTCTTCGCGACCTCTGCGTTCTTTCGCGGCTGATTGTTCTTTGCCTTCACGTCGGTCGTCGCGGTGGTCGGGTTCATCCGCTTCCGGGTGAACTCGACCAGATGAATCATGAATTGGACGGTCAGCCCCAAACCGACCATCAGGCAGGCCAGGTAAGGGGTAAGCCAGCTCGGGTTCTTCACGACTTGCAGCACGGTCACGGTGTCGCCTGGCTCGAAGCTGGCTTGATAGAACGCCATGCCGTCGTAGCGCAGCGGGTTGTTCATGAAAATTTCCACCTCACGGTCCTCGTTTTTGGACGGGTTCACCACGCGCACGCGACTGCGGAAGTCCTTGGGCAGGTCCGTGCCGGGGTAGCGCTCGTGGGTGAAGTCCATCAGCGTGAAGCTGTAGGGCTTATAGTGGCGCTTGAAGCGGAGAGCCATTTCCCACGACTTGCCATCGTGCTCGACGACCTGCTTCGCACTGGTCTGGCTGGAGACGAGCCATGCGCCTTTCACCGCGCCACCAGCCGTGACCTCGATGACCGCGCTGGGAATGTTCCGGCTGTCCATCGCCGTCACCACGGGCATGGGCAACACCATGACCTTGGGACCGATGCCCTGATCGGCGGTGGGGCGGACGAAGCCTTCCTTGGCGAGCGATTCCGCGATGAAGGGGCCGAAGTTGGTGAGGAAGGAGTTGGGCCAATACTCTTTGACCTTCACCGTGAAGGGCAGTTGCGGGTGTTTGAGCTCACCCTTTCCCTGCATGAACGACTCCGGGATGGCGACCACTTCATCCTCGTTGGGCAGGGATTTGTTGACGAAGACCAGCTCGTTGGCGTGGAAGTCCTCGGAGTAATTCTTCGTCTCGCCCTCTTCCAACCGCATCGCGCTCTCGGTGGAAAGGATGTCCGTGCCGAGCTGGCCCAGCAGCAGCAGGATGATGCCGAGGTGGGTCATGAAAATGCCGGACTTGCGCCAGGTCCACTTGAAGCGGGTGAAGTGGGCCACCGTGAGGTTCACGAGCAGGACCGAACCCAACGTGTAGCCGCCGGGCAGGATGAGCCACGGCATCTTGGTGCCAAAAAGCGTGACGCCGATGATGACCCAGCTTTTGAAGTAGCGGACCTGGGCGTTGTAAAGACCCTCATGGACCTGCGCCAGCGTGCCGACGAAGATCAGCACCAGGCCGAGCACCAGCAGGATGACGGTAAGCCGGAGGGAGGAGAGGGTTTTTAACAGTCGGTCGGACATGAAAGGAAAAGTTACCGCAGAGCGCAGACCACGGACCACGGACCACGCAGCGCATCAGCGGGCGGGCATAATGGAGCGTTCGTCATGAGGCATGCGTTGGCCATTGGGATGGAGGCTGGGTAGTTGGACTCAGTTCTTCGCCGACTTCACGAACGCGATGAGCGCGTCCTTTTCTTTGGCAACGACCGCCTTGTCGCCCATCAGCTTGTAAAACCAGGTGCCCGCGCCCGCCGGGACGACCAGCACGATCATGTCGGCGGGATTGCCTTCCTTCAGATCGGTGCCGCTGAGCTCCACAATGCGCGCGCCGGTGCCAAGCGCGGCGAAGGGCTTCGCCTGCTGGTCCACCTCGTTGGCGGCGGAGGGAGGAAGGCCAAGCTGACCGCGCCAGCGGTCCAGATTCGCCTTGAGCGCCCCGCCCATGCCGCCGAGAAAGACAGCGGTGACTTCGGCGGTGGCCTTGCCCTCGCCAACGGTGTATTTCGCCGCCTGCATTGCTCCCGGGGCTTGCGCCTTCCAATTCGCGGGCGCGGTCCAGTTGGGCTGGCCGGCCCCGCCTGCGGCCGGGGCGGCGGACGCAGTCATCGGCGGACGCTCCGGCGCGTCGTGGGATTCCATGTGGAGGGAGAGGCCCTTGAGAAAGCCAATGAACGGGGCCTTCTGCTGCTCAACGAGCGCGGGGTCGCCGGTGAGCTTGATGAACCACGAGGTGCCCTCAGTTTTGTGCAGCGCCACAATGATGCGCTCGGAAGTCGGAGCGCCGCCGGACTTGGTGGCCCCGGTAATGTCGAACAGCTTGCCGTCCGCCCCGGCGATGACTGCGGGCTGGACGAGCTTGGGAAGCTGTTCTTCCGTGAGCGGGGCCAGGCCCAACTGCTCGCGCCAAAGATTCACGAACTGCAGGTCCGACCCGCCCATGCCGGGAAAACCGATGGCGGCCACCTCGGCGCGTTTGCCATCCGTCCCCGTGATGGAGAAGGTCGCGGCGCGCGTGCCGGTGGAAGGCTCTTCACGCCAGCCGGCGGGCAGCTTGTCCCAGTGGACGTGCGGACGCGCTGAACCGCGCGCGGACTCGCGTGGGGCCGCAGCCTGCCCGGGCATCTCCTTCGGGACGCGATAGACGGTGATTTCTTCCTTTTGGCAGCCAGCGAGGAGCCAGCCCAGAGAGGCAAGCAGGACACAAGTCGGCGGGCGTTTAAGCGATGGCAAAGCGTAGCGTGTCACGAATCAAGCGAGTGTAACGGGCGCGCAGGCAGTTGCCAACCCAAGCGCACGGCCAGAGTAAGACCCCGGCCTCAAAGGGGATGTTCAGGAAACTTGGGCTTCAGCTCCAAAGGGCCATCCACAAAGCAAAAGACGCAAGGGGGAGAAAAACTCTCGCCTTTGCGTCTTTGCTGGAAAGCCGGGCTCAGCTCGCGTGCATGCCCAGCAGGAACATGATGTTGCTCGGGGTTTTCTTGAGCTTGTTCAGCAGCAGCTCCATGGCCTCGACGGGCGGCACGCCGGTGAGCGCACGGCGGAGCAGGACGACCTTGCTGTATTCGTCCGGGTGATAGAGCAGCTCCTCCTTGCGGGTGCCAGAGCGCTCGATGTTGATGGAGGGGAAGATGCGGCGATCCACGAGGCCGCGGTCCAGGTGCACCTCCATGTTGCCGGTGCCCTTGAATTCTTCGAAGATGACTTCATCCATGCGGCTGCCGGTGTCCACGAGGGCGGTGGCCATGATGGTGAGCGAGCCGCCTTCCTCGATGTTGCGCGCCGCGCCGAAGAAGCGCTTGGGCTTGTGCAGCGCGTTGGCATCGACGCCGCCGGAGAGAATCTTGCCGGAGTGCGGCTGCACGGTGTTGTAGGCGCGGGCGAGACGGGTGATGGAATCGAGCAGGATGACGACGTCCTTCTTGTGCTCGACGAGGCGGCGGGCCTTTTCGATGACCATCTCGGCGACCTGCACATGGCGCTCGGGCGGTTCATCAAAGGTGGAGGCGATGACTTCCGCCGGCTTGCATGAACGCTCCATGTCCGTGACTTCTTCAGGACGCTCATCAATGAGCAGGATGATCAGATAGCTCTCGGGGTTGTTCTTGATGAGGGCGTTGGCCAGCTTCTGCATCAGCACGGTCTTGCCGGTGCGGGGCGGGGCGACGATGAGGCCACGCGTGCCTTTGCCGATGGGGCAGACGAGGTCGAGCACGCGGGTGGACAGCTCGTCTGCGGCGGTTTCGAGGATGAAACGCTTGTTCGGGAAGAGTGGCGTGAGGTTGTCGAAGTGTGTCTTCTCCTTCGCCTTGTCCGGCTCCATGTGGTTGACGGACTCGACCTTGAGCAGGGCGAAGAATTTCTCCTTCTCCTTCGGCGGGCGAATCTGGCCGGCCACGAGGTCACCGGTCTGGAGGTCGAAGCGGCGGATCTGCGACGGCGAGACGTAAACATCCTCCGGGCAGGGGAGGTAGTTGAAAGCCTGCGAACGGAGAAAGCCGAAGCCCTCACTGAGAACTTCCAGCACGCCCTCGGCGAACAGGCCGCCGGCGCTCTCAGCATTCTTCTTGAGAATGGCGAAGATGACCTCCTGCTTGCGCAGGGTGCCGTAATTTTCCACGCCCATCTCCCGCGCCATCTTGTTAAGATCCGCGATGGAAAGGGCTTGCAGTGTGGAGATGGCCAGCGGTTCGCCTTTGAGTTCAGGCGCGGTGCGGGCAGGTTCCGGAGCGGGTGCGGGCCGGGGCTGTCTGGTCTTCGGCTGCTGCTTGGGCGCAGGTTTGGTGGTTTCAACCGCCGCAGTGACAGGCGCAGGCTCGGAGGCTTGAACTGCGACGGATTCCGGGCTCGCTGCTCCGGTGCCAGGCGAATACTCCACGACTTCCGCCGAGGTGGCGGTCACGACCGGCTCGTCGGCAAACATCGGATTGGCAGCCGACACGGGCGCCGTGGCTGCGGAATCGGCGGCGGGGATTTCAGGCTGCGCGTCAACCGGCACGGCGCGTTTAGTTTTGGCGGTCTTCGGCTTGGCAATGCGGGCCATGGTATTGGAGACTAGGTTAAAATTAGGGTCTGGCAAGTGAAGCCAGTTCGGCGAGTCGTCTTCGACTCCGTCCCCGAGAAAGGTGTTCAACTGAACACCAAGCTGCCGGGGAGCTCTACTGCTGGGGATTCACCCACTGGACAAAACAGTGGGAATCTTGCGGTTAATTCTGGCGGATACTTGGCGGAATCACGCGACCGGGTCAATGATTTTGATTCCGGTGGCCCACGCCATCTAAGCGCACAGCGAGTTGAAATGGTGCACACACACCGGCCTTCAAACGGGTTCTGAAATGATGGGCGGTGTGGCTTTGGCCGGCCTGTCAGATACAAAAAAACTGCCCCGGCACAAAGGCCGGGGCAGTTTTGACAATCAGCCCGAGGTTCGGGCCAAATTCACTCTCCAATTAGAGCGTGTGTCCGACGGTGGACTGCGAGCAGGCGGGGGCGGCGGAAACCGTCGCGCCAGCCGAGTAGGTGCCGCCGCCGGGGCAGGCAGGCAGGACGGAGCCCTTCATGTAAGCCAGGAGGGTGGCATCGGTCACGGCATAGGTGTCCGTGGCGACCTTCTTGTTTTCCAAGGCCCACTGCTGGACCGCACCATCAATCTGCTTCAGGTTCGCGATGCACGCGTTCTTCTGCGCCGTCGCCCGCGCCTTAACGAAGTTCGGAATCGCGATGGCGGCCAGCAACCCGATGATGGCGACCACGATCATGATTTCCACGAGCGTGAAGCCCGCTTTGCGGTTGGTTTGTGTTTTCATTTTGTTTCTGCGTTTATGCCGCTAATGCGGCGTTATTTTTATTTACTGCGCGGCCACTCCAGACGAGAAGCGACCGTAGTCCAGTTGTATCATAAATCCCCGCGTTGCCTAGCAAAGATTTTGGGAATTTGCCGCATTGGAACCTAAATTGGCGGCAAACGGGCAGGGGCACTTGGATGTAAAGCCTGAGACGCTAGCGCTTGATCCACTTGTAGGCGGCCAGCGCATTGCGGGCGAAGAACTTCTCCAACGCCTCCCGGCCGCGTGCGCTGAAATAGTCATGCACGATGCCTTGAACCGTGGCGAGCTTGGCGAACCGCTCGCTGACCGGCCAGTTGCTGCCATACACGAGCCGATCCGGCCCAAAGGCATTCCAAGCCACATCAAGCCAAGGGCGATAGAACTCCACTTCGCGGGGAGCCGTGCCGTCGTTCTTGCCGGTCCCTTCTACCAGCGCGGAAACCTTGAGAAAAACCTGCGGAAAATTGGCCGCCGCCTCCAGATCCGCGCGCCAGGTGGGCGAGACGTTCTTGCCATCAATCCGCGTGTTGGCCAGATGATTGATGAC
>Ga0255087_1000361_pt1 | contig 19242 bp, 9 predicted proteins | sample Colum_Miss_RepA__FD_188561 | JGI IMG/M metagenome (GOLD analysis project Ga0255087, IMG submission 188561) | Freshwater microbial communities from Columbia River, Oregon, United States - Colum_Miss_RepA_8d | ecosystem: Environmental > Aquatic > Freshwater > River | place: USA: Oregon | collected...
GTGGAAGATCGATTGTTATCCCGCCGCGAGATGCTGGCGCGCTCGGGACTGGGTTTTGGCGGCTTGAGTCTTGCGGCGCTGGCTGCGTTGGGAACGCTGCCGGCCCTGCCCGGACAAGCGGCCGAGGTCAACGCCAATTCCCCGCTGGCCCCCAAGAAGCCGCATTTCCCGGCCAAGGCAAAGCGCGTGATTCACATTTTCGCCCAAGGCGCGCCTTCGCACCTTGATACTTGGGATCCCAAGCCGGAGCTGGCCAAGTTTGACGGCAAATCGCTGCCGAATGGTGGCACGGGCTTTGCCTCGCCGTTTCAGTTTCCCAAGCAAGGCAGGTCCGGTCTGGCCATCAGCGAGGTCTGGCCTGCGTTGAGCCAGCACGCCGATAGGCTGGCGGTGATTCGCTCCACCTACACGGACATTCCGGCGCATGACCAGGCGACGATTTTCATGAACACCGGATCGCTGCGCTTCGTGCGTCCCAGCGTGGGAGCTTGGGTGCTCTACGGCTTGGGCAGCGAGAACCAGAGCCTCCCCGGCTTTGTGGCGCTGTCGCCGGGGAACGTGGATGCGCAGAACCTGCGTTCGGCCTTCCTGCCCGGGGCCTTCCAAGGCACCGCGGTCAACTCCACCCGCAACCGGCCCGAGGAGCTGATTGAAAACATCCGCAACCAGTTCGTCTCCTTGCCCGAGCAACGCCGGCAGCTCGACCTGCTTCACCAGCTCAACGAGGTGCACGCGCAAAAGCTCCGCAAGGACGGGCAGTTGGAAGCCCGGTTGCAGGCTTATGAACTCGCCTTCCAGATGCAGATGGAGGCCGTGGATGCCTTCGACCTGCGCAAGGAGCCGCAGACCATGCATGACCTATACGGCACAAACACCGCGCAGGGGCGGCAGATGCTGATCGCGCGGCGGCTCCTGCAAAAGGGCGTCCGGTTCGTGCAGGCCTGGCACGGCGGCTGGGACCATCACAACAACATGGCCACCGCGATGCGCAACACCGCCGGGGCAATCGACAAGCCCTTCGCCGCGCTGCTCACCGACCTGGCCCAGCGCGGGATGCTGGACGAGACGTTGGTGATCTGGGGCGGCGAGTTCGGCCGCACTCCGGCGGCGGATGGCAACGCCATGGGCAACCCGGGCCGCAACCACAATGCCAAGGCCATGAGCGTGGTGCTGGCTGGGGGCGGGGTGAAAGGCGGCGTGTCGCACGGTCAGACGGATGAACTGGGTGGCTCCGCAGTGGAGGACAAGGTCCACATCCACGACTTGCACGCGACGATTCTGCATCTGCTGGGGTTCGATCACGAGAAGCTGACTTTCCGCCACAATGGACGGGATTTCCGGTTGACCGATGTTTACGGGAACGTGGTGCGCAACATCGTGGCCTAGGCCGGACCAAACCGACGGGCCGTCAACGTTGCTTGCCGAGTAGGATATAGGTGCGGACCTCCCCCACGCCCTTGCACGTGATGCTGCCGCGCTCCACAAACGTGAACCGGCCCCGCAGGCGATCGTGAGTTCCGGCCGAGACGTTCACATGGTTGGGCAGTCCGGACGATTGGATGCGGCTCGCCAGATTCACCGCCTCACCCCACAGGTCGTAGGTGAATTTTCTCCGTCCGATGACGCCCGCGATCACGGGGCCTGAATTCAGGCCGACGCGCACCTCAAGCTGGGTGCCATGCTCGGTGTTGATCTGAGCCACGACGGCAAGCATCTCCAGCGCCAGATGGGCCACCTTTTCCGCATGGTCTGGATGCGCCACAGGCAGGCCCCCCACGGCGAGGTAACAGTCACCAATGGTTTTGATCTTTTCGACCCCATGGAATTCCGCGAGGCGGTCGAAACGGCTGAAGAGATCGTTTAGGAGGGCAACCAACGTCTCAGGTTCTGTATTGCTGGCCAGGACGGTGAAATTCACGATGTCTGCGAACAGCACGGTCACCTCGGCATGGCGCTCGGCAATGGTGCGCTCACCTTGCTTAAGCCGCTCCGCAATCGGTTCGGGCAGGATGTTCAACAGCAGGCGCTCAGACTTCTCTTTTTCAAGTTCCAGCAAATGCTTCTCTTGCTGCAAGTCCAGCAGGCGAAGGCGATCGAGATCGCGCAGGCGCTTGCGTTCCAGCGACGCGGTGACGCGTGCCCGGAGGATCACCGTGTTAACGGGCTTCGGGAGATAGTCCTCCGCCCCGATTTCAATGCAGCGGGCGACGGATTCCAATTCATTCATGCCTGAGGCAATTATCACCGGCAGATGACGCATGAAGGGGTCGTTCTTGATCTCGGCGAGCAGGGTGAGGCCGTCCATCCCGGGCATGTGCAGGTCGGTGATGAGCAGATCAAACTCCCGCTCACGCAGCAACTGCAGGGCGCCACCTCCATCTGCGGCGTCGGCCAGATTGTGGTAACCGAGCGCTTTTAGCGTTAGCGTCATCACATGCCGCATGGCTGGCTCGTCGTCCACGACGAGGATTGCGGCGTGATGGCTCAACAGGTCTGATTCAGCCAGTTGCAGTTGGGCCGTCAGGTCCGCAGACAAGCCAGCCTCTGCCGACCGCCGCAGCAGGCGGAACGTGGCGGAATCATCCTCGACGGCTACGGACTGTTCGAACTCTTCAGACATCACGGCTCCAGCGCAGCGCGGCCGCGATGGCCGGGGTTACAGCGGAGCATCGACATAATTGACGGCCGGCCCGTTGTCCGGCCAGTCATTTCGGTGCGTTTGCCCGCGCGTGCAAAGAGCGGCTGGAAGCGTAGATGTCCGGAGCAGCGCATGAGAAGTATCTCTCCCCTTGACTACCAAGGGGGCAGTAACCATATTCGGCGGCTCTTTTCCGGCCGGATAGCCGGAGCGCACCGGATCGACTTTATGCCAAAGACAAAGGCTTCCAAGCCCGCCCCCAAACAGGCCAAGACCAAGCCCGCCGCGAAAGCGTCTCCCGCTCCGACCAAGCCAACCCCAGCCAAAGCCGAAGCCGTTTCTGCCGCCAAGGTTCCTGTCATTTCCGCTGCCCACATCGTGGCGGCATCGACCACTGCCCCAGCCCAGGCCAAGAGCGCGCTTGCCACCCTTCCCGGGGCACCAGCCCCGGCCGGGGATGCCGCTGCTGGCGCGCCACAGATCACGGAGGCGATTCGCACTTCCGCTGGCGTGGATTTGACAGAAAAGGTCAAGGAGCTGCTGCGGCTGGCCCAGGAACAGGGCTATCTGACCTACGGTGACATTAATGACACACTGCCCGACAGCATCGTAACGCCGGATGACTTGGACGAGATCTACAGCAAGCTCCGCAACCTGGAGATCGAGATCGTCGATCAGGCGGAAGTGGATCGGGTCAAACAGCCCGAGCCGGAGGAGGAGCCGGAGGACAAGAACCGCCTGGACATCTTGGACGATCCCGTCCGAATGTATTTGAAGCAGATGGGGCAGGTGCAGTTGCTGACCCGCGAGCAGGAAGTCGAGATTTCCAAGCGCATCGAGGACGCCGAGAACGAGGTCAAGCGCATCATTTACAGCTTCGGTTTCGCCGGCAAGGAGCACATCGCGCTGGCTGAGAAGCTCATCTCCGAGCCGCCCAAGGAGCGCTTCGATCGCGTGATCATCGACAAGAAGATCGAAAGCCGCGACAACCACCTCAAGTCCCTCCGCAAGCTGGTCAAGGAAGTGCGCGGCGTGGATCAAACCGTGGATGGCTGCTACTCCAACTGGCAGGGCGCACCCAACAAGGCCAAGAAGGACAAGGAGCACGCTGCGTTCATCAAGGCGGACGAGAAGCTTCAGCGCTCCTTTCCCAAGTTCTTCTACAAGCAGAAGGTCATCGAGGAAATGTCACTGGTGGCGGAGAACATCCACGACAAGATCCAGGTGAGCCTGCGGACGATCGAGGAAGTCGAGTCCCACCGCAAATCCCCCCAGACGCAGGTCATTGCGGACGGCGAGCGCAAGAAGATCAAGGCGCTGGAGGAGTTCGTCCGCATGCCCTACGCGGACTACCTCAATGCCTACAAGCAGTTGCTGCACTTCTCCGCGAAGGCCCTCCAGGCCAAGACGGAAATGGTCGAAGCCAACCTGCGTCTCGTCATCTCCATCGCCAAGAAATACACCAACCGCGGCCTCTCGTTCCTCGACCTGATTCAGGAGGGCAACATGGGCCTCATGAAGGCGGTCGAGAAGTTCGAGTATCGCCGCGGCTACAAGTTCTCGACCTACGCCACTTGGTGGATCCGTCAGGCCATCACCCGCTCCATCGCCGATCAGGCCCGCACCATCCGCATCCCGGTGCACATGATCGAGACGATCAACAAGCTCATGCGCGTGCAGAAGCAGCTCGTGCAGGACTTCGGCCGCGAGGCGACGCCGGAGGAAATCGCCGACGAGATGCAGATGCCCGTCGAGCGCGTGCGCGCCATCATGAAGATGGCCCAGCAGCCCATCAGCTTGCAGTCCCCGGTCGGCGACAGCGAGGACACGAACTTCGGCGACTTCATCGAGGACAAGAGCGCGGAGAACCCCTCCGACATGACCAGCTACAGCCTGCTCAAGGACAAGCTGGCCGACGTGCTCGACTCGCTCACCGAGCGCGAGCGCAAGGTGCTCGAACTCCGTTTTGGCCTAGCCGATGGCTACAGCCGCACGCTCGAAGAAGTCGGCAAGCAGTTCAAGGTCACCCGCGAGCGCATCCGCCAGATCGAGGCCAAGGCGCTGCGCAAGATGCGCCATCCGACGCGGCTGCGGCAGTTGCAGGGCTTCATCGACACCGAGGAACTCGGTCTGCGTCCGCCACCGGCCGGGGCACCACTCGTCACTGCGTAGGCGAGAGCTTAAGGCTTGAATTCATCTGCAAAGCGCCGGCCTTCTGCCGGCGCTTTTGTTTTGGAGCGGGCACGTTGTTTCGGGCCTGTTCAGCGCAAAGGCAGATCAAAGCCCTGTGCCTTGATGCACAGCGGTAGTTCTCCAGTGCCACTGCCTGCCACCAGGGCGCGCATGCTCGGCCGCAGCCGCAGCGCTTGCTCAAAGCCTTCCGGGCCAAGCGTGAGCAGCATGGTGGAGAGCGCGTCACTCTCCGTGGCGGAGGGCAGCACGACGGCTGAGAGCAGGGCGCCCTCCGTCGGCTGGCCGGTGCGCGGATCAATCACGTGTCCGTAGCTCCGGTCGGCAGCGGTGAAGGATTTGCCCCAGACGGCGGAAACGGAGAGCGATTCGTCGCGCAGACTCACCTTCGCCAACGGCAGCACCAGCACTCCGGTGTGCTCTTGTGAGCCTTTGACATTGGCCGGATGTTCGAGGGCAATCGTCCATCCGTCCTTGTCCGGCGGCGTTCCGATCGCCAGCACGGTGCTGGTGCCGCCATGCAGCAGGGCGCTGGTCACGCCGGCTTCGCGCAGCAGTTCGCCCGCCCGTTCGACGGCGTAGCCCTTGCCGATGGAGCCAAGATCAAGCTGCACCCCCTCACGCGTGAAGCGCACGGTGGATCTGGCATCGTCCAGGTCCACGAGGTTCATCCCGGTTTTGGCGCGTGCCGCCGCGAGTTCCCCGGGCTCCGGCACGCGACCTTCCCGCGTGTAGAGGCCCCAGCAACGCATCAGCGGGGCGACGGTGATGTCGAAGGTGTTCCCAGATTCCGCCCAGAGCTGCCGGGCTTGTTGCAGCAGCCGGAAAAGCCGGGGAGCGACGCGGACGGGCCCGTGCGCGGCCTCCTGATTGATTCGGAAAACCTGGCTGGTCGGGCGGAAGTAACTCAGCTCGTCTTCCACCCGGGCGATTTCGTCGAGCGCTTCCTCGCCTGCCGCGCGCAGGACCGATTCGTCGCTGCCGTGCAGGACGAGTTCAAACCGCGTGGCCATCGCCTGCCGGGCGAGTGTGACGGTGGTCATGACGAGGGCCGGAAGTCTGAGGGAGAGATGGAATCCACATCGTCGCAGCCCGCTAATTTTCCATCACTCCGTCCTGCTGAAAAACAAAGCCGGGCTTCGCGGCACGCCACGAAGCCCGGCTCCAAGTTCATCGGACCAGACGCAGTTCAGGAGAGCGGCAGGCTGCCGTAGGTGAGCGCCTTGACTTCCTTGCCAGAGCCATCCGTGACCTTGCGCGTCACGGGATCGAAGCTGCACATGATGCTCAGGCGCTCGGACATTTCCGCGAGGGAGATGACGGTCTGCACCTTGACGGCCAGGTCGATGCCCGCGTTGGGCTGCTTGTTGGCGCGGATGCTGTCGAACCAGTTTTTGTGGTGGTTCGGCAGGTTCTCACCCGGGAACGCCGGGCTGGTGTAAGGATCGATTTCCTCGGTGAACGGACGGCCCGGGGTCAGTTCAACCTTGTTGCCCGCCATGGTCAGCGTGGCCTTGTGGCCGCGGATCATTTCCTGCGTGCCGATCTCGTTCACCGTGCTGCTGGTGACGTGCATCACATAGCCGCTGGGGAACTCGGCGATGAGCTGGACGATCTCGGGCACGTCACGCGCCGGGGTGTTGGGCGTGTTCTTGTCCGTGTTGAATTTCTTGCTGCCGACACAGGCCACGCGCGTCGGGAACTCGGGATTGCCGGTGGCGAGCATGTAGGGATGCAGCTTGTGGGGGAAGAGGTCGCCCAGCAGGCCGGCGCAGTAGGGATAGTATTTGCGCCAGCGGAAGTAGTGATCGGCGTTGAAGGGGATTTGCTTCTTCACCGGTCCCATCCACATCTTCCAATCCGTGTCGGTCTCGGTGCACCAGTTCTGGATGGTGTAGTTCCACTCGCCCTTGGGGCTGTTGCGCATGTAGGAGCCCTGCGACATGACGATGGGCCCGATCTTGCCGGACTGGATGAGCCGGGCGGCCTCGTGCCACTTCTGGTCGGAGCAGCCCTGCGAGCCAACTTGCAGGATTTTCCCGGTCTTCTTCACCGCATCGTAAATCTCGAACGCCTCGCTCAGGTAGCGGGTCATCGGCTTCTCCACATACACGTGCTTGCCGGCGTTGAGGGCGTCCACGGAGATCTTCGTGTGCCAATGGTCAACGGTCGCGCAGACGATGGCGTCGATGTCCTTCCGCTCCAGTAGCTTCCGGTAGTCGCCGTAGGTATCCACCTTGCCGGCGGCATTTCCGTCGAGAATCTTGCCTTTGGCAAAGTCCTGCCGGTATTTCGACACGTCGCAGACGGCGATGGACTGGGTGTTGTTGTCGCCGTGCTTGGGCTTCATCTGGCTGACGTGCGCCATGCCTTGGCCGCCCACGCCGATGTGGCCGATGGAAATGCGGTTGTTCGCGCCCGCGACGTTTGCGGACGGCGCTTGGTTCTGGCCGTAGACCGGCGTCTTGATGATGCCAGTGGCGGCGACTGCGGCGGTGGCAGCAGTGGCGGATTTGAGGAACTCGCGACGCGACGCGCCGGAGCCAATGGGGTTGTTTTCAGTGCTCATAAATTCGTCGGGTTGACTGGCCGAAGCTAACGAACAGAAGGGAAGGGTCAAGATACGATTTGGCAACCCGCTGCTCAATCGCACCTCAAATCAGTTCCTTCATGATCTCGTGCTTGTAGTCCACGAGGGGATGCGGGCGTCCGGAGAGGTCGGTGAAAGTGGTTTGATGCGGGTCGAGTCCGAGATGGTGGTAGAGCGAGGCGAACACCTCGCCGAAGTGGACTCCGCGTTCGGCGATTTCGCCGCCGAGCCGGTCCGTGGCCCCGATAATCTGGCCCGTGCGGAAGCCGCCGCCCGCCAGCAACCCGCAGCCCACTTGAGGCCAGTGGTCGCGGCCGGCGTCTTTGTTGATGATCGGAGTGCGGCCAAATTCGCCCCACGCGACCACCGCCACGTCCTTGTCCATCCCCCGGTTGTGCAAATCCTCCACCAATGCGGCCATGCCTTGATCGAAGTAGGGCAGGTGGGTGTTCTTCGCCTCCCGGAAGTTGTCCGAGTGGAAATCCCAGCGGCCGAAGTTGAGCGTCACCACCCGTGCGCCTGCCTCCACCAGCCGGCGGGCCATGAGGAACTGTTCCAGGTTGCGGGGCGCGCCGTCGCCGTAGTTGGCGGTAAAGCCCTTGCCATACAGCTCGCGCGTGCGTGCGTCCTCCTGCGACAGATCGAGTGCCTCGGCCAGCTTGCTGGAGGTGAGCATGCCCAACGCGCGTTGGTGAAACGCGTCCAGGCCCTCCACCACGCCGCTGTTGTCCGTGTCCCGGCGGAAATGGTCGAAGGCGCTGAGGAGCGACTTGCGGTCGTTGAAACGATCCGAGGAAATCGCGTTGAGCGTGAGGTCGCTCATGCCCTCACCAGCAGGGCGGAACGCCGCCTGTGGCGCACCGAGACAGCCCGGCAACCCGGGCGAGCCGTAGGGAGGATGACCCGCCTTGGGGGCGAGACCAACGAACGGCGGCACCGACTTGTCCACCGGTCCTTGCAGCTTCGACACCACTGAGCCGATGGCCGGCCAGCCGCCAGGCGGTTGGATGCGCTTGTGGCGGCCCGTGTAGCAGATGAAGGAGTCGTGATCTCCGTCCGGCGAGCCATAGACCGAGCGGATGGGCACCAGCTTGTCCATGATGCGTGCCAGGCGCGGCAGATGCTCGCAAATCTCAATGCCGGGAACGTTGGTCTTGATGGGCCGGAACTCGCCCCGCACCTCGCGCGGCGCGTCCATCTTCAGGTCGAACATGTCCTGATGCGGCGGCGCGCCGACCAGATAAACCATGATGACCGCCTTGTGCGACTTGCCAATGCCGGCGCGTGCCTCGGCTTCAAGCAACTGCGGCAGCGCCAGCCCGCCCATGCCCAGCGCCCCGACGCGGAGGAAGTCCCGGCGCGAAACGCCGTCGCACAGCTTGCCGGAGGAGGAACCAACAATTTTCAACATAGGACTGACAGCCTGACGCGGAGACTTTGGCGGGTGTTCACTACGGATTGAAAAATCATACCACCAGCTCCCGCAGCGGCTCGCAGCCGGGCTCCACGAGATACTGCGGTCGACCGGTCAGGTCGGTGACAGTCGCCTCGGGGTCGATGCCGAGGTTCTGGTAAAGCGTCGCGAAGACATCGCCGAAGCGCACGGGGCGTTCGGTGCATTCCCCGCCGAGACGGTCCGTCGCGCCAATAATTTGGCCGGTCTTCATGCCACCGCAGGCGAGCAACGCACAAGAGACGCGCGGCCAGTGGTCGCGGCCTGCGTCCTTGTTGATGGTCGGCGTGCGGCCGAACTCGCCCCAGACCACCACGCTCACGTCCTTGTCTAGGCCCCGGTCATGCAAGTCCTGCACCAGTGCAGTCACGGCCTGGTCGAGCATCGGGAAATCTTCCTTCGCAATCTTGTGGTTGCTGCCGTGGTAATCCCAGAAGCCGAACGACACCGTTACCGCCCGGGCACCCGCCTCGACCAGCCGGCGCGCGATGAGGAACTGCTCGTTGATGCGCGGTGAGGCGTCGCCCCGGATGGCCGGGTTGCCCCTGCCGTAGGCGGCGATCGTGCGCGGGTCTTCCTTGGTGTAGTCCAGCGCGGCGGCCAGCTTGCTGGAAGTGAGCACGCCGAAGGCTTGTTGCGTGAACGAGTCGAGGCCATCCATCAAGCCGCTGCCGTCCACATCGCGGCGGAAGTGGTCGAAGCCGGCCAGCAGGTGCTTGCGATCCGCAAGGCGCTCGACGGACAAATCGTTCAAGACCAAGTCCGCCTTGCCGTCGCCCTCCGTCTGAAAGGAACGGTGGGAGACGCCAAGAAACCCGGGCGTCGCCATGTTGTAGGGCCGGTGCTTCGTCTTGTTCTCCAACCCGACGAACGGCGGCATTGCGGCGTCTGCGGGGCCTTGCAGCTTGGAAATCAGCGACCCGAACATCGGCCAGCCACCGGGCGGTTGATTGCGCGTGGGCCGGCCGGTGAAGCACTGGAAATTGTCGTGCCCGCCCTCCGCGCCGACGATGGAGCGGATGGGCACCAGCTTGTCCATCATGGACGCCATGCGTGGCAGATGCTCGCAGATGCGGATGCCGGGCACCTTGGTGGAAATTTCCCGGAACGGCCCGCGAATCTCGCTCGGCGCGTCGTTCTTCAAGTCATACATGTCCTGGTGCGGCGGACCGCCCGGCAGGTAAATCATGATGACCGCCTTGTGCGAATGGCGGATGCCCGCCCTGGCCTCGGCCTCCAGCAACTGCGGCAGCGCCAGACCGCCGAGGCTCAATCCGCCAATCTTGAGAAAGCTGCGGCGCGAAACGCCGTCGCAGAAACGGGAGGTGGAGTTGGAACGGATGGTCAGCATCTTAAATAACTTCCTTCAAAGGCTCCCAACCATCCACGAGGTATTGCGGCCGGCCGGAGAGGTCGGGGATCGTGACTTGGTTGGCTTCGAGGCCGACGCGGTTGTAGAGCGTGGCGAAGATTTCCCCGAAGTGGACCGGGCGGTCGCTGGCCTCACCGCCCATGCGGTCCGTGCTGCCGATGACCTGGCCGGTGCGCATGCCGCCGCCGGCCAGCACGGCACAGGAGACGGCGGGCCAGTGGTCGCGCCCGGCGTTGTTGTTGATCTTCGGCGTGCGGCCAAATTCGCCCCAGAGGATGACGGTCACGTCCTTGTCGAGGCCGCGCTGGTGCAGGTCTTCGATGAGCGCACTGAAACCCTGGTCGAGCATCGGGCAGTCCTGGCGGAGGGCGTCGTAGATGCGGCCGTGATGGTCCCAACGGCTGAAGGCGAGGGTCACGCAGCGCGCGCCGGCCTCCACGAGGCGGCGGGCCATGAGCATGTGCTCCATGAGCTTGGGGCCGCCGTCGTCGCGATTCTTCGGGTCGCCTTTACCGTAGCGAGCGCGGACTTTTGGGTCTTCCTTTTCGAGGTCGAGGGCTTCAAGGACCTTGCTGGAGGTGAGCATCCCGAAGGCTTGTTGCGTGAAGCTGTCGAGGCCGTCCATCAGGCCGCTGCCGTCCACGTCGCGGCGGAACTGGTCGAAGCTCGTGAGCAGGCGCTTGCGGTCGTCCAGGCGGTCGAGCGTGAGGCCGTCGAGGACCATGTCGTCCTTGCCCGCCCCGGAGGGCTTGAAGGGCGCGTGGCCGACACCGAGGAAGCCCGGCTTGCCCGCGTCCGCCCAGCGCATCTCGCCCATCTTCGGCGCGAGACCGAAGAACGGCGGCACGGCCGGGTCCACCGGACCTTGCAGCTTGGAGAGCACGGAGCCGAGCGAAGGCCAGCCGCCGGGAGGCTGGGGCACGCCGCGCGCCAGCCGACCGGTCTGGCACTGGAAGGCATTATGGTCGTCCACCGCGCCCACCACGGAGCGGATGAGCACCAGCTTGTCCATGATGGCGGCGGTGCGCGGGAGCAGCTCGCTGATCTGGATGCCGGGAACGTTCGTGGCGATGGGCTTCAGCTCGCCGCGAATCTCGCGCGGCGCGTCCATCTTCAAATCAAACATGTCCTGATGCGGCGGGCCGCCGGGCAGGAAGATGTTGATGATGGCCTTGTGCGATTTGCGGATGCCCGCCTGCGCCTCGACCCGCAGCAAGTCCGGCAGCGCCAAGCCGCCGAAACCCAGCGCGCCGATGCGCAGGAAGTCCCGGCGGGCGACCCCGTCGCAGAAGCGCGAGGCGGATGGGGAAGGAATGGTCAGCATGACAAATTAACCTCTTGTGCGACGCAGTCCGGCGAACAACCTTTCAAACGAATCTTGGCGCAACGCCCCAAGCTCAGCGACCGCCGCCGGCAGCGGTCGCGTTGAAAGTTCCCTGAACCGTCCGCCTGCAAAGCGGGGCAGCGGTTAGATGGGGCGCGTTCACCCGGCGGCTTCCCCTCGTCAGGCACGATCTCATGGGCTGCCCGAGCGGGCATGCTCGAATAGGCGCTGATGACCGGGACGCTACCGGGCACGACGCGGGAAGCTGCGCCCAGCCGGGCTAGGCAGGACACGAAGGCAGGACCAGCAAGGAAAACGGCTTTTAAGGGCAAAGCCCCGCAGCTCAAGGCCGTAAAACCGAGGTGGCAACTTGCTCAAGCGCTGGCGCGCCCGCCGTGGCTGCACTCTGGCTGCGCCCTGCGGGGCAACTCCCCAAGACCAAGCAAACCACTCGGCCCTACGCACAACGGGTTGACAACCCTCATAGGCGCCGTGGCGGCTCGCTATCGCGCCATCAGGTCTTCAATCTCCCCCACCTCGACAGGGGTGCCGGCCATGAGGTCCACGGGGCCATTCGGGGTCACGACGATGTCGTTTTCCAGGCGCACGCCAAAGCCTTCCTTCGGGAGGTAAATGCCCGGCTCGACGGTCAGCACCCAGCCGGGCGCAAAGGGTTCGGTGGTGAAGCCAACATCGTGAACGTCCAGGCCGAGCGGATGGCCAAGGCCGTGCATGAAATACTTCCGGCACGCCGGCTCGTCCTCGGTTTGCTGCTTGATGTCGGACTTCTTCAAGAGACCGAGCGCGAGCAGTTCCTCATTCATCATCGCCTGCGATTCCTTCAGCCAGTCGCGCGCGAGCTTGCCGACGGTCGCGCCCTTGATGCTGGCGCGCATGACGCGGAGGACGGCGTTGTAAACGGCCTTCTGCCGGCGGGTGAACCGGCCGCTGACGGGAATCGTGCGGGTGAGGTCGGCGTTGTAATTGGCGTAGCTCGCCGCCACATCAAGCAGGAGCAGGTCGCCCTTCCGGCACGGCTGGTTGTTCTGATTGTAGTGCAGCACGCAGGCGTTCGCGCCGCTGGCGATGATGGGGTTGTAGGCGAACTTGGCACGGTTGCGGACGAACTCATGGATCAGCTCGGCCTCGACCTCGTATTCCATCACGCCGGGCTTCACGAATTTGAGCAGACGGCGGAAGCCCTGCTCCGTGATGTCCACGGCCTGTTGGAGCAGTGCAATTTCCGTGTCTGATTTGACAACGCGGATCTGGTGCAGGAGGCGTGCGAGGCGGTGGTAGGTGTGCAGGGGGAACTTCGCCTGGCACTCGCGGGCGAATCGGGCGTCTCGGGTCTCGACTTCCACGACGGCGCGCTTGTGCTCGTTGGAGTTGAGATAGACGTGCTCCAGCTCGCACATGATTTGGCGGAAGAGGACGGGAAACTCGGCCAGCCACTTGACCTGCTTGATGCCGGAGATTTTGGTGGCCTCGTCCTTGGAATGCTTGTGGCCTTCCCAGATTTTGAGGTGCTCGTTCGGCTCACGTAGAAAGAGAATTTCGCGGTGTTTGGGTTCGTGAGCGTCGGGCGCGAGCAGCAGGATGCTCTCCTCCTGCTCGATGCCGGTGAGGTGAAAGAGGTCGGAGTTCGGGTGCAGCGGGAGGGAGCCGTCGGCGTTGGTGGGGAGCACATCGTTGGCGTTGACGATGGCGAGGGACTTCGGGAGGAGCAGCTTTTTCAGCCGCTCGCGGTTCTCGATGAACAGCTTCGAGTCTATGGGTGCATGGCGCATGGGCAAAGTGTGGCAAACGACCGGGAGCTAGCCGAGCGAGAATTTCTGCCGCCGGGCAGATGCGTTCCGCTGCACTGCCGGGCGGCAATCTTTGCAATTGTCGGCGGCGGTTATGTCCGCCTACGCTTAAACGGAAGCTGATTCCGAGACGTGCGAATTTACCCTTTGTCCACAACCCAATCTTGTGACTCCGCTGAGGGTGATTCCATGGGCCGGGCCGGCGGGCGCGTCCGCCTCAGCCCTTTCTTGTATGGCCGAGGCCTGCTGAGTGGTGGCAGGCTGTCTTTCAGCAGACACTGAGTATCGCCCCGCTGCCATCCGCCACGTCCTGCTCCATCTCAGTCATGCCCACGCTCCAGGAAATGATTCACTCCTTCGAGGAGGGCATGGCGGCGAGGGTCGTGAAGTGGGTTGGCTTCACCGTGGCTTTCATCGCGCTGGCCATCGCCTACGATCTGCGCGCGTGGCGGAACTTCGCCAACCCGGAGGCGATGGACACCGCCCAACTGGCGCGCAATCTGGCCGGTGGGCAGGGCTACACCACGCAGTTCATCCGGCCCGTGAGTTTGTATTTGCTGGGGCAGAAGACCGGCGCGGCTTCGTTGACCAACGCGCATCCCGATCTAGCCAATGCCCCGGCGTGGCCGACGCTGCTGGCCGGGGCGATGCGGCTGGCGAAGGTGGAGGACCGCATCCCTGCGGACGAGCCGTTCAGCAGTCATGCGCCGGAGCTGCTCATCGCGGGCTTGAATCAAGGGCTGTTCTTTTTGGTGCTGATGCTGTCATGGCGGCTGGCCCGGCGGCTGTTCGATCCGGAGGTCGCCTGGCTGTCGGTGGCGGTGCTGGCGGGCGCGGACCTGCTGTGGCGGTTTAGCATCGCCGGCCTGTCCACGATGCTGGCGATGGCAATCCTGCTGGGGATAGCCGAGTTGCTGATGGCGGCGGAGCGGGAGAGTCGCGAGGATGCCTGGGGTGCTGCGCGGCTGTATGGGACGGCACTGCTGGTGGGCGCACTGCTGGGAGTGCTGGGGCTGACGCGTTACGCCTTGGGGTGCTTGATCCTGCCGGTGATGTTCTTTTTCAACTTTGGCTTCGCGGCGCGCGGATTGAGCCTGGGATTTGCCGCGCTCATCGGCTTTGCCGTGGTGGTCACGCCCTGGCTGATGCGGAACCATGACTTGAGCGGCAGGCTTTTCGGAGTCGCCGGACTGGCGGTGTATCAGACCACGGACCGGTTTCCCGGCAACCGGCTGGAGCGGCTGCTCAATCCGGAGAGCACGCTGACGCATGAAGATCTCCGGCAGGTCGGCGTGGACGAGATGCTCCACAAGCTGGGCGACCGCCTGCCCGGGGTGCTCCAAAACGATTTACCCCGGCTGGGTGGTAGTTGGGTTTCCGCCTTGTTCCTGGCCGGTTTGCTGGTGCCGTTTCGCAATCCGTCCATCGCCCGCCTCCGGTTCTTCACGCTGCTATGTCTGCCGGTGCTTGTGCTGGTGCAGGCGCTGGGGCAGACCTGGCTCACCACGCTGGTGCCCGACGTGCATTCCGAAAACCTGCTGGTGGTGCTGGCCCCGCTGGTCTTCATCCTGGGCACCGGGATGTTTGTGGTCCTGCTAGAGCAGTTGGAGCTGCCGCCGTGGGGCGGCCGGGGCATTGTGGTTGGGCTCTTCCTGCTGCTGGCGTGCGCGCCCCTGTTGTTCGTGCTGGGTCGCAGCCCGCGTTCGCCGATGGCGTATCCACCGTATCACCCGCAGGTCATCCAGGAGCGGGCGGGCTGGCTGGGTGAGCGGGAGCTGATGATGAGCGACATCCCGTGGGCGGTGGCGTGGTATGGCCGGCGGGATTGCGTGTGGCTGCCGGCGAATGTGGCCGAGGGGTTTGGGGCCATCCATCGCGTCCGCCCGATCAACGCCCTCTATCTGACCTCCGTGACACTAGATCAGAAGCTGGTTTCGGAATTGATCGAAGGGGAGGACCGGGCGTGGGGGGAGTTCGCTGCGGATGCGGTCGTGCGGCGCGAGATTCCTGATGGCTTTCCCCTGAAACACGCCTTTGCGGAAGGGTTTCCCTACCAGCTTTTCCTTTCGGATCGCGAGCGCTGGAAGGCGGTGGTGGCAACCCCGGGCAAGCCGTGAGGCGCAGGAAGCTGTTGGCGACATCGGGGCGGCGGAGGCACTTGCTTCCGCCGAATCTCGCTGCATCCTTTCACGCGTTAAATACTGTCGCCACATGGCACGGATGGCGGTTACCGTCCCCGGCTTTGGCAGCGTTTTATCGCCGCGCTTAGGCTCAATCGGATCGCGGGCACGATGGACATATGCGGCGCGTCAGATTTCAATCCATGAACATGAGTTTTATACGAGGCACCGTGGTGGATGAGATGTTGTCCGCCACCGGGCGCGGCTTTCGCGGCGGGCGAGGTTTCTGGCGGGCGTTTGCGCCGGTCGGCGGACTGCTGGCACTGTTGTGGGCGATGCTGTTCGGGATCGTGGGGCAGGGGCAGGCGGATCCGGGCGAGGTGGACACGTCGTTCTCAATTGGCACGGGCGCTAACGGGGTAATTTTTACAACCAAGGTCCGCACCAACGACAACAAGATCTATATCGGCGGGGTGTTTGATGCCTATAACGGCAACAGCGCCAAGCGCATTGCTCGGTTGAACGTGACCGGGAGTTTTGACACGACCTTCATCACGCCTGGCACGGAATCGTCCGTGAACGCCATCGCGCTGCAGCCGGATCTCAAGTGCGTGATTGGCGGCGACTTCACGTTTGTTGGTAACACCGGTTCGCGTCGGCTGGCGCGGTTGAATGACAATGGGTCGCTGGATACCGCGTTCACCACCAAACTGGGCACCGGGCCGGACGGCGGAGTGGATGCGCTTGCGCTGCAGCCGGACGGGAAGATTCTGGTCGGCGGACGGTTTTTGAACTTCAACGGAGTGGCGCGGGTGCGCCTGCTGCGGCTTAACGCTGATGGTTCGCTAGACACGACTTTCACGCCGGGTCTCGGCCCTAACCAGCCCGTGGTCTCTATCCAGATGCAGCCGGACGGCAAGAGTTTGGTCTGCGGCAACTTCACCTCCTTCAATGGGGTGGTGCGCGCCGGCATCGTGCGGCTGAACGCGGACGGTTCGGTGGACAACACCTTTGATACTGGAGTTGGGGCTACGGGGCTGGTCAACGGAGCCATCGTCCAAGATGACGGCAAAATCATCGTTTATGGTGGCTTTAACTTCTTCAACAACCAACCACGAGTGAAGATCGTTCGGCTGGAGGCCAACGGCACGATTGACGCGGCTTACGCCCAGAACACCGCGTTCAACTCGGACATCCGTGACGCTGAGCTGCTGCCCAGCGGCAAGCTGACCGTCGTCGGCGTCTTCTTCGAGATCAACGGACTGTCCAGCCGCAGTGTGGCCCGCTTGAACATTGATGGCTCCCACGACACGGGCTTCAACCCCGGCACCGGGGCGGGATTTCTGAACAGCCCGAACTCCGCCGCCGTGAATGCCAGTGGGCTGGACACCCAGGGGCGGCTGGTGGTCGTGGGTGAGTTTCGTCAGTTCAACGACATCCCCTTCAACTTCATAACCCGGGTGGGCACGGCTGATCCCACGCCGCCGCTGCTCATCACGCATCCGACCAACCTGTTCATCCTGACCGGCCTGAACGCGACTTTCGCCGTGACGGCGAGTGGCACGGAGCCATTGCGTTACCAGTGGCGGTTCAACGGGACGAACATCCCGGGCGCGACGAACAACCCGATCATCATCACCAATGCCCAGGCGGTCAACGAAGGGCTCTACTCGGTCGTCGTCTCGAATTCCGCAGGCATTGCCACGAGTTCCAATGCCAGTCTCACGCTCGGGGTCTTCCCGTTCTTCGCGACTCCGCCCCAGTCCATCACCAACTTCGTCGGGGCCAACGTCAGCTTCTCGGTGACGGCGGGCGGAACTGCGCCGTTGTTCTATCAGTGGCTGTTTGGGGGCGCGGCGCTCGCCAACCAGACCAACGCGACGCTCAACCTGAACAACATCCAGCTTACCAGCGGCGGGGTTTATACCATCATCGTCTCGAACCAGTTTGGCGCGGTGACGAACGGCGCAACGCTCACCGTGGCCGCTCCACCGGCTGTCATCGCCGGGCCAAACGGTGGCGGGCCGGCTGATGGCCAGCCGCAGTCGCTCACCGTCGTGCAAGGGCAGAACGCGACCTTCAGTGTTAATGCCATCGGCAGCGCGCCGCTGACCTACCAGTGGCGATTTGGCAATGTGAACATCACGGGCGCCACCAACACCAGCGTCACGTTGAGCAACGTGCTGGCTGCGCAGGCGGGTCTATACTCGGTCGTCATCAGCAACCCTTTCGGCAACACGACGAGCTCCAACGCGACGCTCACCGTGCTGTTGCCCCCCGCCATCATCGTGCAGCCGGTGTCGCAGACGCTCACGCAGGGAGCGACGTTAAACCTCTCCGTCACCGCCACTGGTTCGCCGACGCTGACGTATCAGTGGCGGTTCAACGGCACGGCCATTCCCGGCGGAACCTCCGCCGCACTCTCGCTGTTCAACGTCCAGGAAAGCCTGGAGGGAAATTACCAGTGCATCGTGAGCAACCCCTACGGTAGCGCGACGAGCACGGTGGCGGTCGTCACCATCCAGTCGCCGCCGGTGATTTATGAGAACGGCCAGCCGCAGCCGCAGACGGTCATTCAGGGTAGCAATGCGACCTTCAGCGTGACCGCAGTGGGCGACCAGCCATTCACCTATCAGTGGCGGTTCAACGGCACCAACATCGCCGGCGCGACCTCCAACCCGCTCGTCCTGACCGGTGTGCAGACCAATCAGGCGGGCAATTACTCCGTGGTCGTCAGCAACGCCTTTGGTTTCACCGTCAGCTCCAATGCGCTGCTCACCGTGCGGGTGCCGCCCTTTATTGTCACGCAGCCGACGCCGACGAGTCAGACCGTCGTGGTCGGCAGCAATGCCACCATCACGGTGGTGGCGGGGGGCGACCCGACGCTGACTTACCAATGGCGCTTGAATGGCGTGAATGTCCCCGGCGCGACGGGCGCTGTGCTCACGTTGACCAATGTGCAAACCAGCCAGCTTGGCAGTTACTCCGTTGCGGTCAGCAATCCCTATGGCACGGTCACGAGCAGCAATGCCACGCTCGATGTGAAGCTGGCTCCGTTCGTTGCCACGCAGCCGCAGTCGCTCGCGGTGCTCGTCGGCAGCCCGGCGGCCTTCTCCGTGACGGCGGGTGGCGATGGGCCGTTCACCTACCAGTGGCGCTTCGGCGGGACGAATCTGGTCGGCGCGACGAATGCCAGCTTCGGCCTGGGCAGCGCGCTGACCAACGATGCTGGTCTTTACTCCGTGGTCATCAGCAGCCCCTACGGTTCCACCACCAGCTCGAACGCGACCCTGACCGTCAATGTGCCGCCCACCATCATCACGCAGCCGCAGACGTTGGCCGCGGTCCTGGGCAGCAATGCCACCTTTACCGTCGTCGCGACGGGCGACCCGACGCTCGTCTATCAATGGCGTTTCAACGGAGCGACGATTGCCGGAGCGAATGCCGCGACTTTGACCCTGACCAATGTGCAGGCCGCGCAGGTGGGGCTCTACTCCGTCGTGGTGACCAACCTCTTCGGCACGGCGACCAGCTCCAACGCCGCGCTGACGGTGCATCTGCCGCCCGCGATTGCCGCTGGAGCCAGTCAACCGCAGCCGCAAACGGTCATCCAAGGGAGCAACGCCACCTTCAGCGTGACCGCCACCGGCGACGCGCCGCTGACGTATCAGTGGCAGTTCAACGGCGCGACGATTGCGGGGGCGACCAACAACCCGCTCGTGCTTACCGGTGTGCAGACCAATCAGG
>Ga0255087_1000362_pt1 | contig 19228 bp, 17 predicted proteins | sample Colum_Miss_RepA__FD_188561 | JGI IMG/M metagenome (GOLD analysis project Ga0255087, IMG submission 188561) | Freshwater microbial communities from Columbia River, Oregon, United States - Colum_Miss_RepA_8d | ecosystem: Environmental > Aquatic > Freshwater > River | place: USA: Oregon | collected...
CGGCCTCAAATCAGAGACCTCGAAGAAAGGACCTCAACGCCCCAGGGGAAAGGCGGCGTCAGAGGGCGCTTGACGTCGAGGGACTCTTTTTTTACTGCGCAGCCGGTGCTGCGGGTGCAGCCGGCGCCACTTCGGCGGTGGGGGTCGAGGACGGTGGGGTGCCGCCGCCCGGCTTGCTGTAGTCGCGCGGGGGGCGCGGGTCGCGTCCCTGGCAGATGTCTTCAATCTGCTCGGCGTCGATGGTTTCCCATTCGAGCAACGCGCGGGTCATGGCTTCCATCTTGTCGCGGTTGTCTTCGATGATCTTGCGCGCCACGGCGTACTGCTCATCGATGATGCGACGAATCTCGGAGTCGACCTTGCGCATGGTCTCTTCCGACATGTTGGTGGTCTTGGTGATCGAACGACCCAGGAAGACCTCGCCCTCGTTTTCGGCATAGACCATGGTGCCCAGCGCCTCGCTCATGCCATAGCGGGTGACCATGTCGCGCGCGATGGAGGTGGCCCGCTCAAAGTCGTTCGAAGCCCCGGTAGTCATCTGCTTCATGAAGACCTCTTCGGCAATCCGCCCGCCAAAGAGCACCGCGATGGTGTTGAGCATGCGATCACGATCCATGCTGTAGCGGTCCTGCTCGGGGAGCTGCATGGTGACACCCAGCGCCCGGCCGCGCGGAATGATGGTGACCTTGTGGACCGGATCGGTCTTGGGCAGCATCTTGGCCACGATGGCATGGCCCGACTCGTGATAGGCCGTGTTGCGCCGCTCTTCTTCGGGCATGACGATCGAGCGACGCTCGGCGCCCATGATGATCTTGTCCTTGGCCCGTTCAAAATCGACCATCTCCACCAGCCGTGCACTGCGCCGCGCGGCAAAGAGGGCAGCCTCATTGACGAGATTGGCCAGATCAGCGCCCGAGAACCCGGGCGTGCCGCGGGCAATCACATCAGCGCGCACATCGGCACCGACCGGCACCTTGCGGATGTGCACAGACAGGATCTGCTCACGGCCGCGAATGTCGGGCAGGGGCACGACCACCTGGCGATCGAAGCGGCCCGGGCGCAACAGCGCCGGGTCGAGCACATCGGGCCGGTTGGTTGCAGCAATCACGATCACGCCCTGACCGGTTTCAAAGCCGTCCATCTCGACCAGCAGCTGATTCAGGGTCTGCTCACGCTCGTCGTTGCCGCCGCCCAGGCCCGCACCGCGCTGGCGGCCCACGGCGTCGATCTCGTCGATGAACAGAATGCAGGGCGCCTGCTTCTTGGCCTGTTCGAACATGTCTCGCACCCGCGCCGCACCCACGCCCACGAACATCTCGACGAAGTCGGATCCTGAGATCGAGAAGAAGGGCACCTTGGCCTCGCCCGCGATGGCCTTGGCGAGCAGGGTTTTGCCGGTACCGGGTGAGCCCACCATCAGCACACCCCGCGGAATACGACCGCCCAGCTTCTGGAACTTGGACGGGTCGCGCAGGAACTCGACCAGCTCACGGACTTCTTCCTTGGCTTCGTCGCAACCTGCCACATCAACAAACGTGATGGTGTTGTTGGACTCATCGAGCATGCGTGCTCGGCTCTTGCCGAACGAGAAGGCCCCGCCCCGACCACCGCCCTGCATCTGGCGCATGAAGAACACCCACACGCCGATCAGCAGCAGCATGGGAAACCAGGAAATGAAGATGTTCATGAGCAGCGACTGCTCTTCCTCGGGCTTGGCGGCCACCTGAACACCGAACTTCATCAGATCGGAGATCATCCAGATATCGCCGGAGCCAGGCGAATACACCGTGATCGCCCGGCCCTCCTTGGTCTTGGCACGCAGGGTGCGGCCATCGACCATCACATTCTCGATGCGACCGGCCTTGGCCTCTTCCATGAACTGGGAGTAGCTGAGGTCCCCACCGCGCACCTGCCGGGTGTCGAACTGCCGGAAGACGGTGAAGAGCACCAGCCCGATCACCAGCCACACCGCAGCCTTGGAAAACATGTTGTTCACTCGAGCACTCCTTGCCCTTGAGGCGCTGACGATCGGGCCCCTGCCCAAGCGTCGTTAGCCACCTGCTTCATGATTCTACGTCCAACCTGCAGCCACGACTGCGAAATAACACTGCCCTGCGACATACAACTGCGCGAACACTGCCCGGCCATCCCGGCATGACTGACCGTGGGGATCAGAACAGACTCGGAACCAGCCCAAGACCGACTCAGCCCCGGGCCTTGAGCCCTCGTCCGAGCAGGTAGGTCTCGGCCGACCCATCACGCGAGGCCTTGGGCTTGCGGGTCGCCACCGTGACAAAAACCCGCTTGAACGCCTCGACGATCTGACTGTAGCCACTGCCATGGAAGCACTTGATGAGCAGGGCTCCGCCTGGCTTGAGGTGGCGCTCTGAAAACTCGAGCGCCAACTCGGCCAGGTGGCCCATGCGTGCCGCATCGGCCAGGCCCACCCCGGACAAGTTGGGCGCCATGTCTGAAACCACAAGGTCCACCTGCACGGTCGCTGGATCCTGGCCCGGGCAGGCGATCAGCCGCTCGAACTCGGCCAGCACGGCATCATCGCGAAAATCGCCCAGCAGGAAATCCACCCCGGCCACTGGCTCCATCGGCAGGATGTCGATGGCAACAATCCGCCCGTCGATCACGCCCCCGGGGCCGGCCAGGCGCTCTCGGATCACCTGCGACCAGCTGCCTGGCGTACTGCCGAGGTCAACCACGGTCTGGCCCCGGCGCAGCAACTGATCCCGCTCATCGATCTCGAGCAATTTGAAGGCGGCACGAGAACGGTAGCCTCGCTGCTGGGCCTGCTTGACATAGGGGTCGTTCAGATGCGCATGGATCCATGCCTTGCTGAACCTGTTTTTTGCCATCTGGCAAGGTTACCTGAGGTTGGTGCCTCAACCCTGCCGGCTGGGTGGCTCAAGCGACCAAGGTGGTCCCTTCAGCCCGGCGGGCGACTACAATGCCGGGATGACTGCATCCTCCGAGCTTCACCCCGCCGGGACCGTGGCCGACCTGCCCGCCGATTTCAGCCCCACGGCCCCAGCGGCCCCGGCGCTCACTTCCGCGGAGCGCAGCGCCCTGAGGGCGCAGGCGCATGGCCTGTCGCCGGTGGTGCTGATCTCCGAATCGGGGCTCACTCCCAACCTGATCATCGAAACCGATCGCGCCCTGTCATCGCACGGACTGATCAAGGTGAGGGTCTTTGGCGATGACCGGGAGGCTCGCGCGGAAATCGGCGCAGCCCTGTGCAGCCTGCTGGGCTGCGCACCGGTGCAGTCCATCGGCAAGCTGCTGGTGCTCTGGCGACCCCAGCCTGAATCGCAGAAAGCGCAAACACCGGTGCGTCGGCGCAAGCCCGCTCCGACCAAGCGACAGGCGGCTGAGGGAAAAACAGTCGGCACGCCGCGCAAATCCCGCAAGACGCCCACCGCGACACCCGACACCGGGCGCGGCGGCCTGGCCCAGCGATCGCCTGCGCGGGTGTCGGCCAGCCCCTTTGGCGCGGCGCGCACGGCAGGGGCGGCGGGCGCCGGATCCAGTGCGCGTGGCTTCGGTGCCGGTGGGCGGGCCATTGGTACAGCCATAAAGACAGGCCCAGGCAGTCGGCCCACCACGCCAAGAAGCAAGACGGCCACCGGCCCCTCCGCAGTGCGGGTTCGTCAGGCGCCGAGCCGCATCGCCCGTGGGGCGGTCAACCCCTCAGCACGACCCAAGTCGCGCAAGACATCTTAGGCGCGCCAGGGCACTGAGGCCTGAACTGCGCTGCCCTCAGAGGTAGCGCACCTCGAGCACTTCGTAGCTGCGCAACCCGCCCGGGGCCTTGACCTCGGCGGTATCACCTTCGAACTTGCCGATCAGGGCGCGCGCGATGGGGCTCGAAATCGAGATGCGGCCTTCCTTGATGTCGGCCTCGTCGTCGCCCACGATCTGATAGGTGACGGATTCCCCCGACGCCAGATCCTCGAGCTCCACGGTGGCGCCGAACACAATTCGGCCCTCGGCGTTGAGCGTGGCCGGATCGATGACCTGGGCCGAGGCCAGCTTGGATTCGATCTCGGCGATGCGGCCCTCGATGAATCCCTGCTTTTCCTTGGCGGCGTCGTACTCGGCATTCTCTGAGAGATCGCCCTGGGCGCGCGCTTCGGCAATGGCGGTGATGACCGCCGGGCGGTCGACATGCTTGAGGCGGTGCAGCTCTTCCTTGAGCAGCTGCGCGCCCCGAACCGTGATGGGAATGGTGCTCAAGACGAGACTCCGGACAGGCTTCGGTGCAGATCCTGCAAAGGATAGACCTCCAGGCCCTTCATGTGCTTCATGCCCTCAACAGCCGCCTGGGCGCCCGCGATCGTGGTGTAGTAGGTCACGCGCTGACCGAGAGCGGTGGTACGCAGGGCCCGTGAGTCGGCAATTGCACTGCGTTTTTCTTCGACACTGTTGATGACCAGCGTGATCTCGCCGTTCTTCATCATGTCAACGACATTGGGCCGGCCCTCCTGCACCTTGTGCACGACCGTCACCGGAACACCGGCCGCACTGATGGCTGCCGCCGTGCCGCGGGTGGCCACCAGCCGAAAGCCCAGTGCATGCAGATCGCGGGCGCACTCCACGGCGCGGGGCTTGTCGGAGGCCTTGACCGAGATGAACACCCCGCCTTCGGTGGGCAAACGAACGCCTGCACCGAGCTGAGATTTGACGAAGGCTTCGCCAAAGCTGCGACCCACCCCCATGACCTCGCCCGTGGACTTCATTTCGGGCCCGAGGATGGGATCGACACCCGGGAATTTCACGAAGGGAAAGACCGCTTCCTTGACCGAATAGAAGGGCGGCACGATCTCGCGGGTCACGCCCTGATCGGCCAATGTGACGCCGACCATGGTGATGGCTGCCACCTTGGCCAGCTGAATGCCGGTGGCCTTGGACACAAACGGCACCGTGCGCGAGGCGCGCGGGTTGACCTCAAGCACAAAGACCCGGCTCTCGCCCTCGGGCGTGCGCTGAATGGCGAACTGCACATTCATGAGGCCCACCACCTTGAGGGCGCGGGCCATGACTTCAGTCTGCCGCTTGAGTTCGGTCACCAACTCGGGCGCCAGCGAAAAGGGCGGCAGCGAACAGGCCGAATCGCCCGAATGCACGCCGGCCTGCTCGATATGCTCCATCACGCCACCGATCAGCACCTGCTGGCCATCGCAGATGCAATCGACATCGACTTCGATGGCGTCATTCAGGAAGCGATCGAGCAACACCGGGCTGTCGTTGGACACCTTGACCGCCTCGCGCATGTAGCGCTCGAGATCGCGCTGCTCATGCACGATCTCCATGGCGCGCCCACCCAGCACATAGCTCGGGCGCACCACCAGCGGATAACCAATCTCCTGGGCCAGGGCCAGGGCCTCGGACTCAGTGCGTGCGGTGCGGTTGGGCGGCTGATGCAGGCCGAGCTTGACCAGCAGCTTCTGAAAGCGCTCGCGATCTTCGGCGATGTCGATGGATTCGGGGCTGGTGCCGATGATCGGCACGCCAGCAGCCTCGAGGGGCTTGGCGAGCTTGAGCGGCGTCTGGCCTCCGTATTGCACGATCACACCAACCGGCTTTTCGCGCTCGACGATCTCGAGCACATCCTCGAGCGTGAGCGGCTCGAAGTACAGGCGATCGGAGGTGTCGTAGTCGGTGGAAACCGTCTCGGGGTTGCAGTTGACCATGATGGTCTCGTAGCCCCGATCGCGCAGCGCAAACGCGGCATGCACGCAGCAGTAGTCAAACTCGATGCCCTGGCCGATGCGGTTGGGCCCACCGCCCAGCACCATGATCTTGCGACTGTTGGTGGGCTCGGCCTCGCACTCCTCCTCATAGGTGGAGTACAGATAGGCCGTGCTGGTCGAGAATTCGGCCGCGCAGGTATCCACTCGCTTGAAGACCGGGCGCACGCCCAGACGGTGGCGCAGCTTGCGAACCTCATGCTCGGTGGTGTCGAGCAGGTAGCCCAGACGCCGGTCAGAGAAACCCTTGCGCTTGAGAAAGCGCAGCGTGGGCTCATCCATGTCACCGATGGTGCGCTTTTCGATCTGCAGCTCGAGCTGCACGATCTCTTCGATCTGCGCCAGGAACCAGGGATCGATGTGGGTGAGCTGATGCACTTCATCCAGGGTGAAGCCCTGCGCAAAGGCATCGCCCACATACCAGATCCGCTCAGGGCCAGGCTCGCCCAGCTCCTCTTCGATGGTCTGCCGGTCGGTGGTCTTCTGGTTCAGGCCGTCAACGCCCACTTCCAGGCCGCGCAGCGCCTTCTGGAAGCTCTCCTGGAAGGTGCGGCCGATGGCCATCACCTCGCCCACCGACTTCATCTGCGTGGTGAGGTGGCTGTCGGCCTGCGGGAATTTTTCAAACGCAAAACGCGGCACCTTGGTGACCACGTAGTCGATGCTGGGCTCAAACGAGGCGGGCGTAGCGCCACCGGTGATGTCGTTGCGAAGTTCGTCGAGGGTGTAACCCACCGAGAGCTTGGCGGCCACCTTGGCAATCGGAAAACCGGTGGCCTTGGAGGCCAGGGCCGAAGATCGGCTCACCCGGGGGTTCATCTCGATCACGATCATGCGGCCCGTCTTGGGGTCGATCGCGAACTGCACATTCGAGCCCCCGGTATCGACGCCGATCTCGCGCAGGATGGCGATGGAGGCATCGCGCATCAGCTGGTATTCCTTGTCGGTCAGCGTTTGCGCCGGCGCGACCGTGATGGAGTCGCCGGTGTGCACACCCATGGGATCGAGGTTCTCGATCGAGCACACGATGATGCAGTTGTCGAGGCGATCGCGGACCACCTCCATCTCGAACTCTTTCCAGCCGATGAGGGACTCCTCGATCAGCAGCTCGCGCGTGGGCGAGGCCTCGAGACCGCGTTTGCAGATGGTCTCGAATTCCTCGGCGTTGTAGGCAATGCCGCCCCCGGTGCCGCCAAGCGTGAAGCTCGGTCGGATGATGACCGGAAAGCCGATGCCCTTCTGTACCGACCAGGCTTCGTCCAGCGTGTGCGCAATGCCCGAGCGGGCCGAGCCCAGGCCGATGCGGGTCATGGCCTGCTTGAATTTCGAACGGTCTTCGGCCTTGTCGATGGCCTCGGGCGAAGCGCCGATCAGTTCACAGCCGTATTTCTCGAGCACGCCGTGGCGATGCAGATCGAGTGCGCAGTTGAGTGCGGTCTGCCCGCCCATGGTGGGCAGCACGGCATCGGGGCGCTCCTTGTCGATGATGCGCTCGACCACCTGCCAGGTGATGGGCTCGATGTACGTGACGTCGGCCGTCTCCGGGTCGGTCATGATGGTGGCCGGATTGCTGTTGACCAGCACCACCCGGTAGCCCTCTTCGCGCAGGGCCTTGCACGCCTGGGCGCCGGAGTAGTCGAATTCGCAGGCCTGACCGATGACGATCGGGCCCGCGCCAATGATGAGGATGCTCTTGAGATCTGTACGCTTGGGCATGGGTCAGGCCGCCTTCGCCATCAGGGCGGTAAAGCGGTCGAAGAGGTAGGCGATGTCGTGGGGCCCCGGACTGGCTTCGGGGTGTCCCTGGAAACAGAAGGCCGGCCGATCGGTTCGTGCCAGACCCTGGATGGATCCGTCGAAGAGTGACACGTGGGTCACCTTGAGGTTGGCAGGCAGGCTGGCGGGATCGACGGCAAAGCCGTGGTTCTGGCTGGTGATGAGAACCTGACCGGTTTCGAGGTCCTTGACCGGATGGTTGGCGCCATGATGGCCGAACTTCATCTTGAGGGTGCGTGCACCCGAGGCCAGGCCCATGATCTGGTGGCCCAGGCAGATGCCGAAGGTGGGCAGACCAGACTCGATGAGTTCGCGGGCCGCAGCAATCGCATAGTCGCAGGGCTCGGGATCGCCTGGTCCGTTGGACAGGAAGACCCCCTGCGGATTGAGTGCCCGCACCTGGGCGGCCGACGTCCGGGCAGGCACCACCGTGAGCTCGCAGCCTCGATCGGCCAGCATGCGCAGGATGTTGCGCTTGACGCCGAAGTCGAAGGCCACCACCCGAAACCGCTGGGCCGCCGAGGCGGGGGCATCAGCCGGATGGCCTTCGCCCAGACGCCAGGTGCCGGCCCGCCAGGTGTAGGGCGACTGCACGGTCACGACCTGGGCGAGGTCCATGCCGGCCAGGCCGGCAAAGCTCCGTGCCGCCGCCAGGGCGGCAGCCTCATCCAGCACGTCGCCTGGTTGGGCGCCTGCCAGAAGGCATCCGGCCTGCGCGCCTTTTTCACGCAGCAGGCGGGTGAGCTTGCGCGTGTCGATGCCGGCAATGCCCGGCACGCCCGCCGCGGTCAGATACGCCGGGAGGGTTTGCTCGAGCCGGAAATTGGACGCCCGCAGCGGCAGATCGCGAATCACGAGGCCCGCGGCATGAATGCCTGCGGCCTCTTCGTCGTCAAGATTGACGCCGACATTGCCGATATGCGGATACGTGAGGGTGACGATCTGACGGCAGTAGCTCGGATCGGTCAGGATTTCCTGATAGCCGGTGAGCGCGGTATTGAAGACCACTTCGCCGATGGTCTGAGTGGCTGCGCCAATCGAATGGCCGCGAAAGATCGTGCCATCGGCAAGCGCGAGGATGGCGGGAGGCAATTGGGGAAGCAAGGAGACGCTCCTGGTCGGGCAGACCCGCCGTGCCCGCGAGGGATGTCAGGCAGCGGCAGCTAAACCTTCGAATTGTAGCATCGCAGCCTCTCAACTTCCTTGCGCGCGCACGGGCATTCGCTCATGGCCCCCCGGAATCGGCGCCATGAGGCTGGCCGAGTCGGGCAGCGTGAGCGTGGACAGCTCCTGGCTCGGCGAAAACCGAACCTCCACCTGGGTATAGCCCAGCGGCCTGACCAGCATCGACAGGGTTGAATGGGCGGAGCGCTCGACCTGATCGCGGTAGCGCTCGGCCAGGGCCTGGGCCTGCGCCATCGCGTGGGCCCGGGCCGCCGCGATCAGCTGATTCTTGTCTTCCTCCGAGAAGCGACCGTCGAAAAAGCCCTGCACCAGGTCGGGCAACAACCAGGGCAGCAGCCGGGCCCGCTGCTCGTCGTAGAAGGCAAGATCCTTGATCGATACCTCCACCCGGCAGGCGGGCATGTCGATCAGGGCCAGGGCATCTCTCGGATCCGCCCCCGGGCTGGCCCGCACCCGAAACGCCTCGCTGCGCAGGTCGTAGCGAAAGTCCATCTCGAATTCGAAGACCATGGCGAGCTTCTTGCGCGTAAAGGCCCAGGCCAGGTACTTGCGGCCAAACTCTCCGAAGGTGTGGTCGCTGTGGGTGATGAGGTCCTTGCTGACCGCCCGGAAGGCAGAGAGCTCACCTATGGCACGCAGCTCGTCGATGGAGCCGCGTACCACCGGAGCCGGGGCCTGCGCCTCTCTTTTCCCGCGGGTGGCCTGCCACAGCCAGCCGCCGCCAAAGCCAACGGCCAGAAAGACGAGCAGCGCGATCAGCGTGGTGAGGTCCATAGCGGGTGTCGAACGAGCGCTTGCGAGGTTTGGCCGTCTTGGGCGCGTCAGGTGCAGGCGCTCATGCGCCGAGCACAAAAATCCACACGGTGACCACCACACCCCCCAACCAGATCAAGGAGCGCAATGCAGCCAGATTGCCGACATACATGCCCACATAGGCCAGCCGCAGCGCCAGCCAGACCGCAGCCAGCAGGTCCAGCCGGGCCTGGTCGGCACCCGTCTGGTGAGCGATCACCACGGCTGCAGCAAAAAAAGGCAAGGCCTCGAAGGTGTTGTTCATGGCAGCGATGGCGCGCTGGCGATGCCCTTCCAGGCTGCTCTCCCATGCTCGGGGATTGGCGTTGTCGTAGTCGCGTCGGCCGGCCTTGGCAATACCCGCACACAGCACGGGCAGAAAGAACGAGGCCAGCAGGATCCAGTAAGCCGTGGTGAATTCCATGAGGGTCTCCAGTAAGGGCGACGAATGCTAACCGACCGTGCGTCGATCCCGCAGCGCCTGCGCAACGGTGGCTGCATCGACATATTCAAGCTCTCCGCCCACAGGCACGCCGCGGGCCAGCCTGGACACCCGAAGCCCCCGGGCCCGAAGCATTTCGCCCAGGTAGTGCGCGGTGGCTTCGCCTTCCTGGGTGAAGTTGGTGGCCAGGACCACCTCGCTCACCACGCCATCGGTGGCCCGCGCCAGCAATTGCTCGAAATGAATTTCGGCCGGTCCGATGCCATCGAGGGGTGAGAGCCTGCCCATCAGCACGAAATAGAGGCCGCCAAAGGCCAGGGTCTGCTCCACCGTGACCAGATCGGCCGGGGTCTCGACCACACACAGCAGAGCCGGGTCACGCTGCGGCGACAGACAGACCTCGCAGACCTCGTGTTCGGTGAAGGTGTTGCACCGACTGCAATGGCGCACCCGCATGGTGGCTGCAATCAGTGCACTGGCAATCGACTCCGCCGCCTCGCGGTCATGCTGCAGCAGGTGGTAGGCATAACGCTGCGCGGTTCGCGGACCCACACCCGGCAACCGGCGCAGGGCCGTGACGAGCGTATCGAATGCGGTGGGCTGTGGCCGCTCGGCAGGGGGCATGCTCAGAAGGGCAGCTTGAAGCCCGGCGGCAGGGGCAGGCCCGAAGTGACCGAGGACATGCGCTCCGAGGCGGTCTGCTCGGCGCGACGCAGCGCATCGTTCATGGCGGCGGTGACCAGATCCTCGAGCATGTCCTTGTCGTCGCTCATGACGCTCGGATCGATGGTCACCCGCTTGACCTGATTACGGCAGGTAACCACCACCTTGACCAGGCCTGCACCCGACTGGCCTTCGACCTCGATCAGCGCCAGCTGATCCTGGGCTTTCTTGAGGTTGTCCTGCATCTGCTGGGCCTGCTTCATGAGGCCAGCCAGCTGATTTTTCATCATGTTCGAGGTTCTCCGGAGGAATCGTGGGCCAAGGGTTCGATCGAGCCGGGCAGGATCGTACCCTCGAAGCCCTGCAGCAGGGACTGCACGAAGGTGTCGCTCTCGATATCGGCGCGCGCCTGAGCCTGAGCCTGGGCCTGCTCCTGGTGCTGAACCGCAGCCGCCGTGGTGCCCTGCACGCTGCCCACTTCAACCTGAATCTGCACCGGCGACCCGAAGTACCGCGTCATGGCATCGCGAACCTTGGCCAGCAGGCTGGGCTCGGCCAGGGGCTTGACCGGCACGCGCAGCCTGAAGCTCAGCCCTTGCGCGCCGAGCAGTTCGCTTTGCGACATGAACTGACCGATCAGCCCGGCCCGAGGCAGGGACGCGGTGACGGCCCGGGCGAGTGCAGGCCAGTCGCCATCGAAGGCGGCACTCGGCGAGTTCATCCCCGCCGAGTGCTCGTGGGGATCGGGGTGCTCTATCGGATCCACGAGGGTCGCTGGCGCTGAGGGTGGCCCCGCCGCTGCCGGCATGGTCGTTGGGCCAGACGCCGGCGTCGGGTGGCGCGGCTGAACCGGCGCCGAACGGGCGGTCGGCGCGGGCTTCACCGGTGACTGCACGGCGGGCGCCGCCCCCCCGTCATCGAGCGCGGGCGTGACGGCCCTGAAGGCCAGCATGCGCACCAGTGTCATCGAGAAACCGGCATGTTCATCGGGGGCCAGATGCAGGTCGCGCGCACCGTGAATGGCGATCTGATACCAGGCCTGAAGGTCCTCAGGCTGCAGCAGGTCTGCCCACTGACGGGCCGCAGCCGCCTCGGTTTCGTCCTCGGGCATGACCCCCACCTGGGCCACCGCGATGCGCTGCAACCAGCCCGCCATCTCCTGCAGGGCCCGCCCGAACGGCGCATTGGCCTGCAGCATGTCGTCGGCCACGGCAATGAGCGAGCGACCATCGCCCGCCTGCAAGGCCTGCAACAGGCGGTCGAGGTCGCGGCGATCGACCGCACCCAGCATCTGACGCACGTTCTCGTCGGTGACCGTGCCGCCGCCGTGGGCAATGGCCTGCTCCAGCAGCGACAGTGCATCGCGCATGCTGCCCGCCGCAGCGCGGCCGATGCGATGCAGGGCCGAGGGCTCGGCCGGCACGGACTCGGCCTGCAGCACCTGGGCCAGATGCGTGGCAATCAGGGCGGGCGGCAGGTTCTTGAGGTTGAACTGCAGGCAGCGCGACAGCACCGTGACCGGAACCTTGCGCGGGTCGGTGGTCGCCAGAATGAAGACCACATGGCCGGGAGGCTCTTCCAGCGTCTTGAGCATGGCGTTGAACGCATGCCCGGTCAGCATGTGCACCTCGTCGATCATGTAGACCTTGGTGCGGCCCGCCACCGGTGCGTAGACCACCTGTTCGAGCAACTGGGTCATCTCGTCCACACCCCGGTTGGACGCCGCATCAAGCTCGAGGTAGTCCGGAAAGCGCCCCGCCTCAATGGCGGTACACGCACCACATTGGCCGCAAGGCCTGGGTGTGGGGCCCAGCTCGCAATTCAGGGCCCGCGCCAGGATGCGCGATACCGTGGTCTTGCCAACTCCACGCGTGCCGGTGAACAGGTAGGCATGGTGGATACGGCCCGTCTCGAGCGCATGGCTGAGGGCCCGCACGACATGCTCCTGGCCCAAAAGGGCGGAGAAGTCTCGCGGGCGCCATGTGCGGGCCAGAACCTGGTGGGACATTGCGCAGCGCGGGGGCAAGAAAATGAGGGGGTGGACGAGCCCGACCCTCGGCACTTCCGGAGAGCGGCCTTGGCTGCTTCCTTCCGGACCTGACCAGTTGGACCACGCCGGAATGCGAGGAGGCCCGTCCGAGGTCAGTGTACCAGTCCACCTCCCAGAGCAACGGCCCAGCCGGTGGGCGGTGGCTGAGGGGGCCATGCCTGTGATACGGTTGCTGCCTTGCGGCATGCCATGTCGGCTGCCCACGCTCCGGCCCGCCCACCCTTACGCTCGGCGGCCTCTCTCATCACCCGCGCCATGACCATCAAACACACTACCGACGATCAATTCGACGCCGACGTCCTGCAGGCCGGCCAGCCCGTGCTGGTCGATTACTGGGCCGAATGGTGCGGTCCCTGCCGCATGATCGCCCCGCTGCTCGACGAGCTCGACAAGGACTACGCCGACAAGGTCCAGATCGTGAAGGTCAATGTCGACGACAACCCCGGCTCGGCGCAGCGCTTTGGTATCCGGGGCATTCCGACCCTCAAGCTGTTTCGTGGCGGCCAGGAAGTGGCCACCCAGGTCGGCGCGGTCTCCAAGGCCCAACTGAAAGCCTTCCTGGACAACAACATCTGATTCGTCGTACTCTCGACCTGCTTCCGGTGGGGTCGGTTCCGGGGTTTGCCGCTTGATCGCGCCCCAGATCTCCCTGAAGCAGCGTCCGGGCACCCGCGTTCAGGTGTCCGAAGGCCGCGGCCCTGTTCTGCGCTGCGGCCGGGTTCCTGACTGAACCCCTCCCTGCACCACCCTTCCCCGCCAACGCGCTTCAGGCGGCGTCTCCTGCTCAGGCAGGCTCGCGCCTCAGGCCGTCAGCGCCGCGAAAGCCCGCGCTGCAACCTGATTCTCTTTCGTGACCGACCGCTCGATGTATCTGTCCGAACTCAAAGCCCTCCATGTCTCGGCCCTGATTGAAATGGCCGCCGGCCTCGAGATCGAGAACGCCAACCGACTGCGCAAGCAGGAGTTGATGTTCGCGATTCTGAAAAAGCGCGCCCGCAACGGCGAAACCGTCTTTGGCGATGGCTGCCTGGAGGTTCTGCCCGACGGATTCGGCTTCCTGCGTGCGCCCGAGACCTCCTACCTGGCCAGCCCCGACGACATCTACATCTCGCCCTCGCAGATCCGTCGATTCAATCTGCATACCGGCGACTCGATCGAAGGCGAGGTTCGCATCCCCAAGGATGGCGAGCGCTACTTCGCACTGGTCAAGGTCGACAGCATCAACGGTCAGCCGCCCGAGGTCAGCAAGAACAAGATCCTGTTCGAGAACCTCACACCGCTGCATCCCGATGTACCGCTCGTCCTCGAGCGCGACACCAAGTCCGAAGAGAATTTCACGGCGCGGATCATCGACATGATTGCGCCGATCGGCAAAGGCCAGCGCGGCCTGATCGTGGCGCCGCCCAAGGCGGGCAAGACCGTGCTCATGCAGCACATCGCCCATGCCATCACGGCCAACCATCCCGAGGTGGTGCTGATTGTGCTGCTGATCGATGAGCGCCCCGAGGAGGTCACCGAGATGCAGCGCTCCGTGCGCGGCGAGGTCGTGGCTTCCACCTTCGACGAACCCGCCACCCGGCACGTGACGGTGGCCGAGATGGTCATCGAAAAAGCCAAGCGCCTGGTCGAGCACAAGAAGGACGTGGTCATTCTGCTCGACTCCATCACACGTCTGGCCCGGGCCTACAACACCGTGGTTCCCGCCTCCGGCAAGGTACTCACGGGTGGTGTCGATGCCAACGCACTGCAGCGGCCCAAGCGCTTCTTTGGTGCTGCCCGCAACATCGAAGAGGGCGGCTCGCTCACCATCATTGCCACGGCGCTGGTCGATACCGGCAGCCGGATGGACGAGGTGATCTTCGAGGAATTCAAGGGCACGGGCAATTCAGAACTGCACCTGAATCGCCGCATGATGGAAAAGCGGGTCTACCCCGCCATCGACATCAACAAGTCTGGCACCCGGCGCGAGGAATTGCTCATCCCCAAGGAGCAGCTCACCAAGATCTGGATCCTGCGCAAGCTGCTGCATGACATGGATGAACTGGCCGCGATGGAGTTCCTGCTCGACAAGGTCAAACAGACCAAGAGCAACCAGGAATTCTTCGACTTGATGAAAAAGGGCGGCTGAGCTTAAAATAGTCGGTTACCCGAATATCACCGCAAACCTATCACCTACGGCACGGCATCATGAAAGAAGGCATTCACCCCGATTACCGCGAAGTCGTTTTTCAGGACATGTCGACGGGCTTCCGGTTTGTGACCCGCTCCACGGCCAACACCCGTGAAAAAGTGACGCTTGACGACGGCAAGGAATACCCGCTCTTCAAGCTCGACGTCACCTCGGAGTCGCATCCGTTCTACACCGGCGCGCAGCAGCGCATCACCGAGGCAGGCCGGGTCGAGAAGTTCCGTCAGAAGTTTGCTCGCGGCACCAAGGCCGGAGCCTGAAATCCTCGCCCCGCCTGAGTTGCGGGGCCGGGCCTGGGGCGGTGTTCGCGTTTTCACGCTACACGCGTCCCCACGCCCCTGCGCGTCATGAATGCCTTCATCGTGACCGCTCGGCAGGCCGCGCGAATGCCGCGCTGGCTGCTCCTCACGGTTTGCCTGCTGTACGCCGTTCCCGGACTGATCGGCCGCGACCCGTGGCGTTTTTCTGATGCGGCCAGCTTCGGCCTCGCCTGGAGCTTTTCGCAAGCCCCCCTGGGGGTAGCCTGGCTGACCCCTGCAGTGGCCGGGCAGGTCAGTCCCGAGTTCGGTCCCCTGCCCTTCTGGCTCGGTGCACTGCTCATGAGGGCCTTGCCGTGGATCGCAGCCGATCTGACCATGCGCCTGATGACGCTGGCCGGATTGCTGCTCCTGATGGCCAGCGTCTGGTATGGCTTGCTCATGCTTGCCCGACGACCTCGGGTCCAGCCTTCCGACCCCTTTGGGGCCTCGGCTTCGGCCACCGACTTCGCCCGTTCGGTGGCCGACAGCGGTCTGCTGCTCCTGCTGGCCTGCGTGGGCCTGATCGCACGCGCGCACGAAACCACGGCCGAGACGGCCCAACTGATCCTCACCGGGGGATTTCTCTTTGCCTGCGCCTGGGGGCTTGAACGACCGCGGCTGGCCGGTGCCCTGGCGGGTCTGCTGATCGCCTGCAGTCTGCTCACCCGCGGTGTCGCGCCTGCTGCAGCCCTGACGCTGGTCCTGTTGCTGCTGCCCGTGGCGAGTCGCGGCTGGCGGCTGGTCTGGCCCGGATTTCTGGGGGTTGCGCTGCCCATGGCTGCAGGGATCGCCCTCCTCTGGCCCTTGGCCCTGCTGAGTCAGGGCGACCCGGGTACCGCGCATCTGCTGGCCTGGTGGAAAGCCCAGCAGGCGGCCTGGAACCATGCCCTGAGCGCTCCTGCCGGCACCCTTGCAAACGCGCTGCGAACCCTGCCCTGGTTTTTGTGGCCGGCCTGGCCCGTGGCACTCTGGACCCTGTGGCAATGGCGCCACCGCAGCGATCAGCCGGCCATCGTGCTGCCTGCCCTCGCGCTCCTTGCCCTGGCACTGTGCGCACTGCTTGCGCCGTCAGCCAACGAGGCTGGGTTGCTGATGCTGGCGCCGCCGGCTGCCATGCTGGCGGCCTTCGGTCTGAGCACGTTAAGGCGCAGTCTGGGCGCGCTGATCGACTGGTTTGCGGTCATGAGCTTCAGCCTGTTGGGGCTCGGCCTGTGGCTTTACTGGATTGCACTGCAGACCGGATGGCCCGTGCGCATGGCCGCCAGCATTCAGCGCGCCGTACCCGGATTCACACCCGAAATCCATGGTCTGGAATTGGCCGCGGCCCTGCTGGTCACGGCGGCCTGGATCGCTCTGGTGATCTGGCGCCTGGCCCGTCGGCCCTCGGCCATCTGGCGACCCGTGGCGCTCTCCAGTGGCGGGCTCGTTCTCACCTGGATGCTGCTGATGACCCTGTGGCTGCCTGCTGCCAACCATCGCAACACCTATCGGGATGTGGCACTGCAGGCCGCGCAGGCCCTCGCCCGCGAAAGCGGATGCGTTCAGGGGGTCGGCCTCGATCTGGCGCAGCGGGCCACCTTCGCCTATTTCGGGCAGATCCGCTTCGACGAAGCAGCCTCCTGTCCCTGGCGTCTTGAGGCCTTGCGGGGCGCGCAACGCCTGCCCGACCGACCCGGCGAGGCCGGCCAGTGGGAGGTTCGCTGGCAGGGGGCCCGAGCAGCCGATCGACGCGAACGCTTCACCCTGCTGCGCCGGGTCCAGCCTTGAAGGTGAACCGGCTGAGCGAGATCCGAGCGCTGCTGTCGCTCGGCTGGCCCCTGTTCATCAGCCAGCTGGCGGTAATGGCCAACGGCATCATCGACACCGCCATGGCCGGGCAGCGCTCGGCCGCAGACCTGGCGGCCGTCGCCATCGGCTCGAGCGTGTACTACATCGTCTATGTCGGGCTGATGGGCGCGCTGCAGGCCATCAGCCCGATTGCCGCCCAGCACTATGGCGCCGGGCGAATGCATGCGGTCGGCGAGACCTGGCGACAGGGTCAGTGGATGGCACTGGTTCTGCTGGTGCCCGGGGCGCTCGCACTGGCCTTTCCGGGGCCCATGTTGCGTTGGCTGGGCGCAGCGCCTGATGTGGCCGCTGGCGCCGAGCAGTACCTGCGCTTCATTGCGCTGGGCATGCCGGCCGCACTGTGGTTCAGAGCCTTCACGACCTTCAATGCCGCCGTGTCACGGCCCCGCATTGTGATGTTGATCAATCTGGCGGGTCCGATGCTCAAGGTGCCGCTCAATCTGGTGCTGCTCGACGGCAGCCAGGCCGCGCTGGGTCTGCAGGGCATCGGCGCGCTGGGGGGTGCGGGCTGCGGTCTGTCGACGGCGCTCATTGCCTGGAGCAGTGCCGGTCTGGGTCTGCTGCTCTTACGCCGCGATCCCTTCTATCAACGGTTTGCCCTGCAGGGATGGGGGCGCCCCAACCGCGCGGCCCTCAAGGAATTGATGGTGCTCGGATTGCCCATGGGTGGCACCTACCTGATCGATGTGAGTGCGTTTCAGCTGATGACGCTGCTGCTCGCGCGAAGCGGCACCGAGATGACCGGCGCCAGCGCGATTGCGGGCAGTCTGGCCGCAACCACCTTCATGCTGCCGCTTGCTCTGGGTAATGCCACCTGCGTGCTGTGTGCACAGCATCTGGGTGCGCAATCGCCTGCACGGGCGCGTCACACGGCCTGGCTCGGGCTCTCCATCGCGCTGGGCTTTGCGCTGCTCACGGCCTTGCTGATCGGTCTGCTACGCGAGCCGCTGGCCCACCTCTACACCTCGGATCCTGCGGTGGCCGCCATTGCGATCTCGCTCTTTGCACTGGTGGCCGCGTATCACGTCTTCGACGCCCTGCAATGCGTGCTCGCTTTCATTCTGCGCGCCTGGAAGATCGCGGTGGCGCCCATGGTGATCTTTGCCGGGTCGCTCTGGGGCGTAGGCGTGGGCGGTGGCTGGTGGCTCGCCCATGGCCTGGGCTGGCAGGCCCGGGGCTTCTGGTTTGCTGCAGCGCTGGCCGTCGCCTTCGCTGCCACGGGGCTCTTCGTGCTGCTGCTCAGGCACTGGGCCGCAGAAAATGCTCGCGGTAGTGCTTGAGCTCTTCGATCGACTCCAGAATGTCGGCCAGCGCGGTGTGCGCACTGCGTTTGGCAAAGGCCTTGGCCACCTCCGGACGCCAGCGCTTGCACAGCTCCTTGACGGTCGAGACGTCGAGATTGCGGTAATGAAAAAACGCCTCGAGCTCGGGCATGGTGCGCGCCATGAAGCGCCGATCCTGGCCGATGGAATTGCCGCACATCGGCGACTTGCCTGCCGGAACCCAGGGCTTGAGAAAGTCCAGAAGAATGCGCTGGGCCGCAGCTTCGGTGACCGTCGACGCCCGCACCCGCGCGGTAAGGCCCGACTTGCCGTGCGTGGCGGTGTTCCAGTTGTCCATGGCGCTCATCACGGCATCGGGCTGATGAATCGCAAGCACCGGACTGGTCGCCTGAATCTGCAACTGGCTGTCAGTGATCACGAGCGCAACCTCGATGATGCGGTCCACCTCCGGACGAAGTCCGGTCATCTCCATGTCGACCCAGATCAGAAAGGTCTCATTGGGTACAGCGGGCGGTGTGCAGGCGGGTTGTTCGTCGTGTGCCATCATCGTTTCCTGATAATGCGCGATTGTCGCATCCAGCCTTGAACTGATGTCTGCCCTGACCTTCACCCTGATTTTCTGTCTGGCCCTTGCAGGCTCGATGCTCGTCAAATTCGTTCTGGCGATGCGACAGGCGCGCCATGTGGTGCGCCATCGACATCAGGTACCACAGGGATTCGCCGATCGCGTTGATGCCCCTGCGCACGCGCGTGCAGCCGACTACACCCTGGCCCGGCTCAAGCTCGGTCTGCTGGAGTCGATCGTGGCTGCCGTGGCCCTGGTGGGACTGACCCTGCTGGGTGGGTTGCAGACACTCCACGAGACGCTGCAGGCACTGATGCCGCAGTCCCCCCTGCTGCGAGCCCTGCTGCTCATTCTGAGCGTGATGGTTCTGCTGTCGGT
>Ga0255087_1000370_pt1 | contig 18879 bp, 17 predicted proteins | sample Colum_Miss_RepA__FD_188561 | JGI IMG/M metagenome (GOLD analysis project Ga0255087, IMG submission 188561) | Freshwater microbial communities from Columbia River, Oregon, United States - Colum_Miss_RepA_8d | ecosystem: Environmental > Aquatic > Freshwater > River | place: USA: Oregon | collected...
GAGCCGTCACCACGCCAGGGTGATACTCGCTGGACGGACAGTAATTGATCGCGTTGTCGATCAGGTTGCGGATCAACTCTTTGAGCAAGGTGGGGTTGCCCGACAGCCACACACCCGGGTTATCCGCGCCGACGCCGTCGTACCCGAGGTCGATATGCCGATCGAGTGCACGGGGCAAGGAGTCCTGGATCACCTCGGTGACCAGCGTCACCAGATTGCAAGGCTGGCGCGCCAGGCTGGCACCACCGCTTTCTGCACGAGCCAGGGACAGCAGCTGGTTGACCGTGTGCGTGGCGCGCATGCTGGCGCGCCCAATGTGTTGCAAGGATTGCTTGAGCTCCTGAGCGCTCCCGCCCTCCCGCTGGGCCAGGTCGGCTTGCATGCGCAAACCGGCCAAGGGTGTTTTGAGCTGGTGCGCTGCATCGGCCAGAAAACGCTTTTGCGTGGCGATCGAGTCCGTCAGTCGCATGAGCAAATCGTTGATGGAGGACACCAGCGGTGCCACCTCCAGCGGCACCACGCGGTCATCCAGCGGGCTCAAGTCATCGGGCTTGCGCTGTCGAATCCGCTCTTCCAGTTGGTTGAGTGGCTGTATGCCACGCGCCAGCGCCAACCACACCAGCAGCACCGCCAGGGGCAGGATCACGAACTGCGGCAACATCACCCCCTTGATGATCTCAGCGGCCAACACCGAGCGCTTTTCCAGCGTCTCGGCCACCTGCACCAGCACGTAACGCACCTCCGGCAAGTCCATTCGCACCCACACATAGGCGACGCGAACTTCGGTACCGCGCATCGCGTCATCGCGCAGCCGCACTTCGCCGGAGAGGGGTTTTTCCTCCTCCGGGGGCAACGGGAAATCACGCTCTCCACTGATGAATTCGCCGCGCGGTCCCAGCACCTGGTAGTAGATCAGGTCTGCATCATCAGCGCGCAAGATTTCTCGTGCAGGCTGGGGCAGGTTGAACTGCACCTGCTGGCCGTTGTACCGCACGAGTTGGGCCAGCACCTGCACGTTGTACTCCAGGCCACGGTCAAACGGGCGCCCTGCGATGCCCTGAGCCACCAACCAAGTCAAGGCCAGACTGATCGGCCATAACAGCAACAGGGGCGTGAGCATCCAGTCCAGGATCTCACCAAACAAGGAGCGCTGCTCGCGCTGAAAAATTTTCACTTCATCCGGGAATTTTTTCGAGGCAGTAGCCTAGCCCACGCACCGTGGCAATGCGGATCGGGCCTTTCTCGATCTTCTTGCGCAGGCGGTGGATGTACACCTCGATGGCGTTGTTGCTCACCTCTTCGCCCCATTCGCACAACCGCTCCACCAACTGATCCTTGCTCACCAAGCGGCCTGCGCGTTGCAACAGTACTTCCAGCAACCCGAGTTCGCGCGCGGAGAGTTCAACCATCTTGCCGTCAATCGTGGCAACACGTCCGGTCTGATCGTAGACCAACGGTCCGTGCTTGATCGAGGAGGAAGTGCCGCCCATGCCACGGCGCGTGAGGGCACGCACGCGGGCCTCGAGTTCCTGCAAGGAAAAAGGTTTGGCCATGTAGTCGTCCGCACCATAGTCCAAGCCCTTGACCCGTTCTTCGACGCTGTCGGCGGCGGTGAGGATGATCACCGGGACGGCGCTACCGCGCGCGCGCAGGCGTTTGAGCACTTCCAGGCCATGCATCTTGGGCAATCCCAGGTCCAAGATCAGCAAGTCGAATTCGTCGGTGGTCATCAGGGCCGCATCGGCCTCGGTGCCACTGGCGACATGGTCCACCGCAGCCCCCGATGCCCGCAGACTGCGCAACAGTCCATCGGCCAGTACCTGGTCGTCTTCCGCTATGAGGATTCGCATGGTGTCTCCTGTGAGGGCATGGTGAGCCATTCTAGGCATGCCCCACCCAGGTCTGACACCCGAGACTTCACCGATACTCGCTCGCGTAGGCCTCCAGGCCCAGCCAGATCACCGCGGCCACCTCGGCGCCGACCTCCTGCTCGAATTCGCGCTGGGCCTGACCCACGGCCATCTGAAACGCGCGCACCCAGGCCCGGCCTGTCTCGGTGAACTCGATACGGCGGGCACGCGCATCACGCGCATCGCGAGCTCGGGTGACCAAGCCCCATGCTTCGCACTGATCCACCAGATCTCCCATCGCCTGCTTGCTCATGCCTGCGCTGCGCGCCAACTCGCTCAGCCGCGCGCCGTCCATTGGCAAATGCCGGGTGATGTGAACGTGCGCAGCGCTCACCTGCGCGCGCGCCGCCAAATTGGACAGTGCCAGGGGCACATCGACATGCCGGGCCATGAGCGACAACACGCGCTCATCGAAGCGGCGCAAGGCCACCCCCATCAATCGGCCCAGATGGGCTTGTCGGCCATCCCAGGCCACCAGGGGGGGAGTTGTGTGATCCATGCACAAATGGTAAGGCAAACTGACCAAAAAAAGCCTTTACGGCCCTCTAGTCCATCCGTTACAGTACTGTTCAAGCATCCAGGCTGTTGATCAAGACAGTACCCAACACCCCCGGATCCTCCCTCAACCCGTTGAACCCAAAGGACATCTCATGGACGCACCCGTCAAAGGCTCCGCCGCCAACAGCGAAAAAAGCAAAGCCCTGCAGGCCGCGCTGGCCCAAATCGAAAAGCAGTTCGGCAAGGGCACCATCATGCGACTGGGTGAGGGCGAGGTCATCGAGGACATCCAGGTGGTATCCACCGGCTCCCTGGGCCTGGACGTGGCGCTGGGGGTCGGCGGTCTGCCGCGCGGACGCGTGGTCGAAATCTACGGCCCGGAATCATCCGGCAAAACCACGCTCACCCTGCAAGTCATCGCCCAAATGCAACAACAAGGCGGCACCTGCGCCTTCGTCGACGCTGAACACGCCCTGGACGTGCAATATGCCCAGAAGCTCGGCGTCAACATCCCCGACTTGCTGATCAGCCAACCCGACACCGGCGAACAGGCGCTGGAAATCGTGGACAGCCTGGTGCGCTCGGGGGCGGTGGATCTGGTCGTCATCGACTCGGTGGCCGCCCTCACCCCCAAGGCTGAAATCGAAGGCGAAATGGGTGACTCCCTGCCTGGTCTGCAAGCCCGCCTGATGAGCCAAGCCCTGCGCAAGCTCACCGCCACCATCAAGAAGACCAACTGCATGGTCATCTTCATCAACCAGATCCGCATGAAGATCGGCGTGATGTTCGGCAGCCCCGAAACCACCACCGGCGGCAATGCACTCAAGTTCTACGCCTCGGTGCGCCTGGACATTCGCCGCACCGGCACCATCAAGAAGGGCGAGGAAGCCATCGGCAACGAAACCAAGGTGAAGGTGGTCAAGAACAAGGTCGCCCCCCCGTTCCGCACCGCCGAGTTCGACATCCTCTTTGGCGAAGGCATCAGCCGCGAAGGCGAAATCATCGACATGGGCGTGAATGCCCGCATCGTCGAGAAGTCCGGCGCCTGGTACGCCTACAACGGCGAAAAAATCGGCCAAGGTCGTGACAACTCCCGCGAGTTCCTGCGCGAAAACCCCGAGTTGGCCCACGAAATCGAGAACAAGGTGCGCGAGTCACTCGGCATCCCCCTGCTGCCGGATGCCGATTTCTCTGCAGTCGCAGTCGAGGCCGAAGAAAGCTGACCGTCCATTGACCCATGGCCCTTCCTGCTTCTCGGATCTCCCTCAAGGGTCGCGCCTTGCGGCTCTTGAGTCAGCGCGAGCACTCTCGTGTTGAACTCGAGCGCAAACTGGCCGCGCATGAGGAGGAACCCGGCTCGCTGGCGCGGGCCCTGGACGAGCTTGAGGCGAAAGGCTTCATCAGCGAGGAGCGGGTGGTGGCGTCCGTGGTCCACCGTCGCGCCAGCAAGCTCGGCGCGGCGCGGGTACAGCAGGAGCTCGCAGCCAAGGGCCTGTCCGCTGAGTCCATGTCGCTAGCCCTGGAGCAGCTTCGTGGCACCGAGTTCGAGCGCGCGCGCGACGTCTGGTCGCGCAAATTTGGCGAGTCCGCCACAGACCCCCAAGAACGCGCGAAACAAATGCGTTTTTTGCTCAGTCGAGGGTTTGCGGCCGAGGTGGTGCGAAAAGTGACGGGCTAGGCTGGGCAGCAGGAGCGCTACCGATTGCACGGCCTTTCGTTCACACACCCAGCATCAGGCGAATATTCTGCACCGCCGCGCCACTGGCGCCCTTGCCCAGGTTGTCCAATCGCGCCACCAGCAGCGCATGGCGATGCGTCTCGTGCGGATACACACGCAACTCCAGCCGGTTGGTGTCGTTCAAGGCCGTGGGCTCGAGCTTGCCATCCTGCGTCGGCGCTTCCACCGTGACCCAGGTGGACCCCACACGCGCATAGTGGTCGCGCAACGCTTGCTCCAGATCCGCCGCACGCACCCGGTGAGGCAGGGCGTCCAGATGCACCGGCATATTGACCAGCATGCCTTGTCGGAAGTTGCCCACCGAAGGCAAGAACAAGGGGCGCGCTCGCAATCCTGTGTGCTGCATGATCTCGGGCACATGCTTGTGCTGCAGGCCCAGGGCATAGGCCTCGAAGGGCGGCGCCTTACCGGCCTCGTAAGCCTCGATCATCGTCCGCCCTCCACCGGAGTAACCGCTTACAGCCGGCAAGGTTAACGGGAAATCAGCGGGTATCAGGCCAGCATCCACCAGCGGTCGGATCAGTGCAATCGCGCCAGTGGCGTAGCAGCCGGGGTTGGACACACGCGCCGCGCTGGCCACGGCCTGGGCCTGACCCTGCGCCAGCTCGGGGAATCCATACACCCAGCCTGTTGCCACACGGTGGGCCGTGGAAGCGTCCACCACCCGCGGGCGGTGTCGCGTCAGGCTGTCAATCATCGCCACCGATTCGCGTGCCGCATCGTCATGCAGGCACAGCACCACCAAGTCGGCCAGGGCCATGATGTCACGCTTGGCCTCGGGATCCTTGCGACGCGAGGGGTCGATGCTGATGACCTCAATGTCCGGCATCGTCGCCAAACGATCACGAATTTGCAAACCGGTCGTACCGGCCTCTCCGTCGATAAAAATCTTGGCCATGATCAAGCAGCTGCGTCGAGCAATGAGGGGGTCCAGCCCGTGTAAGGGTCAGACAAGGTTGGTGCAACGCAACATGATACATTTCACGGCGGCGAAGTTCAGGGCGGGGTCAGTCCGTGTTCGCTCGCCCCTATTTTCACCGACGACAAAGAGAACCCTCATGAAGATTCACGAGTACCAAGGCAAGGAGATCTTGCAACATTTTGGCGTGCCGGTCCCCCGCGGTATACCGGCCTTCACGGTGCAAGAAGCGGTCGAAGCCGCCCAAAAGCTCGGCGGCCCGGTGTGGGTGGTCAAAGCCCAGATTCATGCCGGTGGTCGTGGCAAGGGTGGTGGCGTGAAAGTGGCCAAGTCCATTGACGACGTCAAGCGCTTGGCCGGTGAGATCCTGGGCATGCAGCTCAAGACCCACCAGACCGGCCCCGAGGGTCAAAAAGTCCGACGCCTCTACATTGAAGATGGCGCAGACATCCAAAAAGAATATTACGTCTCGGTGGTGACCGACCGCGCCAGTCAGAAGGTCGCCATCATGGCCTCGTCTGAGGGCGGCATGGACATCGAGGAAGTGGCGCACAACACCCCCGAAAAGATCATCAAGGTCTTTGTAGACCCGCAAGCAGGCCTGACCGACGCACAAGCCAAGGAAATCGCCGACGGCATCGGCTTGCCCGCCAGCTCCACCGCCCAAGGCGTGGATGTGTTCAAGAAGCTCTACAAGTGCTACATGGAAACGGACGCTTCGCTGGTGGAAATCAACCCCCTGAACCGCGACAGCCAGGGCAACATCATTGCCCTGGACGCCAAGTTCAACTTCGACAGCAATGCGCTGTTCCGTCACCCCGAGATCGTGGCCTACCGCGATCTGGACGAAGAAGATGCCGCTGAAATCGAAGCCTCCAAGTTCGATCTGGCCTACATCAGCCTGGACGGCAACATCGGCTGTTTGGTCAACGGTGCCGGACTGGCCATGGCTACCATGGACACCATCAAGCTGTTTGGCGCCGAGCCGGCCAACTTCCTTGACGTGGGCGGTGGCGCCACCCCCGAGAAGGTCACCGAAGCGTTCAAGATCATGCTCAAGAACCCCAAGGTCAAGGCCATTTTGGTCAACATCTTCGGCGGCATCATGCGTTGCGACACCATCGCCACCGGCGTGATCACGGCGTGCAAGGCGGTCAACCTGAGTGTGCCGCTGGTGGTACGCATGAAAGGCACCAACGAAGAGTTGGGCAAGAAACTGCTGGCCGAGTCGGGCCTGCCCATCATCAGTGCCGACACCATGGCAGAAGCGGCCCAGAAGGTCGTGGCCGCTGTCAAATAAGCCAGGGGAAATACATATGTCGATTTTCATCAACAAGAATACCAAGGTCATCACCCAGGGCATCACCGGCAAGACCGGTCAGTTCCACACGGAAAAATGTCAGGAATACGCCAATGGCAAGCATTGCTTCGTCGCCGGCGTGAACCCCAAGAAGGCGGGCGAGAAGATTTTCGAGATCCCCATCTACGCGTCGGTCAAAGAAGCCGCTTCGCAGACGGGCGCTACCGTTTCCGTGATCTATGTGCCGCCTGCCGGCGCGGCTGCTGCCATCTGGGAAGCTGTTGAAGCCGACCTGGACCTGGCGATCTGTATCACCGAGGGCATCCCCGTGCGCGACATGCTTGAGGTGCGCAACAAGATGAAGGCCAAGGAAGCCGCTGGCGGCAAGAAAACCCTGCTGCTGGGTCCCAACTGCCCAGGCCTCATCACCCCCGACGAAATCAAGATCGGCATCATGCCCGGTCACATCCACCGCAAGGGCCGCATCGGTGTGGTGTCCCGCTCGGGCACGCTCACCTATGAAGCGGTGGCGCAACTGACCGAAATCGGTTTGGGTCAGTCCAGTGCCGTGGGCATTGGCGGCGACCCAATCAACGGCTTGAAGCACATCGATGTGATGAAAGCCTTCAATGACGATCCCGAGACCGATGCTGTCATCATGATCGGTGAAATCGGCGGCCCCGACGAGGCCGAAGCCGCGCGCTGGTGCAAGGCCAACATGAAGAAGCCCATCGTCGGTTTCATCGCCGGCGTCACCGCTCCTCCGGGCAAGCGCATGGGCCACGCCGGTGCGCTGATCTCGGGGGGTGCTGACACGGCCGATGCCAAACTCGCCATCATGGAAGAGTGCGGATTCAAGGTCACGCGAAACCCCTCCGAGATGGGCAAATTGCTCAAGGCTTTGCTGTGAAGGTGACAGCCTAAGCACAATTACCAACGGGCCCGCATGACGGGCCCGTTACTCTTGCAGGCTGTCAATTTGACGTTTGCTGCCCCCGCACCAGCAAATGAAAGCCATCCTCTTTGGGTCGGGCGCTGCCGTGGTGGTGGTGGGTCTTGGCAAGTTCCTGCAGGTAAGGCATCACCAAAAAGCGACTGCGGCCGATTGATGCTCATCACCCTCTCACAAGAGGGTTGATCTACCATCGGAGCCCTTCAACATTGCTCCGGGAGAGATCACATGCAACGTCTGCAACAGGGCTTCACGCTCATCGAGCTGATGGTGGTGCTGGCCATCATCGGCGTTCTGGCTTCCTTTGCGTTGCCAGCCTACCAAGACTACACCATCCGCGCACGCGTCGGCGAAGGGCTCGCGCTCGCAGCCACCGCCAAAACCCAAGTCATGGAAGTGCTGGCCAACGGCAATGCCACCAGCGCGGCCGACGGCTATGCCGCGGGCTACCAATCGCCGGCAGCCACCCTCAATGTGGCCTCCATCGCCATCCAGCCTGCCAGCGGTGTCATCTCCATCAAAACCCAAGCGGCGGCCGGTAATGGCACGCTGCATCTGGTGCCCTACACCGGGACTCGTGAAGCTCCTGCGGTTTTGCCCAGTGGCATCAGCAATTTCACGCCTCCGGCGCAAGCCTCGGTGAGTTGGCGCTGTGTGGTGCAGGGCAGCGCTGTCCCTGGGGGACTCGCGCTGCCCGCCGGCGATTTGCTCCCTGCGAAGTACGCCCCGGCTGAGTGCCGTTGATGTGACCACCCTTCAAGGGCCCAGAGCTCTGCCGTCCCCTGCTGTCGCGTGGCTGGCCTGGGCGGCCATGGTGCTTCCCTGGTTGTGGCCCTGGGCACCCCCGCCCAGTCCGTCGGTGCCAGGTTTGTTGGTGACCTGGTGTCTCACGGCTTTGCTGTGGGGAGGTCTTGCCTGGAACACACGCAGTGCTTCGTGGCAGCGGTCCTCATCCGCTTTGATCATCTTGACGGTACTGCTGGCCTGGGCGGCTTGGCGAATGCCTGTGATGGATCTGGCGTTACTGGGAGGTCTTGCGGGCAGCGTGTTGTGCGTGATGGTGGCTTCGCAGTGCACACGCATGTCGCGCTCAACGCTGCTGCGCCATCTTTGCTGGGCCTTGCTGAGCGCTGCTGTCCTCTCAGCCGGCATTGCCGGCTTGCAGTACAGCGGCCTTCTGCACCAGCCCCTTGAGTGGCTGAGTTGGCTACACGCCAGTCCTAATGAGGAAGCCTATGGGCAACTGCGCCAGCGCAACCAGTTCGGATCGCTCATGTCTCTGGGGCTGGCGGCATGGCTGTATCTGGCTCGCAGGGGTGAGTTCTCTCGGCCGATGCGTCTGGTGACCTGGGCCAGTTTGTTGGCATTGACACTGGGCCAGGTGGTCTCCACCTCGCGAACCGGGGCGTTAACCTGGATAGTTTTGTGCCTGTTGGCCGGGTGGTGGCCCACACAGAGCAAACCCCCCGCCCATCACACAGGTGCGCGCTCAGGGGCGGCGCTGGCCCTGCTCGGATTTGTCTTGTTGTGCTGGGTCTTGCCCTCACTGGCATCTTCATTGGCCACCGTCGAACTGCCCAAGGCCAGCGCGCTTGAGCGATGGGTTGAACAAACCGAGGGCCCGGGCATTTGCGAAAGCCGGGTCGTCTTATGGCGCCACGTGCTTGAACTGTCCTTACAACGACCCTGGCTGGGCTGGGGATGGGGCGAGTTGGACTTCACGCATGCCACGCAAGCGGTACAGGGGGTTCGGTTCTGTGGGCAGTTGGGGCATGCACACAACCTTCTGTTGCAGGCAGTGGTGGAGTGGGGCTGGCCGCTGTCGATCTTCGGTCTGGGTGCTCTCATGTTCTGGACAGTGCGACGACAACCCTGGCTGGCCCGTACCCCCGAGGCCGTGTTGGGATGGTCATGGCTGGGTGTGATTGGGGTACACAGCTTGCTGGAGTTTCCGCTGTGGTACGGGCCTTTTCAGCTGGTGCTTGGCCTGGCGGTCGGCCTGGTCCAGCCCATGCCCTCGACAGACAGTCGCGCAGACCATGCCACCAAGTCCTGGGCTCGATCACCCGTCTTGCGGGGGGTGGTGGCCCTGTGGCTCATGTGCTCGCTGTGGGCAAGCTGGGATTACCACCGCGTGTCACAAATTTTTCAACCCGCAGCACAACGCAGCGACGCCTGTCGCCAGCAACCGCTGACATGTCTGGACGACGTGGTGTGGTTTCATCAAGGAAGAGACTACGCCTTGCTCAGTCTGCGCGCTGGCACCCTGGATCCCCAACAGACCCGGGCATTGGCCCAACGCGTGGCCCATTTTGCCCCCGAGCCCTGGGTGTTGGCGCTCACAGCCGCCTTGCCTCCAACGCCCACGCCGGCTGCAAATCGCTAGTTAATACGGGTGGGCAAAATACCTGTCTCGAGCTAGCATGTTTCTAAGGGGGCTGTCAGCCTTCCAGAAGGGCGGCCGCATGTCTCCATCTCTCACCGGGCGCAAGGGCTGCGCCAGCCAAGCACTCCTTGCTGGGGCCTTGTGCCTCCTGCTGCAAGCCTGCAGCCAAGCACCGCTTGCACCCACAGTTTCTGTTGCCCCGTCAGCACCTGAGCTGACACCGCCTATTTCGGTAGACAACACACCCCCAGCCACACCCCCAACCACGCTCCCAGCCACGCCCCCAATCACTGCCGTCCACACGCCGGCCGAGTATCGACGACTGGCCGCGCGCCATGTGTACGAGCAGCATGCCTCTCGACTCTACAGTGGCCCCATGCCGCCTCTGCTGCAAGCGGTGGGCGTGCTGGACATCGAAATCGGTGCTCAAGGCGAGGTGCGGGGCCTGAAATGGCTTCGAGCTCCCACGCATGTGCCCGAGGTGATGCGCCAGATAGAACAACTGGTTCACCGTGCAGCACCCTACCCGGCTCCCTTGAATCTGCGTAGCGTGACCTACACCGATACCTGGCTGTGGCATCACAGCGGGCGGTTCCAGTTGCACACCTTGTCCGAAGGGCAAATGGGTGAGTCGGGGATCAGCAACGCTCAAGAGCCGAAACGTCGCGCCTCGCCGCGCACGACTTCCACGCAAACAACGGTACTGTCTAGCAAGTGCAAGCAGCCGACTTCGAGTCTCGGTCAGGTGTCAGCGTATTGCTGACATGTGCACGCCGGCGTTATTCGCACCACCGGTTGAACGAGAGATCGTTCAAACACCAGGCCAGTTGATACCGGCAGCCGTTTTAGGCAGATTTTTGCCCTCTTTACGCCGCCCAGTGCCCACTCTTCCCCCCCATCTTCTCCATCAACCGCACCCCCGTCATCGTCATCCCGCGGTCCACCGCCTTGCACATGTCGTAGATGGTGAGCAGGCCCACTTGCACCGCCGTCAAAGCCTCCATCTCCACCCCGGTCTGCCCCACGGTTTCCACAGTGGCGCGGCAGCACACAGCGTTGCGTTCTGGCACCACGGTGAACTCCACCGCCACGCGAGTCAAAGCCAGGGGGTGGCACAAGGGAATCAGATCGCTGGTTTTCTTGGCCGCCAGGATCGCCGCAATCCGTGCCACCCCCAAGACATCGCCCTTTTTGGCATGGCCGGATTCAATGAGTTCTCGCGTGGCCGCCAACATCTCGATCCAGCCCTCGGCGGTGGCGCGGCGGTGGGTGGATGTCTTGTCGGCCACATCCACCATGTGGGCTTGGCCCTGGGCATCAAAATGGGTGAGAGTCATCGGAGCCATCGCTAACGGTTAGTATGATGGTTGGATCATAAGGTCATGCCATTGTTCTCGCGTCTGCCCCCCCCTTCTCGTTGGCTTAGGCGACGGAACGCCACCCAAGCGGCTCACCTGTTGTGCTTGGGCATTGGGCTTGCCATGGGCAGCATGCACCTGCCCTTGGACGCGCGGGCCGACACCCCGCCTGGCGCAGTATCGGCCCCTTCCGGCCCAACGCGTCTACCCAGCCTGGGGGACAGCAGTGAGATCTCCCTGGGCGAAGAACGCCGGCTGGGCGACAGCATCATGCGTGAAATCCTGCGTGACCCGGATGTCATCGACGACCCGGTGCTGGCCGAGTATGTGGGCGCGATGTGGCAGCGGCTGCGAGAGGCGGCAAAGTTGCGTGGCGAACTGTCGCTTGAGTTGGATGAGCAGTTCGCCTGGGACATGATCCTGGTGCGCGACAAAAGCGTGAATGCGTTTGCTTTGCCCGGTGGCTATATGGGTGTGCACCTGGGACTCATCGGCGTGGTCTCCAGCCAGGATGAACTGGCCTCGGTACTGGCGCACGAACTCAGCCACATCACCCAGCGGCACATTGCACGCATGCTCACGCAACAGCAACGGCAGTCACCGCTCATGATTGGCACCATGATCCTGGGCTTGTTGGCCGCCAGCCGCAGCCCGCAGGCGGCGCAGGCCATGATGGTGGGCGGTCAGGCGGTGGCGGTGCAAACCCAACTCAATTTTTCTCGCGACATGGAGCGTGAGGCCGACCGGGTCGGCTACGGCGTGGCCACGCAGGCCGGTTTCGAACCTTCGGGCTTTGTCAGCATGTTTGAGAAATTGGCTCAAGCCTCTCGGCTCAATGACAGCGGCGGATATCCCTATCTGCGCAGCCACCCGCTGACCACCGAGCGGATTGCCGACATGCAAAGCCGTCAACAACTGATCAGCGTCAAGGGCACTCCCGCCAACGTCGATCTGGTGCACAGCCTACTGTCGGCCCGCGCACGGGTGCTCTCTCAACCCAATGTGGACGCGTTGCGCTTCTTCAGCCAAGACGCCAATACCCAGCACGCCACACCGGTGCGCCAGGCTGCGGCTCTGTATGCCGGCGTGCTGGCTGACAGCCAGCTGCGCGAACTCGAACGCGCTCGGCAGCGACTCGCCTCGTTGAATCTGTTGACACAGCACGACCCCTCCGCACGCGAGTTGGTGCAGTTGCTGTCGGCCGAGTTGAGCCTGTCTGGCGGTCAAGCTTTACAAGCCGTGGCGCAACTGCAGGCGCTCCCACCACGGCGCACCGTACAGCTGCTGTTGGCGCAGGCCCGAATTGCCACCGGTTTGCCCGAACAGGGTCGCCTGGCGGCGCAGGACATGCAAATGTTTGTCAGTGCAAACAACCGTGATAGGACTGCCTGGGACTTACTGGGACAGGCGTTGGGCTTGCAGGGTGACGCCTTGCGCTCGTTGCGGGCACAGGCCGAGGCCAGTGCCTTGCGCTGGGAGTACGTGGGGGCACTGGACCGACTCAAGGCTGCGCAAGACCTCGCCCGCAACCGCGCGCGAAATGGCACCCTCAGCCGTGGCGATGAAATGGAGGCCTCCATCATCGACAGTCGGGTACGTGTCTTTCAGTCAGCGCGGCGGGAACAAATGCTCCAACGCTGAATGGATCACCAGGCCCATCGCCGAGTAGATCAGTGAGCCCAGCAGGGCGTGCCCGAAATTGCGCACCTGAAACCCCTCCAGCATGGCTGATGCTGCCCAGAACAAACCGGCGTTGATGACAAAGAAGAACAGCCCCAGGGTCACCAAGGTCACGGGCAAGGTCAACACCACCAGAATCGGCCGCACCACCAGGTTGAGTAAGCCGATCACCAGCGAGGCCGCCAAGGCAGCGCCAAAGCCGTGCACCTCCACCCCAGGATCCAGATTGGCCAGCGCCAGCAAGGCGGTAGCGCTGAGCAGCCATTTCAATATCAGCTTCATGGTGCTTTCAGGATAACACCGCCAGTACCGCTATGATCCATCCCCCACCTGCCTATGTCTTCCATCCACATCACCGACATCGAAGCCGCCATCAACCACTGGCGCGCCTTGAAGCCGTCCCCGGACGGCGTCACACTCGCGCCCGAGTTGCGCGCGCTGGCCGAGGTGTACGCGCTGATGGTCTATTACCGCGAGGACGAAGCGGCCGAGCAGGGCTTTCCCAAGAAAGCCTATGAGGCCTGGCTGGCGTGGTACGACACCACCCAGGACACCCCCTGCATTGCGATTTGCTCAACCAGCCAAGGCGACGCCGAGTGCAAGGGCTGCGGGCGCAGCTTTGATGAAGTGCAGCGCTGGACCGAGATGAGCCCAGCCGCCAAGCGCGCCACCTGGCGGCGCATCACGATACTGGGCCAGGCCTGGCGCTTCAACCGCTACATCGAGCGATCGAAAGATCAGACTCGGCGTGCGAGCTCCGACGCCTTGCCCACGTAACTGGCCGGTGTCATGGCCAGCAGGCGTTGGCGCGCCTCCTCAGGGATGTCCAACGAACGGATCAAGCCGTGCAGGGCCTCGGCGGTCACGCTCTTGCCGCGTGTCACGTCCTTGAGCTGCTCGTAGGCGCCTTGCACGCCGTAACGGCGCATCACGGTCTGAATCGGCTCGGCCAAGACTTCCCAGGCGGCATCCAGGTCCGCCTGCAGCGCTTCTTCATTGAGTTCGAGCTTGTCCAGGCCAATGGACATCGACTGGTAGGCCAGCGCGGTATAGCCCAGGGCCACGCCCATGTTGCGCAGCACCGTGCTGTCGGTGAGGTCACGCTGCCAACGGCTGATGGGCAGCTTCTCGCTCAGGTGGTGCAGCACCGCGTTGGCCAAGCCCAGGTTGCCCTCGGCGTTTTCAAAGTCGATCGGATTGACTTTGTGCGGCATGGTCGACGAGCCAATTTCGCCCTCGCGCAAGCGCTGCTTGAAGTAGCCCAGGGAGATGTAGCCCCACACATCGCGCGACCAGTCAATCAGGATGGTGTTGGCGCGCGCCACCGCATCGAACAGCTCGGCCATGTAGTCATGCGGCTCGATCTGGATGCTGTAGGGCTGAAAGCTCAGGCCCAAACCCACCGGATCAGGGGTGTCAGCCCGTGTCGCGGGCGGCGTTTCCACCACGCGCTGGCTGAAGGCCTCCCAGTCCACCTCGGGCCAGGCGGCGAGATGTGCGTTGTAGTTGCCCACGGCACCATTCATCTTGGCCTTGAGGGACACGGATGCGATCTGCTCGCGCACCTGACGCAAGCGCACCACCACGTTGGCGATTTCCTTGCCCACGGTGGTGGGGCTGGCGGTTTGACCGTGGGTGCGGCTGAGCATGGGCACCTCGGCATAGCGGTGCGCCATCTGGCGCAAACGATCGATCACCCCATCGAGTCCGGGCAACACCACCTCGGCACGGGCCGCCTTGAGTTGCAAAGCATGGCTGGTGTTGTTGATGTCCTCGCTGGTGCAGGCAAAGTGCACAAACTCCTGCACATGCGCGAGTTCCGCACGCACCGCCTCAGACAAGGCGGTGGATTCGAATTGCGCCTTGATCCAGTACTCCACAGCCTTGACGTCGTGGTTGGTCGTTTTCTCAATCGCCTTGATGGCCAACGCATCCTCCGCCGAGAATCGCTCCACCAAGCCCAGCAAATGCTGACGGGCTGCGAGGCTCAAGGGGGGAAATTCCTTCAGACCCACCTCGCTCAACGCGATAAACCAGGTGATTTCAACTTGCACGCGGCAGTGCATGTAGCCCTGCTCGCTCATGAAGGGGCGCAGGCGCGCCAGTTTGCCGGCATAGCGGCCATCAAGCGGCGACAAGGCCGTCACGGTGGATAAGCTCATACCAGGATTCTAGGTGAGTGGTTCTGCCAGTCTGGTGCACCGTCAAACCGCCATGGGGCGCACAGCGCGTACGATCCGCCTGCCGATAGAATGCCCTCAACTCCAACACCCTCGCTTATGAAACTGATCGGCGCCATCGCAAGTCCCTACGTCCGCAAGGTCCGCATCGTGCTAGCCGAGAAAAAGCTCGACTATCAATTTGTTCCTGAGGACGTCTGGTCGGCCAGCACTTCCATCACCGATTCCAATCCGCTGGGCAAAGTCCCCTGTCTGGTGATGGAGGGAGGTGAAGCCTTGTTTGACTCTCGGGTCATCGTGGAATACCTCGACACACTCTCGCCAGTGGGCAAGTTGATCGCCAGCTCAGGGCGCGAGCGTGCCGCCATCAAGACCTGGGAGGCCCTGGCCGATGGCCTGCTCGACGCTAGCATCCTCGCGCGCCTGGAAGCCAGCTGGCCGGGCCGCTCTGCCCACGAGCGCAGCCAGGCCTGGATCGAGCGGCAGCTGCGCAAGGTCGACGACAGCCTGGCAGCGATGAGCCGCGGCCTGGGCGACAACACCTACTGCAGTGGCATCCACCTGAGTTTGTCCGACATCGCGGTGGGCTGTGCGCTGGGCTACCTCAACTTCCGTTTTCCACAGATCGCCTGGGCGTCGCGCCACCCCAACCTGGAGCGGCTTTACAACAAACTGATGCAGCGCCCAAGTTTCATTGACACCCAGCCGGGTTGAAACAACCCTCACAGGTCCAGGCATGATCACGCTCCCGTTTCTGGACAAGATGGTGGCGCGCGAACAAGCGCCTGCGGCGCTTCAGGCGTTGGCCCTTCGCGGGCCCGTGGTGTTCACCAACGGGGTGTTTGACGTCTTACACCGCGGCCATGTCACCTACCTGGCGCAGGCCCGTGCGCAAGGCGCGGCCCTGGTGGTGGCGCTCAACACCGATGCGTCAGCGCGTCGCCTGGGCAAAGGCCCGGACCGCCCGCTGAACAACGAGGAGGACCGCGCCATCATGATCGCTGCGCTGGAGTCGGTCAGCCTGGTGACCTGGTTTGATGAAGACACGCCCTTGCAACTCATTCGCGAACTACGCCCGCAGGTGATCGTCAAGGGCGGTGACTACGACATGGCTACGCTGCCCGAAACGGCAGCGGTGCAGTCCTGGGGCGGTCGGGCTCTCGCCTTGCCCTTTGTAGACGGCTACTCCACCACCGCGCTGGTGCGCAAAATTCGCCTGGGTTAATCCGCAGCGCCAAACACGGCGTGCCACAACGCCAGGACCGCGGCGGCCTCGGTCTTCAATTCAGAAGCCTCGACCTGGGTCGGCATCTCGTCGAGTCGTGCGCGATGTTGCACACGTCGCAAATCCCGATAAGCGTCCGCAGCGGCAACGCCCACCCCCACAGGCAGCAAGCCCACCTGCTCAGCCCTGAGCAGCAGGGCAATATTGCCCACGTTGTCCAACAACTCGGGGTGAGCGCCTCCATGTCCAAGCACCAGGTACTGCACCGCAAACTCAGCATCCACCATGCCACCCGGGCTGTGCTTGACATCAAACTGGCCGGCCGGCACGGGCCGTGCCTGTCGCAGCTTGTGACGCATGGCCACAATCTCCTGCGCCAAGAGCCCCAAGTCGCGGGGCGCCCGGATCACCTCGCGTCGCACGCCCTCGAACGCCTCGGCCAGGGCGGGCAGGCCCACACAAAACCGTGCCCGCGTCATGGCCTGATGCTCCCAGGTCCAGGCCGTGTTGCTGCCGCGTTGGCGTTGATAATCGGCAAAAGCCTCGAAGGAGGTCACCAGCAAGCCTGAATTGCCATTGGGTCGCAAGGCTGTATCAATTTCGTAGAGATCGCCTTCGCCCGTCTTGACTGTGAGCCAGTTGATGAGGCGGCGCACCAACTGCGCATAGATTTCGCCCGCCTGCGGATGATCGTCCTGGTAGACGAACACGATGTCCAGGTCGCTGCCGTAGCCCAGCTCTTTGCCGCCCAGCTTGCCGTAGCCAAAGATCGCCATCTGGGGTACGTCCTGGTGCCGCTGCTTGAGTCGCTGCCACACCCAGCGCAGGCTCAAACGCAACAGGGTATCGGCCAGTGCACTCAGGTCATCGGCCACTTGCTCGACCGTCAGACGACCTTCCACGTCTCGAGCCAGGGTTCGAAACACCTCGGCGTGGTGAGCCCGCCGCAGCAGGTTCAAGAGGTTTTCCTCGTCATCCTCGCCGGCGGTTTGCAAAGCGACAAGACGGGCCTCCAGGTCAGCCTCGAATTGAACCGGATCGAAGCGCTCCATCAACAATGCCTGAGTGGCCAACTCGTCGATGACGCCGGGGTGCTGCAGCAAGTAGCGCGCAGGCCAGCGTGCCGCCCCTAGCAACCGCAGCAACTGCTCGTGCACGCCGGGTCGCTCCACCAGCAAGGCCAGATAGCTCTCGCGACGCAGCAACGGCTCGATCCAGTCACTCCAACGCACCGCCGCCTGCTCGTCGACTCGACCCTCGTCCATCCACGATTGGGTGCGTTGCACCAACCGCAACAAGCGCTGTCGACCATCATCACGCAATGCGCGCACCCGCGGATGGTCGGGCCAGCGTGCCACGCGCTCACGCAGTGCCTCACCCAGATACGGCAGCACGCCCTCGAGATCGCAGGCCGCTGCCAACCCATCGACAGGTGCCGTGGCACTCGCTCCTCCTGGTCCATTGCTTGACTCTGATTGCCCCAGGAGTCGGTCAAATTCCTGAGCCACCAGTTCCCGGTGCCGGGCCAACTCGGCCCAGAAAGCATCCACCGAAGCCATGCCCAGGGTATGCGCCAACCAGGCCAGATCGCTCGGGTCGGAGGGCAGGACATGGGTCTGCTGGTCATCCAGGTACTGGATGCGATGCTCGACCCGGCGCAGAAACACATAGGCCTGAGCCAGGGCCTGGGCTGTGGCAGCGGGCATCAGTTGCGCGCGGGTCACCCGCTCGAGCGACTCCAGGGTGGGCTGCGTGCGTAACTCGGGGAATTGCCCACCGCGCACCACCTGCAGCAATTGCACGGTGAATTCGATTTCGCGAATGCCACCGCGCCCGAGCTTGACGTCGTTGGCCCGTTCCGGTCGTCCTGCGCTGCTGCGCTGGGCATGGTCGCGAATTTGGCGATGCAAGCCGCGCAGCGCCTCGAACACGTTGTAGTCCAGATAGCGTCTGAACACAAAAGGCTGGACGGTGTCTCGCAGCGCCAAGGCGCTACCCAGGCTGCTGCGAGGGGCCACCACCCGGCTCTTGAGCCAAGCAAACCGCTCCCACTCACGACCCTGCACCAGAAAATATTCTTCCAGCGCATTGAGTGACACCACCGAAGGACCCGACTGTCCGTTTGGACGCAAGGCCAGATCCACCCGAAACACAAAACCGTGCTCGGTGGTGTCTCCCACCAGGCTGTAGAGTCGCTTGACTGCGCGAGAAAAATACTCGTGCACGCTGATGCGCCCACCTCCATCAGCGCGGCCCTGGGTATGCCCGTCCTCGTCGTACACATAGATCAAATCAATGTCGCTGGAGACATTGAGCTCGCGTGCGCCCAATTTGCCCATGCCGATGATCCACAGCTCGGCGCGACGCCCCTGCTCGGTGATGGGAGCGCCATACAACGCATCGAGCTGGGTCAGCGCCTCTTGGCAGGCATGGTCCAACGCCAGCTCAGCCAATTCGGTGACCGCGCGGGTCACCACCTCCAGGGGCGCACGCTGCTCGCAATCCAGCACCACCAGGCGCTCGATCACGAGTTGGCGCAGCACTCGCAAGGCTGCGCCCAATTCGCCCAGTCGCGCCATCAGGGGAACCAGGGCTTGCTCCATGGTGTCGCGCACCGGCGGACCCGGGGGCAATGCGGACAGGACATCAGCATAGCGCCGACGCAAACGCTGAACCAAGCGTGAATGATCGGCACCAGGGTCGGGGGGGTCGCCAGCGGACACAGCCGGATCG
>Ga0255087_1000380_pt1 | contig 18465 bp, 16 predicted proteins | sample Colum_Miss_RepA__FD_188561 | JGI IMG/M metagenome (GOLD analysis project Ga0255087, IMG submission 188561) | Freshwater microbial communities from Columbia River, Oregon, United States - Colum_Miss_RepA_8d | ecosystem: Environmental > Aquatic > Freshwater > River | place: USA: Oregon | collected...
GCGTGTGACCGAGGTCGTGGGCGAGCGAGATGGCCTCGGCCAGATCTTCGTTCAGACGCAGGCGGCGCGCGACCGATCGAGCGATCTGGGCCACTTCGATGGAGTGCGTGAGGCGCGTGCGAAAGAGGTCCCCTTCATGGTTCACGAAGACCTGGGTCTTGTACTCAAGGCGACGAAATGCCGTGCAATGAACGATGCGGTCACGATCACGTTGAAACGCATCCCGCCCCTCGGGGGCGGGCTCGTCATGCACCCGGCCCCGGCTTGCAGAAGGGTGAGCTGCATAGGGTGCAAGCGTGATCGACATCAGGGAATCAAATGCCGTCATGGCAGTCTCCGATCTGTCTTGTGCAGGCCGCGGGTTGGCCGCTCAGGCCCCGGTACAGGCCCGCAGCGTGGCCTCGACGTCGGCCTGCGGCGCGCGCTTCACCACCGCCGAGCCCAAGGCATCGAGCAACACGAACTTGGGCGTGCCCTGTTCGGCTTTCTTGTCGACCGACATGAGTTCAATGTAGCGCTGCACAGCCCAGCGCGGCCCCTCAACCGGCAGACCCGCCTCGGCCACAGCCTGCTCGATTCGCTTGCGCACCGCTCCCTCGATCAGCCCCAGACGGCAGGAGAGATCGGCGGCCATGACCATGCCCGCACCGACGGCCTCGCCGTGCAGCCATTCGCCATAGCCCAGCCCGGCCTCGATGGCATGACCGAAGGTGTGACCGAAATTGAGGATGGCGCGCAGGCCGCCCTCGCGCTCATCGCGCGACACCACCGACGCCTTGATCTCGCAGGAGCGCGCAATCGCGCGGGCCAGCGCCGCCGCATCGACCGCGCGCAGGGCGGCCAGATCATTGACCACCTGCTCGAAATAGCCGGCATCGGCAATGGCGCCATGCTTGAGGATCTCCGCCAATCCGGCCGAAACCTCGCGCGCAGGCAGGGTGGACAGCGTATCGGTATCGATGAGCACCAGGCGGGGCTGGTGAAAGGCCCCGATCATGTTCTTGCCCAGGGGATGGTTGATGCCGGTCTTGCCCCCCACCGACGAATCCACCTGAGCGAGCAGGGTGGTGGGCACCTGCACGAAGTCGATGCCGCGCTGATAGACCGCAGCCGCAAAACCGGCCATATCCCCCACCACGCCGCCGCCCAGCGCCACGATGAGCGCGCCCCGATCAAAGCGGGCTTCGAGCAGCGCATCAAAGATGCGCTCGAGCGTGCCCCACCCCTTGTTCGCCTCCCCGTGGGGCAGGGTCACGGTGATCCGCGAAGCGGCCACACCCTGCAGGGCAGCTTCCAGGCGGGCGGCATAGAGCGGGCCAACCTGATCGTCGGTGACGATGGCCACCATGCGGCCTGCGGCCAGCCTGAGCAGCGGCTCACAGGCCGAGAGCAGGCCCTGACCGATGAGAATGGGATAGGAGCGCTCGGCAAGCGCCACCTCAACCTGGATCATGCGCGTCCTTCGGAATCGAGGGGATGAGGAAGATGAGGCCCGCCCGGCCAGTCGGCGAGCAGGGCATCGACCACCCGCTCGACGGGCTGGCGCCCGGTCTCCACCACCTGATGGGCGACGGCCTGATAGAGCGGCTCGCGATCGCGAACGAGCGTCTCGATGCGCGCCCGGGGATCGGGCGCGCGCAACAGAGGCCGCGTGGTGTCACGACGCAGCCGATGCCACAGATCCTGCACGGTGGCTCGCAGATAGACCACATGCGCCTGCTCGCGAAGCACACGGCGGTTCTCGGGATCGAGCACAGCGCCCCCGCCCGTAGCCAGGACCGTGCCGCGACGCAGGGCGAGCTCCTGGATCAGTTCGGACTCGCGTCGGCGAAACCCGGCCTCCCCTTCCAGGTCGAAGATGGTCGGAATCGACACACCCAGACGGGCCTCGAGTTCGCGATCGGAGTCGACGAACGCCCATCCAAGCCGACGCGCCAGGCGTTTGCCCACGGTGGTCTTGCCGGCCCCCATCATGCCCACGAGGCAAATCAGACCCGCAGGGGCTGAGATCGCATCACTGCTGGAAGATGCGCCCGCCACGGGCGGCATCGAGTCGGCATTGACGCTCGTCTCGGCGGCCGACGCAGGCAGGATCGGGGCGGGTGAACAGGACATCCTCCTAGGATACTGGAGGGGCGCCCGCAGGGCGCAGTGGAGGGGCGCCCTCGGGGCACAGAGAAGGGGCGCCTCGGCCCGGCCTCAACGCGCCATCGCAGTGTCGGTCACGACCCTCGGAGTGAGGAAGACCAGCAGTTCGGTCTTGTTGCTGGTACGCGAGGTGCTGCGAAACAGCCCGCCAACATAGGGCACGTCGCCCAGCAGAGGCACCTTGTTGACGCGATTGATCTCGGTCTGTTCGTAGATGCCGCCGATCACCACGGTGCCGCCATTTTCGACCAGCACCTCGGTCTGCACAGCGCGGGTATTGATGGCAAAGCCGGCCGGGGTGAGCTGGCCCACGGCATCCCGATTGACCGCCACCTTCATGATCACCGTGCCTTCGGGCGTGATCTGGGGCGTGACTTCGAGTTTGAGCGAAGCCTTCTTGAACTGGATCTGCGTGGCACCGCTCGAGGTCGCTGCCTGATAGGGCAGCTCGGTGCCCTGTTCGATGATGGCCTTGGACTTGTCGCCCGTGAGTACGCGCGGACTCGAGACCACCTTGCCGCGCTGATCCGCCTCGAGTGCGGACAGCTCGAGGTTGATGAACCGGGTGAGCGAGGAGCCGAACAGGCTGATCGCCACACTGGCTGGATTCACCCCATTGATGGCTGCCGCAGGCAGATTGACGAAGTTGGTGTTGCCCACGGCGGTGGGCCGGCCCAGCCCGATGAGGTTGGTGCCGCTGAGGTTGCTGCCCAGCTGCGAAGAGAGATCGGCCGCACCCTGCAGATTGCCTGAAACGGTGGAATAGACATTGCTGCCCACGAGCGCCGAGCCTGGCCCATAGACCGGCACATTCACCGCCGTGAGCGTTCCGGTGGTCGGGTCAAGGCGCGAGCCGACTCCCGATACCGTGCTGCGGATGTCATTCAGGCCCCACTTGATGCCCAGATTGCGCGAGAAACCGTCATCAGCCTCGACGATGCGTGCCTCGATCAGAACCTGTCGAACCGGGACATCGAGCTGCGCAATGATTCGGCGGACTTCCTCGAGCTGGGAACCGGTATCGCGCACAAAGACCGTATTGGTTCGCTCATCGAACACGGCGCTGCCGGCCTTCGAGAGCACCCGCTGCTTTTCATCGGAAAGCAGCTTTTGCACCGTCTCAGCCTTCTGGTAATTGAGCTTGAAGGTCTCGACCCGGGTGGGCTCGACTGCGGCGATTTCCTTGCGCGACTCGTGTTCAGCCTTGAGCTGGTCAGACATCTCCTTGGCAGGCGCCACCACAATCACGTTGCCATTGCGACGCATGCCGAGATCCTTGGCCTGCAGGATGATGTCCAGGGCCTGATCCCAGGGCACATCCTTGAGTCGCAGGGTGAGCGCGCCAGTCACGGTTTCGCGCACCACGATGTTGAGGTTGGTGAAATCGGCAATCACCTGCAACAGCGCGCGAACATCGACATTCTGAAAATTCAGCGAGAGCTTTTCACCGCTGTAGCCTGCACGGACCGCCCCGCCGGGTCGCGAGACATCGGTCCGCAGCGGCCGGACTTCAATCACCAGCCGGGTGTCACTCTGATAGGCGTTGTGTTCCCACTGCCCCGAGGGCTCGATCACGAGTCGGGTGGCATCGCCCTGCTCGAAGCTGCTCACCGCACGCACGGGCGTGCCGAAATCAGCAACATCGAGTCGACGGCGCAGCGCCTCGGGCAATCGGGTCCGTTGAAAATCGACCAGCAGCTGCTGGCCCTGCTGCCGAATGTCGACGCCGGCCGAGGCATCGGACATGTCGACCACGATGCGGCCCTCTCCCGAAGGTCCGCGCCGGAAGTCGATTTCGCGCAGCGAGTGAATCGCACCAGACTCCGCTGCACCAAGCCGATAGGCCGGGGAAGACGGATCAGCCGAAGCCACGGGTGCCAGCGTGAGCTGCACGGTGCGCCCTTCAAGACGCATTGCATGAGTGACCGCGCGACGCAGACTGAACACCACGCGGGTGCGCTCAGGGGTCTGCACCACCTGGGCCGTCCGGGCCTCGCCCGTGGCCAGGCTCAGGGCACTCTGACCGATCCCGTTGGTCGTCTGCGAGAAGTCGAGCACAAGACGGGCCGGATTGCTGATGACAAACAGACCTGGCAGCGCCGATGGAGCCTCCCGCAGCGTGAGGGTGACGACCGTGGCGCCGCCCTGCACTACAGTCTCGATGCGCTCAAGCGCGTTTCCGGCAGCCGCGCCTGCCGCTGCAGTCTGGGCCTGAACCGGGCGCAGGTCTGCCATCAGGCCCAGGGCGAACACGCACAGACCTGCACACCTCAGGGCGAAACCGGTCACGCGCAATGGACGCAGGGCCAGCCGAGCAGAAAGACGGGCAAACAGACGAAGCATCGGTTTCATGAGGCGCTCTCCTGGAGGCGCATTTCGGTGTCGCGTTGCGTCCACTCGCCTGCGGCATCTTCGACGGTTTCACGGATCAGGATACGTTCATCGCTGATCTGCATGACGCGACCGTGATTCTGACCAATGTACTGCCCGACCCGGATCTGATGGAGCTGATTTTCAGCCCGCAACAGTCCGATATGTTCCCGGCCCCGGCGCAGACTGCCCACCATGCGAAACAGGTCGAGCGGAAAGGCTTCGAGCGGCTCACGGATGCGCTTGTCGCTGGGGCGCAGCGCGGGGGCCGTTGTCGGCGCCGAGCCGGCGCTGGCCGCGGCATTGGCCATGGCCCGCAAGCGGGTCATGGCAAACGGATCCGTGCCTTGGTCAGCCTGGTAACGGAAGGGCTCAAAGCGTTTGGGTTCGTCAACCTTGTCGATGCGCGTCGGCGTATTGCGACGGGTGTCATCCATCCAGGACTGCAGATCAGCCTGCCCGCTGTCGCAGCCCTGCAAGAAGCTGAGCAGCACGACCAGTGTCAGGCTGCGCCATCCAGGACACCTTGCTGAGGCAGGCGCGCCAAGCGGGCGCGAGAAAACAGAAGCGCGAGGCCGAATCATCGCTTGCCCGATGAGGATGAGGTTGAACCTGACGCCGGCGTCGCAGCGGCTGGGCGGTTGCCCGAAGCGGCCCCGGCAGCCCCGGGGCGCACGCCGGGCTGGCCGGGTTTGCGCCGTGCCGCCTCCTGGCGTTGCAGTGCGACCTCATCGCTGTCGAGATAACGGAAAGTCTTGGCCACCGCGTCGAGTGTCAAAACCCCGGTTTTTTCGGCCAAGGTGATCGTCATGTTGTTCAGGGTCACAATGCGCGGCAGGTTGGCCAGATCACTGGCAAACGAAGCCAGATCATTGAACTGGCCGGCGACTCGTACCGTGATCGGCAATTCGGCGTAGTGCTCACGCACGATGACCTGGCCCGGCTTGAACAATTGCAGCTGGGCACCACGGATGCCACCGGCCTGATTGATGTCCGATAACAGGGCATCCATCTCGGCTTTGCTAGGCAGCTGCTTTTCAAGCTGACTCACATACTGATCCACCTGCTCCTTTTGCTTGCGCAGGGCATCAAGATTGACGGCCAATCGGATTTTCTCGGTATAGGCGGTCTTGAGCCGGGCCTCTTCAGCGCCACCGGCCTCGAGCCGATCGAGCAGATCACGCCAATACAGGCTGTAACCCACCGCGACCAGCGCAGCAAAGAGCCCCATGAGCAGCAGCGTGCGAGGCAACAGCGGCCACAGCCCCGGGTGTCGACCACTGAGCCCCTGGAATTGGGCGCGAAGACGTTCCCGATCGATGGAGGGCAGCGCAAGCCGGGCCATCTCAGCGCCCCCCCGCCGTGTCGGAACGCCGAATCAGCAGATTGAGAGAAAATTCGTAGACCTTGCGACTCTCCCGCTCACGGTCTTTGTCGCGCGTGCCGGGCGGCGCAGGCAAGACCACCTCCTTGATCTCACCCAGCTCGGGCCGTTCGAGCCAGGGACTCTTCTCGGACAGGATGCGCAGGAATTCGGCGACGCGGTCATTGGACTGGGCGTGGCCCGCAAGACTCACCTTGCGCTCATCCTGCCGCAACTGACGCAACAGCACGCCTTCTGGGGTGAGGCGAGACAGTTCGTCAAACAACCGGACCGGCAGGGTCCGGTCAGACTGCAGATTCTCAACTGCCTGCTGGCGAGCCCGTAGCGCCGCGATTTCCTCGCGCAGGGCGCGGATCTCGGCGATCTGCGCATCGAGTTTGGTGTTCTCGCCCTTGATGAACTGATTGCGGCGGGCTTGCTGTTCAATGGCCTGGTCGATGGCCAGGCCTCCGGCAAAGACCGCGGCCACACCAGCGACAGCCACACCGGCCAGCACGCCCAGGAATCCCCGCTTGCGCTGTTCGCGGCGTGCCTCGCGATGGGGCAGCAGGTTGATGAGGATGGGCGGTTGCATGAACGAGCGGCCTCAGGGATTGAACCGGCGCATGGCCAGGCCGCAGGCCACCATCAGTGAGGGGGCATCCTGTTCGAGATTCCTGCGGCGCGCTGCATCAGACACCGCCATGCCCTGAAACGGACTCAGAATCTCGGTGGCCACCTGGGTCCGGTCAGCCACCGCCTCGGCGAGTCCTGCGGTCACCGCCACCCCACCTGCGAGAAAGATCCGGTCGACATGATTGTGCGGCGTGGAGGTCGTGAGCAGCTGAATCGCTCGGGCAACCTCCGATGCGGCCTGCTCGAGAAACGGACCGAGCACATCATTGCCATAGGAGTCGGGCAGGTCGGCCGCCCGCTTGCGGGCTTCCGCATCTTCAAGGCTCAGGCCATAGTGACGCGCGATCTCCTGGGTCAGCAGCTCTCCGCCAAAAGGCTGCTCACGCTCGAACACGGTCTTGCCATCGACCAGCACCATCAGGCTGGTGTTGACATGCCCCATATCAAACACGGCGAGCACCTGGCCTGCACCCTGCTGCGGCAAAAAAGTGCAGATTCGGTCGATGACGCGACGCGCAGCGAAGGGCTCGACATCGATGACGGTGGGTTTGAGGCCAGCCATCTCGGCCAGTGCGACCCGGTCTTCGACACGTTCGCGCCGGGACGCGGCAAGCAGCACTTCGACATCTTCGCCGGAGCCATCGACTGCGCCCAGCACCTGAAAGTCGAGGTTGACTTCGTCCATGGAGAACGGGATGTACTGGCTGGCCTCCGATTCAACCTGAACCTCGTAGTCTTCCTCGCTCAGGCCCGCAGGCAACAGGATGCGCTTGGCAATCACCGCCGATGAAGGCAGCGCCAGCGCCGCCAGCCGCGCCTTGCTGCCGCTGCGATGGATGGCCCTCGACAAGGCTGCAGCCACCGCCTCGGGCTTTTCAATCTGCCCATCCACGATCGCACCGGCCTCGATGGGTTCGATCGCGTAACGCTCCAGGCGCAGGCGATCGCGTCCCTCGGGCGCAAGCTCGACCAGCTTGACCCGATGGGTGCTGAGGTCGATGCCAAGCAGCGCAGGTGCAGGCGAACGGGACAATCCGGGCAGGCTCAGGCCCATGGCGTTGGCGTCGGGGAAAGGTCAGAAAAAAATCGAAAAACGGTTTTGTCGGTCTTGCCCACACTGTAACGCTTTCCCTTTGGCGATCCCATTCACGGCGAGCCCGTCGATCCCCCTTCCGATGCCCGTTCGTCGCGCCGCTTCGCCGATGGTCGCCTGCCACACTCGCTGCCCACCCGCACCCGGATCGACCGGTATACTCACCCTCTCCCACGTGTGTCCTGGCGTCTGATGATGTCTGCCCTGTCCGATTGGCTGCGCCGTTCCAACCGGCCCCGCGGCGTCGTGCAGTTTCGCCGACACCAGCGCGGAGTCGGTTTGATTGGCTGGTTGCTGCTCATCCCGGCCGTCCTGGGCACCCTGGTGGCGCTCGCCCTGACGCTCACCGCTGTGCTCGCCTGGGACAAGCTCCCCTCGCTCGATGTCATCACCGACTATCGACCCAAGATGCCGCTTCGCATCTTCACGGCCGACGGGGTGCTGATCGGCGAATTCGGTGAGGAGCGGCGCAGTGTCGTGCGCATCCAGGACGTGCCGCAGGTCATGACACAAGCCATTCTGGCTGCCGAGGACGACCGATTCTTCGAGCATCACGGGGTCGATATTCTGGGCATCGTTCGGGCTGCGCTGGCCAATCTTGCTGCGGGAGGCAAGGCGCAGGGGGCCAGCACGATCACCATGCAGCTTGCGCGCAACTTCTTTCTCTCGAATGAGCGCAGCTACAGCCGCAAGATCTACGAAATCCTGCTCTCGATCCGGATTGAACAGGCGCTCAGCAAGGAGCAGATCCTCGAGATCTACATCAACCAGATCTTTCTGGGTCAGCGCGCCTATGGGTTCGCCTCGGCCGCGCAGATCTACTTCGGCAAGCCCCTGGCGGAGATCAGTGCCGCGGAAGCAGCCATGCTCGCCGGTCTGCCCAAGGCGCCCTCGGCCTACAACCCCGTGGTCAATCCCAAACGGGCCCGTATCCGGCAGGAGTACATCCTGGGGCGCATGAATGCCCTGGGTCACCTGAACGACCGTCAATACCAGGCTGCGCTGGTCGAGCCCTTGCGCTTGCAACCCGAGCGGGGCGAATTCGCCGTGCGGGCACCCTATGCCGCCGAGCTGGCCCGTCAGCTCACGATCGAGCAGTTCCGGGAAGAGGCCTATGTCGCCGGACTCAACGTCTACACCACGCTGCGGGCGGCGGATCAACGCGCAGCCACTCAGGCGCTGAACCGGACCGTGATCGGTTACGACCGACGCTATGGCTATCGCGGCCCAGAGGCCCGGGTTGAACTGCCTGCGGACCGTGCACGGCGAGAAGAGAAGATCGAGGAGGCCCTGCTTGAAGCGGGCGATATCGATGAGTTCAATCCCGCCGTCGTAATGGAGGCGAGTGCACGCAGGGTGACCGTGAGCCGCAGTCGAGGCCAGGTCATCACGATCGAAGGGGAGGGCCTGAAATTCGTCGCTCCGTGGTTGTCCGACAAGGCTCCGGTCTCCCGGCGGCTGTCGCCCGGAGCGGTGGTGCGCATCAGTCAGGGCGCGCGAGGCTGGGAAATCACACAGTTGCCTGAGGTGCAGGCGGCCTATGTTTCTGCCAGCACCGATGACGGTGCAGTCCGGGCCATGGTGGGCGGCTTTGACTTCAATCGCAACAAATTCAACCGGGTGACCCAGGCCTGGCGCCAGCCAGGGTCCAGTTTCAAGCCCTTTGTTTATTCAGCCGCACTGGAGCGCGGCTTGACACCATCGACCCTGGTCAATGATGCGCCGGTGGTGGTGAGTGCATCAGTCACTGGCGGACAGGTCTGGGAACCCAAGAACTATGATGGCAAGTTCGATGGTCCGATGACCCTGCGTGCTGGACTGGCACGCTCCAAGAACATGGTGTCGATCCGGGTGCTTCAGGCCATCGGTCCACAGTACGCCCAGGACTACATCACGCGTTTTGGCTTCGATGCAGCGCGTCATCCGCCCTACCTCACGATGGCGCTGGGCGCGGGCTCAGTCACACCCTGGCAGATGGTCGGCGCGGTCTCGGTCTTTGCCAATGGGGGCTACCGGGTCCAGCCTTACCTCATCGCTCGAATCACAGACTCCACAGGCAAGGTCATCGCTCAAGCCCAGCCGGTCCGGGCGGGTGATGAGGCCAACCGGGTGATCGATGCCCGCAACGCCTTCATCATGGACAGCCTGCTGCGTGATGTCGTTCGCAAGGGCACTGCAACGGCGGCCCTGCGCCTGAAGCGTCAGGATCTGGCCGGCAAGACGGGCACCACCAACGATTCACATGACGCGTGGTTTGCGGGCTATCAGCCCGGGTTGGCTGGTGTGGCGTGGGTCGGACATGACAGGCCACGCAAGCTCGGCGATCGCGAGACCGGCGGTGGCCTCGCGCTGCCGATCTGGATCGATGCGATGGAGGTGGCCCTCAAGGGCGTGGCCGAACGCACGCCCGACCCACCGCCCGGGGTGGTGCAGGTCAATGGGGAGTGGTATTTCGCTGAATCCATCCCGGGCAAGGGCGTGGCCTCCCTCGGTTTGACCGAGGAGGGCCTGGGCAGCGGCGCGACGGGCGACCGCATCCGTGACCAGATGTTCTGAGGTCGACTCACTGGATCAGCCCGTTTTTCATCGCATAGTAGGTCACGTCGCTGTTCGAGCGCAGACTGAGCTTGTCGAGCACCCGTGATCGATAGGTGCTGATGGTCTTGAAGCTCAGGTTGAGCACATTGGCAATCGCCGTCACTGACTCGCCCTTGGCCAGCCGCAAAAAAACCTGCAGTTCGCGATCCGAGAGCCCGACATGCGGTGGCTCGTCATTCTGGCCGCCCAGACCGTTGGCGAGCAGATCACCCACTGCCTCAGTGACGAACCGTCGCCCCTGGGCCACCGAACGCACCGCCCGCAGCAGATCGACGGGCTCGCAGTCTTTGGGCAGGTAGCCGCTCGCCCCCAGCCTGAGCATCTGCAAGGCGTAATGCTGCTCGGGAAAACCCGAGAGGATGAGTACGGGCAGATCGGGCCGGCGCAGCTTGACGGCACGCAGCACATCCACACCGTTCTGACCCGGCATGGAGATGTCGAGCAACAGGACATCGCACAGATCGTTGCGCACGAGCTCGAGTGCCTCGCGACCGTTTTCCGCCTCCCGCACGCCATCGACGTCGGCCTGTCCGTCAAGAAACTGGCGGAAACCTGCACGAACGATGGGATGGTCATCGCAGATGGCGACACGGATCTTTCTGCTCGATGGACTGGTCAACATGGAAGCACTCCTGGGGTGGAAGGGAAACGACGGGCGATCAGGTGAACACGCACTCAGGGGGCCGACAGGCATGGCTATTGCCTTGGTCAATCGGCCGCCCACAGGCGGGTTCCAACGATCAGGAGGCAAATGCCATGCCCATTCAGCGCCCCACTCCCACATCCCTGCGCAGCATCGACCGGCCAGTCGAATACGCATCCTCTGCGACCCATCGACGGTCGATGCCGACTGAGGCATCAGCCCACATGTCAGGGGACACCCTGCGCAGCCAGCTCGCACAGGAACTGCACGACGAACTCGGCAGTGTGCTCACCGCAGCCCGCCTCGATGTCGCCTGGTTGCGGACCCATCGCAACGCGTCACGTACCGACTGGGCGGGCCGTCTGCAGCGGCTGGAGGCCTTGCTGCGTGACGGCCAGCTCGAGCTGCGCCGGGTGATTCAGGGTCTGCATCCGAGTGCGCTCGAGCAATTCGGATTGCCGGTGGCCATTGAGGCCCTGGCCCGCGATTTCGCCACTCGTTTTGCTGGCGAGATGCACATCGAGGTCGATGCGCAGGCCCAGCTTGCCGGCCCGGCTGCACTGACCTTTTACCGGTGTGCTCAGGAATGTCTGACCAACCTTCACCGCCACGCTGGAGCCCGGCGGGCCGCGCTGAGACTGGAGCTTGTCCAGGGCCGAATCCGTTTGCAGATTGCAGACGACGGTCGGGGATTTCGGTCGGATCATGTGGCGAGCGATCGCAATGGCCTGCGCGGCATGCGGGCTCGCGTGCGGGCGATTGGGGGCCATCTTCGGATCGAGTCGCACGCGCAAACCGGCACTCGAATCACCGTGTCCGTCCAAGCGCCAACGCGTCATTGAAGCGGCTGTCGGTCAGTCTGACCGATCGGTCGGTGGATCTTGCCGAGAGACCTGCAAGTTCACCGACCGCCCTGGCGCAAAGGCTGTGGGGTTTCAACATTTCCTCGGGGGTGGCACAGAGCTTGCGCCTGATCGGCGGGCACGCAATCGCAGCACCCCGCGCGTCGATGCGCTGCTCCGGCGAAATCTCCCTGGGGATGCCGCCCTCTATCGAGGTGAATCCATGAACATGAGCCTGTCCCTGCGTCACTCGACACATCTGACCATGACGCCCTTGCTGCAGCGCTCCATTCAGTTGCTTCAGCTGTCCAGTCTGGAGTTTGTTCAACAGGTGGAGGAGGTGGTGGCAGACAATCCGTTTCTCGATCGGCTGGAAACCGCCCCAGATGATCCGTCCAGGAATCGGGCCGATGGCGGCGGAATCGAATCCGAAACCCTCCCGTCGCTGTCGGCCGAACGGCTCGACGGGCCGCTCGACGACACGGCTCACGACCGGACCAACCCAGAGGCGCAGGACGCAATGACTCATGCGCCGGGTGATGAGTCGGATCAGCACACCGACCCGGATTCAGGCTTCACTCAGGATGAGTCTGGGCCGGGCCCCCAGGACGATACGATGTGGGCCGACTCAGGTGAGTCAGGTCATTCGAGCGCAGCGCCCGATGGGGAGGCCGTCGAGGGCTGGCCTCAGGTGGGTCGCAAACCCTCGCTTCGCGAGCATCTGCGTGAGCAGGCAGGTCTGCTCAGGCTCTCGCCGCGTGATCGCGTCCTGGTCGAAACAGTCATTGATGCAATCGACCCCGGCGGCTATCTGCGCGCCTCGCTCGAGGAGATCGGCGCCTGCTGTCCGGTGGATCCAGTCGCGGATGCAGACGAGTTGCGAATCGCCCTGCGTCATGTTCAATCAATGGATCCGCCCGGCGTGGGCGCGCGCGATGTGGCCGAGTGTCTGCTGCTGCAACTGCAGGAGCAGGATCGCGACCGGCAGGATGCACCCATCCACCGCTTGGCGAACACGATCGTCACTCATCACCTGAACGAGCTTGCACAGCATGACTTCGGTGGGCTGCAGCGAACCCTGGGATGCAGCGCAGCGGATCTTCAGGCCGCGGTGCATCTGCTGCGCAGCCTGGTGCCGCGGCCGGGCAGCAGCTTCGACAACGAGCCGGCTCAATTTGTCGTGGCCGATGTGATCGTGCGTCGCCACGCCGGGCGTTGGACCGCTTTCATCAACCCGCAGGTTGTGCCGAGGCTGCGAATCCACCGTCGGAACCTCGATCTGATGCGCGGGATCCGCGAACCTGAAGGTCAGATTGCACAGTGCATGAAGGAAGCCCGTTGGATGGTGCGCAATGTGCAACAGCGTTTTCAGACCATCCAGCAGGTCGCGCAGGCCATTGTCGATCATCAGAGCCGATACTTCGACTACGGCGAGATGGCGATGCGCCCGCTCACCCTGGCCGAGATCGCGGCGCTCACCGGCATGCATGAGTCCACCGTGTCACGGGTCACAAGCCGAAAGTACATGAGCACGCCCCATGGATTGCTCGAGTTCAAACGCTTCTTCGGCAGCCATGTGAGCACCGCGGCCGGGACGCCCTGCTCCGCGACCGCAGTGCGCGCCGTGATTCAGGAACTGGTTCAGGCCGAGGATCCCCAGGCACCGCTGTCCGATATCCGTCTCGCTCGCCTGCTCGAGCAGCGCGGCATCCATGTGGCTCGCCGGACCGTCTCGAAGTATCGGGACGGACTCAGGATTGCTCCGGTCGAGATGCGCCGCATGACTGGCGCCCATCCGTTGGGGCGATGAACGCAGCGCCGCGGTCAACCTCAACCGCGGCCTTTCAGGTTGGGCTCTGACCGTAATCCTTGAGGCGGTTGTAGAGGGTCTTGAGGCTGATGCCCAGCATCTCGGCAGTGTTCTCACGCTGGCCATGGCAATGGTCGAGCGTGGCCAGGATCAGTTCACGTTCGGCCTGGGCGATCGTGTTGCCCACCGGGGACTTCGGCACACCGAGACCCTGGACTGTGTCAGCCAACGCTGGCGTCGGTGGCAGGCTGAGCGTTTCGATGGTTTTTGCCTCGGCCATGAGCGCCGAACGACAAATCACATTGCGCAACTCGCGCACATTGCCCGGCCATGGGTAGTGCGTCAGCTCGTTGAGGGCCGCTTCACCGAATGACAGAGCGAGCCCCTCGGCCTGATTGAGTTCGCGCAGGAAGGCCTGAGCCAGAAGGACCGCATCAAGGCCACGTTCACGCAGCGGTGGCAGCGCAACTTCAAACACATCGAGACGATAGAAGAGATCTTCCCGCAGGCGCCCGGTCCGCACCGCGTCCTGCGGCTGACGGTTGGTGGCAGCCAGGATCCGAACGTCGGTCTGTATGGGCTCCTCCGAACCCACTCGGGTGAAGACACCGGTTTCAAGCACCCGCAGCAACTTGACCTGCAGATCCATGGGCATCTCGGTGATCTCGTCCAGAAACAGGGTGCCGCCATCGGCCCGCTCGAAATACCCGCGATGTTGCCGACTGGCGCCGGTGAAGCTGCCCTTTTCATGGCCGAAGAGTTCGCTCTCGATCAACTGAGCCGGAATCGCACCGCAATTGACCTCCAGAATGGGGGCACGGCGGCGGCGTGAGAGTTCGTGGATGGTCTGTGCCACCAGCTCCTTGCCTGTACCCGACTCGCCCACAATGAAGACATTGACCGCAGTGGGGGCCACCCGGGCGATCTGTGCATACACCCGCTTCATGGCGGCCGATTCGCCGATCAGCCGGCCAAATTGTCCTGCCTGCGGAATTTCTGCGGTTCGTTTCTGGATATCCGCCCGCACTTCGCGCCCCTGGCCCAGCCGCTGCAGTACCCGCGTGAGCTGAGCGGGCTGCACCGGCTTGATGAGGTAGTCGGCCACCCCGAGGCGAAGCGCGCGAACCGATGACTCGATGCTGGCCTGACCGGTCACCAGAATGATCTCTGCTCCCGCAACAAGCGCGGCATCTTCGAGCAGCGTAAAACCGCTTCCATCGGGCAGATGAAGATCGAGGATCACCGCCTGCGCGGGCATGAGCAGCAACTGCTGGCGGGCCTCCCGCAGCGATGAGGCCACCGCGGTGGAATAACCCTGGGCCTGCACCAGCGCGCTGAGCGCCTGAGCAGAATTGGGCTCGTCATCGACGATCAATACATGGCGCATGTCAACCTTCATCCCGGCCCGCTTCAAAAAGCGGAAAGTCCAGCAGCAAAGTATCGTCGGTGGTTCCGGTGGTGACGATGTGCAAATCTGCGCGATGTCGGCTCAGTACCGACCGCGTATGCATGAGGGCCAGGCTCATCGCCGCCCCGCGGTCAGACAGGATCCGCCAGGGCTGGTCGATGGGCTCGCCGGCCACAGCCCCCTGAACCCGCAACATGATGCGACCCGCCCCCTGAGGCGCCTGGGATTGCACACCGAGCAGCAGTTGTTCGTGCTCGAGCAACTGCCTGAGGCCGAGCGTGACAAGGCTGGCCAGGGCCTGAACCAGCGCGGGCTCATCAGCCCGAATGACCCGGGCCGATGATGACGGATCGCCCTCGGGCCAGGCATCGATCCGTTGCAGGCGATTGCGCGAAGAGACAGATACATCAGCTCCGACCTGGTTGAGCACCTCGTGCAGATCCACGGGCGTCCAGGTCGGACAGGCCCCTGCGGATGCAGGATCATCCGGACACTGGGGCTTCAACTGCTCGAGCAGATCAGACAGCTGTCCGATCTGTGTCACCTGCTCGCCCAGCGCGTTGCGGATGCCCTGCAGGGCTCGCGCATGTACAACATCGTCCAAGCCAGGCGTCTCGAGCAGTTGGACCCAGTGCGCAATCGCGCCCAGCGGATCACGCAGGTCGTGGCGCACCGCGGAGGCAAGATCGGACACTTGTGTGGACCAGCAAGACTGCATTCGAGATGGGTCGGGAATGAGAGAGTTACGATTCGAACACATATTCGACACAGACTACACTATCGACGCAAGTGCCCCCCACCCTTTCGGACTAGACGCCCCCTGTTAATCAGACGAAGACCGAGGATGGTCCGTGGGCCAGGGGCCTGGGCGGTCTGGATTGGGTCGCACCGGGCGACCCGGGTGCTCTGTCGACGCTTTCGAAACTGGCATGGACGCCCCGCGGGACAGGATGCCCCCTAAAACCCTCGTTGAGCGGAGATGATCCCCGGGCAATATTCGCGCCCTGGTGATCGATAATGAATCGTTCAGTGCCTTCTTCGCCGAGCGCCGTCATGCAGACCCCCAGTCCGTTTCCGTATCAGCGCAGCACCGATCAGAACGCGACCCTCCCCGTGCATCATCCGGTCATCGTGATCGGGGCGGGCCCGGTGGGTCTGTGCACGGCCATCGATCTGGCCCAGCGCGGCATACCCGTGGTGGTGCTTGATGACGACACCACCGTGAGCACCGGATCGCGCGCCGTGTGTTACGCCAAGCGCAGCCTCGAGATCCTCGATCGGCTGGGCTGCGCCGATCCGGTGGTGGCCCGCGGTGTGAGCTGGAACCGCGGGCGGGTCTTCCTGCGTGAAGGCGAGATCTATCACTTTGATCTGCTGCCCGAGCCTGGTCATGAGCGGCCCGCGTTTGTGAACCTGCAGCAGTACCACCTCGAAGACATTCTGGTTCGGCGGGCTCAGGCCCTGCCGCTGCTTGATCTGCGCTGGGCCCATCGAGTGACGGGTGTGCAGCCCGGCGCGGATTCGGTCCTGCTGGAGATCGAGACCCCCGAGGGCGGGTATCAGCTGGCCTGCGACTGGCTTGTGGCCAGCGACGGTGCACGCAGCCCCACGCGCCGGCTGCTGGGCCAGGAAAGCCGCGGCCAGGTCTTTCATGACCGATTCCTGATCGCCGATGTGCTCATGAAAGCCGACTATCCCACCGAGCGCTGGTTCTGGTTTGATCCGCCCTTTCATCCCGGGCAGTCGGTACTCCTGCACCGCCAGGCCGACAATGTCTGGCGGGTGGATTTTCAGCTGGGATGGGATGCCGATCCCGAACTCGAACGTCAGCCCGAGCGCGTATTGCCACGCCTGCGGGCGATGATGGGCGAACGCGACTTCGAACTGGTCTGGACCAGCGTCTACACCTTCCAGTGCCGCCGCATGGAGCGCTTTCGTCATGGCCGGGTGCTGTTTGCGGGCGACAGCGCGCATCAGGTCTCGCCCTTTGGTGCGCGCGGGGCCAACTCCGGCATTCAGGACGCCGATGCCCTGGCCTGGCGAATCGCCGCCGTGGTGAAGGGGCAGGCCCCCCACGCCATCCTCGATCACTGGGCCCTCGAGCGCGAAGCCGCGGCCGACGAGAACATCCTCAACTCCACCCGCAGCACCGACTTCATCACCCCGAAGTCAAGCGCCGCCCGGGCCCTGCGGGATGCGACGCTCGAACTCGCGGCCACCCTGCCCTTTGCACGGCGTCTGGTCAACAGCGGACGGCTCTCGGTCCCCAGTGTGCTTGATGCCAGTCCCGCCAATACCGCTGATTCGCCCTCAAGCGGGCCCTGTGCGGCCCCCGGCATGCGTCCGGGCGCACCCAGTGTGGATGCGCCGCTGCTCGATCAGCAAGGCCAGCCCGCCTGGTGGCTGCGCGCCCTCTCGGGCGAGGGCTTCGCTTTGCTGGTCTTCGATGACGACGGCGCTCAGCTCTCGACCGATGCCCTGCATGCACTCGCCGATCAGATCCAAGGCCTGGGGCTTGCTCCGCTGCAGGTGCATCGCGTCGTGACACACGAGCTGGCCCATGAGCAGACCACTGAACTGACCACTGAGATGGCCCATGAGATGGCCGCTGAAATGACCCCTGAAGCGGATCCTTCGCCGATGCTGCCGCCGGCCCTGAAATCACGCTGCTGGCAGGATCCCGAGGGCCTGCTGCGTGACCGGTGCGCGGCCCGATCGGGCACCACCGTGCTGCTGCGACCCGATCAACATGTCTGTGCACGCTGGCGCCGCTTCGATCCTCAGGCGATCGCCAAAGCCCTCGAGCGCGCCCTCGGTCGCGACACCGATCACGACACCCAATGCGAGCCTGGCGATCGAAGGTCCATGGTCACGCACGTCCCCGCAGGATCAACGCACTGAATCACCATGGCCGACTCCCCCGCAGCCCCCTTGATCACCGATCCGAACATCGATCGTCCCGATGATTTCTATCAGGCGCTGATCGATGCCCATCGCGATCTATCGGACGCCGACAGCCTGAGACTCAACAGTCGACTCATCCTGATTCTGGCCAATCAGGTCGGCCATACCGACCGCCTGCTCGAGGCCATCGATCTGGCTCGCAGCACACTCGAGACACCCCCGCGGGAGGCGACAGGCGCTGCCTGACTCAGGCGCCGCGCGACGAGAGCAGCACGTGCTGACCCGAGAGCTCGCTCACCAGCCGCGAGAGCGCGGCAAAGAGTTCATCGCCCGAGCGGCCATCAATCCAGCGCTGATCGTCCTGCAGCCGGTAATGAAACCCGCCCGTGCGGGCCGCCACCCAGATCTCCTGGGCCGCCTCGTGACTGTTGATGACCAGGGTCGTGCCGCTGTCGAAAACCACCTTCAGGACATTGCCCTGGCGATCGATGTCGATATCGATGTCGGTCTGGTCGGCCAGCGCGCCCAGCGCAGACTCGATGACATCGAGCGTCGACTGTGCTGCGGCAAGAAAGGCGGGATTGCTCATGCTATGCTGGCTCGATGATGAAAGTGCGCGCGGCGCGCATTGTAGCGGCCCCAGCCATCGC